>Ga0315336_1000458_pt1 | contig 113841 bp, 104 predicted proteins | sample ASW5metaG_FD_204512 | JGI IMG/M metagenome (GOLD analysis project Ga0315336, IMG submission 204512) | Ammonia-oxidizing marine archaeal communities from Monterey Bay, California, United States - ASW #5 | ecosystem: Environmental > Aquatic > Marine > Intertidal zone | place: USA: California... | reverse complement strand
CATAACTCGGAATTATCATGAGTGCATTTGGCTGCATAGGAGCCGATTACAACACTACCAGTGGGAAATTCGAACGATGGCTCGTGCACAAACTTATAAAATTCCTGTTTGGTGGAATTCCGGTTGAATTGGATTTCCTGGAAGGCGACATCAGACAACTTCGTAACGAGGCGCCTACAATAAGAATCGCCCCTCCCCGACTGTGGCGGTTAATCCTGATACTCAGAAACCCTGAATACTATCTTCCTGAAGCTTTCGTGGAAGGATATTGGTTCTGCACGAAAGGAAAACTGTCTGATTTGGTGCTTCATTTGACAAACAGAAAGGGAAGAACAACCAAAAACAGCGGCCTCACGCTCGGCATCAACCAACGCTTTCGCCATGCCTATAAGCAATATATGCGCCCAACCACGTTGCGCGAGACAAAAACGCACTACAATAGTGATGTCAGAATGTATCGCAGAATAGTTGGCGAGGATCTCGTGTACTCATGTGCGTTCTTCGACGAACATGCTGTGACGCTGGCGGACGCACAAGAAAATAAACTAGCCACAACGCTGGCCCGTCTAGACCGTCAATTGGAGAGCAAGCATAAAGTACTGGATATTGGTTGCGGCTGGGGTAGTTTCATATTTTATTCGATGAAGCGGAATAATGCCAAATATGATGGGATTTCCATTGCGCAAACCCAAATCGATTACGCAAGCGAATAACAGCAGTACCTTGCCAAAGAGTTTTCCAGTCGTATTAGGTTCTTTTGTTCTGACTATGCAAATTTCGGCGACGATGACGGAGGCATTTATGACTTTGTTGTCAGTATCGGAATGTTAGAACATGTCGGAAAAACGCAATATGTGAACTTCTTTTCAAAAGTGTATAACCTTATGAGGCCCGGTGCCACTGGCGTAGTTCATACTATTACACGTAAAGATGACGGCTTGACCAACATTTGGATTGATGAGCATATTTTTCCTGGCGGTTATATTCCACGATCCTCGGAAATTGTTGCAAGTATCGAGCCTTCGGGTCTAAATCTGGAAGAATACCATCGCCACGACGGCTCCAACTACATAAGGACCTTAGATGCTTGGTTGGATAATCTAATTGCCAACGAAGGTTATTGTCTGGGAATCCTATCAGAGAATGTAGTGGCGCAATTTGAACACTCCAAGCGCAAGTTGAGTCAAGGCCAAATCGAAAGCCTAGCACGCAAAGCATTCAGAAACTGGTACTTCTATTTCGCCTCAATTCAGAGAATTTTTCATAAACAAGGTGGCGGCTATGATGTTGTTCAATTCGTATTTTCTAAACCAAACCAAGTAATTTCGTAATATATGTAGCGCTAACGCCACCTATTATTGCGATTAACATCGCCATCATTGAATTAACAGCAAATATTTGACAACGATCCGATCTTGAATAAACGCGAGGTTCGAGTCCCCCTATCGAATCCGGTGACTGTCCATGCGAAATGTCAGGCCCATCCAAGATCAAATCTTGAACGCGTTTGACCGCGCGTGTCAGTACCATCAAAACCGTCAAACATAGTACGAAAATCATTGCAAGAACAGTCGGAACAAACACTGTGCCGGTAATAAAGAGTTGGCCTGGGAAGGTGAACGAATAGAATGATTGTTCGGTACCGCTAGCACTTGCCATAAAAGCATATGGCATTAATGCCGCCTTGATACTCCATGGGTCAAAATTGCTTGGCGGATTATCTATCGCCTGCGGGTATAGGAAGTTGGAAACAAGCTGGGAGATAGAAAATAGTAGGAACGCAATCGCCACATCTCGGACGCCATGTCCAGTAGCGTTTAAATAGCTTTTGTCGGCAATAGACTTCGCAATAAGCGAAAGGTGCACGAACGTTATGGACATTGATAAAAGGTCCGTGATCACGTTTGTAACAGCGAGAATAATTATGTTCGCAATCTGGGCGGGCGCATCTTTTCCGACTGCGAAAGCAATCAGCTTTCCCGCATCGGTACTCGCAATCGGATCAATCGGCTTTGCCAGGATTACCAGAACAAGACAATATACCATATAGTACGAAAACAGTTGCCAAAGACATCTAAGGCAATTTTCCGCAAAGTAGGTCCTACCGAGGTTGCTGGCACTTAAGTATCGGCCATCGTTGCTCGAAAGGTCATTTGCAGATGCGCCAGAGACCTTCAGCAGTAACACCTTTACTTGCGTCACCGATCCAAGAATGGTTTTGGTCAACGACAACTGTATGCGGGCGCCGTCGATCAAGAATCGAAGTATCTTGCCCCAGTTGAACAGAATGGCGATGAGCAGCACCGCTGCGAGAATGAGGATTGTGAGGTCTGTCCCCCCGCGATAGATGTTGTCCATAATTCCGAGTTATGTGAACGCGGATCAGAGTTTCCCGAGCGGGTCGGCGGTTTCGATTGCGGATATCAGGGAGGTGTCGGACACCCGCGTATAGATTTCAGTCGTCGCGATGCTGCTGTGGCCGAGCAGCCTTTGCACGAAACGGATATCGACGCCTTCTTCGATTAGGAAGGTAGCGGCCGAATGGCGGAATCTGTGTGGTGTTATGGGCGGATGGATGCCGAGTTTCACTGATAGACTGCGCAAGCGGCCTCGGAGGGCCGGTTCGGTAAGGCGGCCGCCTCTCGAGTTCAACAGGAGAAAATCTCCGCCTGACGGTGGTGCCGCATTGCGGATAGCAAGGTGGGTTTGCAGGTCCTGCAGCAATGCCGAATTGGCGACATAGACCGTGCGTTCGCGATTTCCCTTGCCTCGAATGCGAATTTTGCGGCCGTTGTCGTGGATGTCGGTTGTTCGAATATGAGTGAGTTCACCTACACGAATGCCCGTCGCGATCATCAGTTTGATGGCCAATTCGGTCGAACGGTCTTGCTGCTCGCGCAACAAGCCGAGAACGACACTGCGGTCCACTGGGCGCGGCAACCGTCGTGGCAGTTTCAGGTCGAGATCGAGGCCCGCGAAAGGCGAAAGCCCGATACGGCCCGTTTTCACCAACCAGGTCGCGAATGCCCGCAATGTCAGCATGCGCCGGCGTACGGTCGCGGGTTGTAAGTTTAGGTTGTCGCGCAGGAACCGTAGGTACGATAAAACAATGTCTTGGTTGAATTCCGGTTCGACAGCGTGCGACCGACGGAATTTTGCAAAGCAGATCAGGTCCTGTTCGTACGCCAACAAAGTATTGGGACTGAGCGATCGGCTTTCCTTGCAGAACGCCAGATAGTCGGATTGCGCAGCATCGCGTTCAACGATTTTCATAGAAGCCTCCTCGGGAATTGGGAGGCTTGTCATACCGAAAACATATTAATTCGACGTGAGGTCGAACCGATTGGAGTGCGCTTAGGCGCGATGGATCCGGTCGCGGAATGCCGCGGCGAGTGTCGCGGTGGCCGGTCCGAGCATGAGGGTTTCGTCGCCGTCCGGCAGATGAGCGTGAACCAGATCGTCGATTGCCAACAAGGGCGCCGGGACCGGTCGCGCCGTGCTTCGGTAGGCGCGCGCGGCGATAGTCGCAAGGACGGCGAGCGACTGTTCCGCCAACAAACCGGCGCGCTCTTGTTTCGACCAGGCCAAGAAAACCGGAGAGGCGACGTCGTTCTGGCCGAAACCGCCGGATTCGCTGCCCGGCAGAAGGGTCGCTGTGGCCAAGGAACGGGCTTCTTCCTCATAGCCCGTGGCCGCCATCGGCAGGCATCCGAGAAACGGTTGGCCCGGTTCCTGCCCGAGATCGTCGGGCAGCAGCGAGATCGCCGGGTCCAAGAGCTTGGCGCTCATGCGCTCGGCGATGATGGCGAGGTTGGCGTAGGCCGCGGTCAGCGCATCCAGCGCCAACGGCGCCTGGGCGTTGTGGTAGCCGCCGGTGCTGATCACGATGCCATCGGGATCCGCCGGCGTTGGCGGCAGCAAAACAGGGTTATCGGTTACCGCCGGCAGTGCTTGGGCGGCGACGTCGGCGGTTAGGGCCGCGGCGAGATGGGCTTGCCCCAACATCCGCGGCAAGATGCGGAAGCTGACCGGCGCCTGGTAGGGGCGGCGGTCGCCGCCGTGACCGCCGGCGATCAGGTCGCGCAGGCGGCGCAGCGCCCAGCTATCATGGGGGTTGTTCCAAAAGTCCTCGAAGTGCGCCGAAAAATGGTCAAGCGGCGTATTGAACGCCTCGGCAGCATAGGCAAAGGCTTCAGTCGCCATATCGAGGCGCGCGCTGCCGGCCAGCGCCGCATCGGTAACCAGCCCGGTCGCCGCCGGCGAGCCATTGACCAGGCACAGGGAATCTTTCTCGGCAAGCTCTCGGGACTGGGCGAGCGGCAGGAACAGGTGCGACAAGGCGACAATTTCGCCGGCGCCACCTTGGCCGCGGGTCGGGACCGGCGGTAGCGGTGAGCCTGACAACATGGCGGCAACGGCGTTGGCGACCGCCGGTGTGATCGCCGCATGGCCTTCGACGAAGTTGCTGAGGCGGGCGAAGACAATCGCCCGGGTCGCGCGCTCCGGCAGTGGGTCACCCCACGACACGGCCGGTCCAAACGGCGGCCGCTTGGCGTGCGCCGCGCGTTCGGCCGGTGTGAACCGGAGTTTGGCGTGGTGACCGTATCCCGAGGTGACGCCATAGATGACCGCGTCGGTGTCGTCCAGCAGGCGGAGAAAGCGTGCCCGTGCCGCCGACATCGCCTGTTGCGCACGCTGCCCAAGGGTCACCGTGGCATTGCCCCAGGCAACCTGCTTAGCGGCATCGAGCGTAAAATCACGCCGGCTATCGAGAATGATTGTCATGGTGCTCTATTCGCGGCGAATGGCGCAGTTCTGGAGGCTCTATCATGGCACGGTCGACTTGGGCAACCAGTGCCAGTGCGATGGTCAACGGCGATCGGTTGCCCTATGATGCGTCATAGAGCGACATGCGTTCTTCGAACGCAGATAAGTCGCTCTGACACTTTGATCTAGCGTGCAATGACCCGCGACGCCGCCATGGCGTCGTGCCGTGTGAGCAACCCAAGACCATGAATAGTACCCGTACTGTCGCGAATCCGAGTTATCGGATCGTCGTTATCCTCGTCTCGATTTACCTGATCCTCGTCGCCAACGGCGCCATGTTCTTTCTGGTCGTCGCCCTGAAAGATATTGCCCAAGATTTCGACTGGCCGCGCAGCGTGCCTTCGATCGCCTATTCTTGCCAGTTTATCGGCACCGGCATCGGCGGCATTCTCATGGGCTATTGGTACGATCGCTCCGGCGTGGGGCCGGTGACCTTGCTCGGTATCGTGATGATCGGCAGCGGCGCCATATTCGGATCGATGATTGGCGCCGAGTGGGAACTCTACCTGATCTACGGCGTGATGATGGGCCTGTTCGGGCAGGCTGCCATTTTCGCCCCGTTGGTGATCAACGTGATGCGCTGGTTCGAACACCGCCGGGCCTTCGCCGTCGGCCTGGTGACCGCGGGCCAGAGCATCGCCGGCGTGATCTGGCCGCCGATCTTTCGGCATTTCAACGATACCGTTGGCTGGCGCGACAGTTTTTTCTGGTTTGGCGTGTTCGCGTTGGTCACGGCGCTGCCACTCTGCATGCTGTTGTGGCGCCGCGTGCCGGGGGATACGCCGGCCGCGGCGTCGGCGTCGGCGTCGGCCGAGCGCGAGGCAACGGCTTCAGGGCCGAAACCGCTCACCGATCTCGGCGTACCGGCTTGGATGCTGCAGATGATCCTTTGCTTCGCTATCGTCGGCTGCTGTGTCGCCATGTCGATGCCGCTCGGTCACCTTGTGGCCCATGCGAGCGATCTAGGTCATGCGACGACGCGGGCGGCGGAAATGCTCAGCCTGGCGCTGGCGGCGACGCTGGTGGTTCGGCTCACTGCCGGGACGCTAATAGTCGACCGCTATGGCGGATTAGTCGGCTTGCTGGTGTTCTCTAGTACCCAAGCCGCGGCATTGGCGCTTTACGCCATGGTCGACGGGCTCTTGGCGCTCTATCTGGTATCCGTGCTGTTTGGCCTCGGCTATGGCGGCATCAACCTCTGTTATCCGGTGATCGTCCGGCGTTATCTGCCGACTGCGGAAACCGGCCGCAGGCTCGGCCTGGTGTTTCTATTCGGCGCTGCCGGCATGGCTCTGGGTGGCTGGTCGGCGGGCGCAGTGTTCGATTGGGTCGGCACCTACAAGCCGGCATTTTGGCTTGGATTCGCGTTCAATCTTGCTAACTTGATCGTTGTCATGACCCTGATTAGTCGTCGGCGCCGTGGGCGTCTGGAACCTGCCATGGCATAACATGATGCCGAACCGTCGCGAAGCCCGAGCCGAAGCCGAACGCCACTACAGACGCGGCGATATTCCCGCGGCGATTGCCGCCATGCGGGCGCTGGTCGCCGTTGACGATACGGTCGTGAAACGCGATGACCTTGCGTTTCTTAGCCTGCTGTTTTTTTCCGCCAACGACCATGAATCCGCACTTGCCAGTTTGCGGCGAACGAATTCTCGGTTTCCCAATGATATCGAGACCATCCAGAATATCGGTGTTTGCCTCAGGCGGTTGCAGCGTCATGGCGAGGCGGTGGAATGGCTCGATCTCGCGGTCGGTCTGGCACCAGACGATCCCGTCATCCACGACGCGCTCGCCGCCTCGCATCACCATTTGGGCAATCACGATCTGACCAAGGTGCATGGCGAACGGTCGCTGGTCATCAAGGACGGCCAGGCGGCGGCGAAGAAACCGGTTCGGCGGCTGGATCGCGTGTCTGTTCCGCCATTTGATCCCAGCGATCCGCGCCGCAATGTCATCGCCTTCAGCCTGTGGGGGCAGGACGAACGCTACCTCGACGGCGCGGCCCGCAATGCGGCGATGGTGCATGAGATCTATCCGGGTTGGCACTGCCGCTTCTACTGCGATACGAGCGTGCCCGGCGACACCATCGGTCAGCTGACGACGCTCGGCGCCGACGTCATGATGATGCCGCCGCAAAGCGATATGTATGAAGGTCTGTTCTGGCGGTTTCGCGCCGCGTCGGATGGCGACATCGACCGCTATTTGATCCGCGACGCGGACAGCATCCTGAATGTGCGGGAGCGGGCAGCCGTGGAAGAATGGCTTTCGAGCCCACACCACTTTCATGTCATGCGCGATTATCCGACCCACACCGACCCGATGTTAGCCGGCCTTTGGGGCGGTGTCCGCGGCTCCCTGCCGGATCTTGGGCGCCCGGCCCGCAAATATCTCGCCGACGTCGGCAAAACCGCCAATTGCGACCAAAAATTCTTGCGCGAGGTGGTGTGGCCGGTGGCGCGACAGAGTTACATGGCGCACGACAGCGCGTTCGAGGTGTTGGATGCGCGGCCGTTCCCGCGATACGCAATACTGGCGGCCGGGCGCCATGTTGGCCAGGACGCGCAGTTCTACCCCAAACCCGCCGCGGGCAAATTGGCCACGATTAGCGCGAAGGGTCGAGCCAGGCCCCGCCAGCCGCGCCAGCGCTTCATTTTCACGATTACGCCCGGGCGCAGCGGGACCGGCTTTCTTGCCGAATTGCTGAGGCAAAATGCGGCCGACATGGACGTGTATCACGCGCGCATGGGGTTTCAGGACTTCGGCGTTCTGACACCAGACCTCTCGCATTTTACGGTGTTCAATACGGTCGGCAACGTGGCCGCCGTTCGCGCTTTCTGGGAAAGAAAGCTTGGCGGATTGCGGTATGGCGGCACGGCATGCTACGCCGAAACATCGCACCTACTGGCTAAGGCCGGTCTGGTCGAGAACCTGTCCTTGTTGGGGGCGGATGCCGAAGTCCATCTGGTGCAACTGCGGCGCGACCTCGCCGACCTGGTCTGGAGCCTTGGCAATCGCTTGGGTTTCGTCGATACCGGGCTTACCGGGGCATTTACACTCGATCCCACTTTCCCCCGTAACATTGCCGACGCGCGATCGTTGGCACAGTTCGGCATGCTCGGCAAATGCCTGTGGTATGTGATCGAAATGCAGGCTCGCGGAGAGTACTACAGGCGCCTGGTCGCCGCTATTCCGAATGTAACGTTTCACGATGTCGATTTGCGCGACATTACGGCGCCATCGGGCGCCAAGGCCCTATTGACCGCATTGGGCGTGGCTGCCGAAGGCGTGCCATCGATCCCCGCCGAACAGATCGCCGAGGCTCCGGCCGTGCTCGGGCCGGCCGATCGCAAAGCGCTTGATACCATGCTCGCGCGCCTGGCCTTCGATCCCGCAGACATGGCCGACGCCTACATCCGCGCCGGACGGCGCCTCGGTTGACGCCGCTGGTTGAAATCTGCTCTAGAATCGAGACGGGGCCGCTCTTTGTTGAACGGCCCCGCTAACGGAGCGGACTTTTCCGCAATTTGTTCGGATACCAGAACCTTACGACCACAATTCCCCGTCTTTTGCCCGTTGACCATAGCGCCCGATTTCCCGGGTTACGGTCTGAACGAAAAACGCGCGCCTGATCGCTATCACACCACCAGTAGCAGCCGGATCTGGTCGGGTTTTTGTGATTTGCCTACCTGTTGACTCGGCTGTGCTCGATCGCAACAGGTGGTGTAACAACTGGTATCCAGACACGCCCGACCATGCCCGCACAAAAAGGCTACGGAATCGGCTTGGCCGAGTCAAACAATTTTGCTGTTCCTTTGAATCTCCGGTAAGGTCGAATTTCAGATAAAACATATGTTTGACAACATATTATGATTGTTATCTAAGGTGATAGATTAGATTAAGAAAATCGGCTTGTCAGAGAACGCGCGACATGATTGAGTTGTTGCAGCGCCAAGGGGGAACGAACGATGACCGATGCCGTGCCGACCGTGCAGATAGAAACTGACAGGGTTATTGTTACCGAGTGGCGCTTTGCACCGGGTGCGGCGACCGGATGGCACCGGCACGCCTACGATTATGTCGTCGTGCCGATGACCACGGGCACGTTGAAAATCGTCGGCCCTGACGGTGCGGCTACCATGGCGGAATTGACGGCCGGCCAGGCCTATAACCGTGATGCCGGCGTCGAGCATGACGTGATCAACGCCAATGACTTCGAGTTCGTGTTCGTAGAAGTCGAACTCAAGTGACCGCACGCCTCGTCGCGACGATCGCGGCGGCGCAGGTCTTTGCTCAGATTGGCGCTTTTGCCTTTTCGGCGCTGCTGCCGACGATAATCAGCGAATGGAACCTGACATACGCCGAGGCCGGCTGGCTGAGCGGCATTTTTTTCGGCGCCTATGCCGCTTCGGTTCCGGTTTTGGTGACTTTGACCGATCGGATCGATGCGAAGCGGATTTACATGCTCGCGGTTGCCGTCAGCACGGTCTCCCATCTTGGTATGATGTTCCTGGCCGACGGCTTTTGGAGCGCATTCGCCTTTCGGGTCGTTGCCGGTGTCGGATGGGCCGGCACTTACATGGTCGGCCTGAAGGCCTTGGCCGATTTAATTGAAGGGCCGGCGCAATCGCGGGCGGTATCGGTTCATGCCGCGAGCATCGGCATCGGCGGCTCTTTGTCGTTCCTTATTGCCGGATTGATCGGCGCCAGCGTCGATTGGCGTTGGGCCTTTGCCGTCGGCGCCGCCGGTACCATCGCGGCCTTCTTCACTGTTTTCCTGGCATTGCCGCGGCGATCGCCCTCGGCCATGTCTCGCGTCGCGCAACCGCGCCTGCTTGATTTTCGGCCGGTTTTTCGCAACCGCTCTGCGATGGCTTTCGCCATCGGCTATTTCGCGCATACCTGGGAGATGTTCACCGTTCGCTCTTGGGTCGTTGTCTATCTCACCTTCACCTTGGCCCGCGACGGCGGCAGCGCTTGGATATTGCCGACGGTGGCCGTCATGGTGATGGAAATGATCGGTATCGTCACCAGTGTCGGCGGCAACGAAATGGCGATCCGGTTCGGCCGGCGGCGCTGGATCCTGTTGGTTATGGGGCTTTGCATGGCGCTGGCATTGGGAGTGGGGTTCAGCGCCCATTGGGGCTATGCCACGGCGGTCGGTGCGTTCCTACTTTACAACGCGTTGATTTATGCCGATTCCGCCGCACTTACCGCGGGCACCGTCGGCAGCGCCGAGCCGGACCGGCGTGGCGCCACCATGGCGGTGCATGCAACGTTCGGCTATTTCGGCGGCGCCGTCGGGCCGATCGTCATGGGCCTTCTTATGGGTGTGCCAGGTGACGAAAGCGTGGCCGACTGGGGGCTCGCGTTCGGCCATCTCGCCGTGATTATGGCCGTTGGGCCGTTGGCCCTAATTCTGCTACGACCGAAGGATTTACCCGGCGATCGGCCTACCTAATGTGACCGGAGTCAGCCCGCTGGCGGTTGCGTCCGCTGCATGGAATCGCGGGCGGCGAAGCCTTCGTAGAACGCGGCAAGCCCCGGACGATCATGGCGCCATTCGTCGACGGCGAACCGGAAATCGAGATAACCGAGTGCGCAGGCGAGCGCGATGGTGCCGATATCGAGGCGATCGGCGAGGCGGTCTGCGCGCTGCTCCAACACATCGAGGCTGCGGCTGATCTTTGCCTTTTGCCCCGCAACCCAATCGCCCCAGCGTTTCTCGTCGGGCCGGAGGAAGGTCTCGTAACGCCGCAAAACACCAGCGTCCATGATACCGTCGGCGAGCGCCTGCAGCCGCAGCGTATGCCAGCGCGCGTCCCCGGCCGCCGGGATCAGCGCCACGCCGTCGACCAGGGAATCCAAATATTCCGCGATGACCCGGGAATCGAACAGGCTGAGCCCATCGTCGGTCACGAGCGCTGGAATTTTGCCTAAAGGATTGTTTTCATTCACCTGGTCGTCGGGCGCGATCGGCGCTACCGCGACGGCGACATCCTCGACACGGGATTCGAGGCCACATTCAATGATCACGACCCGGATTTTACGAACGAACGGCGAGGCGTCAGCGCCATAAAGCTTCATTGGATTATCCCTGGTTATTGCTGCGAGATTACCGGCAATCATAAACCGTTCGGGAAATCGAAGCGATGGCAGCCTGTGTGATTTGGCTCCGGCAGCCTCAAACCGCAAGGGCTTCAGAAATACCTGCCGGTGCCGACTTAACGACTGTCAGCCGCGTTAGCGTCGCATTCAGTTTTTCGGCATCGATCGGTTTCGCAATGTGAGCATCCATGCCGTTACTCAGATAGTGTTCGCGGTCGTCGGCCAGGGCATTAGCGGTCAGGGCGATAATCGGCACGCGGCCACGGCTTTCGCCGGCTCGAATGAGGCGCGTTGCCGTCACGCCGTCCATTTCGGGCATCTGAATATCCATAAGAATTGCGTCGAACGATTCCTGCAGTGCTAACCGGACGGCTTCATCGCCATTGTTGACGATTGTCGGTCGATGCCCAGCGCGGGCCAGCATGGCGGCCACGACCGTTTGATTGATGTGATTGTCTTCGGCGACCAATATACGCAGCGCGCGTTGGGTCTTTGCCGGTTCTCGCGCTCGTACGCGCTGCGATTCGGCCGTTGGATCCATACACCGCACGGTGAACCAAAATCGCGATCCACGGTCACCGTTCGGCTCGACATCGATTTCGCCGCCCATCAACTCGACCAGCTGCTTGCAGATTGCGAGGCCGAGCCCGCTGCCGCCGTATCGACGGGTCGTCGACGGATCGGCCTGGGTAAACTTCTCAAACAAATAGGCGCGCTGGCCGGCGTCAATTCCGATGCCGGTATCGCATACACGGAACCGATAGGTGATTTGACCGTCGGCCTCGGCGTGGCCGGAGACAGACACCTCAATTGCCCCGTCGGCGGTGAATTTGAAGGCATTGCTGGTCAAGTTGGTGAGTACTTGACGAATCCGGTGGGCATCGCCGTATGCCATCGAAGGCGTGTCCGGCGCGGCCTTGACGTCGAAGCGAATGGCCCTATCGCGGGCTTGGAAGGCCCACGACGTCTCAATTTCCTTGAGCAAGGCCGTTACGTTGAATGTAACCGGATTCAAATCAAGCTGCCCGGCTTCAATTCGAGATATGTCCAAGATGTCATTTAGCAACACATGCAAAATCGACCCCGAGGACTTGATGGCCTCCCCGTAGGCGCGTTGTTGGTCGGTTAGATCACTATCGAGCAGCAAGTCAACGAATCCGAGCACACCGTTGAGCGGTGTGCGGATCTCATGAGACATGACCGCTAGGAATTCCGACTTAGCCTGATTGGCCTGTTCGGCTTCTTCCTTGGCGGATTGCAGATGTTCCTGGGCGCGTCGGCGTTCGATCGCCCGTCCAAGCTGGATACCGACGTGATCCATCAGCCGCAGCAATCCTTTATCGCGATCTACCGGCTTATATGATTGAAACTCAAGCGCGGCGACCACGTCGCTGCCAGACCGGACCGGTAGAGCGAATGCTCGAACGATGCCTAGCCTTTGCGCCAAGTCACCACGTTGTCCCGGCGCATAGCCGTCGGATTCCTGCCACCAGATCGGTTTACTCTCTTGGACGACCTTGCCGACCAGACCATGACCCAGTCGATAGGGGGCGGTGCGTGATACTTCACGCAAGTCCGGAAAACGATCATCGGTTTCCGGATACCAAATCCGCTCGGCGACGCCGCCTGCCGGATCGTGCATCTTAAACAACAGGCAATGGCCAATGGGAAAGCCTGAATGTTCGCAGACCGCCGCCAGGCAACACCGAACGGCTGCCTCCACGGAATCGGAATTGTTGATCTGCTCGGTAATGTGTTGCAGCAATTCGATTTCGCGATTGCGCTGCGCCGTTTCGACGCGGTCGCGAATGGCACCAATGAAGATTCCGTAGACCGCCCTTGTGGTCGGCAGCATGGCAAACAGCAAGACCGTGCCGACGACGGCCGTCAGTTGTATGAAAGGCTGTTCGGCAAAGGCAAAGCAGATCAAAACCGGGGCCACGCAGGCGAGGCGATAGCCGATCACCGCGGCCGGTATGGTCGTCATAAGCTGCGCAATGCTCGCCAGCGCAAGAGTCAAAAATGCTATGAATACATGAGCGTCGGTTGGCACATAGACGCTGAACGTCGCCAGACCAAGTCCCCAGGTTAGGCCAGCGAGCACCAGTCGCAGTATCGATAAGTTGATGAACGTGCTACCGATTTCGTCAGGAATCGGTCTTTTCCGGTGGCGCAACCAATAGGGCAAGCTGCAGCCGGCCAAAACCAACAACGCGGCATTCCAAACAGCGAATATCGGCCAAGGCACATAGCTGAATAGCGCCGCGGTCACTGTGGTCGCTAAGCCAAAATTGAAAAGGTATAAAACCGGTTGCTGGTGCAGCATCACCGACCATTGTTGGCGGCGCCGCTCTGTCGCAACGGGCTCCTCCAATGGTCCGTATCCGATCCGAAGAAAACCCATGAGTTTCCCCACACTTCCCCGAGACGCTGTGTCCATGGGTGGTCTGGGAATCCCTAGAACTCAGCGGGCAACGCCCGGGAAGAGGGTAGGGTAATGTTGGTTAATTCTCTGTAACTATACCGCTTACGCTGCCATCCGCTCGGTCAGACCCGCCGCCGGGTCGAGTCCGAGCATCAGGTTCATGTTCTGGACCGCGGCACCGGAAGCGCCTTTGCCGAGATTGTCGAGTTGCGCGACCAGCAAAGCCTGTTCCTCGCGGTCGTTGGCGAAGACGTAAACCTTAAGGTCGTTGCTGCCGTTGAGGGCTTCCGGATCGAGGTCCTCGATGGCGCCGAGCCTGGCTATGTTTTCCACGCTGATGAATTGACTGCCGGCATAATGCGCCGCGAGCGTGTCACGGATGGTTGCCGCCGTCGGCTTGCCGGGCAGAGCCCAGAGCTGCAACGGTACCTGCACCAGCATGCCTTTGTAGTAGCGGCCGACGCTCGGCACGAATACCGGGCGGTGGTCGAGCATCGTGTGGATCCGCATTTCATCGACGTGCTTGTGATTTAAGGTCAGACCATAGATCCGGTGTGCCGCCGAGATAGCATTCGGCGCGGCGGCGTCTTCGTAGCGTTGGATCAAGGCCTTGCCGCCGCCGCTATAGCCGGACACCGCGTTCGCTGTGACGGCGGCGTCGGCCGGCACCAGGCCGGCGGCGACCAGCGGCCGAATCAAGGTGATGAAACCGGTCGAATAGCAGCCGGGATTGCTGACCCGCGTCGCGGCGGCGATTTTGGCCGGCATGTTCGGCGCCATCTCCGGCATGCCGAACACCCAGTCCGGATGGGTACGGTGGGCCGTAGAGGCGTCAAGCAGCTTGGCGTTTGGATTGCTTACCATCGCTGCCGCCTGCCGGGACGCGTCGTCGGGCAGACACAAGATCGACAGATCGGCCTTGTTTAACATTTCGGACCGCGCCGCCGGGTCTTTGCGGTCGGCTTCACCGAGCCGTATCAAATCCACGTCCTGCCGTTCGCCCAAGCGGGCGCGGATCTGCAGCCCGGTGGTGCCGACGTCGCCGTCGATGAATACCTTTGCTGTCATGATCTCAAAGCCCTCCTTGGGTCCAACGCCGGCCACTTGCGGCCCGCGGCGGCCGGACTATAGACCCGGTCAGTGCCGCCTTGCAACCAAGCGCACGGTCGTGTCGCTGACATGGGCGTATTGCCTTTTAATTCAAGTCGTTTAAACATTCGTGCGGCCAAGTTGGGCCAAATACTGAAGGAGATGGGCGGTGTATCTTACCCAGGCAATAAAACGGGCGGTTCAAGTCAATGCCGGCGGGCTGGCGACTTTGGACAAGGATCGCGTTCGGACCTGGGCCGAATGCGCGCGGCGGGTCGCCAAATTGGCCGGCGCTTTGCGCGCGCTGGGCATCCGCGACGGTGAGCGCGCCGCGGTGTTGGCGCAAAACAGCGATCGTTATTTTGAGTTTTTCCAAGCAGTAACCTGGTCGGGTGGCGTGTTCGTACCGATTAACACGCGTTTGGCACCACCGGAAATCGCCTATTGGCTGAACGATTCAGGCAGCGAAGTCTTGTTCGTCGATGATGCCTTTTTGGCCGCCGTCAAGTCCCTGGACGGTCAGCTGCCGGCGCTTCGCCATATCATTTATGTCGGGGATGGCCCGACGCCGGAAGGTTTGCTGTCTTACGAAGATATTCTCGACGCGGCGCCGGAAGTGGCGGACGCAGAGCGCGGCTATGACGACGTTGCCGGGTTGTTTTATACCGGCGGCACGACCGGGCAATCCAAGGGCGTGATGCTGTCGCACCGCAATCTGTTCTGCAACAATCTGCACGTCATCCCGATCATGCAGTTCGATCGCGACATGCGTTGGCTGCATGCCGGGCCGATGTTCCATATTGCCGACGGGCTGTCGGTTTTCGGCGTCACCATGGTCGCCGGCGCCCATATCTTCGTGCCGGGCTTCGAGCCGAAGGCGGTGCTGGAGGCGATACAAAACCACAAGATTACCAACACGTTGCTGGTACCGACCATGATCAACATGCTGGTCCATCACCCCGATGTCGCCGACTATGACCTGTCGACGCTGCGCGCCGTCACCTATGGCGCCTCGCCGATGCCCGAAGCGGTGATATTGAAGGCACTCGAGGTCTTGCCCCAGGTCGATTTCACCCATGCGTACGGTCAAACCGAATGTGCGCCGCTGGTGACCGCGAACGGACCGGAGTTTCATGTTCTCGAAGGCGAAAATGCCGGACGCTATAAATCCGCTGGCCGCTCCGTCCTTGGCGTCGAGGTGAAAATTGTCGACGAAGGCGGCGCTGAGGTTCCAGCCGGCGATGTTGGTGAGATCTGCGTTCGCGGACCCAATGTCATGCTCGGCTACTGGAACAAGCCCGAACAGACCGCCGAGGCGCTACGTGACGGCTGGATGCATTCCGGCGACGGCGGTTATATTGACGAGGACGGTTTTCTCTACATCGTCGATCGGGTCAAGGACATGATTATTTCCGGCGGTGAGAATATCTACTCCGCCGAAGTCGAGAACGCCGTGCAAAGCCATGGCGCCGTCGCCGAATGCGCTGTCGTCGGCGTGCCCGATGAGAAATGGGGCGAACGGGTGCATGCCATCGTTCGCTTGCATGAAGGACAATCCGCCGAAGCGGAAGACATCATCGCCCATTGCCATACCTTGATCGCCGGCTTCAAATGCCCCCGTGGCGTCACTTTCCGCGATGAGCCGCTGCCGCTCTCCGGTGCCGGTAAGATTCTCAAAACCGAGCTTCGCAAACCCTATTGGGAAGGCCACGACAAGCAAGTCCACTAGCGTTCGGTTAGACGCATCAATTTATTGCCAGATTCATCGAGGAAAAATAGAAAGGCGCCGTCCAAACGATAGGACCGGGTGCCCTGCAGAGCCGCCAGAAATTTCTGTTCCTGGTCGTTGACGGCGGGCGCGCAGGCGCGGCGGGTTGAAGCGAGCGGGCCGAACCGCATCTTCGCGCCATCGATTACCGCCTTTCCGGAGAAACGATTGCAGCCCGAAAACCCGGAGACTCCGCCATCCTCGGCAATAGCGACCGTGGATTGCAGGGCATCGATGACACCGGCGCCGCCGATGTCCTCGGCCAACCAGGTCTTGCCGGCAAGGTGTCGCGGCATCGTCTCCGTGGCCGCGCACGCCGCAGCGAGCCATGCAACGAGCGCCGCGGCCACCGCCTTTCCGGCAACGCGCCGCGCGAAGGCGAGGGCGTCAATCGCGCAGGTTTCAGGCATCTTGGTAATGCAGCATGCTGACCAGGCGGACAATGGTATCGCTTTCATCGACCAGGGGCAGAATCAGCGCCTCATACTGCCAAAGTAGGCCCTCGATATACATATCCCGCGATATCCAGAACGGTTCCCTGGAATGGCACACTTGGTTGTAGCTCGGAATAAGCATTCGGCGGACGGGCTCTTCGTCGATTTCGTCGACAAATTGACCGGTGAAGTCGCGCCCGTGACGGTTGGCGATGTCTGGACCGACCAACCGCAGGAAAAACCGCGGCTCAGGCCCGACGACGTCGATCAACGAGATCAAGCTTAGGGCGAAATCAAAATCAAGCGGGTCGATCGCTGTTGGATGGGGCATGCGGTCGTCTCGCCAGAGGGAGCACCAAATTGTATAGAAGCGGCGAATATTCGGAGACAGAATCTCGGCCGGATTGAACGTGACCCAATGCGGTTCGCTGGTTTGGCTCAGTGGTGCCGGTGGCGGCATGCTAACCCCTTAATACGACTCACGATCATCAACAGCGGAGACTAGCACGATCCCGGCGTTTTGTATTCCGTAGACGAATGTTCCAAGTGTCGCCCGGCGATTAATGTTTGCGGGCCTGTACGACCAAGGCCTGTACGGTGTCCTCGCCCAAGGCCCGCAAAGCCTCGAGCCGGTGCTGGCCGGTTACCAGGACGTATCGGCCCTTGCCTTGGCGCACCTGAATCGGTGTCTGCTGACCGTTTTCCATGATGCTTTCGGCGATCGATTCGACCTTGTCGGCCTCCAGGGTGTCGCGGAACCGCGCAGGGATGTAGATGTCTTCGAGCTTCACTACTTGGGCTTCAAGCATGCGTCGGGGACCTTGGTGATGACGGCGAAATAGGGCGGCAGCGCCCGCGCCAGTTGTTCGGTCGGGCTTGGCGAGCGTAAGCTGAATCAGCCCTGGGCACCAGCACCCAAAAAAGACGAATGGGAGAATCCAATGACTGCCGCACTTGCCGACCGGCTCGCCGTCCATGACGTCATGCACCGATATGCCTTGGCGATCGACAGCAAGGACTGGTCGTTGCTCGACCAGGTCTTTGCCGATCGTTTGCGGGCCGATTTCAGGAGCTTTGGCGTTAAGCAGCCGTTCGAAGGGACGCGGGCCGATTGGATCGCCAATGTCCGCGGCACCATTGATGGCATGGATGCGACCCAGCACATGATGGCCAACCATCTGTACCGTATCGACGACGATCGGGCGACGGGCACGACGTACATTCGCGCCTTGCACGTTTGTCGCAATGAATGGGGTGGTGATCGCTATACCGTCGGCGGTCATTATGGTGTCGAGATGGCGCGGCAGGCCGACGGTTGGCGGGTCACGGCTTACGCTCTGAACGTCACATGGAGCGAGGGCGACCGCCATGTATTACGTGCCGCCACGCGCCGGACTAAATCAGCTTAGGACTTTAGAAACATGTCGCAACATATTGGTTTTATTGGCCTGGGTGTGATGGGCGCGGGTCAGTCTGCAAACTTGGTGAAGGCTGGTTTTACGGTCCGCGGCTATGATATCGATAGCGCCGCCGTTCGGCGTTTCGGTGACGCCGGCGGCCGAACGGCGTCGACGCCGGCCGAGGCGGCGTGCGACGCGGATCTGCTGATCGTGTTGGTGTTTTCGGCTGAGCAGGCCGAGACCGTGCTGTTCGGGCCCGACGGTGCGACCGAAACGTTGCCTGCCGGAAGCGTCGTCGTGCTGCATACCACCGGCGCGCCGACCGATGCCGAACGGATCGCCTCCCGGCTTACCGAGACCGGGCACCGCATGCTGGATGCGCCGGTAACCGGCGGCAAAAGCGGCGCCGACGACGGCACGCTGACCGCCATCATTTCCGGCTCGAAAGCGGATTTGGACCGTGCTCGGCCGGCGCTTGAAGCGATGTGCAAGACGATCTATCACGTCGGCGAACGGATCGGTGCGGCCTCGACCGTGAAAATGATCAATCAGCTGCTGGTCGGTATCCATGGTGTGGCCGCTGCCGAGGCGGTAGCGCTGGCCGAAAGCGCCGGCGCCGATCCCACCATGGTGTACGATGTGATCACCAGCGGTTCAGCCAACTCGGCGTGCTTCGAGCGGGTCGTACCGCTGATGCTCGCCAAGGATTTCAAGCCGCGCGGCGCCACCGCGATCATGGTCAAGGACCTCGGCAATACCTTGGACGCAGCGCGCGCCTTGACCACGGCGCTGCCGCTTACCGCCGGCGCCTTTCAGCAATATTTGGCGTCGGCGGCGCAAGGCCATATGGAAGACGATTTGGCGTCCGTGATCGAAGTGTACCGGCGGCCGGCGGGTGACACCGCTGATTAAGTCGCGCCAAAGGTAGTGGCGATCAGGAACAGTCCCAGGCCGATCAACACCACGGCGACCAGAGACATCAGCCACCGGGTCGGCAGCCGATGGGCGAGCAGTCCGCCGGCCACGACACCGGCGCCGAGACCGATGGTCAAAAGGGTTGCAGCGCTGAGATCGATGGTGCCGGCGGCAATGTTGTAGAGGCTGGCGACAATGGCAATCGGGACTTGGATGGCTTGACCGAGACCGATCGCATAAAGCACCGGTGCGCCCATCAGCAGAAGGATTGGCATCAAAACCACAGGGCCGCCGGTGCCCGTCAGCGCGGACGCAAAGCCCGTAAAGATACCAAGCCCGAACAGGCTCGTTCGACCGAGGCCAACGGCCCGAGGCCGCGAACCATCACTGGTCGCCGGCCGCCGGAGTGCGTTTGCGCCGGCAAACATAGTCAGGACGGCAATTGCCGCGACCAGTATGTGTCCCGGGACATAGGCGACGGCGGCGGCACCGCCTAGGGCGCCGGGCGCGGCGCCCAGCATCAGCGGCATCGCCGCCCGCCAATTCATCGAACCCCGCCGTGAATAAATGGCGAACCCGATGGCGCCGGCGACGATGTAGCTTGCCATCGCCGTGGCAATGGCGATGGCAATCTCCATATCGAACAGAATGGTCAGCAATGGCACCAGCGCGACGCCACCGATTCCGACCAGGCCGATGGCAAGGCCGACGGCGGCACCGATCGCCAGCATCGCTAAAATGATTGATGTCACCAAAGGCTCGAAACCCGCTGTAGCCGATTGCACGAGTGCAAAAGTCTTCTGATGTCTGTATATCCTTTAGAGCGGGTGGGGTCGATTGCCGGCGCCGCGGCAGCGGAAAGGGTCGAAGCACGGTCATGCAGCCGACAACGTTGAATGGAGCCGGGCGAGGGCGCGCCTTTCGGCCTGTGTGGCGCGGGTTCGGGGTGATCGGATTGGTGGCCGTCACCGCCGCTTGCAGCGCGCCTCAGCACCCGATTTTGTACCCCAACGACAAATTCAATGATGTCGGTGTCGAGACCTCGCAAAAAGACGTCGAAGGCTGCCGTGAGATGGCCGAGGCCGCCGGTGCGACACCAGACGGCGCGCAATCCGAGAAGGTTGCGACCAGCACGGCCAAAGGTGCAGCGATCGGCGGCGTTGGCGGCGCGGTCGCCGGCGCCATTGCCGGGCGGCCGGGGCGCGGTACTTTGATCGGTGCCGCCGGCGGGGCGACCGCGGGGCTGGTCCGCGAGCTTTCCAAAAGCAGCAAGCCGAGCGAGGCCTACAAATTATTCGTCAATCGCTGTTTGGAAGACCAGGGCTACGAAGTCATTGGCTGGGAGTGAGTGACGGTGGCCAAAGGCCCGGACCATCTCAAAGAGATTACCAAGCGGTTCGACCCTTCGGGTGCCGCGGATCCGGACCAGGCCCTGCTTACCTGGCTGTTCTGGCGCGGCCTTGTCGGTATCGATGGGATCGGATTTCTCAGCAGTTTTGGCGAAGCCTTGGTGGCGGCCGGTCTTCCCGTCGCCCGCGGCAGCATCGGCATCGAGACGGTGCATCCGGAATTTAGCGGCCAAATATCGGTCTGGCACCGCGCCGGCGGCGTGGTCACGCGGGAGGATTTCCGCCATGGCGCCGGCCGACAGCCAGGATTCTTAGCCAGTCCGATGTATCATATGCTGGCAAACAAACTGACGGATATGCGCTGCCGGCTGGATGACCCCGCGGAAGTGGCGCGCTTCGGTGTTTTTCAAACTTTTCGCGCCGATGGCATGACCGACTGGTACGGCGCGGTGTTTCCGTTCGAGATTGCGGATGAATACAAAAGACCCGGTCAGCTCGGCATGTTCACCACCTGGACGACGGACCAAACCGGCGGTTTCACCGAGCGCGACCTCGCGCGCCTTAAGTCGCTGCTACCGGCCTTTGCCCTTGTGATCAAGTCGCGCGTTACCTGGTCCATCGCCCAGCAAGTGGCTGCGACCTATCTCGGCCCCGACGCCGGTGCGCGTGTGCTGGCCGGTGAAATTCGCCGCGGCTCGGTGCAAACCCTGGATGCCGTAATTTTCTTTGCCGACTTGAGGGAATTCACGGCGATTGCCGACCGGGCGCCGCGTGATGAATTGGTCGCAATGCTGGATGACTATTTGGATGCCATCGCCGAGCCGGTCGAACACCGCGGCGGCCAGGTCCTGAAATTCATGGGTGATGGTCTGCTTGCCACCTTCGACCTCACTAAAGGCGACGATCAGGGCGGCCCGGAGGCGGTCTGTGCGACGGCTCTAGCTGCGGCGCGGGATGCCTTGGCGGCCGTCGGGCAACTGAATGCCAAACGCGGCGTCGCCGGCCAACCGACGATGGCGTTGGATGTCGCCTTGCACCAGGGCGAAGTGCTTTACGGCAACGTCGGTTCCGCCCGGCGCCTCGATTTCACCGTGGTCGGCCCGGCGGTCAACGAAGCGAGCCGCATCGAAGCAGAGTGCGGCGCGCTTGACGTAAACCTGCTGGTCTCCGAGAGTTTCTATCGGGCGGCGACGGCGAGCCAAAACACGCTGGTGTCGCTTGGCAGTCACCGGTTGCGCGGTGTCCGCGAACCCCAAGAATTGTTTGGCTTGGCCACCGATAGGCCATAACAGCCCCAGGAGATCCATCGATGCCGCCCCGTCAACGCCTCGCCATTACCTTGCCCTCTGGCCCAAAGGTTCAGGATACCGTCGATCTCGTAGAGTGGGCGGAGGCCAACGGCTACGAGGACGCCTGGTTCGCCGATTCCGGCGCGCCGGACAGTCTGACCATGGCGGCCGGCATCGCCGGTCATGCCAAGACGTTGCGGTTCGGCATTGCGGTAACGCCGGTCTATACCCGGACACCCGCGGTCCTGGCGGCCACGGCCAACGTGCTTGGTCAGTTGCTGCCCGGGCGTTTCATATTGGGTCTTGGCGCTTCGAGCCAGACCATAATGGACAGCTGGCACGGCGTACCGCTCGCGAAGCCGGTGACCCGGGTCAAGGAGACGGCCATCATGGTGCGTTCCATGTTGGCCGGCGAGAAATCGAACTTCGACCTATCGACCCTGCGCAGCAAGGGCTACACCCAGCCGCCGCTTGCCGACCCGGTGCCGATTTATCTCGCCGCGTTGCGGCCGAAGATGATCGAAATGGCGGCCGAGGTTGGCGACGGTGTCATTTTCAATTTATGGCCGACCCGGGCCTTGCCGAAAATGATCGAACATGTGGCGATCGGCGCCGAACGGGCCGGCAAAAATCCGGCCGACGTCGAGGTGGTCAATCGTCACATGGTGCTGGTGACCGACGACAAGCCGGCGGCGGTGGCCGCGTTCAAAGGCCGTTTCGCGCCGTACTACGCGACGCCGGTTTATAACAAGTTTCTTGCCTGGGCCGGCTACGAAGAGGCGGCGGCGACAATCGCCGAAGGTTGGGCGGCCCGCGACCGGCAAAAGACGACGGGCGCCATTACCGACGACCTGGTCAACGAGATCGCCATCATCGGCACGGCGGCGGAATGCCGGGAGCGCTTGCGCTGGACTGCCGAGACCGGCGTCCATACCCACATCATTGCGCCGCTCACCGCCGAGCCGGAGGATGTTCGTCGGACTTTGGAGGCCTTCACGCCGGAGAACTATGCGCGTTGACGGGGCCGGCTTTAGCAGCGGCCCTTCTTGGCCTGGCCGGGCGGGCAAAAGCGTCCCGACCCACCGGACTCGGAGTGCCCCGAGTGGGACTCGCCGATGGTAACCGAAGGACCTTCGATCCGAGCGCTACCGGGGTCGACGGTCGCGTTGCAGGCCGATAAAGCCAACAGAGAAATCGCTAGAGCGACAATGCGTCCACGCATGGAAATGTCCTATCCAAGAGGGTTGGGCGATGGAATTGCCGGTCGCCACCTTGGGCGTTCTCGGTAAAGAATCCTTTAGGATTCACGGACCTGGTCGTGGATTTCCGCGCATATGGTTAAGCGGCGAGGGGCTCGCCCTCGATGGTAATGCGGTGCATCAAGCGCCGTTCGCCATGGTAATCATTAACGGCATAATGCCACACCGCGCGATTATCCCAGAAAGCGATCGATCCCGGTGCCCACGGGAAGCGATACGTGTGCTCCGGGCGTTGCGCATGGGCGTAGAGCATGCGCAACAGCGGTTCGCTCTCTTGGTCCGTCCAGCCGTCGAAACGGACGGTAAAGCCGGGGTTGACGTAAAGCGCTTTGCGGCCGCTGATCGGGTGGCTGATCACAACCGGATGGGTCGAGTCCTGCAGCGCCTCCTCCGGATTGCCGATGCGGCCTTTGTAGGCACCCGGTGCCCCGGCGCGTTCGGCGCCGGCGCCGAACACATGCCGGCTCGAATGCAATGCTTTCATGCCGCCCAAAGTTCGTTTGAGGCCGCCGGACAAGGCTTCATAAGCGCTATACATATTGGCGAAGACCGTGTCGCCGCCAATCGGCGGCGTTTCCCGCGCCAATAGGATGGATCCGAGCGCCGGTTCCAAATCATAACTGTGGTCGGTGTGCCAGCCGCCGCCGATATTGGCTTGCTGGTCTGGCTCCTTGCGGACTTCGGCGATCATCGGATAGCCCTCGACATGGCCGAAGAAGCGGTTGATATTGACTTCTCCGAATCGCTCGGCCAAAGCGATGTGCTGTTCCGGCGACAAATCCTGGTCGCGGAAAAACAGCACGCCATGGTCGCCGAGCGCTCGGCGCAAGGCCGCCGTCGTCGTGTCGGAAGTATCCTGTGCCAAATCAATATTGTCGACGAAAATGCCGGCGCCGCCGCCGGTTGGTGAAAGGTCCAGTGCTGTGGTCGTCATATCTGCGCTCCAGGAAACATCAGTGCCAGCCAAATTACGGCCTTCGCGGCAGTGCGATCAAGTCGTTGGTAGCGGATTTTGATTGAACGGCACGGAATTCATGGATCGCATTACCAAGATTTCCGTCCTCAAGGCTAATCCGCAACTTGCTGGCATAGTCTGTGTCGTGGTCGGCATGGTCGCCATCATCGGCAGCGACAGTGCCATCAAATGGGTTTCCGCCGATTATTCGCTCCATCAGATTGTCTTGGTCCGCAGCCTGGTTGCCCTAGTGCTGGTCTGGGGCTTCATGGCGGTCGCAGGCGGACGGCTGCGAACCAACCGATTGGCGCTGCACCTGGCGCGTGGCGGCCTGTTGGTGATTGCCAACCTCTGCTATCTGTCGGCGCTCGCGGCGATGCCGATCGCTGAAGCGATGACGCTATTTTTCGTCGCGCCGCTGATCATCACGGCGTTGTCCGTGCCGGTCTTGGGCGAACATGTCGGCCCGCATCGTTGGGCGGCGGTGCTGATTGGCATGGTCGGAGTGATCGTCATGATGCGGCCGGGCGAGGGCGTGCTGAACTGGGTCTCGGTACTGCCGATCGTTGCCGCGGCCGCCTATGCCGGAATGCAGCTGATAACCCGGCGCCTCGGCACCACCGACAGCGCGGCGTCCATGGCGTTTCATATTCAGGTGTCCTTCATCGTGGTGAGCGTCGTGTTCGGCGTGGTAATCGGCGATGGCCGTTTCGCCGACGGCAGCAACGAGGCTTTGGATTTCCTGTTTAGAGCCTGGGTCTGGCCGACCGCGGCCGGCTTCGGCGTGATGGTGCTGTGTGGCGTGTTCACTGCCATCGCCAGTTACTTTCTGTCGCAAGCCTACCGTATCGCCGAGCCGAACGTTGTGGCGCCGTTCGAATATTCGGCGCTGCCGTGGGGCGTCATCGCTGGTTATGTACTATGGGGCGACCTGCCGGATCTCACCGGCGTGCTCGGCATCGTCGCGATCGTCGGCGCGGGCTTCTATATTCTCTACCGGGAAAACCTCCGGCGCCGTCAAGAATAATCGATTAGCCTTCGAAAACGACGTAGGTCCGGGTTTCGATGCTTTCGCGCGGCGTCGATTGCGCATCTTGGCCGGGCAACGGAAACGCGCCGTGTGGGGTGAATTGCGCGCGGCCGTCGTCGAGGCTGTCCCATCCTTTGATCAGGATGACTTCATCGGGCCGCATGTCCGACGCCCAGTACCAGCGCTGACCGCCGCCGTGCGCCAGCTGATAGATTTCGCCGACCCGGTCGGGAAATATCTGCTCGGTCGCGACCAGCTCGCCAGGGCCGATGCTGCGGGCGTCGGCAAGGGCGAGCGGCGTGCGCCGGACCGGGCCTTTGATCGGCCGCCAGACGTTGATTTGGACAATGCGGCCGCCGCTGCCAAGGATGCGGGCGACCTCATCATGGCCGAGCGCGTCGCCGGCGCGTACCGGACCGGACTTGACGGTGTAATCGACATGTACCCGACTGGCCGGGCCGCGTTTGCCGCCCGGATTGGCGGCGCCGCCGTTACCGTCGGAGCGTCGTGTATGATCGAAAATCGCGACCCGGTCCGCCCCAGTCACCTGTTTTAGCAGCGCTTCGATTTCGCCGTTGTAGACGGCTTCGACGGCATCGTCATCATAGAGGTCGGCAACGGCCGTTTCATGGCGGCGGAGTTCGAAACCTTGAGATTCTATGGAAAGGTCTTGGGCGCAGGCGCGCATGTCGTTGATGGTGACCGTGTGATTCTCGGTCTTGAAATGCACTTCTGGATCGCCACCGGTGGACGCCGAGCTTAGGAAATAGGGCATGGTATCCTGGGGCACGATAAAGGTGAGCGGCGCTTCTACGGCCTGGCCAGCCGTATCGGGCTGTGCGGTGGTCTGAAGGACTGCCTGCGTCATAAAACCAACCTCTTTAGTCATGATTTACGAAACATGGGAGCGAACCGCGAGATTGTCCAGCGCACGGCAGCCATGCATCTGATGCAAAGCGGCGATTGTTGGCCCGCCACCCGGCGATTTCCAGCAGCATTTTTCGGCGCACAGCCTGGGCGAAGCGGGTGTCGCCGTCGGCGGTCACAACGAAGCTACCGGGACCGCCGGCAATCAGGGTGGCGAAGGCCGCCTCCAGGTCGTAATCGACCGGCCGGCCGCTGATGCAATCCCGGCACAGGATAGCCAATCCATTGATGACGATACCGTCGGCGATGGCTGCGGCCCGGGCGCTGGCGACCGGAATGCCGCCGAAGCTGTAGGCGCTGTCACCGGAAAAATCGATGACCTTGCGGGTGCCGTCGATTGTGTTGGTTTCGATCAGAGCGTGAGCGGCGGCAAGGGCGCTGCCGATGGCATTGGGCCCGGAAGCCAGGCGCGGTGCCGCCATTAGCGCCTTGGCGAACCGGGCAGCGCTGTCGGCGCCGTCGATGATGGTCCAGGGCACCACGACTTCTTGAGAGGTTTCATCGCCCCACTCCACATAGGTGACGGCGATGCGGCGGCGATAGCCGCTCAAAATGCCGCCGAGCACAGAGCGGCGATTGATCGCGCTGGCATAACCCTGGCGCTGGAAGCGGATTTCACCGTCGTCGATGGAGCGCGAGGCATCGGCCAGCAGGACGAGTTCCAGATCAACCGCCTCGACGGCCCGGGCCGGTGCCGCCCAACCGATGGCAAACAGCGCCGCGAAGAGCGCAAACAACCGCGCCGGGGCCATCACACTGTCGCTGCCCAGGGGCCGTCGACCGGATAGGCCTCTTCCATGTCGGGCCAGGGCGGCATCGCCACGGCCACGGCGGCAAGCGGTGTGTCGCCGTCCGCGCGGAACTGAAAATGCGTACCCACCGCAATGCTGAGCGACAGGCCCGGTCCGACCTCGACGGTCTCCTCCACCGACCCGAGCCGGCGCCACATGCGGCCGCGGCCGGACAGGAAATACCAGATCTCGTCAATACTGTGATGCGCGACAGCGCGCGATACCGCGCCCGGCGCCAGGGTGAAATGTGCCATACTGCCGCGCGCCGTCTGGCAGAGCACGCGCACGTCGGCGCCGTCCGGTGCGGTCACGTCGGGCTCGACGCTGAGCTGTTTGCTGTCCAAGGCGGTACCTCCCCCTTTTGCGTGACTGACGTTGCCATTGTGCCATCCGCCTGGGCTTTTCGTCAGCCCCACGGCCCGCGTTTACGGCTGCGGTCACGGGGCCGGTCCCATGGCCCAGGGACACGGGTTACTTCGAACGCGCGGGAATGTTGACGGTCAAACAGCGCTACATCACGGCGTTTGAACACCCACACCAGGGCCATTCCGGCAAGAAAGCCACCGATGTGGGCGACATAGGCGACGCCGCCCTCACCGGGCCGGCCGAGGCTTAGGAACTGCAGCACCAGCCAGCCGCCTAGAACCAGCCAGGCCGGGACGTTGATGCGCCGGAAGAAGATGAACAGCCAAACGAAAACCCGGACGTTGGCTTTCGGGTGCAGCATCAAATAGGCGCCCAATATGCCGGCAATGCCGCCGCTCGCCCCGATCAATGGTATCTGAGAATTGGGCGCTATCACGGCCTGGCTTAGGCCGGCGGCGGTGCCGCAGAGCAGGTAGAACACCAGAAACCGGCCATGGCCCATGGAACCTTCGACGTTGTCGCCGAATATCCAAAGATAGAGCATGTTGCCGCCCAGATGCAGAAACCCGCCATGCAGGAACATCGACGTGATCAGGCTTCCCCAGGCCGGGATGACGCGTATTTCGGGGGCGAGTTCGGCGTTCCCGAACAACAGCTTTGGAATGACGCCGAAGGCCATGATCGCCTTGCGGCCTTCGAACGGCGATTGCCCGAACTGCCAGAGATACACCAGGACACAAAGCGCCAGCACCGACCACATGATCCAAGGCCGGCCGCGGCTCGGGTTGTCGTCGTAAAGTGGAAAGAAAAACACCGGACCGCCGGCGCCGCCCTATAGGTCTTCGTGGCGTAGTACGGGGATGCCGCGGTCGATTTCGTAATAGTCGCTGGCGCTGTCGACGTAGATTTGACCCATGGTCGCAAGCCCCGTCGGCCGATCCAGACAGCCGGCCGAGATCGACAGGGTCGTGCCGCCGACCGGCCGAAAGAACAGGCTGGCGCCGCAGGTGTTGCAAAATCCGCGCTCGGCCGCCGACGAAGAACGGTACCAGGTCAAGCCGCCGTCTTCAGTAATGCCGACGGCATCGGCTGCGACCCGGGTGTGCCCGGCGACATGGCCGTGGGTCCGGAGACACTGGCTGCAATGGCAGAGCACGATGTCGCGCAACGCGCCGTTGATCGTAAAGCGCACGGCACCGCAGAGGCAGCTGCCGCTCTGGCTGTCGGTTGGCGATCGGTCGGTCATGGCAATCTCCTGCAGCGTTTAGGCCGGTGCGGCGAATGCCGCGATCTCTTCGTCGAACTGATCGAGGCGATCGATGATCGACTGCGCACCCGCACTTTTTAGGGCATCGCCGTGGCCGGGCGGCAAATGGCTGGCGCCGGTGAAGCCGACCACGGCCATGCCGGCGGCAACTGCCGCCTGTACGCCGGCAAGGCTATCTTCCAAAACCAGGCATGCCGGCGGCTCGGCGCCCATCTCCCGTGCCGCGTGAAGGAACAGGTCGGGCGCCGGCTTGCCGTGTTCCACCATGGCGGCCGAGTAGATTTTGCCGTCGAAGTAACGCGCCAGGCTGGTTGCCTCCAGGCAACCGGTGAGGCGGGCCATGCCGGTGGAAGAGGCGACGCATTTCGGCCGGTCTAGGCGCGCCAACAACGCCGCCGAGCCATCGATCGCCTTCAGATCCTCGGCAAATGCCCGGTCCAGCTCGATGCTCTGCTGGACAAAGAATTCCTCGGTCAGGGTGACACCATGTTCGGCTTGCAGCTCGGCAAACACAGTCGAGCCAGGGATACCGGCAAAGCGGGCGATGATTTCCTCTTCGCTGATCGGGATGCCGGCCGCGGTCAAGGTGCGAGAACCGACCCGGGCGTAAATCACCTCGGAATCGATCAGCACCCCGTCGCAGTCGAAAATCAAAAGGGCGGGCATGGTCATCACGCTTTGGCTTGGTTGGCCGATGGTCACGACATTATCACCATTTCCGGACCAAGCGGGAGCGACTTATTGCCCCTCGAAACGATTCCTGGGAGATTTAAGTTCGATCGATTTTGACTGATCGGGCGCGTCATTTATGATTGCCTCGCGCGTCGATCGATTCGGTGACACTTGGTATGTTGGTGTCTGGACCGGATCCGGTGGATGCGATCATGCGTCGCTAGTGAACGATCGGGCCTTCGGAACATGCAAACGGCGAACATATTGATGTGTGCCAACGCCGAATACGCTCAACATTTGGCGGTGGCCCTCGTTTCGTTGCTCGAGAACAATGATTGGGGATATTTCAACATCGTCGTTGTTGGGTCGAAAGGGCTTGTCGACGAAAGCGAAAAAATCCGTAATTCATTGGGCAAATACAAACATTTCGAAATTGAATTTCGGATTCGCGTTGATGATGAAGACACTGTATTGCCATTGAATAAACACTATTCAGTTGATAATTACAGTAGAATTTGGGTCGAAAAGTATTTTCCCGAAAACACTGCGCGTGTTTTGTACCTAGATAGCGATCTTATCGTAGTAGGTTCGATTATGAAGCTATACAACTATGATATTGGCGACAATGTAGTCGGAGCAGTTTCAATAGCGGGATCAGACCGCTCTAGTTTGTTGGAAGTGCCGGTGGAGTTTGGGTATTTCAATTCGGGCGTTATTTTGATCGATTTGGAAAAATGGAGAAACGAGGATGTATTTTCCAGGCTTATCACATACATACGCGGCAATGCCGATAAGCTCATAGATGCTGATCAAGACGCGTTGAATGCCTGTCTTTACGATCAGCGGTGCCCGTTGGATTATGTGTGGAATGTTATTTCCCCATATTACTGGGACGAGTGGCAAAGCGAACTCTCAACGGAAGACTTGCGGCGGATCAGGCGCAACGCGAGAATCGTTCACTTCAACGGTGCGTCGAAACCCTGGAGTTTTCACAATAGGCACCCCAGAAAAACGGACTATTATAAGTACCTTTCGCTAACCGAATGGAAGGATTTCGTACCGACTGACCAGACACCGCTCGATCGGCTAAAATACGCGGCCGCTTCGACACTGCCGTTGCCAATCGTGCGCATGCTGCAGCGTCTCTTCTGATCAGGGTCGTATTCCAATCGTCCGCGGGTAATAGGGAAATTGCATAACGTCGGGGCCGAATCGGACAGTCGTGACATGCTTGAATATTTCAAAGGTAAGCTACGAAGTCATGACAGGCTTTATTCTGCAGCGTATAAAACGTATCACACGATACGTTGTGGCGGAAAGAATCCACTCCAGCGTGACTTAAACAAGGCAATGAAAAAAAAGGAACACGGATTTTTCATCCAAATCGGATCCAATGATGGAGTAAAAGACGACCCATTGCGGGGCGCGTTGATTGAAAATAGGAGCTGGAGCGGAATTTTCGTTGAACCGGTGCCGCAGTATTTTGAGAAACTGCAGAAGAACTACGATTATTCAAAAAGATACCAATATGCTAACTGTGCGGTTGGGCGGCGTAATGAGCGGAGAGCGCTCTATTACGTATCAGACAATGCACGTCAATTGGGAGATCGATTGCCTGATTGGTACGATCTGATCTCATTTTTTGATAGAGACCATTTGGTCAAACATGCCGACGGAATTCTTGAGCTGTTTATTGAGGACATTTCGGTCGAGGTTGTTACGCTTGATACGCTGAAGAGAAACTTCAGGATCAATGAGTACGATTTGATATTGATTGATGCCGAAGGACATGATTGGGACACATTTTGCCAATTCGATTTTTTGGAATGTAAACCGAGAATAGCCATCTTGGAGCACAAACACATCACTGATCGAAATATTATCCAAATCAAAGAATCACTCGACCTCCATGGTCACGCCTATTCGACTTGCGGCGCTAATATTATGGCAACATTGAAATGAGTCGTTTAGAGTTCAGTCCGCATTGCCTTGGGACAAGAACACAAACGATCCGCGTGTCCGAATTGGCCCGGGCGGCATCATGTCCGTAACATTCGAGACCTGCGGCAATGCCATCATCATCGTTCGCGTCGACGGGCGACCAATCCTTGCGACGGATCCCTGGCTTGTCGGGAGCTGTTATTTCGGCAGTTGGATGCTCGACAAGCCACTGACGGAAACGCAAATCAGAGACATTCAATCCGCCGAATATGTGTGGATTTCCCATGGCCATCCGGATCACTTGCATCCGGATTCCCTTGATATGCTGCCACCCGGCAAGCGCGTCCTTGTGCCGGATCACTATCACCCGGAAATTCATGACATGTTGGTGGCGAGGGGCTTTGAGGTTCAGAATCTGGGCTATCGAAAGTGGTTCGTTCTGTCGCCGGAAGTTCGCATTTGTTGCGTGGATAACCCGAACCAAGACGCCATTCTCGTGGTGGAGACCGGGCAGGGGATTCTAATCAACAAGAACGACTCGCCGTTTTGCGGCGAGTTTCGGTTTCTGCGCGGATTGGTCCGAAAATGGCCCCGGGAAAGAACCTATTTGGCCGCGCTCTGTGCGATCGATGCCGATATGAAGAACATTGTGGACGCCGCGGGCGACCGCGTGATCGAGCCGCCGTCGGCCTACAAAATGGGAGCGATTTGGGCGACGGCACGGGAGGCCGACCGGCTCGGCGTCGGCAGTTTTTGCTGCTCGTCCTCTCAGCACATCTATGTTCGCGCCGATTCCGTCTGGGCCAATGATTACCGCATCGTTTGGTCGGACATGAAGCGCCATTGGGCGCGGCCGGACGTGCGGCTGATACAGCCCTACGCGACTGTCGACATGGATACCCGCGAGGTCACGCTCAATCATCCCGAACAGACTTCCAACACAGCGGCTATCACCGGCAAGACGAACGGCGACGACTGGCAAGAGACACTTGATGACGCGGAATGGCGTCGGGTGGAAGCATTTTTCACGCAATTCGAAACCCTGGTCGGCGTGTTGGATTTTGTGGACTTCACGGTCGGCGGCGAGCGACGCAGCATCACAATTGGATTCGAAGGACAAGCCAAGCCAAGCCGCAAACGCCGCGGCCTGCATTTTCAGGCGCCTAAATCATCGCTCATGACCGCAGTCGAGTATGGCTTTTTCGACGACTTGCTGATCGGCAATTTCATGAAGACCGAACTCATCAACATGGCGCTCTATCCGGACTTCACGCCATTGGTCGCGAAATATGGCGGCAACGCCAAGGTTCTCACCAAGGACGATTTGCATCGTTTCCATCGCCGTTATCTGCGCAGAAATCCATACGCCTATCTGGCCTGGCGATTGCGGCGGCCGATCGACAACACGGTGCTGCCCCTGGCACGGGCCGTCGCGATCAAACTTGGTGTCGGTGACATGGCCAAGCGGATTTATCGCTTAATGCTGGGCGATCCTGTTTAACCACACGCCCGCGCGCCCCATCACCGATGAAAATTGGTCTTCTCACAACAAATAAGGCGCGTTGCTGTCGCGGCAGATTTCCTTCAGCTGGTCGAGCAGCATTTGCGGCATTGGCACGCCGGCTTCGGCGCGCTCGGCGGCGGCCAGGTCCTCGGGCTCGCCGGCGACGCGGACCGGCAGCGCCGGGTCGGCCGGCGCGAGGCCTTGCAGCATCGCCACCATGCCGTCGAGTTCGGCCTCGAAGTCGCCGTCCTCGCGGAAGCAGCCGGGATCCATGGCTAGGAAGAAATGCCCGGTCTTGTGCTGGTTGCGGTCTTCCACCACGCCGATGAACGGTGCACCGGACAGCATCGAGCACAGGACTTCGACCATGGCAGCGAGGCCGTAGCCCTTGTGGCTGGACAGTTCCGGCCGGCCGCCCAAGGGGCTTAAGCCGTAGCCGGATTTGAGCCGGCCATGGCCGTCGAAGGCTTCCGCCGCGTCGATGACGGCGCTGCCGTCCGGTGCGCTCGCCCAACCGTCGGGCATCGGCCGGTTGTTGTAGTGGGCGAGCTTGACCTTGCCGGCGGCGACGGTGCTGGTTGCCATGTCGAGCACGAACGGCTGCCCGGCCGCCCGCGGCGCGGCGAAGGCGATCGGGTTGGTCCCGAACACCGGTTCCGTCGCCCGGGTCGGCACGATGATGCGGCTGCCGGCGTTGGTCATAGCCATGCCGATCAACCCGGCCCGGGCCGCCATCAGCGCATAGGCGCCAGCGGCGCCGAAATGATTGGAGTGGGTGACGGTGACGGCGCCAAGACCCATGGCCTTGGCCTTGGCAATGGCAAGCTGCATGGCCTGTGCCGCCGGGGCATGACCAAGGCCGCCGCCGCCGTCGATCAGGCCGGTCACCGGCCCTTCCTTGACCACGGATATCTCCGGATCGACGGTGATCTTGCCGAGCCTGCGCTGTTGGGCGTAGAGCGGCAGCATGGCGATGCCGTGGGAATCGATGCCTCGGAGATCGGTCTCGGCCATGATGTCGGCGGTGACCCGAACGATGTCGTCGGGCATGCCCCAGGCGCTCAGAACCGCGCTGATCTGGGCGTGGATGGTGTCGACGGGAACGCGGGTCAGGGGCGCGCCGCCGGATGCATCAGCCATGAGCAAATCTCCGAATAATCAGATCGAGATTTTAGGCGCCTTCGGCGGCGTAGTCGATCAGACGGGTCATGAAATCTTCGGCGCGGGCCAACTGCTCCAGCGCGATAAATTCGTCGGGCTTATGGGCCTGTGTGATCGAACCCGGCCCGCAGATCACCGTCGCGATGCCGCCGTCGCGCTGGAACAGGCCGGCTTCGGTGCCGAAAGCGACTTTGCTGTGGTCGTTTTGCCGGGCGAGCTTTTTGACCAGGGTGACCGCGTCGTCGCCCGGTGCCAGGTCGAGGCCCGGCACGGCGGTCACTTCTTGCCAGTCGAAGCCGGTTTCCGGGTCGACCGCATGCATCGCCAGCTCAAGGGTTTCATCGGCGTATTGGCGGATCTCCTTAATCAGGGCATGGGGGTCGTCATCGGCCAGATGACGGATCTCGAAATCGAAATAGCAGGTATGGGGTACAATGTTCAGCGCCTCGCCGCCAACGAACACACCGGTGTGCAATGTAGTATGTTGAATGTCGTAGGCGTCGTCACGGGTACCCGTTTCCTGCTGGCGCCGGGCCAAACTTTGGATGAAGGCGACTAGATTGGCCGCGTATTCGACGGCGTTGACGCCTTGCGGCGCCAATGAAGAATGGGCGGTTTTGCCACGCGCCGTCACCCGGTAGGAGATCTTGCCCTTGTGGCCCGTGACGACACCCATATCGGTCGGCTCTCCGACCACGCAAAGCGCCGGGCGCACCGGCATCGCGCCGATCATGCGGATCATGTCGCGGGCGCCGATGCAGCCGATCTCTTCGTCGTAAGACAAGGCGAAATGAATGGGTATCTGCAGGTCGCGGCGCTGCATCTCCGGCACGAAGGCGAGGGCGATGGCGATGAATCCCTTCATGTCGGCACTGCCCCGGCCATAGAGGCGGCCATCGCGGACCGTCGCGGCGAACGGGTCGGTCTGCCAGTTCTGGCCTTCAACGGAAACCACGTCGGTATGCCCCGACAGCATGATGCCGGGCCGGTCGGCCGGGCCGATGGCGGCGTAGAGATTGGCTTTGGTGCCCGACGCGTCGGGAATCAGTCGGGATTCGACCCCGTGGCCCCGCAGATAGTCGGCGACATAGTCGATCAATGCCCGGTTCGATTTATGGCTGACGGTGTCGAAGCCGATCAGCCGGCTCAGCATGTCCAGGCTTTCGGCTCGCGGTGTCGGGGTCATTTCGTTCATCGGGCACCCAATGGTTTGATTGCGAAAAGAGGCCGGCGCCGCCATCGACGATCCCGTCCCCACGAGGATGGCCTCCAATCTATAGATAACGATATGATTCACAAGATTGACCCGACCCCGGTGGCTACCGATAATGCCGCCGCGGCGGTAGCGGAGACAGGCTCGGATGGGCAATCGGTGGATCGTGCTGGGCGTTTTAGCCTTTGCCCAACTGGTACTTGGGTTGCAATGTGTTGGGCTCGCGGTGTCGTTGCCCTGGCTGATCGGCGAGTTTGGCCTGGACCGTGCATCCGCCGGCCAGTTGGTTGGCCTCTATCTGTTGCCCGCGGCTCTTTTCGCTTTGCCCATGGTGCGGCGCCGCCGCCGGCTCGGCAACCGGCCGGCGCTGTTGCTTGGGGCCGGGCTGATGACGGTTGGCGGCTTCACGACGGCGGCGGCGGGATCGGCCACGGTTTTGGCCATCGGCCAGGCGATTGCCGGAATAGGCGCGGCGCAATTGATTGTCCGACTGGCACGCGTGACCGCCGATTGGTTTCAGGGTTTGGAAAGCGACCGTGCCGCCGCTATCCATTTTGCCGCCTGGCCGGCCGGGGCGGGACTGGCGTTGGCGGTGTTGGCGCCGTTGGTCGCCGGCGTCGGCTGGCGGCTCGGGTTGACGGTCGCGGCATTCGCTGCCGCTCAGACGTTTTTGCTGCTCGCCGTCTTCTTTCATGATGCACCACCGGCGCGGGCCGCGGCGGCGGCGGCCGACCGGGCCGCGCACCAAAAGAAACCGGATGCGGATGGCATCTTTGCGGTCACGGCCTGGCTTTGTCAGGGCGCCGGATTCTTGGTGTTCGCCGCCTATGCGACGGTATGGAGCGGCGCCGCCGAAGGCCGGCCGATCGGTTCGGTCGCCTGGCTCGGCGTCGGCATGCTGTTGGCCCTTGTCGTCAATCACATGGCTGGCCGACTAAGTTGGATCAGGCGCCATCCTGGTACGCTGTTGGCGTTGTCGCTGACCTTGTGGATCGCCGCGGCGCTTTGGTTCACCGCCGATGCGGCCCCATCGGCGATTGTCCTGGTCGGATTTCTTGCCGCCCTGCCGGCCTACCACGGCGCCCGCCAGGCTTTGCCGGCCATAGTCGACGGTTTGACTGCCGAGCGGCGGGATTTCACGGCGGCATTAACCGCGACCGCGCTTGCCGTGTCGCCGGCGCTTGCCGGTTTGCTGTGGGCTCAAGCGGTGGGCGGCAGTGTTGTGCGCGACTTTGCGATTTGGCTCGGCGTCCTGGCGTTGGCTGCGACCGCGCTTCGGCAGTTGCTGCGGGCAACGGCCAGGGAATAGTCCAATCAGCCGTCTTTCGACATCAATGCCGGCGGCGTGAACGCCTCGACCGGCGGCGGGTCGGTGACCGGTTCGAGATCGACCAGGGTAGTGTGGGCGCTGGGTCCCTGGGCGAGCCGTGAAGTGCCTTTGTCGATGGTCAGGACATTGGGATTGCCGTGGCGGTCGAGCCCGCCGGGACTTGCCGGGTCATACCAGGCACCGGTTGCCAGCACGATCGCGCCCGGCATGACGTGGTCGGTAACAACCGCGCCGGCAAGGCAGGCGCCGCGGTCGTTGAACACCCTGACAATGTCGCCGTCGTTGACGCCGCGGGCCGCCGCGTCTGTCGGATGGATCAGCACCGGCTCTCTGGACTGGACTTTGGCGGCGAGGCTGGTGGTGCCGCAATCGAGCTGGCTGTGCAGCCGCGTCGCCGGCTGGTTCGATACTAGAGCAAATTTCGACCATACGGGATCGTTTGACCGGGATTATTTTGCGTCGTGGCTAGGAGCGCGACGCCATCCGATGTGGGGCATCGGATAAGACGCGCGACGCCGTCACGACACAAAAGAACCCGGCCTTCGGTGGTGCAAATCGGCTTTTCGGGTGCGTTGCGACGCTTGCCCAATGTCCCACATTGCGCTGCGCACCGCGCCTGCCCGAAATGCCGATTTGCACCCATCAAACGGTCCCGTATGGTCGAAACTTGCTCTAAATGCAACGGATAGCGCCGGGCTGCATCGGCGCCGAGCCATTCCGCCGGTTCCTGCCAAACCGGATGGCCCGGGCAATCGGCATAGCCGAAGGACGCGATCCGCGACGAGAAGATTTCGATTTTGCCCGACGGTGTAGCCAACGGCTGGCCGTCCGGGTCACGCCGGAACCCGGAAAACACCGTGCGTTCGCTGTCGTCGACGGGCAAGCGAATATCGCCTTGGCGCCAGAATGTGTCGAAATCCGGAAGCACGATTTGTTCCTGTGCCACCTGTTGACGGAACACATCATACATATGGCGCAGCCATTCGGTTTCGTTTCGGCCTTCCGTGAAGGCCTCGGCGAAGCCGAGCCGGGCCGCGAGGCCGGCGAAAATGTCGTGATCGGCGCGCGCCTCGCCGACCGGGTCGATGGCTTTGTGCATGGCGAACAGATAATCGTCGTTGCTGGCGCGGCCGATGTCGTTGCGCTCTAGCGGTGTCGTCGCCGGCAGCACGATATCCGCGTGGCGGGCCGTGGCCGTCCACCAGGGTTCATGCACGATCACGGTCTCTGGCCGCTGCCAGGCGCGGACCAGCCGGTTCAAGTCTTGGTGGTGGTGAAACGGATTTCCGCCGCACCAGTAAATCAGCCTGGTATCGGGATAGTGACGTCGCTCGCCGTCATAATCATAGGCGCCGCCCGGCGCGAGCAGCATATCGGCGATCCGCGCGACGGGAATGAAACTGCCGGTCGGGTTCTCGCCTTGGGGCAGTGTCGGTCCGGAAACCCGGCGGACCGGATTGCCGATCGAGCCTTCCGCGGCGTAGCCGTAGCCGACGCCGCCGCCGGGCAGGCCGATCTGCCCGAGCATCGCCGCCAGCACGGCAGCCATCCAGAACGGCTGTTCGCCATGATCGCCGCGCTGAAGCGCCCAAGCCAAGGTAATCATCGTGCGGTTGTTCGCCATCTGCCGGGCGAGGGCGCGGATCCGGTCGGCTGAAATCCCGGTGATCGCCGCGGCCCAGGCAGCATCCTTGGGCTGGCCATCCGAGGCGCCCGTAAGATACGGTGCGAACCGATCGAAACCGACCGAGTAGCGATCGAGAAAGGCTTGGTCGGCCAGGCCTTCGGACAGCAGCGTATGCGCCAGGCCAAGCATCAGGGCGGTGTCGGTGTTCGGCCTGACCGGCAGCCATTCGGCCGACAGGAACGGGGCGGCGTCGTCCTTCAAGGGGCTGATGTTGATGAAGCCGGCGCCGGCGTCACGACAGCGTTCGAGCCAGCCGCGGGTCACGTGGCGTCCGACACCGCCGCCGTTGACCTGCGCGTTTTTCAACGGAATGCCACCGAACATTACAAGTAATGTGCTGTGGTAGGCGATTACCGGCCAGGCGGTCGAGGTATCGAGCAGGTCGAGAAACGGGCGCCCGAGCACATGCGGGATAATGACTTGCGCCGCGGCGGTGCTGTAGCTGTTGACGGAGGTGGTATAGCCGCCGAATTGGTTGAGAAAACGATGGATCTGGCTCAGGGCATGATGGAAGCGCCCGGCGCTGGCCCAGCCGTAGGAGCCGCCGAAGATCGCTGTGTTGCTGTGGCGGGCCCTCACTTGGCCCAGCGCCGCCGCGGCGCGATCCAGGGCCTCGTCCCAGGACACTTCGACGAACGGCTCTCTGCCGCGACCGCCCGGTTCGGTGTCCGGCCCGCGTTCTAGCCAGCCGCGCCGTATGGCCGGCCGGCGCACGCGGGCCGGATGGTCGATGGCGTCGACAAAGGATTGCCCGATTGGCGAAGGATCGGGGTCGGCGGCGAACGGCGTAACCGCGGTGATGCGGCCGTCTTTGACCGCGACGTCATAGGCGCCCCAGTGGCTGTAGGTGCGATGGCTGGCGTCGGGTCTGGTCCGCTCGTTCATCTGATCGGGCTCGTCACTTTATCGTCGACAGCAAAATGATTATCACCGGCAACGGCGCGGTGGCCAGCACGACAGTCAGCGCGAACCGTTGAAACGACACCAAGCCGCTCATACCGACCGCAATGGCGATGCCGCCGCCGCCGCCGATTATGGCATTGCCGGGCACGTTGAACAGTACGCCAAGCGCAAGCAGACGATGGCCTAACAGCCAGGACACCCAGCCCGATGGCGCTCGGGACATCAGGTAATCGATCCGGTCGGCCGGCGCCAGGGCACTGAGATCGGTGACCATTGCCGTGGCCCGGGTCATGCCAAGGGCGGAAAACGCGGCAATGATTAGGCGGATCGGCACCAGCCGGCCAATGCCGAAGCTGATGCACAAAGCAATGACCGTTGCGCCGTAGACCAGCGGCACAATCTTTGGGCCGAGCATAAGGATCATGGCAAAGGCGATTTCCACGCCAGGGATGAACGGCAGTGCTATTAACGCCATATAGACAAGGAAGCAGGTCACGATGATCTGGACGAACATCGGATCGTCGCTCGCCATGAGGTCGACTTCGAATATCCGCGCAATCCAATTGCCGCCGATGCTGCCGACGACCACGATTGAACCGTAGATCAACAAAAGCAGTGCCAGTCGCGGCAAGATGATGCACCCGTAAAACGAGGATCCAAATTTAGATCGCACAATTGTCGGTGACGAATGTGTTGACGGCAAGTCGAAATTTATATTTACGCCAAATAATTCCGGGTGGCGGTTGGGGGAAATATTCCGCGTGTTCTATACTGTATCGAATGGTTCCGGCAGAGGATTGAAGCAGTGACGACGACCACGGAATTTAGACGCAGCCACGATATCTTGATTGATGCGCCGCCCGGCGCGGTGCTCGACTATGTCAGCAATCCCAAGTCATGGCCGGAATGGATCGCCGCCTCTCACGAGATCGACAGTCCCGATCGCCCGCTCGTCAAGGGCGATACGTTTCGCGAACAATGGCATACCCGCGGCGGTCCGGCCGAATTGAATTGGCGGGTTACCGACTGCGATCCGCCGCATCTGTGGGTCGGCGAGACCGCGACGGCTTTCACCGGGCCGATCATCGTTCGCTATGATGTCGAACCGGTCGGCGACCAAGTCCGCTTTACTCGGTCGCTGATCAATCCGGCACGGCCCAAGCCGCCGACCACGGCCATGATCGAACGCATTGACGTCGAAGCGGAGATCAGCCTCGCCAACATCAAGCGCAATGTCGAGGCGCGGGTCGGGGCGGCGCAATGAGCAGTCGGGCTGAGTCTTTAAACGAGTCGGAATTGTTGGACTATCTGAACGCTAATCAGCCGCCGTTCAGCCGCAAAATCGGGCTTCGCTACGTCTCGGCGCAAGCGGATCGGGTGGTTTCCGAAATGAACGTTATGCCGGATATGACGACAGGCCCGGATTTCCTGCATGGCGGCGCCATCATGTCGATGGCGGATACCACCGGCGCCATGAGCACGATGATCAATGTTTCCGAAGATAAATTCACGACCACTATCGAAAGCAAAACCAATTTCTTTACGTCGATAGCGGTCGGCGATGTCGCGGTCGCGGAGGCGGTGCCGTTGCATCGCGGACGGCGGACCCATGTCTGGCAGACGCGCATTACCCGCAAGAGCGACGGCCGCCTGGTGGCTCAGGTAATGCAAACGCAAATGGTGCTGGCAAAATAACGTGATCGATAGAATCGAGAAAGCGGGGCAACGATGCCAAGGCAACAACGGGTGACATCGACAGAACCGAACAGAGGTCAGACGGAATTTGACGTTGCCATCGTCGGCGCCGGTTTCGCCGGGCTCTACTTGCTCCATCGTCTGCGCGGCATGGGCTTTTCGGTAACCGTGCTGGAGGCCGGCCATGACGTCGGCGGTACCTGGTATTGGAACCGTTATCCGGGCGCCCGCTGCGACATCGAAAGCATGCAATATTCCTATCAGTTTTCCGATGAACTGCAGCAGGAATGGACCTGGTCGGAGCGCTACGCGACCCAGCCGGAAATCCTGCGCTACGCCAGCCATGTCGCCGACCGGTTCGATCTGCGCCGGGACGTCCGTTTCGACACCACCGTGCACGCGGCAACATTTGACGAACAGCAGGGGCGTTGGCGCCTCGATGTCGGTGACGGCGCGACGATCAGCGCGGCCCATTGCGTGATGGCGACCGGCTGCCTGTCGTCGCCCAACATGCCGAAGATCGAGGGCATCGATCGCTTCGGGGGCGCCAGCTACCACACCGGTCACTGGCCGCACGAAGGCGTCGACTTCTCCGGCCAGCGGGTCGGCGTTATCGGCACCGGGTCCTCGGCCATTCAATCGATCCCGATGATCGCCGCGGAAGCGAAACAGCTTTATGTATTTCAGCGGACGCCGAATTATTCGATCCCGGCGCACAATGCGCCGCTCGACCCGGAATACGTGGCCGCGATCAAAGCCGACTACGCCAGGCTCCGCGCCCGCGCCAAGCGGACGCCGCCGGGCATTGCCGCGACGTTCAATGGTGCCTCGGCGATGGACGACGACACCGAACAGCGCCGCCAGGTTTATGAAAAACGCTGGGCCGACGGCGGCCTGACCTTCATGGGCGCCTATGGCGATTTGATGCTGAACCAGGCATCCAACGATACCGCGGCCGATTTCGCGCGCTCCAAGATCCGCGAGATCGTTGACGATCCAGCGGTGGCCGACGCCTTGGCGCCAAGCAACCTCATCGGCGCCAAGCGGCTGTGCGTCGATACCGGCTATTACGCGACTTACAATCGCCCGAACGTCACCCTCGTCGATGTTCGCAACGACCCGATCGAGGCGGTCACGCCGACCGGCATCCGCGCCAAGGGCCGGGATTACGACCTCGACGCCATCGTCTATGCCACCGGTTTCGATGCCATGACCGGCGCCTTGTTGAAAATCGATATCCGCGGCCGCGACGGCCTGGCACTGGCCGACAAATGGGCCGACGGTCCGCGCAGCTATCTGGGCCTCGCCATCGCCGGTTTCCCCAACCTGTTCACCATTACCGGCCCCGGCAGCCCCTCGGTCCTGACCAACATGCTGCCGTCGATCGAACAGCATGTGAATTGGGTTGCCGACTGCCTGGGCTATCTCCGCGACAACGGCCAGGCGGTGATCGAGGCGCAAACGGCGGCCGAAGATGATTGGATCGCCCACAACAACCGCTTCGTAGAAGCCTCGCTGCGGCCGACCACGGAATCCTGGTACAACGGCGCCAACATCGCCGGCAAGCCACGCGTGTTCATGCCCTACCTCGGCGGTTTCCCGCTCTATATGGAAAAATGCGACACGGTTGCCGCCAACGGCTATGAGGGATTTGCGCTAGGTTAGGGGCGCCGGCAAATCTGGCGTTCGTCCGGATCTTCAGCATGTGCGTTTTGAGCAATAACACTGTGCGGACCGTCGGCGATGCCGCTCCGAATGGGGTCCATTGTGGCGCAATGTGATGTCAAGAATTCATACCAAGTCCGCTGCCGCCTACAGCGATCCAATGTGGGTTAAGCACGAACTGATAGAGTCGGTCGGTGTGTTGAATTAGCAAACGCCAACCTCCGTGGATTTCCTTCAAGTGCACGGGCCACCCAGGAATGTGCAGAACTTCCAAGGTTCCAGAACGCTGGCTATGCACAGCCAGAGAACAAATATGGGGACAAGCGCGGCTAACCAACTGTTCTTCGAAGTCGGTCCAAGAAATTTCATTCTTTCGGCGAGAGGTTTGCCGATTTATTTCATTTCCACGAGCGCTTCGGCCGCTTCTTGTCGTCGTTTTTCCGCGGAACGAAAGAGATGTACATAAAGCCATGTGATCGCCGCACCACCCACAATCAGACCAAACCCTGTGCCAGTGTCCTCGGGCCAAGTGCGGAAAATCTGGATAGTGTCCTCGCCCTTGTCACACCGTCCGGCTGCCCACATTACTAATCCTGTGGCAAATGAGAAGGTGAGAGTGAAAGCTGTCGTCTGGAGCGAATTCTCGCCTTTGACGTAAGACTGCAACATGTTCGCCGAAAAATCCGCACTTTCATCCATGTTCATCAATATTGTTCCTCGGAATTGAATTAAACTTGTGTGTAATGGTTGCGCAAATTCAATCTGAAAGACTAGACTCAACGCAACTCAATTGAACCGGAGGGGCGAACTCAACACTCTGAACGGCGGATTCAGTCTTTGCAAGCCAACTGCCAATGGGCGTAGCGAACGTGTCCTCTTTTTTTGCACGATTGTCCGAACTATTCCCGGGACGAGGTTTTTTGCAGCATTTGTGAGCTGCCCGATAGCCGAAAGGACCTAGGAAGGCACGAAGTCCTCGCCGACATGGCATCGACTTTTAAGGTTCATTGGAACACGCTTCAACGCGCGTTACAGAACGGAGCGCGGATACATCATGAGAGACCACGGCACTCGCCAACCACTTTACCGAAACCCATCGGTCGTTGCGGCTGTATTAGCTGCCGTCATTACCGGAATTCCGGCGTACTACGTGATTTTTGATGGAAATTCCGCACCAAGTTCGGACTCCTCCGGAACGCAACATATCCCGTCGCCAACTACACCAAGTATCGATGAACTAGCGGCAAAATTAAGAAAGGCCGCTACGTCTTCTTCACACGAATGGAAAACGGGCGCTGATTCTTGTGACGTGACGCTTCAAGAAAGAGGGCCGGGTCGAACCTGGGAGTTTAGTTTTACGGAGGTGACCGTAAATCCTGTCGAACGCCAAGATGATGGCCGTTTTCTTGTCATGTATCGTGACCTCGTACGTGGCAGCAATTCTATTTTTGAGGTTGGTGAGAACAAAAGAATTCCTAAAGTTAGTTTGAACAATATCGAAACAAAACAAGCCGCGGAGAAAATGTTCAGCCGATCCGATGCTCTTCACAAAGCGTGCCTAGAACGTTAAGCCGTATTCCCGTCATAGAATGATTGGCTCTGTAAGGCCCAACGAATAGGCTGGCCTAAGGTTCGAGTTCTCCCTATTACGAATACTGTGATGGTAATCCGCAAAATCATTCACTTTGCATAGACACTAGGCCGTTCGAAAAAAATCGGAGAATGGTGGATACCGCCGGATATTTCCGGCTGAGTTTTGTCAGAAATTTTTTTGGATTTCACTGATTTCCCGAACCTGTTCACCATTACCGGCCCCGGCAGCCCCTCGGTCCTGACCAACATGCTGCCGTCGATCGGACAGCATGTGAATTGGGTTGCCGACTGCCTGGGCTATCTCCGCGACAACGGCCAGGCGGTGATCGAGGCGCAAACGGCCGCCGAGGACGATTGGGTTGCCCACAACAACCGCTTCGTCGAAGCCTCGCTCCGCCCGACCACGGAATCCTGGTACAACGGCGCCAACATCGCCGGCAAGCCGCGGGTGTTCATGCCCTACCTCGGCGGTTTCCCGCTGTACGTAGAAAAATGCGACGCGGTTGCCGCCAACGGCTATGAGGGCTTTGCGTTGGGTTAGGGGCGCCGTCGAGGATGAGGATTTCGTCGTTATCAGGAGAAATTTGACGGTCAATCACCCGTATTGTGCGAGCGGCGCTCTCAATGCGATAGTGAGTTTCTATCAATGAAATAAGTCGCGCCATGGCCGAGACCGATCCGACGTTAGGAGCAAGAATACTCGCGGCACATGATTGGGCGGGCGGAAAGGCCGAGCCCTACCTGACGTGGCTGCCTGTTTGGGCTGAACCTTACGCGGTTGATGTCGTCGCCGGCCTGGTGTTATTCGCGGCGCTGGTCGCCCTGTGGCGGAAAGGCATCGACCTGTTGGGCGCAATGGTTTCGTGGCCAAGGGGGCTATGGCGATTGGCCACCGGCTACGAGCCGCCTAAGAGTGAGACTGCGATTGCCGCCCAAGCCGCGGAGAGAGCGGAAGAGGCTGCCCTCAGGGCCGAACAGAGAACGGAAGACGTTCTTCGTGCCGTGCTTGCCGGTCAAGCCGGGAAAGCCGAAGAGAGCGGATCCGTACTGCCTCAAGACGCCATCGAACGCGCTGTCGCCGCCGCGCGGGAGGTCTTGCGATCCAACGATCCATCAAAGGCCGAGGCGCAGGAAGCGCTGCGGGACGGGAACGTTCAAGCCGCGGAAGACGCGCTCGAGGAGGCTTTCAATCGGGAGGCGCAAGCTTATGCCCGTATGGACGACGAAACCCAGCAACTCAAGACCAAGGCGGCCCGTACGGCGCGTGAAAAGGCCGCGTTGGCCGCAACGCGGTCGGTCGCCGATGCGATCCGCTGGTATCAAAATGCAGCGGATCTGGAACCCGAGGATTTCTGGACCCAGATAGAATTGGCACGGCTTCAGCAGCTTAGCGGAAACCTCACCGCCGCGTTCGGGGCTGCGAAAGCGGCGCGCGAGGCGGCAAGTGACGACAGGGATCGCATGGTGGCTTTCGCTGAAATCGGCGACGTGCAGGTTGCCCAGGGCGATCTCGCGGGCGCGTTGACGAGCTACGGCGCGTCTCAGACGATCTTCGAGCGTTTGGCCCGGCAGGACCCGGGCAACGCCGGCTGGCGGCGCGACCTCTCGGTCAGCCACGAAAAGATCGGCGGCGTGCAGGTGGCCCAGGGCGATCTCGCGGGGGCGCTGACGAGCTACGGCGTGTCCCTGGATTTTCGAGAGCAATTGGCCCGGCAGGACCCGGGCAACGCCGGCTGGCAGCGCGACCTGTCGGTCAGCCACGAAAGGATCGGCGACGTGCGGGTGGCCCAGGGCGATCTCGCGGGGGCGCTGACGAGCTACGGCGCGTCCTTGGAAATTCGAGAGCGTTTGGCCCAGCAGGACCCGGGCAACGCCGGCTGGCGGCGCGACCTCTCGGTCAGCCACGAAAAGATCGGCGGCGTGCAGGTGGCCCAGGGCGATCTCGCGGGCGCGCTGACGAGCCACGGCGCGGCCCTGGAGATAGCCGAGCAATTGGCCCGGCAGGACCCCGGCAACGCCGGCTGGCAGCGTGACCTTTCGGTCAGCCATACCAAGATCGGCGACGTGCAAGAAATGCACGGCAACCTGACAGAAGCGATTGTCGCCTATGAAAAAAGCGAGTCGATTGCGCAGCCTTTGGCCGACCGCTTTCCAGATCATCCTCAATTTCAATCAGATATTGGGATCACCCGGCAGCGCCTTGATGAGCTTCGGCAGGCCGCCGGCCATCACCCTAAAGCTCCTTAGGAAAACAGTGCCAACGGCGCGCCTGTTGACGCTATGGCCGCGACCTTTTCCTGTGTCTTCTCAAAAGTCAAATTCTTGTGTAATGTCGGGTGCGTGCACAAGACGTTTTGAATTCTATCATCAGGTAACGTAATCGTCGCCGAGAGGCCAGCGGATCGGCAAGCTCGACAATAAAGATGGTTTTGTGGGCCTGAGCCTGAAGGGAGATGAAACCATGCCGAATGACTATGATTTCGTCATTGTGGGATCCGGTGCCGGTGGCGGCCCCTTGGCCGCCAATCTGGCCTTGGCGGGCTTCGACGTCGCCTTGATCGAGGCGGGCGGCGACGAGATTAATGACAATTACAAAGTGCCGGCTTTTCATGCTTTGTCGACCGAGGACCCGACATACAGTTGGGAATTTTTCGTCAAGCACTACTCGGACGAAAACAACCCGCATCGTGATCCGAAGCGCCATCCAAACCGGAAATACAAGGACGCCGAGGGCGTTTTCTATCCGCGGGCATCCGGTGTCGGCGGCTGTACCACCCATCATGCGATGATTACCGTCTATCCCCATGAGAGCGACTGGACCTTCATCGCGAACGAAGTCGGCGATCCCAGCTGGAACGCCGAAATCATGCGCCAATACTTCGATCGTATCGAGAACGCGGTACCCGGATGGCACCGTATTGCTGGAGTTGCTGGAACTGGCGGATTCGTTGCTTAATCCGGCGCAACTGCTGGGCCGCATCTTTCAAAGCTTCGGCGCGAGCACGAGCGGTGACGCCGGGCGCGGCCCCAGCGGCGCGGGTTGGCTCACGGTGACGCAGGCGGACCCCTCGCTTCTTGTTAAGGACCACGACGCCTTGAAGATTGTTGGGGCGGCCTACAACGCGGCTCGGAAAAAGGGCCTGACCACCATGCCTGGGCTGGACCCGAACCATCCGCGGGTGGCCGAAAACAATCTCGACGGTATCAATGTCATACCGATTTCCGTCCACAATGGCCGGCGCAGGGGCGCGCGCGAGCGCATATTGTTGGCTCAACAGGCGCTAAAGGACACCACCGAACAAGTCGGCCGGCTCGACATCAAAACCCGCACCTTTGCCACCGAAATACTGTTCGACGAGAACAATCCGCTACGCGCGATCGGTGTTCAATGTCGGGAGGGACAAAACCTCTACGGCGCCCGTCACCACGATCTGGATGCGGGCCAGCCCCAAGGTGCCGTCCAGTACATGGCGCGCAAGGAAGTCATCCTCTGCGGTGGTGCCTTCAACACGCCGCAGCTTTTGATGCTGTCCGGCATCGGCCCACCTGGAGGATATGGGCATCGCCGTGCGGCATCCGCTGCCCGGCGTCGGCCGGAACCTACAAGACCGCTATGAAGTTGGCGTCGTCGCTAAGGCCACGAGGCCCTTCAAATTGTTGGAGGGTGCGACATTCGGCAAGCCAGATCCAGATGCGGATAAAGTATTACAAGATTGGCGCGATGGTCGCGACGGAATCTACGCGACCAACGGCGCGGTCCTTGGGATCATCATGCGCTCGTCGACGCGCGAAGAAACCGATCCTCCCGACCTCTATATCTTCGGCATACCCGGGGCGTTCCACGGCTATGAGGTCGGCTATACGGAGCCGATCGGCAAATTCGATGATCGTTTCACTTGGGCCGTGCTCAAGGGCCACACCGACAATCGCGCGGGCTATGTCAAACTAAATTCGGCCGATCCATTTGATACGCCGGAAATACACTTCAAGTATTTCGAGGAGGGTGATCAACCGGATGAGGACGACGTGCAGAGCGTCGTCGACGGCGTGGAGTTTGTGCTCGATATTTACGACCGGCTGATCGAAAAAGGGGTCATTGAGGAAGTCGAGGCGCCGGCCGACCGTAGCGACCTGGGTCGTTTCGTCCGCGACAATGCCTGGGGACACCATGCCTCTTGCACCTGTAAAATCGGCGCTGATGGCGATGCGAACGCGGTGCTTGACGGCGACTTCAGGGTGCGCGGCATTGAGAACCTGCGCGTGGTCGACGCGTCGGTGTTCCCGCGAATTCCCGGGCTGTTCATTTTGGCCTCGGTCTACATGATCAGCGAGAAAGCGAGCGACGTCATCATTGCCCAGCACGGCACGGCCGGACAAACCTGAACCGGCCTGTTCTAGAGCGTGATCGACCTACTCGGAATCTTTTGACCGGGAGTAGGTCGATCATGCTCTAGTCGTCCATCCGTTTGAGCAAGACCAACTCGTTCGTTCGGTCGGTCTGCAGCGCGAAGCCGCCTTGGTAATTCATGATGTCGCGAATGCGCAGGCCCATGTAGATCTGTTCGACCAGGACTGGCGTCGAACCGATCAAGCGCACTCTGAACAGGCCTTCGCCGATAAGTGCCGCAATTAGCAGATCGCCCCGCCATCGGGGCAGGTCCTCGGAGGTGACCTCGATCAGTTGGGACGGCGCAATCGATGGCAACCATGAGAATTTCGGCTTTTCGTAGGCGGCAACCGCGTCCGCCGGTTCTTCAAGCGGCCAAATCAATTCGTTGTAGTCGGTTCCGTATGTGGTCGCCGGCCAGCCGTAATTTCGTCCTTCCAGGATTACGTTCAGTTCGTCACCGCCTTGCGGGCCGTGCTCGGTCTCAAAAATACGGCCGTCGTCCAGCCGCAGAAGCCCTTGCGGATTGCGAACGCCGGTCGCGTAGATTTCCGCTTCAAGCGTTTCCAGATCGAGCCTGATGATCTTGCCGTAGTGAGCGGCAGGATCCTGGGCAAGATCCGGACCGGCTTCCCATAGGCCAACCATTGTGCCGACGGAAAACAGAATCTCGCTGTCCGATATCTGAATGATCCGGCCGCCGGCCATGAGCATGTGCGGATACAGGGTTTCGTATTCTCCCAGCTCAAAGCAGGGATGGGCGCGAAAAATTCGGGTCCAGTCTCCGGTGAACTCGGGCATGGTGTCGCCGAGCGCGATCGGCGCCCGGTAAATTGCCACCACCACGCAATCGCCATCTGAATCGTATTCGACCGCCGAAGCGACGATTTCCGAGCCGTTGATGATCGCGATGTCCTTTACGGCGAATTGACGATCGTTGATGTCAATCGTCTCGGCCTTTTCCAGGAAAGCCTGTTTGTTGCTGGGCACCGTCTTGGCGCCGATCTGGTTGAAGGCGCCGTCGCGGAAGAACCACGTCAAGCCGTCGCCGTCGACGAAGATGATGCCGTCGCCGAATGCGGCAATGCCGCCGTAACTCAATGCACCGGAAATGGGCAGGTCGTAGACCATGCCTTCGAGCATATAGTAGCCCGACTCGACGGATAGTTTGGTCGTCGCCGGCACGATTGCGGCCAAGCCCTGGTCTTGCACGCGATGCGCCGTGTCCAGGTAACCGATCGCATGAAGCATGCGTTTTACGAAGAATATGGAAGGAAAGACGCGATGTTGATGGGCCAGATATCCGGCGAGGAAGCCGCAGCCAACCAGCACGACAACCAGCGCGGCCCGTATTGCCGTGGATTTGAAGAACGTTGGTAATTTCATACACACCACGCCCGAATTTACGCCACCCAGTGTCAAAGCATAGTCCGCAACGCGGTGCAGAAGCAATGCCGGGGTCCGTTTGGCGAAGGGTTGAGCAAACCATTGGCTAAACGGTTCGGCAAATCCTGAGCCTGAACCGGAACCGGAACCGGAACCCGAACCCGAACCGAAACCAAACCAATAATGAATCCTGAACCTGATGGACGCGCGGCCGACGCCACGGGCCTGATGCGCGTCGGCTGGCGCCGGTGTAGGCTGCCGGCCGAAACCCTGATCGGCGGAAGAGCGAGCGGATGGAACAGCGGCCATATCACGGCATTGGCCTGATGCTGGTGGCGACCATGCTGCTGGCCTGCATGGATGCGATTTCCAAGCATTTGGCCCATTCCTTCGCGATTCCGCAGATCATGCTGGTCCGCTATGTAATCTTCACCATGCTCGCGGTCGCGCTCTGCCGGCGCCGCGGTGTCGGCAATGCGCTGCGCTCCCGCCATCCCTGGGTGCAGATCTTTCGTGCCGGAATCTTGTTGGCGGAAGTGTCCATTTTCGTGCTCGCCTTCCGCTATTTGCCGCTCGCCGACGTGCATGCTGTGGCTGCCGCGGCACCGGTCATTGCCGTGGTCATGGCCGGTGTGTTTCTCGGCGAACGGGTCGGGCTGAAGCGGTGGATTGCCGTCGGTGCGGCATTCGCCGGAATCCTGATCATCGTGCGGCCGGGCCTGGTCAGTCTTGAGTGGCCGGCGGCCATTCCCGTCGTCGGCGCGTTGCTTTGGGCCGGCTATCAGGTCATCGTCCGCTGGGTCGGCGCCCGCGACAGTGCGGAGACCACCGTGCTCTATACCGCCCTTGCCGGCATTGTCGTGTTCGCCATCCTGGCGCCGTTCGACTGGCGCCCGCCGACGATGGCTGAATGGGGCTGGCTGATTGTCCTTGGCGCCCTTGGCAGTACCGCCCATGTCATCTTGATCCGCTCAATTCAACGGGCGCCGGTCGCCACCGTGCAGCCGTTCAGCTATGCGTTGACCGTTTGGGCGACTTTGTTGGGATTCCTGATATTCGACGACTGGCCGGACCTGTGGACCATAGCCGGTGCCGCCATGGTCATTGCCGCGGGCGTTTATTCGATTTCCCTGGCAACGATCGACGAAAAACCGAAAGTCGGTGGATAGGGAACTGCCGTCTCTATCGCGCATGGTCGACGCCTTGCAAAAATGACACCCATTCTTCCGGTAGCCCGTGCGCGATCGCGCCCTGTCGTAGGAGCGTAATATAGCGAAGCGACGGTTTGCCATCCCGGTCATCGCCATCGGCCATATAGGTGACGGCCGTGAAGCCGTTTCCTTGATCGTCTTCGGCGTCGAGCCAGACCGTGCTGTAGCGCCAACCCGGGACCCCTTCGGAGGCATTCAGGCGGATCAGCTCGCGCCGGGTAATCCAATACAGCACACCCCAGACCTCCGCACCTTCTGCCGGGCATATATTGGCCGGTGCCGAACGGCCTTTGGGCCAACCATCGAGATTGAAGCGCAGTCGGTAGTGCTTGATCCGGCCGACCCGCCAATCCGTTGGGCGCATTCGGCGCCGCTCCAGGAACGCGCTGTCATGCATGTTCGAGCCGTAGGCGAAATACGCGATCACGTCGTCGGGGGCACCATCGAGCGGCAATCCCCAGGCGCGATACCAGAGCCGGGCCAGCGGCCAGGCGCTAAGCGCCACGGGTAACCAAGCCCGCCTTAGCGTGCGCCGCACCCTCAGTCGCATCAATCGCTTTCCTTGGTTGCCAATTTGCGGATCAGGTGGAGTTGGAGAGCAGCGGCGGCGAGCGCCGCGGCGAATACCGCCCAAAGCGAAAACAAATCGACAATAGCCGCGCCGGCTAGAGGCAACAGCGCCGCGGGCGAAGCGAATGCGTTGAAATAGGCCGAATAGGCCGGGCGGCGGTCGTCCGGCGAGATTTCCATCAGATATCCGAGATAGGCAATCGTCATGCCGTTGACGAGGGCGCCGATCAGAACAAATACCGCAGCGAAGCCGAACAGGCTCCAACCATCATTACCGTCCGCGACGGTGAGCAGGACGAGGGCGCCAAGCGGCGGCAAAAGCCGGACTATGCCGACCGTCTCCAACAACCGGATCTTTCCCAACCGGTCGCCGATGCGGCCCCAAGCGGCGTTGGAGGCGAGGGATCCGGCGGTTTGGGCAGCCAACAGAATTGCCACGTCCGCGGTCCTGAGGCCGAGTTCGGAAGCAGCGATCACGTAAAACGGCAAGGCCATGAGCGCGGCGGCGCCAAGCCATTGCGTGAACAGAAACAGGCGAAACCGATCGTCTGTGCGTAAGACAGCCCATCCGCCGGCCACAAAGTCGGAAAAGGATGCAAATGCCGAAACCGATGATCGCGGCGCTTTCGGTTCTCCGGCCGAGACAAAGGTCAGGGACGACACCAGCATCAAAACCGATGCAAGGGCGAAGATCAAAGCGTGCGCGGTCAACAATGCTTCGGCGGCAAGCAACCGGTGAACCACGGCGGCGACCGCGAGCGCGAGCACACCGCCGCCAAAGAATCTGAGCGCCAGCATGCGGCTTCGCGACGTGGATGGGATCGAGCGTCCCACGATATCGTTATAGGGAACGGCGACAATGCCGCTGACAAAGGCGTACAGGCTCCAGAGCCCCAGGAAACCGGCGCCGACCCATACGAGCGGCAAATCCGCGGCGGCGGCGAGCAACAGCGCGATCAGGCCGAGGCAGAGCGCCCGGCCGAATGCGCCGACGATATAGAACGGCATGCGGCGATCGGCGCGTTGCGCCAAGAATCCGATCACGATTTGCGGCAACAGCCAGCCAAGCCGCAGCACGGCGCTCGCGGCGCCGACGGCAAATACGCTGCCCGTCAGCTGGTAGACCAAGCTGGCAACGATGGTCGCCGAGTCGACCGCCGAGGAGCCGGCCTGAAAGGACGCGCCGGCCCCGGCGATCTTCCAGAAGGTTGATCTTTTAGTATTCAATCCATTGTACTCGTCGAACCGGATGGCCTCCACGCCGTCGACCGGCATGGCCCATCATGAGCGGCGGGATTTCAGGATATTATTTTGCACCTGTTATAGCGCCGCGTCCAAAGGCTCATAGGCGTCGGTTTCGCTGCCGCCGCCGATAGGCGGCGACGAGGGTGCTGAGGCCGAGGGCGCCGGCGGCGGCGGGCCACCAGCTTGCGATCAAAGCGAAAATTGCGGCGAGGCACATGACGGATCTCCTATCAGTTCAGTTTTTGGTGGCGGTGAGCCAGGCGATTTGGCGCGCGCCGAGATGCTCTATGGTGCGATCGAGTAGTTCGAGGCCCGATCGATCCATCAAACAGGCGATCTCGGCGGCTGGTCGGATGTGGTAGATTTCGGTGGGGAAGGTCGCTCGAAACCCCGGATCCTCGCCTGGCCGGAAGCAGAGCACGAAGCGGCCACCAGGGCGCAGCGTGCGCTGGATCTCGGCGAAATAGGCGGCCGGATCGGCCCAGAAATAGACCGTGTGGACGGCGAAGATGCGGTCGAACCGACCGGACGCGAACGGTAGGGCTGCGCCATCGCCCAAATGCAGGTCGACCCGGCCGTCCCGGATATGCGCCCGGTTGCGCCTTCGGGCATGGCGCACCATGGTCGGTGAGGCGTCAAGGCCGGTAACCGTACCATCGCCGATTTGGGCCGCTGCCCGGGCGATGGTCCGGCCATGGCCGAAGCCGATTTCCAAGACCTGTTGGCCAGGGGCGAGGCCCAAGCGGTCCAATGTCTTGCTGTTCTCCGGCGCGGTCTCTCGCGCCATGACCGACGCGACTAGGTGGCCGATAAACCCACTCGGGCAGCGGCCTTGGGCAGCGATCCATAGCGGTTTTTTGCGCCGGCGGGCGGGCGGTGGCGAGGCTGGGGTTGAAACGGTGTCGGTCATGACGGCAATGGCTCCCGGTTCGGTTTGAAATCTCCCCTAGACCTAGGCCGATCGGCTGAGCGGTTCTCCTCGAAACCGAAAAAAATCTGATCGATTTTGAAATCGCGCAGGTTTTCTTGGTTTCCGCGCGTATCCATGCACCGGAACCCGACATGACGATTGTTCCGAGGTTGTGTCATGCGCGGCGATGCGGTTGAATTCAGCGCTCGCGAGAGAACAATTCGGGCTTGATTTGAAGAGAATTAGGGAACAGCGATGACGGTCAATCGGCAAATAATGTCTAGTCGGGAGCAGGTGAGTTCGGAGGAGTGGCAGACACGCGTGGATCTCTCGGCATTCTTTCGGATCGTGGCAAGCTACGGTTGGGACGATCTGTTGCTGGCCCACATCTCGGCGCGCTTGCCCGGTGAAGCAGCCTATTTGGTGAACCCATACGGTCTGTTGTTCGCGGAGATCACCGCGTCAAGTCTGCTGAAAGTGGATTTCGAAGGCCGAAAACTGATGCCGAGCGATTATGACATCAGCCCGGAAGCCAACGTCATTCACGGTGCTATCCTTCAGGCACGGCCGGATGTCAATTGCGTCGCCCATGTGCATACCGTTGCCGGAACGGCGGTGGCGAGCCAGAAAGCTGGCCTCTTGAACATTTCCCAGCAGTCTATGATCGTCGCCGGATCGCTGGCTTATCACGATTACCAGGGCGTGGTGCTGGACCCGGCCGAGGCGCCGAGCCTGCAGCGTGACCTCGGCGACAAGCAGCACATGATTTTACGCAATCACGGTCTGATCGCCGTTGGTGCCACGGTATCGAAAGCGTTTTACGCGCTCTACAATTTGCAGCGCAGTTGCGAGATGCAGGTCGCATCGCAAGGCCAGGGTGCGGAACTCATTCCGATCTCGGACGACGTCATGGAGAAGACCAGGCAAATGTTCGCGGGTATGAAAACCAACACGCCTGCCCGGGACTTGCTGTGGGAAGCGAAACTGCGCCAGGTCCGGCGCGAGGAGCCGGATTTTGAGACTTAGGCGGACATCGTTCGCATGGGTTGCTGTCCATGATCGGTGATGATCATGACTGAGACGATCGACTTCTATTGGGATATCGGCAGTACGAACACCTATTTTGCACTGAAGCTAATCCGGCCGATCGCCGCCCGGCACGGTGCGAAACTCGTGCTGCATCCCTTCAATCTCGGCTACGTGTTCCGGTACCACAAATACGTGCTGGCGGAAGAGCCGCCGGCCAAACACGCTAACCGCCGGCGCGACCTGGAACGCTGGGCGGAGAAGTATGGCCTGGATTTTCGGCTCCCCGATGTCTTTCCAATCAAAACCAGTCGCGCGCTTCGCGCCGCCATCGCCATTCGCGAATGGGGCAAAGAGCAGGAATTTGTCGACGAAATCTTTTGCCGGTATTGGGAAAACAATGATGCGTCGATCGCCGACTATAGCGGTCTTCGCGCGGTCGCGACCGCACTTGGTATTGACGCGGCAACTTTCGAGGCTGCCTGCGAGAGCGAGCCGGTGCGCCAAGCGCTGATCGACGCAACAAATGCCGGACTGCAGCGGGGCGTTTTCGGGGCGCCTTCCTTCATCATCAAGGGCGAACTGTTCTGGGGCAAAGACCGCATGGACTTCATCGAAGACGAACTGCGGCGGGCGCGGTAGGACGAGCCGGGGCCTAAAACCCGGTTTGCGTTCGTCTCATGATCTTGGACGTTACGGTCTCAACCGATTTCGATAGCATCGCGATCAGTATGCAAGTTTGACTCGAATTTCGGATGTTAATATCATGAAATAGTACATCGTCGAGCCCTGTTAGGGCGCGCATTTTTGAGCGTTGATGGACTATGAAAATAAACAAAATGACGGCGTTCGCCGCCACGGTGATCGGCTGCTTGTTGTCGTACGAAGCGGCGGCGGTTGAAAAGATATTTCTGAACTCACAACGCGACCGAACGCCGGGAACCCGCGAACAGCACATCTGGATGGTCAACCCGGATGGGTCGGATCTTGAGCAACTGACTTTTGGCAACACGATCGAGCTTGTGCCTGCTTTGTCGCCGGATGGGACAAAGCTTGTATTCATCAAAGCCGGTGACTTCAATTGTGAAAATGTGAACGCGGTCTGGGTGATGGATTTGCCGACCGGCCGCCTGGCGCAGCTGACAGACGGCAGTATGCACGACAACCACCCGGTGTTCTCAGCGGACGGCAATCAGATTGCCTTTGACCGGCACACCCATTTGACGCCGGCAAATTGCAACGCCGTAGTCGGCGGCAGCGGCAGGATCTGGGTAGCGAGCGTCGACTTTTCGGCTTGGCCGCCGACCGTGACCCAGCTGCGACAGGTGAGCGACACGGTCGCCGACCAGGGCAATTCGCGGCTGTACCCGTCGTGGAATCCATCCGATCCGAACCTCATCGCCTACATGCATGAGGGTTGGCAGATATACACGGTGAAACATCCCGATGCTGTCGGCGCACCCATGGAGACGCAATTATTCTCCGTTGGCGGTCAAGCGACGCAGCCGGCCTATTCACCGGTCAATTCCAATCTTCTTACATACAATATATCGAACCAGGCGAACATTCGCGATATTTCCGGTGGTGTCAGCCACGTCATTTCCAGCGCCTTGGCGTCACCGAAATGGTCTCCTGACGGGCGCTATTTGGTCGGCTCGCTGCCCGGACAGGTGGGCATCCGAAAAATCGATGTATCCAACCCAGCGGCGCCGGGATCGCCTGAGGTCGTGACCAACGGACCTGATGCCTCTTCGTGGTGGGGCAACGCGGTGCTTCACGTCGCAGACCACTTTCTGCTCTACGACGTGAAGATCACCAAGAACACACCGAAGTTCGAAAAGCGCACGGTGGCGCTGGCCGATCAGTTCGACGCTGGCGGCCCGGCGCGCGACTTCGAGGTCGACAAGGCCGAGCGGCTCGGCAATCCGGCCGACAAGGCGGGCGAGGGGATCGGCGATCCCGATACACACCTCGTCGTTTACAAAATCAAGAAATCGCCCGGTGTGGCCAAGCACGTGCGGCTCACCGGGGTCAAGGTTAGCAATCAGTTCGGCGAGATTGTCCTTGATACGCAAAACCCCGATCAATTGCTGGTGCCGAGCCTGAAAGACCTAGGCGCGCCGATCCCTGGTGGCGACCTGCCCGATCCGTTCCCGCTCGACCACTTCAAGTGCTACAAGGTCAAGATCAAACCGGGCACGGCCAAGTTCGAAAAGCGTGATGTCCAGGTTGTCGACCAATTCAACCAACCGGCGCTGCTGGAAGTCGACAAGCCCGAGCGTCTCTGCAATCCGGTCGACAAAAACGGCGAAGGCATCGCCAACCCGGACGGCCATCTGCTCTGCTACAAAGTGAAACGGGTCAAGCCCGGACCGAAGTTCAACGACGTCAAGGGCATCCACATCAACAACCAGTTTGGCGCCCTGCAGCTTGATGCCAAGAAGGAAGCGGAGCTCTGCCTGCCGTCGATCAAGGATATCAGCGCGGCCGTGCCGATCGGCGGGTAACGGCAATCAATTGTCGAGGGAGGAACTCAATGACTAGAGCGTACGTAATGCAATGTATGACGGCATTGCTAGTGACCGTCTTCGCAATATTGATGCAAATCTCAGCGGTCTTGGCAGATCAGAAAGTCTGTTGGGGCGAAAGACTGGACGGCAAAATTCTGTGCGCGGACACTGACGGCAATAGCCTTGAAGAATTGGTTGCGGGTATCGCGCCTCAGGTCGAAGGCATTGCGGTCGATATCGGCGGCGGCCGGATCTACTGGATCAGTAACCCGCCGGCCGGCAACAGCGACAAAATTCAAAGCGCCAAAATCGACGGCACCGATGTTGCCGACGTCGTGACCATCGGCAACGGCGACGCCCACGGCCTGGCGATCGAGCAGCGAACCGACATTCAGAACCGGATCGTGCATGTCTATACCGATGCCAGTCAGATCGGTGGCTCAAGCAGTCCCTTTGGAGCGGATTCGGTCGCAACGGCTGCCGGTGTCGTGGCGGAGCGCGTGACGCAAGTCAACTGCCTCGGGGTTGGCAGCGTGGCCGATTGCTCGTTCACGACGGGGACGGGATCGTTTTCGGAAATTGTCACCGGCCTGGTGTTCTTTGAGGACGCATTGAGGGGACATGTGCAGCAGATGGTGGCTCTTCCCGGACCGACGGCGTTGACGGTGGTCTTGGATTCATCCGCCAGTATCGTGCCGACATCGTTCCAGGCCATTCTCACCAGTTATGCCAACGTGCTGACGGCAGAGGTCCCCACCGATGGCAGTGTTACGCTGTCCGCGGTGAATTTTGCTGGCGCCAACACCGCGACAATCATTGTCGAGCCGACGCGGATCGGTACCGCCGGCGACATGACCACTGTTGCCAACGCGTTATTGGCAGCGCCCTTTTTGGGCGGTCCTGCGGTTCAAGATGCAGATGTCGCCGGTGGCATCCATCTCGCGGCCCAGTTGCTGCTGCCAAGATTATATTGGACGGATCAGACACGGCAGTTGATCGAACGGCGTTCGATTCTGGCCGGTTCCCCTACTGAGATTGTGGTCAATACCGGCAATGTCGTGCCGCGCGGCATCAGGGTCGACTCAGTGAACGGCAGAATCTATTGGGCTGACGCCAAGAGCGACGAGCACAAGATCGAAGTTGCGGATCTGGACGGATCGAACCGGCAAGACGTGATTTCGAGCGGTCTGGGCGCGCCGCTTGACGTTGCCCTCGATCTGGATGACGGCAAGATATACTGGACCGACGCCAACTCGACGAATTTGGTCCAGAGAGCCAATCTGGACGGCTCGGGCCGGGAAGAGTTGGTTAGCGGCAATGTCACGCCTGTCGGTATCGACCTGGAAATAGCGGCAGGACGAATGTTTTGGACGAATAGAGGGTCTGGTACAGGTAATGGAAAAGTTCGGCGCGCGGATCTGGATGGCAGCACTGTCGTCGACATTGTATCGAATTTGAACAATCCGGAGTACTTGGCGCTGCTGCAACCGCCGCCGGTGGCGGTTGGCCACTTTCTGCTCTATGACGTGAAGATCACCAAGAACACACCGAAGTTCGAAAAGCGCACGGTGGCGCTGGCCGATCAATTCGACGCTGGCGGCCCGGCACGCGACTTCGATGTCGACAAGGCCGAGCGGCTCGGCAATCCGGCCGACAAGGCGGGCGAGGGGATCGGCGATCCCGATAGCCATCTCGTTGCCTACAAAATCAAGAAATCGCCCGGCATCGCCAAACATGTGCGGCTCACCGGGGTCCAGGTTAGCAATCAGTTCGGCGAGATTGTCCTTGATACGCAAAACCCCGATCAATTGCTGGTGCCGAGCCTGAAAGACCTAGGCGCACCGATCCCTGGCGGCGGCGTGCCCGATCCGTTCCCGCTCGATCACTTCAAATGCTACAAGGTCAAGATCAAACCGGGCACGGCCAAGTTCGAGAAACGCGATGTCCAGGTTATCGACCAATTCAACCAACCGGCGGTGCTGGAAGTCGAAAAGCCCGAGCGCCTCTGCAATCCGGTCGACAAAAACGGCGAAGGCATCGCCAACCCGGACGGCCATCTGCTCTGCTACAAAGTGAAGCGGGCTAAGCCCGGCCCGAAATTCAACGACGTCATGGGCATTCACATCAACAACCAGTTCGGTGCCCTGCAGCTTGATGCCAAGAAGGAATCGGAACTCTGCCTGCCGTCGACCAAAGACGTCAGCGCGGCCGTGCCGATCGGCGGATGACGACGATAAGCCAAGCGTAAGCGAGCCAGATCGGCAGCTTTGTTGTCTCGTGTTGGTAGGGCTCGACAGGGTCCCACGGATCTCTCTATGGTTCGCCGCGAAGATCCGAACCAAGCGCCAGGGCGGCTATGCCGGAATACATTGGGACGGATAGGTCGATTGCTTTGCAGATGCGGCTGCGTGCTCGACAGTCCGACATCGATCGCTCGCCGCATGTGGTCAATGGCGGGCGCATCATGCATTTCCTCGATCCGGAGGAGACCGGTTGGGATCGCGTGCGGGAGCTGGCGGAGGAAGATGGCCTCGCCGGCTTTCCGGTGGTTTCGCCGGACGAAACCATCCGCGCGATCAAAGACGAGCTTGGGACGCACTGGGAGACGCCGGTCTTCGACGCACTTACGGGCGATGCGGATCGGGTTCTTAGCGCCTGCGCCACGGTGATCGACGCGGTTGAGCTGCCCGCCGGATGGCGGGCATGCATGTCTGAATGTCCGAACGAACAGGAAATTGCCGAGGTCCAGGCCTTGAACGCGGAGACCGGCGTTGCGCCCTATCCTGCGTATTACATGCGGTCCGAGGCCCTGCCCGTGCTCACCGCCTGCATTCGGGACGATAAAGGAAAGCTGGTCGCGACGGCCTCCGTCGCCGACCGGTATCATACCGACAGTCGTTTGGGCGGGCACGTCTTTGCCGGCATGGTATCGGTGTCGGGCGCCTGTCGCGGTCGCGGCCTTGGCAAGCTGATTAACGCGCTTGTGTTGGCGGAGAGCCAACGACGCTTCGGATGGCGCGTCGCGACGGAACAGGTGGCAGCGGATAATGTTGTATCCCGGTCGATGATCCTGGCTTGCGGGCTTGACCATTCACAGGGGCTGGCGTCCATTACGGCGATTAACCCCAACGAGGGCTCTACACGTTGATCTCTGTTGAAAGATTGATCTAATGAACACGCCTACCGTCACCGGAAGTTGCCTTTGCGGTGCTGTGTCGTTTGCCTTCGAACTGCCGACGCTGTTCGCCGGGCACTGCCACTGCACCATGTGTCAGCGCGCCCATGGCGCGGGCTTTGTGACCTGGGTCGGTGTCCGCGAAGATGGTTTTCGCATCACCGCGGGTGACGCAGATGTCACGCATTACAGAAGCTCTGAGCATACGACACGAAGCTTCTGCGGGCGCTGTGGCAGCCCGATGTTCTGCAACGGCGACCACCATGACAACGTCATCGATATCACCGTGGCCAACCTGCATGGTGACATCGACCGCGAGGTGACGGCACACTTCTATTACGACTGCCGCGCCGGTTGGCTGACCATCAATGACGATTTGAAGAAGCTCGGCGGCGAGGGCGGCACCGATCTGCTTTAGCAGGCCACCGACGCTGCCATCAGGATTGACTCCAAATGATCACTTGTGGTCGCGTTCGGCTGATAATCTGAACGTGAAAAGATCATCGATGAAATCGCTTCGGTTCTTGCTGCTCGCGGCCTTGCTGATACAGGGGAATACGGTCTCGCCCGTTCTTGCGGCCGACGTTTTTGTTTTGGCCAATGCCCGGGTTTACACCGTGGATGCGGATCGCTCTTGGGCCGAAGCTGTGGCAATCAATCCTGCGGGCGTGATTGCCGGTGTCGGTTCGACGAAGGACGTTCTCGCTGCCTTTCCCGACGCGGATGTGGTCGATCTTAAACGTCGGATGGTCTTACCCGGGTTCCAGGATGTGCATCTGCATGCGGTCGAGGCGGGTATCTCGGCGAGCTTCTGTGAGATGCCCCAGTTTGGTGATGCGGCGACCTTCGAAGCGGCACTCGGCGAGTGTGCGGTGCACAGGGATGGTGGGGAATGGATCATGGGGGCCGGCGTCAACATGACCGGCCTGCTGGACTCTGTCGCAGATCCGCTGGCCCTGATCGACGCCGCCGTGCCGGATCGGCCGGCCGTCATCATCGATGATATCGGTCACGGTGCCTGGGCGAATTCACGGGCGCTCGCGGCCGCCGGGTTCGACCGGCTGACCGAGGACCCGGCCGGCGGCCTGCTTGTCCGGGGTGCCGACGGACAATTGTCCGGCGTCGTGCTCGAGAGTCTCAGCCAAACCCTGGTTGACATGGCGCAGCAGCCAACGGATGCCAACCTGGCCTTCGCGTACGAAAGCCTCGCCGGCGCTATGAAGGTTTTGTCGGCCAATGGCATTACCACGGTTAGCGATGCCGGCGGTTACTGGCCGCGCGGTCATGAAACCGTTTGGAAAATGGCCGAGCGGAACGGCATCCTAAGCGTCCGGTCAAGCAACGCGCTCTATGTATATCCCGACAAGCCCGTCGCTCAGCAATTATCGGAATTGACGCGCCGCCTGATCCGTGATCCTGACGCGTTGGTCCGCTTCGATCAGGCCAAGATCTATGTCGATGGTATCCTTACCCAGGCGACAGGCGCGCTCTACGCGCCTTACGCGGCCGGGCTCGAGTTGGCGCCGGGAGACCAGCTTGGCTTCGACTATTTTCCGCGCGAGACACTGTTTCGCTACGCGCGCGCGCTTTCTGCCGCCGGGTTCCAATTGCATTTTCACGCGACCGGGGATCGCGGCGTCGGCCTGGCGTTGGATGCCATCGCCGCGGCCGACCCGGCGTCCGGTCCGCACCGGATAACGCATCTCTATCTGGTTGATCCGAAAGACCGGCCGCGCTTTGCCGCGCTCGGCGTGGTGGCGGACTTCCAAATTTCACCGAGCTCCATTGAGCCGACTTATTTGAATTTTCTGACAAGTTTCATCGGCGATCGCGCAGCATCGATACTGCCGCTCCGAGCGTTGGTCGATTCCGGCGCATTGGTCACGCTGAGCAGCGATTGGGATGCCGACGAACTCTCACCATTGATCAAACTACAAACCGTGCTCACGCGTCGGCGCCAAGCGGCTCCTGACCTCGCCACGGCCATTGAGATGATGACCATCAACCCGGCAAAACTGCTCAGACACGCCGATCGAACCGGCTCGATCGAACCGGGAAAGCTTGCCGATCTGGCGATCTTGGATCGTGCCCTGTTCGAGGTCGAGCCTGCTTCGATTGGTGAAGCCAACGTCGTCGCGACGATTTTCCAAGGCGCCGTTGTTTTTGATTCCGAGGGTCTGTTTTCCAAGTGAACCGCATTCGGACTAATTGAAACCGTCCCCATAGTAGGCCGCGAAAATATTAGGCCCATATCACCCACAAGTAACGATCCCAGGATTGCCTTCAAAATCCAGTATAGCTATCTTGGCGGCCGGAATCCGTGGCCGCCCGATGAAAGTCGATAGGGACGGTCCCGGCGATCTTTTGGGAGCGGGCCGTGGCGTCGAAATTGGAAGCGGTGATATTCGATCTGGACGAGGTGTTGTGCGATTACGATTTCGCGCTTCGCCTGCGACTGTTGTCCGATCTATGCGGCCTTGAACCGGCGGTGATCGAGGCGCGGATCTGGACCTCCGGCTTCGACGAGGAAGCCGATGAGGGGCGCTACGACCTGGATGAATATTGCCGGCTGACCAACCAGAAACTTGAAGCCGATCTGTCGTATGAGGCGCTGCTCTCGGCCCGCATCGGCTCGATGCGGCGCAAGGAGGATGTGTTGTCCATCGTCCGGGCTCTGGCGGGCCAAGCCGACCGTGCGTTGCTGACCAACAACGGCCCGTTTTTGGCGCACGGCGTCGAGCGGATCCTGCCGGACATAACCGAGCTGTTCGGCGAGCATATCTATTTTTCAGGTGTCTTGGGCCTCGCCAAGCCGGACCCGGCGGCGTTTCTCGCCGTCGCCGAGCGCATGGGCGCGGATCCGGCGCGCACGCTTTTTGTCGACGACACGGCGGATTATGTCGCGGGCGCGCAAACGGCCGGGCTGGTCACGCACCTTTTTGAGAACGCGGACGGTCTCAAATCCGTCCTCAACGATCACGGTGTGCGCGTTTGATCCTCATCGCCACCTGTGACCAGCTGGATCATCCGACGCCCAGCATCCGCTTGCTGTTGGATGCGCTTCACGCGCGCGGCCTTGACGCCGACCACAAGGCCTGGCGCAGCACTTCCGTGAGCGAATACGCTGCCGCCGATCTTGTTTTGCCGCTTTGCTTCTGGGATCACCACGGTGCCTTGGCGCATTTTCTCGACTGGGTCGACGCGGTCGCTTTGGCCGGCGGTAGACTGATCAATCATCCCGAAATTCTTCGCTGGAATTTCCGCAAGACTTATCTGTTGGAGCTCGAGCGAGCCGGTCTGCCGGTGCCGCCCACGACCCACCTCGGCAAGGTCGAGGCCGGCAAGGTGGAGCGGCTGATGCGCGAGAAGGATTGGGCCACCGCAGTGGTCAAGCCGGTGAGCGGCCAGGACGGCCACGGCCTCGTGCGGCTGGAGATCGACGAGCGCGCGCGCTGGCCCGATTTGTCGTTTCCCGGGCAAGAGGCGCTCGTGCAGGCCTATCAGCCAGAGATCGAGACCTTGGGCGAAACCACGTTGACGTTTTTTGCCGGTGAATTCTCTCATGCCGTGAAACGGTTACCGGCACAACGAGATTGGCGCGCAAACCGGCAATTCGGCGTGCAATTGGCGGCCGTTTCGGTCTCCGATGACGTGATAGCGGACGCTAAGCGCTACCTGGACCGCGCACCGGGTTGCCCGGTTTATGGGCGCGTAGACGGGATCGTCCGCCCGGACGGCTTTCTGCTGATGGAACTGGAGTTGATCGATCCTTACCTTTATCTGGAATTCGCGCCACCGCACGCGACCGAAACGTTGGCGACGCTGCTGGCTGAGTTATTGACCAAGTAGAGAGGTGCGCCGCGAATATTCGGAGGAGGCCCGTTGCCGGAGTCCTTTTTGACACTGTAATGGCCCTTCATGACAAAGGCCTTGTCAAATTTCATGTTGCTATGAATACAGAACGCATCCACGCCCTTAGTGGCAAGACGATCGGAACCAATATGGCAATAAATGATGCTAACCTACTAAAAACGATAAATATTCTGTCTTTTATCGTTCATACCGCGAACGCGTCGTGTAAGAACGACTATGGAAACCTAAAGCCGAAATTTCCCAAGTAATCTTCAAATTCAAAAAATCATACATGGCCGCACCTCTTTGGGCAGAGCCAAAGTCGGCTATTCCTGTCTCGTCTCAGCACTTCTGATGTCGAGCATAACAATCTAACCATGCGTATGCGGCGGTTCACGCGGCTGACTAATGGCTTTTCCGAGAAGGTCGGGAACAACGCCTTTACGGTTGCGCTTCCCATGGTGTATTACAATTTTGTTCGGATACGTTCCAAGCTTCGGAAACGTACGGCAATGGCTGGTGGGGTATCCGACCGGCTCTGGGTTGTGACTGATAAATTTGAGCCTTTTGAGGATGCCGCGCCCGCTCCTAAAAAAATGTGAGTCGTATAAGAAGTGAACCAAAAACCAGGCGGTCTTAAACCTATATGGCCATTAGTTTTTCTGTAATGATTTTGTGTCACGATCGCTATAAGGTGTTGACAACTGTCAACGGCCAGATCATATTTGGATGGTGCAGTGGCTAGGCCTCGCCATCCAAAGAAGGAGGTCGAAGACGCTGTTCAATATGCTGAATTGGAAGGATGGACATATCGGCCGCAAGGGCACTGGGGGCGGTTGTATTGTCCGCACCACGATCATGACGGGTGCCAGATTGGTGTGAACGGAACCCCCAAAAATTCTGGCGACCATGCGAAACAGCTCAAGAGAGCCGTTAATCGTTGTCCGCACAAGCAAAAGGAGACTGACGATGAAAACGTTTGAGTTTAGCGTTATCGCATCGGGTCTCGATCCATATTCAGAGGACTTTGAGGCCCAGTTTTATAGAAACGGCTGCGATGATGCGTTGGTGTCGTTTCAGAAGGGGCACATCATTGTCGATTTTGCGCGAGAGGCCAATTCATTTGTTGAGGCTGTTGTTTCAGCATTGGAGAATGTCATGGCTTCTGGGGCGCGTATTGACAGGCTTGAGCCCGATCCATTGGTGAGCCTTTCGGATATCGCGAACCGTGCTCATATGACGCGCGCCGCCATTAGCAACTATCACAAAGGGCTTCGGTGCGAAGGCTTTCCGGCGCCAGTGGCCCGCGTCACATCAGACAGCCCACTGTGGGAATGGTCTACCGTGGCCAAGTGGCTAGCTTGTAACAACAAGCTTGATCGTACAATCGCCGTTGAGGCAGAGGTGGTGCGGCAGGCAAATTGTGCAGTGGCATCAGGAGAGAGGCATTATGGCGGAATGCTGATAATGCGGGCTGCCAAATATGAGGAAGAACTCAGCGCGTAGCTGCGCAACAGAACAACAAATTTACCCGGTTATCCCGCCGGCTCTTTCTTTAGCTTGTTCGGATTTCAAACTAACCCACTACAACATTAGAAAAATTCTTCTGAATTATTCGGGGGAGGCCTGTTGCCGGATGCTTTAGGAAAGTCGCCATTTCTGATCGCCAAAGCCTCGGCCAAGCTTCGGACATGACAACAGGCACACACCGTCGACTGGCCGCCATCGTGTCTGCCGACGTGGTCGGCTATTCCCGTCTCATGGGTGCGGATGAGGCGAGCACGTTGGCGAAAATGCAGCGCCACCGGGCCGAGTTGTGGAACCCGAAGATCGAGGCGTTCGGCGGCCGGGTAGTTGGCACCGCCGGCGCTGCCCGAATGACGCCAACAGAATTGGCAAAAAGAAACCCTGATTACTTATAGATCGCCAAGAACAGGCACAGTTCCCGCGTCCAAGGATTCGTGGTAAGATTTCGCCTTATTCGAGTGTTGTTTGCGCAATGTCGTTCGTGCAGGACCATACTCTACGTCAGTTTAGTCACGCGTTTCTATCGGGTGGAATAATCGTATGAAGTTCAAGCGGGCGCTGCGCGAGGCGGTGTGGGTTTTGCTGACGGAACGGCGGGTTTCGGAGCGCCGGCTGGGCCATGAATTTGGCCTGGATTCCGAGCAAATTGCGGCGCTGCGTCACGAACTCATTGACGTGAAAGGGTGGGTTGTCGCAGAGGCGGACGGGATTTTGGCCTGGGCTGGGTCCGAGATGCCGGCGCCGATAACGCAATCCGTGACGCAAACCATCCCGGCGGCGGTGGAAACCCGCGAATTGCCGGCGGGTGGCGAACGGCGCCAACTGACCGTGATGTTCTGTGACCTGGTCGGCTCGACGGCGCTCTCGACGCAGCTCGACCCGGAGGACATGCAAAACCTGATCGCCGTCTATCACGACGCGGTGGAGCCGGTGATCCGCCGCCACGACGGCTTTATCGCCAAATATATGGGCGACGGTATCCTGATCTATTTCGGTTTCCCCCAGGCCCAGGAGAAAGACGCCCAACGGGCCGTCTTGGCGGGCCTGGCGATCATCGAGACAATGGCTAATCTGACCCCGGACCCGACGTTGGGCACCGAGACGCGTTTGGCCGTGCGCATCGGCATTGCGACGGGCACGGTCGTGGTCGGCGATACCATCGGCGAGGGCGCTGCCGAGGAGCGTACCGTGGTCGGTGAAACCCCGAACCTGGCGGCCCGGCTGCAGGGATTGGCGCCGGAAAACGGCCTGGTGGTCTCGAGCGTGACCAAGGAACTGGCAGGCGATGGGTTCGACACGGCGGACCTTGGACTGCAGGACTTGAAGGGCATCGACGAACCAACCGGCGCCTGGCAGGTGCTCGGCGAACATGAAGACGAATTCGAAGGCGAGGTCGGCGGCGACACCGAGGCGCAGCCGCTGGTTGGCCGTCAGGAAGAGCTCGGCCTGCTGGTCCGCGCCTGGCAGCAAAGCAAGGCGGGCTCCGGCCAGGTGGTGACGATCAGCGGCGAAGCGGGTATAGGCAAGTCGCGGTTGATCGAAGCGATTTCCGCCGAGGTTCGTGCCGACAATTTGGCCCGCGTAACGTTGCGCTGTTCACCGCATCACGCCAACAGCGCCCTCTATCCCGTCAGCACCCATCTGCGGAGGGTCATGGGCTGGAGCGCCGATGATACGGCCGACGTCAAGTTGGAGAAGATGGAATCCGCTTTGGCGCGCTATCAGTTCGTCTCCGAAGACACAGTGCCTGTTCTCGCGGCGCTGTATTCCCTGGATCTGCCCGAAGACCGTTACCCGTCGCTCGCCCTGACCCCACAACAACAACGCCTACACACCCTCGATACGGTGCTTGCCTGGCTTTTGGAGGAGGCCGAACGACGACCGGTCCTTACGGTCTGGGAGGATGTTCATTGGGCGGATCCATCAACGCTCGAAATGATCGCGATGATGATCGAACAATGCCCGACGGTGTCGATCCTGAATGCGTTGACGTTCCGGCCGGATTTCGTGCCGACCTGGTCCGCGCGCTCGCATATCGTGCCGGTGACCTTGAGCCGCCTGGAGCGGCCGGAAGTCGAGGCGTTGATCCAGTTGCAAACCGGCGGCAAGCGCCTGCCTCCGGAGGTGATCGAGCACATCGTCAACCGCGGCGACGGCGTGCCGCTCTATGTCGGCGAGCTGACCCGGGGGATCCTGGCGTCGGGTTCGCTCAACGAGACCGATCAGGCCTACGAACTGACAGAGCCGTTCAGCGATCTGTCGATTCCCGCAACCCTGCAGGATTCTCTGATGGCACGGCTCGACAAGGCGCCGGCGGTGCGAGAGGTGGCGCAGCTCGGCGCCGTGTTCGGACGGGAGTTCCCCTACGACATGCTGAAGGCCGTCGGCGCCATTGAGGAATCGGCGCTGCGCGACGGCCTCGGCCAGTTGGTGGAGGCGGAACTGCTCTATCAACGCGGCCGGTTGCCGAAGACCAAGTACATGTTCAAACACGCCCTCATCCAAGACGCCGCCTACCAGTCGCTGTTGCGGCGGACGCGCCAGCATTATCACGGTGAGGTCGCGGCCTTGCTCTCGAGCCAATTCGCAGAGACCGTCGAAACCAGCCCGGAAATCCTGGCCCATCACTACACCGAGGCCGGCGACAACGATCTGGCGACCGATTATTGGCAGCAGGCCGGAGAGCTGGCGTTGCAGCGTTCGGCAAACCATGAGGCGATCGGTCATTTGAACAAGGGATTGTCGCTGCTGCCCGAGGGTATGCAAGCCGCCAGCAAAGAGCTCGCCATGCAACGGGCGCTCGGCACGGCTTTCATGGCGACTAAGGGCTATGGCGCGCCGGAAACAGCGGCGGCGTTTGACCGGGCCCGCCGGCTCTGCGCCGCGGTCGATGACGATTCGATCTTTCCGGTTATGTTCGGTGTCTGGGTCAGTGCGTTGACCCGGGCGATGCACCCAACCGCCTTTGAGGTCGCCGGGGAAATGCAGGAACTCGCGCAACGCACCCAGGATCCCTATGTCCGGTATTCCGGCCAGGTCATGGTCGCTATTTCGCATTTGCATATGGGCAATTTGCTCGATGCCAGGGACCATTTTGACGCCGTATTGGATACAACGGAGCCCACCGATTTCGTCGACAGCAGTGCCAACGCATTGCTTTACGGACTGGACGTCGCGGCGGCAGGCTATGTCTACGGTGCCTGGTGCGCGTGGTTGTTGGGGCGTCCGGACCAGGCCCTGCAACGGCGGCAGATGGCGTTCGACAGCATTGAAGTTTGCCAGCACAGTTACTCGCGGAGCCGGGCGTATTACTGGGGTGCCGTGGTCAGCCAGCTCTGCGGCGATTGGCCGGAAGTCGCCACCCTAGCCGAGGTCGCTGTTAGCCAGGCCAAAGAACATGGTTTGGCAATGGTCGTCGCGGTCGGCCAAGTCATGCAAGGCGCGGCGGAAACGGCGCTGCACGGCGGTGAAAGCCGCAGCCGGGACGTCGCCGCCGCCTTAAAGTCCTATGCCGCGACAGACGCGCGCTTTCAGACGCCTTATTTGCAGTCGCTGTTGGCGAGTATGCTGCTCGACGAAGGTGCGATCGAGGCCGGTTTGGATGTCACCAACGCGGCCTGGCATCTGATTCAAGAGACCAGCGAGCACTATTTCAGTGCGGAAATACTGCGGCTCAAAGGCGAACTCCTAGCCGTCCAGACAGGCCGTATCGCCGAGGCGGAGGCCAGTATGGCCGCGGCGCTGGAGACCGCGCGGAACCAGGACGCCAAGTCGCTCGAGCTGCGCGCGGCCTGCAGCCTCGCCCGGCTGTGGCAGCGCCATGGCAAGGCCATCGAAGCCCGCGATCTGTTGGCGCCGGTCTATGCCTGGTTCACCGAAGGCCACGACACCCGCGACCTGAAAGACGCCAAAGCGTTGTTGGATGAACTCGGCTAAGGCGGGGTTGACCGGTGGCCCTCTCCACAATTAAGTGTAGATAGTGAACGAAAGTTTCTGCCCTCCGCTTGCCTTCTTTCTTTGGGTGCAGCACCTGGCAAAACGACCACTTCCAAGGAAGAATTGAGCTTGCCCGATGCGCGCGCCCCAGGCACTCAGCAAGTATTAGACGCACCTGTCGCAAATATGCTTTGGCGATTGGCGACGCCGAACGTCTTTGCGGTTGCCATGATCACCGCGGTGACATTCGCCGATGCCTGGTATGTCGGGCAATTGGGCACCGCGGCGTTGGCAAGTCTTGCGTTGGCGTTTCCCTTTCTGACCTTGACGCAAATGATGGCCGGCGGCGCCATCGGCGGCGGTATCACGTCGGCGGTGGCACGTGCTTTCGGCGCCGGAGATATCGAAAAGGCCGAAAGCACGGCGTGGCATGCGGTATTGATCGCCGTCGCCATGTCGCTGATTTACGTGATCGTACTGGGCTTGTTTGCGCGACCCATATTCGAGCTTCTGGGCGGCGAGGGGGCAGCCCTTGATGGCGCCGTCGCCTATGCCCGGATCGCTTTTGGCGGGGCCGCATCCATATGGTTTGTTTTCGTGTTGTCGGCAATTCTTAGGGGCACAGGCGATACCGCAACGCCGGCCCGGGCCATCGCCACGGCCGGTGTCGCACAGATATTCTTATGCGGCACGCTGACCTTGGGCTGGTTCGGCTTTCCGGCCCTGGGCGTGGCGGGTACCGCGACGGCGATGGTCATTTGCCAAGGTCTTGGGGCGGCCTATCTCGCCATGCATTTGGTTCGCGGTAAAGGACGGGTGCGATTGCGCCCGCACGCGTTCCGGCTGGCGCCGGTCGGCGACATCATGAAAGTCGGCGGTATCGGCATCATCAATAGCATCTGCATGGCCATGACCGTGGTGGTGGTAACCGGATTTGTCGGCCGCTACGGAACCGAGGCGCTGGCCGGGTATGGCCTGGGCGCACGGTTGGAATTGATGCTCGTGCCGATTGCTTTTGGCGTCGGCGGTGCGTTGACGGCGGCGGTTGGCATCAACGTCGGCGCTCGCCAATATGCCCGCGCCCGGCGCATCGCCTGGACCGGTGCCGCGGCAACCCTGGTGCTGACCGGTCTGCTGGGGCTTTGCGCCGCCACACTGCCCGATTTCTGGCTAAGTCTGTTTACGGCAGACCCCGACGCTTATTCTTATGGCGCCCGTTACCTCGCCATCGCGGCGCCGTTCTATGGCCTGTTCGGCGCCGGCCAGGCGTTGTATTTCGCCAGCCAGGGGACCGGCCGCATGGTTCTGCCGGTCACCGTTACGATCATTCGGTTCTTGACCGTCGCCGCCATCGGCGCCGTGGCGATTTCCTTTGCTTGGGATGTTAGTGCGCTGTTCATCGCCGTCGCCGTCGGCTTGACGATCATGGGTGCCGGACAGGCGCTTTGCGTTCTGGGTCCGGGCTGGCGCGCATGAAGTGACGGTCGACCCGGTGTCGAGGCGGCTGGGCGCGCCACAACCATCCGTCATCGCGAGCGAAGTGACGCGATCCAGCAATCCGGCCCTGGATTGCTGCGGCGGCGACGCCGCCTCGCAAAGACGTCCGGCATAAACTTGCGCCTAATCACCGCGCGTGCGACCGGTCCGAAGAAAACGGGGTCCTACGGATCTAGCGAAAACCGTTGCCGAAGGCTGGGCAGTGCCAAATCCGGACTTGTGATACGCCTTCCCAACGCATGGATTCCGCCACCGTTCCCCGTCTACTATTCCTGACCGGGAGGTTTCTGATGGAGCGCCGTCTGGCCGCGATCCTAGCCGCTGATATGGTCGGCTACAGTAAGCTCATGGCCGCCGACGAGGCGGGCACGATCCTGCGGCAGAAGGCCCATCGCACGGCCCTGATCGACCCCAAGATATCGCAATTTGGTGGACGTATCGTCAAGACGACGGGCGACGGTATGCTGGTGGAGTTTCCGAGCGTCGTGGATGCCGTACAATGCGCCGTCGAGATACAGCGCGCGATGCCGGACCTAGAGGCTCAATTTTCCGTCGACCAACGCATTCGCTATCGCATCGGGATCAACCTCGGCGACATTATCATCGACGGCGATGATATTCTGGGCGACGGGGTGAACATTGCAGCCCGCCTCGAAGGCTTGGCGGACCCGGGGGGAATTCATGTCTCGGGCTCCGTCCATACCCAGGTTGAAGGCAAGGTTGATCTGCGCTTCGAAGACCTCGGCGAGCAGCAGGTCAAGAACATTCCCAAGCCGGTGCGGGTTTTTCGAGTGCAGTTGGATGTGCCGGCTGCCGATCGCGGTACAATCGCTCCTGTCCCGGCAAAGCGTTCCCTGAAATGGCCTGCGGTTGCCGCGGGCCTGGCGCTGCTGGTTATTGTCGCCGGGACCGCGCTTTGGCAGCGGCCTTGGGAGCAGCGCGAAGAACCGGCCTTGGTGGCCAATATGGCCTTTCCGCTCCCCGACAAACCTTCCATCGCGGTTCTGCCATTCAGCAACATGTCCGAAGACCCAAGCCAGGAATTCTTCGCCGACGGCATGACCGAGGACCTGATTACCGATCTCTCGAAGATCTCCGGCCTCTTCGTCATCGCCCGTAACTCGTCCTTTTCCTATAAGGGCCAAAAGGTGCAGCTCCGACAGGTGGCCGAGGATTTGGGCGTCCGCTACGTGTTGGAAGGCAGCGTGCGGCGCGCCGGCGATGAAGTTAGGATTAACGCCCAGCTTATCGATGCAACAACCGGCGGTCACGTGTGGGCGGAGCGCTATGACCGCAAGCTCGACAACATCTTCGCCGTTCAGAACGCCATCACGGAAAGAATTGTTCAGGCGCTCGAATTGCACCTAACGGACTCTGAGCAGGAGCAATTGGACAAGGCGCCGAGGAAAACCAACGTCGAGGCCTATGACCTTACGCTCAGAGCACGACGGTTATTGACGCGGTTCGACTACAAGGCCGCGGCCGAGGCGCGGGATCTTCTAAAGCGCGCGATCGAGATCGATCCGGCCTACGCTGAAGCATATAGCCTGTTGGGATTTTACCATTTCGATGAATGGCGCATCTGGGGGACGGAGCGTGACCGGAATCTAGCGCGCGCGCTGGAACTTGGGATTGAAGCCGTCGAACTCAGCCCGTCGGATCCGGCACCGCGCGTTTTGTTGGCAGTGGTCCATCAGTGGCGTCGCGAGTTCGACAAAGCCAATGCGGCGGCAAATAAGGCGCTTGCGCTGCAGCCAAACGACGCCATCACGCTTAGCAATCTTGGATCCATGCTTAAGTTGGCGGGTCGATACGAGGAGGCCCTGGAGCTTCTACAACAAGCCGTTCGCCTTGATCCGTTTCATCCGCCGAACTACCTGGAATTGCTTGCTGATGCTTACTGGGGGGTCGGAAATTACAGCCGATGTGTCGAGGTGGCAGAGCGCGGTGTGGCGCTCGATCCGAACTTTGTGGGATTGCACGGGTCTTTAGCTGTGTGCTACGCGGCCCTTGACCGGGACGAAGAAGCAAAAGCGGCGACCGCCGAGATGCTTCGGACGAACCCCGGTTTCACTTTGAAAGCCTGGGCTGCCTATGTCCCATACACGCATGAGCGAGATCGACAGCGTGCGCTAGACATACTTCGCAAAGCAGGGGTGCCGGAGTGACCGCAATAGGTCGACATCGCCGAACAACGCGATAGATATGACATACACAGAAAAGTAGTCGTGCCGATATTTTAGTTCTTGAAGGACGGGTCTTGCTTTTCCATCAGGCGCATGAAGGCGGTAAAATCTTCGCCACCGGGGCCTTTGGTTCCGTAGGTCGTGACATAGTCGAGGGTCGCCTTGGCGGTGTGTTCCGAAGCCTCTCTTGAAGGCCGCACATAGCCGCCGGCCGCCCCGTGGGTCAGGACCTGTACTTCACAGGCCTTGTTGAGCCGATACATCCAAACGAATGCCTCTGGCACTGTTTGCCCGACTGTGAGCAGGCCGTGCGCCCGCATGACCATGGCTTTGTTGGTCGGGCCGAGGCTTTGTGCCAGGCGATCTTGTTCAGACAGATTATGCTTGCCCGAGGCGCCCTCGAATTCATGATAGGAAAGGCTGTTGTGGAAGCCTAAGGCAAAGATGCCGATGGGCAGCAAGCCATGCTCCATGGCCGCCACGGCCATGCCGGCAAGGGTGTGGGTGTGGAGTACGCAATGGGCATCCTCGCGGCGCATATGTATGCCGCTATGGATGACAAAACCCGCCTCGTTCAACGGGTTGTCCGTCTTGCCGCCGATGACTTGTCCATCCTGGTCAACCTTGACCAGGTCCGAGGCCTTGATCTCGTCGAAGCGCAGGCCGAACGGATTCAGCAGAAAATGATGCTCCGGGCCGGGAATGCGCACAGAGGTGTGGGTGTTGATGGCATCCTCCCAACCGAGATGGGCATTGATCCGGAAGGCGCAGGCCAATTGGACGCGCAGGTCCCATTCGATCGGATCCATGCCGCCATCGATGGCCCGCTTGCCGGTATCGCTGATCTCAGTCATCTCGGTTGCTCCTTGCGACCATCGCGTTGTGCGTGATGTTCGTGTGTCAGGGATATAATAGGGAGCACGATTGCCCTCGTCACGTCCGCACCGAAGACTTCCGGGCTGCCGAACGGGCGGAGACGGCCAATGATCGCTTGTCCGTCGGGTAATCTTGGGTCAGGCTCGTCCGGACTCGAACAGGTGGCCGCACGATGTCCGATACGACCCGATTGAAGGATCCCGAATACAACCCGCCGCTGAGCCTGGCCATACCGCTCGGCATACAGCATGTCCTTGCAATGTTTGCCGGCAACATCACGGTTCCGCTGATCGTGGCGCTGGCGGCGGGCCCGCAATACGGTTCCGTTCTCATACAGATTGCTTTGCTCGCCTCGGGCGTGGCGACGTTGATACAGACCATCGGCATCGGACCGGTTGGCGCGCGATTGCCGATCGTGCAGGGCACCAGCTTCGCCTATGTCGGCATCCTGACCACTGCACTAAAGGGCGGCGCGACACTGGCCGCGGTATTCGGCGCCGCGTTGGTCGGCGGATTGTTCCAGATCGTTCTTGGATGCTTCATTGTTCAGATACGCAGATTCATACCGGCCTTGGTATCCGGGGTCGTGGTGATGACCATCGGTTTCACCCTGTTGCCGGTGGGCGTCAAATACGCGGCCGGTTGCGGTGCGTATCCGGCGCCGTTTTGCAAGCCCGCGGGTTTCGGTGACGCTACAAACTGGCTGCTCGCGCTGTTCGTTATTGTCGTTACGCTGGTTATTCGACGTTTCGGTCGGGGCATCTGGTCAACGGCCTCGGTCTTCATCGGCCTGGTCGTCGGTTACGTCATCGCAATACCGATGGGCATGATGAGCGACAAGGCCGTCGACGCCATTGGCAAGGCGAATTGGATTGGCCTGCCCGATACGCATTTCGGCCTCGAGTTCACTTCACCCGCCGCCATCGGCCTGATCGGGCTAATGTGCATCATGGCGTTTATTACGACAATTGAAACCGTCGGCGACATCTCGGGCGTGACCATGGGTGGGGCGGATCGCGAGCCGACCGACAAGGAGTTGAAGGGCGGCATCATGGCAGACGGATTGGGTACCGCTGTCGTCGCATTGTTCGGCGGCCTTCCCAACACCTCCTACAGCCAGAATGTCGGCCTCATCGCCTACACCAGGGTGATGAGCAGAAATGTCGTGACCATCGGCGCGATCTTTTTGATTTTGTGCGGCCTTCTGCCGAAGCTTGCGGCGGTGATCGGCGCAATGCCGCAGCCCGTCCTCGGCGGCGCGGCGGTACTGATGTTCGGCATGATCGTCGCCGCGGGAATGAAGCTCGTCGGCCAATCGGGTTTTTCCGCACGAAACATGACGATCGTTGCGATTTCACTCGGTCTGGGTATTGGACTGTGGCAGGTGAACCAACTGGCCGGCCTCGCGAAGTTCGGCCCGTTACCGGCCGAAGGGCTGCCGACGTGGTCGTTGCCGTTGTTCGGCTCCGGCATCGTTGTCGCGGGCCTAGCCGCGGCTGTCCTGAACGTGCTGATACCGGAGGACTAGAGCGAAATTCGATTCCGGGTTTTTTCGATAACACTCGGATTGGCTTCTCGGTCGGCGCGTCATTTTATCCGCGATAGCTTTTGAGCGCGTACAAAATGATCGCCGCCAAAAGCGCGACGGAGGCAACGATGTCCGCGATCACGACTTTGCGGATCGCGTCATTGAAGTCACCGACGGAAGCGGACAGATAGAAGAATGATGCAACGCTGACAAATGCCGCCAAAAAGGCCATCGGTTGAACGGTGGGGCTAAAGGCGGCGTATGCAAAAAATCCGCCCAGAATACCAAACAGCACGGCCCTGTGGCGCATCAGGATTTCCACATTGCCATCCGTTATGTCGATCTTATAGAGCGCGGCAAGTCGCTCGACATCGAAAAACCCCGTTATGGGCAGTAGGTGGATTACGGCGACGACCAACATCAGCCCGGTAATTGCTTTTTCGTACATATGTCGACCTCGGTTCAATTGCGGGGCGATGATTGCCGCTGAGGCGAGGCGGGTCCATTACCTCGTAGGTAATGGAACAGACACGAATTTCAGAGAGCGCTGGCAAGGGCAGCTCTGTGCAAAGTTGGCTTCGTACTCGACACCGGATACCCTATCTACACAACCGGGAGGGAAGCCATGCTGACGATTGACGCCCAGGTCCACTGCTATGAACGCGACCACCCTGGGCGGCCCTGGGCCGCAGTGCTCGCCGGGCCGCCGGAGGTTACCGGCGACGACATGGTTGCCGCCATGGACGCGGTCAGTGTCGATGGCGCGTTGCTGGTCTCGCCCTACACCATGTACCAATACGACGCCAGCTATGCGATCGACGTGCGCGCCGCCCATCCCGGCCGGTTTGCTCTGATCAAGCCGGTCGATCCGGCCGATCCCGCGGTTGTGGAGACAATCGCCGAATGGGCGGCAATGGACGGCACAGTCGCCATTCGCATCATGATGACGCGGGGGGTGTCGGAAGACCCCAATGATCCCGGCATCAACCGCGTCCTGGATGCCGCCGCCCGCCATGGACTGCCGGTCAACCTGTTGGCGTGGGGCCGGCTGGACCAGGTTGCCGCACTCGCCGCCAAGAACCCTGGGACCCAGCTGATCATCGATCACCTCGGCTTGCAGCAGCCGTTCGATCCGCCGGCCCCGCCAGAGCCGTTCGCCGCGCTTCCCGAACTCCTGGGAATGGCGAAGCACGACAATATCGCCGTGAAGATCACCGGCGCCTGCACGCTGTCCCATGATCCGTTCCCGTACAATGACCTCTGGGATTCACTCTGCCGCATCTTCGACGCGTTCGGCTTCGACCGCTGCATGTGGGGCACCGACTGGACCCGGGCGGTCAACCTGTTGACTTACGCGCAAGGCGTCGACCCGTTCCGCCTGACCGACCGCCTGTCGGACGACGACCGCGCGGACCTGATGGGCCGGTCTCTGCAGCGCATCTACAAGTGGTCTCCGTCGGGAACCTGACCGATGCCACGCGCCGCAACATCGCCCATGACAAGGCGCCTCTTGCTCGCGGCGATATTCCTGTGCGGCACCGTCTATGCTGTCCAAACCGCCATTGCGCAATCACCTAAGAAAACCGTCTTTGCGGTCTTTTGGCGCGGCTGCGAGGAGGTATGCGAGGGCTTTCATGCCTATTTCGCCGAGAAGAATGTCGATGCGAAAGTGGTCGTACGGGACGCCGCGCGAGACAAGGCAAAGCTTCCGCTTTTCCTCGAGGAAGCCCGCGCTATGAAAGCCGATCTGATCCTTACCTGGGGCACCTCGGTAACACTGGGGATTGCCGGATCGCTCAACGATGTCGGCGACACCCGGTTCAATCACGCCATCCCGCATGTCTTCACCGTTGTCGCCGACCCGGTTGGCGCCGGAATCGTTGAAAGCCTGGAGAAATCCGGGCGCCGTAACCTCACAGGCACCTTCAACCGGGTTCCCGAAGCGGTCAACATCCGCACCATTCGCTCGTACCTTCCGACTTTCAAGCGTCTTGGATTGCTCTACAACAGAAACGAACGCAATTCCGTGTTGAAGTTCCAAGAGATCACCGACTTGGCGTCGGAACTGAATTTCGAGCTGGTTGCGCTGGAATTGCCGCTTGGCGACGACGGCAAGCCACGTGCATTGGACATTGCACCGAAGGTGGCGATGCTGAAAGAGGCGCGTGCCGATTTCATTTATCTGGGGTCGAGTTCCTTCCTTGACGCCCATCGGGATGCCTTCACTCAGTCCGCCGTGGAACACGGCATCCCGGTCCTAAGTCCTTACGAGCGCGTGGTACGAGATTCCCACGGTCTGTTGTCGATCGCGGCGCGCTTTTACGACGTTGGCCGCCTGGCGGCGCAGCAAGCCGAGAAGATCCTGGTCGGCGGCCAGACACCGGGCGATATCCCGGTCGCGCGCATGACGGATTTTGCCTACGTCATCAACATGGCGGTGGCGCGAAAACTCAATCTGTTTCCGCCGGTGGCGGTTCTGCAGTTTGCCGAGACCGTGAACTGAGGCCGCCGCCAAGCGTGGAGACGGCAAACCCGGCCGCGCCGACAAGGCATATGCCGGCGATCAAGGCGACGGCGCTGGCGTAGCCGGCATAGCTGGCAAACAAGGCGATGCCGATCAGGCCGATGATGCTGCCGCCCCGTTCCAAGGTGCGGAGCGAGCCAAGCACGACACTCGGTCCGAGATGGGCGAGCTCGTTTTCCGCGATCTCCATGGCCACGGCGACTTGCGGATCGCGCACCATGCCGTGGCCGATGCCGGCACCGGCCACGGCCACCAACATCGACCATTGCGCCGGCCAGAGCGCGACGACGCAAAGGCTGAGCCCGGCAATCACCGTGCCGATCAGGCCGACGTGGCTCGGCCTAAGCCGATTGTCGAAAAGATGCGAGGCGGCCGGGCCGACAAAGGCGATCGCCAAAAAATAGGTCATCAGAATGCGTCCGGTGTCTGCAACCGATGCGCCGAGCGTATCCAGATGCAACGCCACCAAGAATGAGACGAAAGCCTGCAGGAGCACATTCGCCGGAATGGCGATACCGAAGACGAGCGCCGAAAACCGGAGACTGCGGAGCGGCCGCCAGATCGGCGGCAAGTAAGTGCCGCCGTCGGCGGGAGGGGCTGTGGCCTCGGCTGTGCCGCGGGCCGGCATCAGGTGGAAGGTCAAGGCGCCGGAGACCAGTACTAGGCCGGCGCTGATCGCAAATACCGGACTCTGTCCGAGGCGATCCGCCAGCACGCCGCCCATGGCGGTACCGGCGAATATCCCGCTATACATGGCGGCGGTGAACAGGCCGAGAGACCGGTTTCTGTGCTCTCGTGGCACGACGTCAAGCACGTAGTCCTGGCAGGTCAATGTGGCGATGGCGTAACCCAGGCCGGTGACCGCACGGTAGCCGATGATTTCGATCACGCTGGTCGAAAAATACAGTCCCAAATGGGCGCCGAGGGTCGGAACGACCGCGAACAGCAGGAGCTGGCGATGACCGAACCGCTCTGCCAAGGGTCGGGCGAAGGGCGACCCGAATACGATGGCGATAAGATAGCCGGCTAAGGGTAGGCTGATCACCAGTCCCGGGTCGAGCCAGCCGAGTGGGTTTTCTGCGGCCCTGGCAAACAGCGGAAAGAAGGCGAGGGGCAGTTCGTCCGCTGCGGCGAATAGGAAAAGCGGCAAACGGACATCGTTCAGATAGGAGAACTGCAACAGGTCCGGGCGCCAGCGCCGCAGACTGAAACGGGTCTCAAGCTCGCCGAATGCGGTGTCGTCACGGACGGTGGGCCGTTCGGACGAGGCGCCTGCGAAAATCCTGTGCAGGTGGAACGCATGCCGTGACAACGCTTGGGTCAACTGGTCGATGGCGCCGGTCCCCTTCGCGGTGATGACTTTGGAGAAGTCACCGGCTGCTTGAAGTGCTGCGAGATGTTGCAGGCGCATGAATGGCGCGGTCAAAGACCTGCTCATCACCACCACCATGATCTGGAACGCCAGCAGGATGACGACGACAACGACGACGCCGAAATCCAGCAGCACATCGCGAAACTGTAGGGCGAAGTATTCGGGATTGGCATCGATGATGATGTAGCCGATTTGCGTGCCGTCGGCGGTGATCGGAAAGGTCGGCACGTCTTTGCGCGATCGCTCCGGCGCAAACACAGATTTCTGCCTGGCGCCTGCTTCATAGATGATACGGCCGGTCGAGATGCCGAAATAGGAGATTTCAGGAAAGTTCCGCAGCAAGTCATCGAAGTAGTTTTCCGCGCCGACCAATTGCTGCAGCGGCACGCCGGCACTGACTGCGCGCTGCACGTTTGTGTTGGCCACGGTACCGATAAGTTTGGTTCGTGCTGCGAGCTCGGGTTCGAAGGAGTGTGCGACATCCTGTTGAATGACGTAGCCGAGCAACAGGGCCGATCCCAGTACAAGCATTGTCGTCCACGGCGTCAGGTGACGCGCAAAGACGCGGGCAAACGAGGATTCCGGAACCGACGCGATAGCAGTCGCGCCGACTTCGTTACTGTCTTTGCCTTCGGTCTCGGCGCCTAGATCCCTGAAGCGCCCGCTTGCCTGCTGAAACTGCCGAAAGGCTTGGGTGAGTTGGGCTTCCAGCTTCACGATCTCGCCGCTCAGAAAGCCATATTGATGTTGGCTGTGGCCGCTATCGGCGGCTTCGGTGTAGCCCGCGCGATCGCTGCCGAATCTCTCAGACAGGCGCTGCAATTGATCCAAGCCGCGGATCGCGCCGCCGAGCCGGAGCCGCAAGATTAAAAATGCGGCCGCTGAAGAAATAGCAAGAATTAGCGCGAACGCCATTGCTATCCGCATCGCCATCGCGTCCGACTTGGCCGTGAATTCTTGTTTCGAAGAGGCGACCAGAACGCCGCCGACCGTTGTTCCGGCACTGTTCTTGATGCTGAAGCCGGCGCGTAGTTCATTTTCTGTTGATGCATTCCAACGATTTGATCTGGCAAGCGACTGCACCACAAGCAGATCACGGGACAGCGGCGCCCTGTCGTCGCGGCCAATCGTGTGAACGATGATGCCCGTTGGGTTGAATACCTGGATCGCGGTGACCGCCGGATCGATTTGGCGTGCGCGCAACAGAATCTGTTCCGCGTTGCGCATTGCGGAGATCGGCAGGCCGAGATCAACCACGGAGCGAAACGACGATGCCGTCGTCTCAGCGATTACCGCCAGCCGCTCCTGAATAAGCCGTGACAAGATCGCGTCATGCTGCAAGGCGGACAGGAAGCCGAGAACACCCAGAACCGTCGCCAATACCGCGACGAAAGCAATCCAGTTCCGCCACAATAACGACATGCGCCAGCAGCCCTCATTCCCACCCATGGCTTTTCAGGTTATTCGAAATCCGAGGGGCCGTCGACGACACTACGTCGATAGGCGAAGAAGCCGCCCTATCCGGTGCGGCGGTCACGGAACTAACTTGTGGCCAAGTCATGGCGATGGCGCCGGGCCGCCTCAAGACGCGTCGTCCTCATCTTGCTCGGCGCTAACGATCGCGGCCGTATAGAGCTGCTTGCTCGACACGCCGACGCCGCCCAAGGGCATGAATGGCGCCTTGGCCTTCTCGCCCGGACGGCGCTGAATGATCCGGATCGCGGTGAACAGGATAAGCGCGCCGTTGATGCCGATGATGAACATGAACATTCCCGGCGGACCGAAAAGCGCCATGGATTGGGCCGCGATGATCGGGCCGATGCTGGCGCCGATGCCAAAGGCGATGAGCAAGCCCGCGGAGACTTGTATCAGCCTGTCCGGTGCGGCCAGATCATTCACCTGCGATGCCGAAAGCGGGTAGAGCGTAAACCCAACCGAGCCGTAGACCGCCGCGGTGACGAATAAAATCGCCGCGGTCTGACCGGTGGCCCAAATCACCGCAAGCGCTGCGAGCGCGGTTGCCAAGGTCGCGGCTATCAAGATGGTCCGGCGATCGAACTTGTCGGATAGGCGCCCGATCGGGAATTGCAGGGCCATGCCGCCTAATATCGCCGCCGCCATGAATGTCGAGATTTCGCCGATCGAAAGGCCGATCTCCTTCGCAAAAACCGCACCCATGCTGTTCAGGGAAGAATTCGTCATTCCGGCACAGATCGTGCCGAACACACCGACCGGCGAAATGGCGAACAGCGCTCTGAACTTCATGCGCTGCGGGGAACTCGGTTTGGGGGCGCTGGCCCGGGTCAGCAATATGGGCACGAGGGCGAAGGAAAAGACCATCGAGGCAATGATGAACAGCTGGAACCGAGCCGGATCGCCGGTCAGCAGCATGAACTGCCCGAGCCCGGCGCCGAGATAGTTCGTCATCATGTAAAGCGACAATATCCGGCCACGCGTTTCGTTTGTCGCGCGCTCGTTCACCCAGCTTTCGACGACCATCACCATGCCCGCCGTACAGAACCCGGCAACAACACGCAGGACAAACCAGATGACGGGCTCGATGACCAGAACATGGGCCAATACGGCGACCGACATGATCGACGCGAAAGCGGCGAAGGCGCGAATATGGCCGACCGCGGCAACGACCCGAACCGCGTAGAGTGCGCCCAGCAACAGGCCGACAGAAAAACCGGCCATGATGAAGCCGGTCGTTAGCGTGGAGAACGCTTCCAGCCGGCTTCTGATGCCAAGCAGACTGCCGAACATGCCGTTTCCCAGCAGCAACATGCCAAAACTCAACAGCAGGGCGAATATCGATTTGATGCTGGTCCACATTATCTACGGTTCCGGGGGAATCGGGTTCGGCAACAGAAACACACCAATACCCTATTCCGAACGGGATGGAACGCTTGTTGTTGGCTTGCCGGCCGTGGTTGCAATCCAAAGGCCGGCGAACACGGCGAGCAGGCCGGCGATGACATCGACCGTGATCGGTTCGTTCAGGAATCCAGCGGCCAGCAAGGTCGCGACAGAGGGATTGACGGTCATGGTGTTGGTCACCTGCGTCGGGCTCGCCAGCTGCAGGGCGTAGATCCACAGTAGGAAGGCGAGGGCGCCGCCGCCCGCCGCCAAATAGAATGCGGCAAGCCATTCGATCGGGCCGAAGCGCCAAAGCACCGCCGCGCCGCCGGTTGCGATGCTGGCGGCGATCATGGCAATTCCGCCAGCGGCCATGCCCAGCGCCAGCACGCCGAGCGGACTGGAGCGGGTAACGTAGGGCCGGGAATAGATGCTGTAGACCGCCATACAAAGCGTGGCGCCGGCCATGATCAGGTCGCCGCGCCAAGCGCCGACCGGTGCCGCCGCCAATCCCGATGCCAATGCGACAAAGGCGCCGCCCACCGCGATCAGAACGCCGATAGTTTTGCGCAGGCTGAGCGCCTCCAGACCGAGCAGGGCGCCGGCCACCATGGTCATCAGGGGCAAGGTCGACAGCGCCAAGGTGCCGCGCGAAACCGTCGTGAAGGCAAGCGCGAGGCTGTAGAAAACGAAGAACACGCCATAGAACAGGAAGCCGAGACCGGCCACAGCGGCGCGGTCCCGGCGTTCCGGCCATCGCACCCGGAGTGCCACCGCGATCGGCAGGATGCAGAGAAAGCCGCCGCCGAAGCGGATCGCCGCCAAGGTGATCGCGTCGCTGTCGTGGATCAGAAACCGTGTCGCAACCGCGGCACCGGCGCCGCAGCAACACGACAGGATTCCGATCGCGACGCCCGTTCGTGCCGCCACGGCATATCTCCTTTACCTGATCGGTTGGAACGGCCATCGTGCCAATAGAGCGACTTCAATCAACTACCTGGCAGGTAGTCATGAACAGGATGGCGGACTTCGCATCGATGTTGCGCGGTTGGCGGCAAACGCGGGGTATGACGCAGTTGACGTTGGCGCACGAGGCGGATGTGTCGCAGCGGCACGTCAGTTTCCTCGAGCTCGGCCGCACAAAGCCGAGCCGCGCGATGGTGTTGCGCCTCAGCGCAGCGCTGGACGTGCCGATGCGGGAGCAGAACGCGCTGTTGCTTGCCGCGGGGTTTGCGCCGATTTGGCGCCAATCCGCCTTGGGTTCCGCCGACATGGCCATGGTCGACCGGGCGCTCGACTTCATGCTGGCGCAACACGAGCCGTTCCCGGCCTTTGTCATCGATCACCGCTGGAACCTGCTGCGCGCCAATGCCGGCGGGCGGCATTTTGCCGGCTTCCTGACGGACCAGCCGCCGTTCACGCCCGATCCGGAAGCGCCGGTCAACCTTGCCGATGCCTTTCTCGCTCCGGCGCCGATGCGGCCGAAGTTCGAGAATTGGCAGGAGGTCGCGCGCTACTTCATCCAAAGCGTCCGCGCCAACGCGCTCGTCGAAGGCACGGCGGAGACCCGGCAGCAATTTGACAGCCTATTGGACTACCCGGACGTGCGCGGCCTACTCGACACTATGCCGGCAGCGGGCGCGCCGGCACCGGCGCTCGCCATGGCCATACGGCATGGGAATACGCGGCTGACCCTATTCACCAGCTTGGCTAGCCTGGCGATGCCGCTCGACGTCACGGCCCAGGAAGTTCGTGTCGAATGCTTCTTCCCGGCGGATGAGGCGTCGGCGGATGTGTTCCGGCAGTGGCAGGAAGCGGACCGAGAATAGCTCTAGCGCCGCCGCGCCCAAGGCGCTGCCAATACGTGCCCTTCCAGCCCATATCCAAGCTGGTCGGCCAGTAGACGTTTTCGATCAAGGTTTCGGGAGCCACTAAGTTACCCCTTTCGCCGCCGGTAGTCGGTCGGGGTCATGCCGGTCTGTTCTTTGAAGGCGCGATTAAACGGCGCGATAGAGCGGAAGCCCGCGTCCAGGGCTAGGGTCAGGATCGGCAGGTGGGCCGATTCCGGGTCGGCGAGCCGGCCCTTGATCTCGGCAATACGGTAGCCGTTGGCGAATTCGTTGAAGTTGCGGTGGCCAAGGTCCTGATTGATCAGGCGGCGGAGTTTGTATTCCTGGGTGCCGAGGCGTTCGGCCAGGCGGCCGATGGTGAGCGCGTCGTCGCGGTAGGCGTGTTCGGTTTTCATTGCCTGCTCAAGCGCCTGATGCAGGCTCTCCAGCGCGGGCGCGGCGTGGGTGGCCGGCGGCGGTGGCCGGTCGGCCACCCGGCCGAGGGCGTGGCGGTTGATCGCGAGAAAGGTCAGGAAAAACATCCCAACCACCATGATGCCGGCGACGTTTAGGACCTCCAGCGCTGCTGGTGCTGTCGTTTCCCGTATGAAGATCTCAACCAGCGAAATGACAATGATGTAGGCACCGGCGATGACCACCAGCAGATCGCGAAACCAGCGCCGGGCCTCGACCAAATCGCCGGCGCGGCCGAGCTGTATGCGGGTGAGGGCGACGATGACGAAACCGAGGCTGATCAGTTGTGTCATGGATTGATAAAGCAGTGGCGCCAGGGAATCCGGCGCGGCGCCGAACTGGTCGGTCGGCAAGTCCGGCCAGAGCCGTCTTAGGAAGCCAATCAGGACGGCAGCGACGACGACGGCGCCGTGGCCGATGCCAGGCCGAAACGCATCGTCGAACAGTGAGCGGCTGAATAGCCAGAAGAATCCGCCGACGCCGAAACAGGCGATGAACGCCGGGGTTTGCGAAATGATCGATGCAAGATGCCGGGCCGCCAACGGGCAGGTCAGATAGCCGACCACGCCATAGAGAAAAACCAGCCCGCTGATACTGATCCGGGTCCAGCCGAACACCCGCACGAAAAGCCCGGCGAGCGCCACGAACTCCAACACGGCGGCGGCCCTGATCAGCAAATCCACGGACATGACTCCGGCCCCCGGCTGCGGCTAGTCGATCGGCCCGGCCACGGTCTGGCGCGGCTTGCGGTCGACGGAGCGAAGATAGAGCCCGAAGGTGATGATGGCCATCACCGACAGGAAACCGAAGGCGACGCGGAAGGTTTCCGGCGCGATTGACCCGGTTGCCGTTGTCGGAAAGGCGCCGATGATGGCGCCGACGGTGAATTGCATGCCGGCGATCGCTACCATGACACCGGTATTGACGGTGGTCAGACCGCGCCCGACCAAGCGGTCCGGCACCATGGCCCGGGCATGGGCGGCGAGCAGGCTCGGATAGCCGCAGGCCAGGCCGAGTATGGCCAACAGAACGGTGACGGTCAGCAGGTCGGGATCGGGCAGGGCGGCCAAGGTCCCGGTGATGAGCGCGATGACAACCAGCCCGATTAAGATCATGCCCTTGATGGTGTTGAAAAAGCGCGCCGCCTGGCCGTACAGGAAATGTCCGGCGACGCCGGCGATCGCCATGAACAGCAGCACTTGGCCGCGTTCGACCTCGCCTAAGCCGTGGACGTCGTTCAGATAAGGGCCACCCCATATGCCGAGGATGGTGTTGCCGGCGGCGAGCGCCAGGCCGCCGCTGGCGATGATCTTGATGCCCGGTGTCTTAATGACTTCGCCGAGGCCGGCGAAAATGGCGCGGAGATCTTCCCGTGTTTCCGGCGCGGCCTGATCGTCGTCGTCGCCGGCCGGCCGGTCGCGGATGGCGAACCAGGCGATCGCGGCCAGCACCGCCATTAGGCCGGCGATGGCGCCGAAGCTCTCGCGCCAGCCGGCGAAGGTGACCAACAGCGCCAACGGCGCGGTCGCCAAAAATGTGCCGACCATGGCGAAGGCATTCAAGGTTCCGGCCTGACCGGTGAACCGGTCGGCGGCAAAAAACCGGCTGATCGCCATGAAGGCGCCGGTAAACACGGCGGCGCAACCGACGCCCATGGCGAGCCGTGCCACCAGCATCATCGGCCCCGACGATGCCATGGCGAACAGGCCGGTGCCGAGCACGGTGAACAGGAACATGCCGGCGAGCGTGCGCCGTGGCCCGAAGCGGTCGAGCATAAGGCCGACGGGAATCTGCAGTATCGCATAGGCAATGAAAAAGGCGCTGGCGATGGCCCCCAGCAACGCCGGCGTCAGGTCGAGTTCGGCCGATAGCTCCGGCGCCAGGACGCCGATCGAATTGCGCAAGAATATGTTGCAGAGGCAGAGGCCATAGAGCACCGCCATCATTGGCAACAGGGCGCCGATGCCGGCGGCTTTGCCGGAGGGTTCGCTCATGGCGGGGGTCGCCGGTCGCCGTGCCGCCGCCTCACGTCAAGCCGAGAGCCTGGCGCATCTGCCGCTGGCCTTCCTGATGCGCCGACCAGGGCTGGCCGCCGATCTTGCCGCCATCGACGACGATGTCGATGCCGTTTACGAAACTCGCCTCGTCGCTCGCCAGGAACAGCGCGGTGTTGGCGATGTCTTCGGGCAGGCCGGCACGCTTGATCGGCTGGGCGCTGGCGAAGGCCTGGCGCATGATGTCGGTGGTCTTTTCGGCATCGGCGACGGCCATGCCCTGGGCCTTGGCGAAAATGCCGGTGACGATGGCGCCGGGCGAAATCGAATTCACCCGGACGCCCGCCTCGCCGAGTTCCATGGCGACGCACCGCGTGAAATGCACCACCGCCGCCTTGATCCCGGAATAGACCATCGACGAGGACAGGCCGGCCTGGTGCGCGGCGACGGAGCCGTTGTTGATGATCGAGCCGCTGCCCTGGGCCTTCATCACCGGGGCGGCGTGTTTCATGCCGAGCAAGACGCCGTTGAACAGTACCGCCATGGCCTGGTCGACCCGGTCGATATCGATGCCTTCGATGCCGCCGGTCGGCGCTGGACCGCCGGCATTGTTGAACAGGCAATCGAGCCGGCCCTGCCAGTCCAGCGCTGCCGCGATCATCGCCTTGACGTCGGCTTCCTTGGTGACGTCGGTTTGGACGAAACGCGCCCGCTCGCCGATCGCCGCGGCCGCGGCCTCGCCCTCTTCAGTGCGCCGACCGGTCAGCACCACATAGGCGCCTTGCTCGGCGAAGATTTCTGCCGTCCGTTTGCCGATGCCGCTCGTCGCCCCGGTGATAATGGCAACCTTACCGTCCAGTCTGGCCATGGCCCTGTCCCTCCGAATCATGCATCCCTGTTTGGCGGGAGGGTGCCATGCCGGGCGGGTGCACGTCCATGGATGAGGCCAATGACGCGCCTTGCGTCAGCCCTGCTGGTATATGTCGGCACGAGTGTTGGGCATGACCGCGCCACCCTTGGCGGCGCGTTTGGTGGCAACGGTCTGGAACAGCCGCATGGCGCCGTGCTCAAACGTGCCGGTGACACCGGCCAGGTAGGCCAGCCACATACGGTAGCGCTCTTCGCCGACATGGCCGATGGCGGCATCGCGATTGGTTAGCAAGCGCTGGTACCAAAGCCGGCAGGTCTGGCCGTAATGGGCGCGCAAGCCTTCCACGTCGTAGATTTCAAGGCCGCATGCCTCCATGACCTGCAGGCTGTGGCCGATATCGTCGAGTTCCGATCCGGGGAAAATATACTTCAGTATGACGCGCCGGCCGGGACTGACCCGGCCCGCTGTCTTGCCGCCAGATTTGGCGCGCCGGGTAATGCCGTGGTTGAGCAAGATGCCGTCGTCGGCCAGCAAATCCATGATCTTGCCGAAGTAGGTCGGGTAATTGGCGATGCCGACATGTTCGTACATGCCGATGCTGGCGATCTTGTCGAAGGTGCCGTCCAACTCGCGGTAATCGCGGAGCGACACCGAAACCTGGTTGCCCAGGCCCAGGCGCTCGATCTTGGCGAGCGCATAGTCATGTTGTTCCTGGGATAGGGTGACGCCGGTCGCCTGGACGCCGAAATGCCGTGCGGCATGACAGATCAAAGCGCCCCAGCCGCAGCCGATATCCAGGAACCGCTCGCCCGGCTTGAGCCGCAGTTTGCGGCAGATCAAATCGAGCTTGTCCTGTTGCGCCTGGTCGATGGAATTCGACCAATCGGTAAAATAGCCACAGGAATAAACCATCTCACGATCCAGGAATAATGCGTAGAAATCGTTGCTGGCGTCGTAGTGGAACTGAATGAAATCCTTGTTGTCGCGGCGCGATTGCCGGTAGCCGGTGGCGTCGCCCTGATAGGCATGGCGGATATCGGCATTGCGATTGCCGGTTATCAGAAAGGGCAGGGCCGCCGTCCAGGGAAAGCCCTTGCGAACGTCCGACAGCCGAAGCCTGGCCTGGCGCCGCTTCTGGCGGAGGATTTCGAGCAAGGTCAGAAAATCGCTGCCCTCGACGTCAAGCCGACCTTCGGCGTAATGCCGAAACAAAGTCTCCAGGGTCGGCCGGCGCAAAATCGAACCGATCACGCCGGGCCCGGCAATGACGATGCATTGGCTTTCATCGGCAGCGGTGCCGAGCGGCACGACGGAGCCGTCCCAAAGCCTGATCGCAATCGGCAAATCAACGAATCCGGCCAAATGCCGGCATATCCGCTGGGCGCCGTCCAGCAGCTTTTGGTCGGATATCAAAGTGGTCATGGTTGCCCCCGTCGCCGTTCGACCGAGAGAATCATGCGGTCGAGCGGCGTTGGCAAAGCACATCGCTTCAGTTTTTCGTTAGCCGGTAATCGGCTGTCAGGCGCGGCCGGTAACGAAGCTGTGGTAGTGGTATGTGTCATGGCTGTCGATTTGGCCGAAGCCGGCGCCGAGCAATTGGGCGCGTAGCGTCGCTTCCGCGACGCGGCGTCCGGCGGGCGGGCTTTTGCCGTTGTCTTCGTCTTTCCAATCGATAATCGCGACCGTGCCGCCCGTCACCAGAAGGCGGTGGCATTCGGCAAGCAACCGGTCGGGTTCGTCCAATTCGTGGTGCAGTTGGGCCATGACAATGACGTCGGCACACTGATCCGGCAGGTCGACTGCCTCAGGGCGCATCAGCCGCGCTTCGAGATTGTTCAGGCCCCGGGCGGCGGCGTCTTCACGCAACAGCCCCACCATGCCGTCAAGAATATCGCAGCCGTAAACCGTTGCCTCGGGAAAGGCCGCGGCAAACGGCAAGGTGACAAAGCCGACGCCGGCACCGATATCGATCACGGTGCTATCCGGCGCCGGCCGCAAGACTGCCCAGATCTGTGCGGGATCGAAATATTCCAACCGATCCGCGCTCCGCAACCGCGCGATACGGTCCGGGTCCATGCCCAATAAATCAGCGATCGTTATTCTCCCGTCAGCTCTTCTGCCGGCACGAAAATGCAATGGCGCAGTTGGCCGTCGAGCGCCTTTGACAAATGTCCTTTGCCGAACGTGTCTTCAACCAGCAGAACTTCCCCAGCATTGATGATGCGGCTCTCGCCGTCACTAGCGGTGATTTTAACACCGGCATCAAGGTTGATGATGTACTGCCGGCGCGGTGCCGGATGCCAATCCAAGTCGTAGTCCGGCGGCACCTGGCGAAAAATGATGCCGGAAGCGGGTAGGTGGCGCGATAATTTGCCGCCATGGTTTTCTTCCACCCATTCGACCGTGATATCGCGGAAATGGCTTTCGCCCTGTTCATCTGCATAGAGGTTGTGAATTCGCATGTCCCGAGCCGTTCCTTGTGTTGCCGTCGATTGGCAACCATCATGATCTGAGGCTCGGTGGCGCACAAGTATCACCCTGAAGGAAATACCGAGGCGCATATTTCCCACGGTAGTGATTGCTGCGGGAACACTCAGGCGGCTCCGCATACGTGTTGCGGAGCCGCCCGTACGACATCAACAGCTACTTTTTGAGATCGGTCCAGATTTTGTTGTAGGTCGCAATGACGTCCTTGTTACAGGGCTGTACAAAATCCGGCTTTGGTGCATTAGCGGGCATGACGATTTCCGGTGCATCCTTCATCACCGGATCCATGAACTTCTCGCTTCCCACGACGCCGTTCGCGTAGCGTGCGAAATCGGAAACCAGCGCCGCGTTTTCCGGCACCATCAGGAAGTTGAGGAATTTCTTGGCATTCTCCAAATTTGGAGCATCCTTGAACACCGCGACGTTATCCATCCAACCGGTAATGCCTTCGCGCGGATAGGCATACTTGATTGTCGGTACTTTAAGACGGGCGCGCATGGACGCACCATTCCAGCTGTGGGAGACATCGACGTCACCGGAAGTCAGCTTTTCGATGCTTGCCGAATCGATGGTCCGCCAGTGCGTTTTCGCCTTAACCAGAAGCTTGTGCAGATCACGCAGATGTTCTTTGTTGCTGTTGCAACGCGGATAACCGAGATATCGCAGCCCGGCGTTTATCACTTCTGGCATGTCTTCGAGCATGTTGATGCGGCCGCGCAACACTTCGGGCGGATCGAATAGGATTTTCAGCGTATCAATATCGCCGTCAAATTTTGCGGTGTTGACCGCAAACGCTGTCGTGCCCCATTGCCACGGAACGGAATATTTCCGGCCTGGATCCCAGTAGACATCGATCCAGCGCTTGTCGAGGTTCTTGAAGTTTTCCATCTTATCGACGTCGACCGGCTGAAGCATGCCTTCCTTGATCAAAATCGCGACCATGTAGTCGGTGGGAACGACAATATCGTAACCCGTCGCCCCCGACTTAATTTTCGCATACATGGTCTCGTTGGAATCGTAGAAACCCCACGACACCTTGATGTCGTATTCCTTCTCGAACTTCTCCACCAGTTTTGGGTTTGTGTAGTTACCCCAATGGTAGATGTTTAGGTCTCCCGCTGCCATGGCGGGACTGGCCACGAGCATCGAGAGTAGTGAAGCGAACATGGTTTTCCGAATGGACATCTTATCCTCCCTATTTTTCGGATCGGTTTTTGCTAGTCCGACGTTGATTTCCGCCTTCGCGCCAGCAGGAAGAAGGCGGTCACGCAGAAAATGGAAAATGCGAGCAGAATGCTGGATATGGCATTCAATTCTGGCGTTAGCCCGCGGCGGACCGAGCCCCAGATGTAGAGGGGCAAGGTGCTTTCCCCCGGCCCGGCGACCATCAGCGAAATGATGACGTCATCGAACGACGCGATGAACGACAACGCCATGCCGGAGATGATGCCTGGCCAAAGAAGCGGTAGGGTCACTTTCAGGAACGACTGAATGGGAGAGGCGTAAAGATCGGCGGCGGCCTGTTCCAATACCGGATCCATGGATTCCAGCCGTGCCCGAATGGGCAGAAACGCAAACGGAATGCAAAACACCGTGTGTGCGATCGTCAGATAGCCCGAACCAAGATTTAGACCGGCTTTCCGGAGGATCGCGAACACCGAGAGCATCGCGATGGCGGTGATGATTTCCGGGACCACAAGCGGTTGGTTGATAATCGCATAGGCCAACCCTTCGCCTTTCAGGCGTTTGTGGTCGCGAAGGATCGCAAGTGCTGCCATGGTGGCCACGCACGTGGCGATCAATGTTGCAAAGATTGCGACTTCAAAGGATAACAGCGCCGCTGATCTGACATACTTGTTGTTGAACGCGCGCTGATACCACTCCAAGCTAAACCCGGAGTAATCGCTCATCGAATTTATGCCGTTGAAGGAAAAAAGCGTCAGCAGGAGTATCGGTGCGTAGAGAACCAGCACACAGACAATTGCCGTCGTACCGAAGCCGACCTGGCGTCTGGGATCGAGCGGGTTCAGTGCAGGCGTGAACCAGGCGCTCATTTCTCTTGCCCCTGTCTTGATGACAGGTGGACGTAGAGCATCAACGCCAGCATGACGATTACCATCAGAACAAGCGCTGCCGCCGAGCCGAGAGGCCAGTTACGGCCACTGCCGAACTGCAGCAGGATCAGATTGCCGATCATCAACTGCTTGCCGCCACCCAGCATGAACGGCGTGATAAACGCACCGATGCCCGGTATGAAAACCAGGATGCAGCCCGCAACGATGCCCGGCATCGACAGCGGGATGATAACGCGGCGCAAAATTTCCCAGCGGGTTGCGAACAGGTCGGCGGCGGCTTCGACGAGCTGAAAGTCGAGACGCTCGAGCGATGCGTAAATCGGCAAGACCATGAAAGGGAGAAAAGAATAGAGGAGCCCGAGCGCCACGCCGAAGTCCGTGTAGATCATGATGAACGGTTCATCTATCACCCCCAGCCACATCAAAAATCGGTTGATGATGCCTTCATCGCGAATGAGAAGCAGCATCGCATAGGTGCGTATAAGAAGGTTCGTCCAAAATGGGATGGTAATCAGCAGAACCCAATAGTCGCGCTGCTGCTTTGGTCGGGTTGCGATGAAGTAAGCCGTAGGAAACCCGAGCAAAAGCGTTCCGACCGTTGTCGCCAAGGCCAAGAAAATCGACCGCCAATAGATACCGAGATAGGTGGTATTTATTGCCAACGTATCATCGAATATGTCCCGGCTGAAAAGCAGGCCGACATAGGCATCGGCACTGAACTCCCACTTGACGCCGCCATAGTCGCCGGAGGCGAGAAACGAATAGGCGAGAATGATGCTGAGCGGCAGAATTCCGACCAGGACAATGATCGCCAGTGCCGGCGATAGAAGCAGCCAGCGATGAAAAAACTGTCGGCGATCGCGCGCTTCTTCGCCGGAAAGAGGCGATTGGGCTTCCGTCAAAGCGCTCATCGCGAATACATTCCGCCAGCACTCGTGGCTTGTCGGGCGGCAGGTGGATGCCAACCGTGCTGCCCGGCTCGATCTTTTCGTTGTCGACGCCATCGCGGTAGTGGGCCACCAGCGGGCTATCGAATTCAGACCGCAGGCGTACTACGGTTTGTGATCCGACATAGGTACATTCCACAACCGCGGCATCAAACAAGCCCTGTCCCGCTTTTCTGAGCTCTATGTTTTCAGGTCGAAAGGCAAGTTTTGGCTTCGCATGAGGCGCAATTTCCACAGTGCACCTGGTGTCGATCGTTTTGCCGTTCGGCAGCGTGATACTGGCCGCTCCCGCTTTCTGAGACCGCAATTGGCCTTCGATCAAGTTGATATCACCAATGAATTTGCCGACCGTCAGGTTTGCCGGTTCGTCATAAATCTGGCGCGGCGTACCAATTTGATGGATTTTGCCAGCGTTCATTACCGCTATGCGGTCAGACATCGCCAGGGCCTCTTCCTGATCGTGCGTCACATATATGAACGTGGTTCCGGTGTCGTATTGAATCCGCTTCAGTTCGCTTTGCATGTCACGGCGCAAACGCAGGTCCAGCGCCGACAGTGGCTCGTCCAGGAGAAGCAGGCTTGGTCGACTGGCCAGTGCGCGGGCCAATGCGACGCGCTGTTGCTGCCCGCCCGACAATTGTGCGGGCCAGCGCTCTCCAACACCTTCCAGCCGCACCAGATCCAGCATACGTGTCACGGTGGTGTTGATCGTCGCTTTGGATTCTCCCAACATCTCGAGTGAAAACGAGATGTTTTTGGCGACACTGAGATGGGGGAACAGCGCGTAGCCTTGAAAGACGGTATTCACCCGTCGCCTATGTGCCGGTAGATCGTTGACGACTTCGCCATCCAGACAAATTGTCCCCGAGGTGGGAACCTCAAAGCCGGCGATCAGCCGCAGCAATGTCGTTTTTCCGCAACCGGACGGCCCGAGCAGTGTGAAAAATTCTCCGTCGGAGACAGTCAGGTCCACCGCGTCCAGCGCTGTCACATCGCTACTTGCTTTTGTGGCACCGAATACTTTCGTGACGTTCGCTATTTCCACCTTGACCGGTTTGATCGCCGTGGTGCGTTCGCCGTCGGACAGCCCCGAAGTCGACCGGATACCTGCAGTATTTATCGTTAATTTTCCACTTTAATGAAAAAACAATATCAGTTTTTCACTAGTGATTAAAATTGTCAAATGAATTTCACAAAGTCGGGAATTTCTTAATACCGGCCGCGCTTCCGTCCGATCAGTCGCGGCTGGCCTTTGTCCGCGAAGCCGGCCCGGCGGCGATCTGTCGGCCACCAAATTGCGGAAACTTCACCTTTGATTGCGCCAGATTGGTCAGATGGGGCGATAGTCCGTAAGCGCCTTCCTGTCGCGCGGTGCGTGCCCGCTCGAAGTCGATTGCCATGGGAATGACTTCATGGCTCGCACCGGCCTGATACAGAACTTCTCCATCCGGCCCCACCATGATGGATCGGCCGTTGCCAAGCTTGCCGCTGTTGCAGACATCCAAAACGTAGCAATGGTTGGCGTAGGCGTGGGCCTGCGACATTACATTTTCGATGTTGCGGTCATGGGTATAGGTGGCGGTCACATTGATGATCGCTTCCGCACCGAGCCAAGCCAGGCCGCGGGAAACCTCGGGAAAAGAACTGTCGTAACAGATAGACAGGCCGATGCGCCCGGTGCCCGGTACGTCAAAAACAACGAAATCTTCACCAGCGGTCGTATGCGATTCAAAGGGATACCAAGGAAACATTTTTCGGTAACGCGTTACGACCTGTCCTGACGGGTCAATCACCGGCGCGGTGTTGTAATAGCTGTCTCCAGCCTTTTCGAACAACGAGCCCGGGATAAGCCAGATACCGAGTTCGCGGGCGAGATCGCAGTATCGCGCCTCGGTCGATCCCGGCATTTCTTCGGCCCGGGTCATATCGACACCGTAGGTGGCGAGTTCGCCGCAGACGACCATGTCGAGTTTAGTAAAGACCGATTTGGCAGAACGGACTTCGGTTTCGATCTGAACAAAATTGTCAGAGCCGTTAATTTCCAATTGCAGACAGCCGATCCTGAATAAACCCATCACATCCTCCTCGCCATTGCCGGCGTTCCTAAGTTCTCACTTTAAGATTGTCTGGATCGTAGAGCGGGCGCAGGGTTGCGTTGGCCGCATACTTCTTGCCGGCGATTTCGATTTCCACCGCATCCGATTGCAGCACATCTTCAAGCGTCAAGCCGTTGCCAATGTCGACATAGCCCATGCCGACCGGGGCCTGCAGTGTGTAGCCATAAGCGCCGGAGCTGATATGTCCTACGACCCGGCCATCATTCAAAATCAGTTCGTCACGAAACAGAATCGGCTCTGAGTCGTGGAGTTGAAAATGTAACAACCGTCGCTTTTGCGGATTTTCCCGATACTGCTCGGCGGCGGCCCTGCCCAAAAAGTCTTCGTTCTTTTTTCGCGAAACCGCAAACCCCAGGCCGGCTTCGCAGGGCCTGTCGGCAGGCGTTATGTCATCGCCCCAATGGCGGTATCCCTTTTCACTTCGCAGACTGTCCAGGGCGTGATAGCCCGCCAGCCGCAAGTCAAAATCCTTGCCTCGATCGACGATGGCGTCGAACAGCGGCACCATGAACTCCGTTGGTGCGTAAAGCTCCCAGCCAAGTTCACCGACATAGGTGACGCGCATCGCCAATACCGTTGCGTAGCCGATCTCGATTTCCCGGGACGTGAGAAACGGAAACGCGTCATTGGACAAGTCAGCCGGGGTCAAACTGGACAACAAGTCCCGCGATTTCGGCCCCATCACCGCCAGCACACCATAGGCGGAGGTCGCGTCGACAAGGCTAACATTGAGCGATCTATCGGTGTTGCGCTGCAGCCACGCCAAGATCCGTGACTGCATTGTTGCCGGTGCCACCATTAGGTAGCGGTCGCTCTCAAGCTTCGTCAGGGTAACATCGGCTTCGATGCCACCGCTTTTGTTCAACATAAGTGTGTAAATGGTTTTGCCGGCGGGAACAGCCACGTCCGCGCTGCAGATATGTTGCAGCGCGAATTCCGCGTCAGCGCCACGAATTTCGATCTTGGCGAAGGAGGACATGTCAAACATGCCGACATGGTCCCGGACCGCCTGATGTTCACGCGCAACGTTCTCGAACCAGTTTTGGCGCCCGTAACTATATTTGTAATGGGCTTCGCTGCTGTCCTGTGCGAACCAGTTTGCCCGTTCCCATCCGGCGGCTTCGCCAAAACAGGCGTTGTTCTCTTGTAGCCGAAAGTGCAGGGGTGAGAGCCTGACCGGTCGCGCCGTCTCGACCTGCCTGTGGGGCCAGTGCATAGCGTAAAGCAGACCAACCGACTCCTTGGTTCTTTCGTGCAAATAGGCCTGGTTGGACTGGAAGGGATGAAATCGGGCGATATCGACTTCCGCGAGGTCGAGGGTAGGGGACCCGTTGAGTATCCATTCGGCCATGGCCCTACCGACGCCGGCTCCGCTCAATATGCCTTGAGAATTGAAGCCCGCGGCGACAAAGAAGTTCCGGACCTCCGGCGCCTCCCCCAAAATGAACCGGTTATCCGGCGTGAAGCTTTCCGGGCCGTTCATGAAATGCCGGATTTCGGCATTCTCAAGCGCGGGAACCAGCTTGATCGCTTTTGACATCGGCAACGCAAACTGATCCCAATCCTCTTGCAGTTCGCCGAACTCGAACCCGGTCGGCAGATTCTCCAAGGCAAGCGCCTTTGCTTCCGGTTCAAAACAGCCGATCAGCAGCTTGCCGGCATCCTCTTTGACATAAACGTAGCCATCGGCGTCGCGCAGAACCGGCAGGTTGTCCGCCAAACCGTCCATCGCCGCCGTCGTCACATACATGTGCTCGGCTGCGTAAATCGGTACACGTACCCCGGCCATCCGGCCGACATCGCGCGCCCACACACCGGCGCAATTCACCGCATATTCGCAGGCAATGGTCCCGTTGCTGGTTTTGACCGCCTTGACCATGCCGGCGTCGATATCAAAGCCGGTGACGTCCAAGCCCTCGACAAACTTTGCGCCACCCGCTTTGGCGCCTTTGACCAGGGCCATTGTGGTGTCCACAGGGTTTGTCTGTCCGTCTCCTGGAATGAACAAGGCGCCTGTCAGCAGTTCCGGATCTGCCAGCGGATGCAGTTTGCGGATATCGCCAACGTCGATAAGCTCGGTTGCAACATCAAACCGGCGGCCGAGGGAGGCCAGTCTCTTCAACTCGACCATACGCTCTTCGTTGCGGGCAACGTGCAGGCTGCCGCGCCGGATGAAGCCCGTTGCCTGTCCGGTTTCCTCTTCAAGGCTCGAGTAGAGCTGTGCGCCGTAGCGGCAGAGTTCGGTCAGGGCGTGGGAGCTGCGCAACTGCATGACCAGGCCGGCGGCGTGCCAGGTTGTGCCGCTGGTAATCTGGTGGCGCTCGACAACAACAACATCGCGGCAACCTTGCTTGGTCAGATGGTAGGCAATGCTGGCGCCAATGATGCCGCCGCCAACAATGACAACCTTTGCGCTACTCGGTCGTTCGTCTGGCATGTCCCCTCCCTAGGCCACCTTTTGCTGTTAGTATGATGGCGGCGTGATCACCCACACGACCCTGGTTTCCTCATTTGACGGATTGCGGTAGCGATGGCGACTTGTGCTTGGAAACGAGAAGCTGTCGCCGGCATTCAGAACAAAATGTTTGTCTTCCACCCAGAGCTCCAGCGTTCCGGTAAGGATGAGCCCGGCTTCTTCGCCCTTGTGTTTGTAGGTTTCTTCGCCGCTGCTGGCGCCAGGCGCAAATCGGCAGAGGAGCAGTTCAATCTTGCCGGACAGATTGGGCGACAGAAGTTCGTCGGTAATGCCGGAATCGAATTCCAGCATCCGGCGCCGCGACGCGCGCACGACATAGTCGCGTTCTTCCGCCAGGGCGGGGGCCGCATCGCCGAAGAACCAGCTGATGCTCACCCCCAGTGCGCGCGAGATGTCGTGGAGGCATTTTATGGAGGGCCGGGAAACGTCGCGTTCCAACTGGCTGAGAAAGCTGATGGAATAGCCGCAGGTTTTCGACAGTTCGGAAAGGGTCATGCCCTTGGCCTTGCGAAGGTCCCGGATTTCCTTGCCCAGAAAAACGCCTCCAAAAGTCTGGTTTTGTCCCTTTGGGTTGCCAGGTATCTCTTGGTTCTCGTTATCCTCCGAGCCTCGCCCGCTTTTGCCGCTCATCGTCGTCTCCAAAAATATTCTACTGATAGTGAAATTATAGTGGTAAAATTTCATTATCAACAGAAATTTGCGTTATTTTTGGAATGTTCGCACCACACCAGGGTTGGTGGCCGAACCGACTTGACGCAACATGTCCACCGTCAAGCGAAGATCGCTAATTTGCTTAAAGCTTGAAGACGCGGCGAGCATTGCCGAACAAGAAGGCGTCTTTCTGCTCAGCGGTCTGTTTAAGCGCGTCGAGTTCAGCAAGACATCTCGCTGGCGACAGCATTGGCCAGTTGGTTCCGAACATCACCCGGCTGGAGCCGATCCCATTCATGAATTCAACGAAATTTGCGGGCAGACGGTGAACGGCATAGGCTGACGTATCAACGTGAAAGTTTGGGAACTTTATGGTCAGTGAAATCAACTCGTCGATCCATGGGAACCCGACATGGCCACCTACGACCACCAACTCCGGAAAATCCAGAAATACGTCTTCTAGATAGGGAATAGGCCTGCCGGTCTCGGAACGCATCAGAGGGCCGGTATGCCCAATCTGGGTGCAAAACGGAACACCGGCGTCAACACAAGCCGCATAGACCGGATAGTAGCGCCGGTCATTGGGGGGTAGGTTCCAGAGCCAAGGTACCACCCGCACACCGACAAATTTTTCACCATCGACCCAGTGGCGAATGTCGCGTACGGCCTGCATTGGATTGGTGAGATCAATGGTGGCCAGTCCGCGAAACCGATCGGGCGCGGCCTCGATTTGGGTGTTCACTTCCTCATTGCTGATATAGGAGCCCTTCGGACCATGCCAGGCGGACAGAAGGCTAATGTCGACGTTGGCTGCGTCCATCGCGTCTAAGGTCATCGCGACTGTCGGAATCATCGGTGCTCCTGTCTGGTTCGTCCAGCGCCGCAGGGTCGCAAGCCAGGGCGCGTTCGCCATCCGCTCGGTTGTTATTTGTGACCAGACGTCTATCGCGTTCATATTGTGTCTCTCTTCTAATAATGCTTCACTAGTGAAGTAATATTGTGAGTATCTGAGAATCTGTCAAGCCGCAGGAGGCTGAATTGTCTGCATCGAAGAACCGGATCTATTTTCTGCTCCAACGAACAGCACACAAGCTCAAGACCGAGGCAGATGCCGCGTTGGCCGAGGCCGGCGGTCTGAGCACGGCGCAGGCCGCAGCGATGTCAATCATCGCCAAAAGCAGTCCGGTCACGCAAAAGTTCATTGCTGATACATTGTCACAAAGGGAAAGCGCTGTGGCCGCCATGACCGCGCGGTTGTTGAAGGCCGGCTACATTACGCGGTCTCGGTCGACGTCGGATGCACGCGCCTGGGAACTTAAAGCGACGGATTTGGGGCGACAGGCGTTGGCGAACATGCGACAGCCCTTTGACCGGATCAACGCGACCCTTGATGAGTGCATGGATAGCGAAGACACCGACAAGCTTGCCCGCAGCCTTATCAAGATCCTCGAAGCATTCGACGGCCAGTGACCGCCGTCGACCATAATGATGGTGCCAGTGATCAGTGCCGCCGCCGGCGAGGCTAGGAAAACCACGGCGACGACACGGACACCCGTGGGCGCCAGCTCCACGGCAGTCGATTTGGTGAAGCCTTCGATGAAGTTGCTGGCCTGAGAAACCCTGGTTAGGTGAAGATTGTTTTGGTCTTGCCGGTGGCGAGCTGCCGGTAGGGCGCGACATGCTCGACAATGATCTCGACATCGCCCAAAAGCTGTTGCAAGTGTTTCACGACCGTCGCTTCAGGGTCGCTGGCGGCTTCGCCAGAGATGGCGCCCCTTGCAAGCTCTAACCGGAAGCGGTCCGCGCTTAGTCGATATAGCCGGTAGGCGCCAAGGCGCAGATACTTGGAGGCGTGGTTGATTACCGTTCTCGGGGTCAGCGTGTCGCCGTTGGCCAGCCGGATTGCCTCCCGGTCCCGCCCCTCAATCGATGCGATTGTCGGCAGGCTCGCGCCGCAAGCGCATGGTTCGGCTGCGGCGACCGCCCAATCGCCGGTCGCGTAGCGTATAAACGGCATGGTTCGAGCTATGAGATCGGTGACAACGATTTGACCTATTTCGCCGGGCGCCGCGGGCCGGCCGTTCGCCAAGACTTCAACCAGATGCGTGTCGGCGCTGACATGGAACGCGCCGCGCTCTTTGCATTGCCATGCGCAAAGTCCTATTTCGGTCTGACCGTAAAGCCCGACCGGAGCCAGCCCGAAGACCTGTCTGACGATGGCGATGGTCTCGGCATCCATAAGCTCGCCCGCGCCGAATATCACCGTCGGTCGTTTTGGTGTGGTGCCGCTTTCCAGCAACGCATAGGCCAGGCGCCGAAGTGCCGTAGGCGTTCCGGATACGATGTCCGCTTTGGCTCGCATGAAGCGGCGCATCTGGTTGTCGATCGGCGTGACAGTGGATATCCAGACCTTGCGCGAAATGCCAAAGCGTTGGAGCAGCAGGGACGGACCGGCCAGAATTTGAAACTGCGCAGTCATGTGCCGCCAGCGAAAACCGTGCTCGAACCAGATGCGCAGGCCGACGGCACGCCTGGCGCGTTCCTCGATCGGGCTCTTCCAAATTCGTAGTTTCTTGCCCGAAGACCCGCTGGTATCGAGATACGTCGCACGTGCCGGGTCGAAACCGTCAACGAGTGGCAGCTCCGTTTCCGGCAAAGTCTTGAGCGTACCGGCAGCCAGTATCGGCATCTTGACGAGACCGCTTAAGCCTTCGAAACGCGCGGCATCGAATCCGGCTTCGTTCCAATAGCGCCGGTAGAACGGAACGTTTTCGTACGCGTGGGTAACGGCGCCTCTTAGCAGCCTGTCCTGCAACGACCGCAAGCGCTCCGGCGGTTGCCGCACGCCGGCCCGAAGGCGCTGGAGCAGGAGCCATGTCTTAAACAGTTCCATCGACCCGGGCCCAAGGCCGATTTCGGCAAATCATATGACTAGTGTACATTAGAACGCACCAAACGCACTTTACCGGGCTTGCTGTCGATGGCCGCCACCTGCTTGATCGCCAGCGTCATGTCGTCGGGAAGGATTCGGCGCAAGTCCGTTCCGATCTGTCGGCGAATGACCGCGGGATCTCCGTCGCCAACAAATTCGACGGTCAGGTGATCGATTGACTCCTGGATCACCCGCCATTGGGTGACGGGGTCGTGTGCCGACAGAATTTCGTAAAAAACCGGCCAGAAAATCTGCCGTCCATCGGCCAAGCGGACCGCATCGAAAGACCGGCCGTAGATCCGCTGCAGCATCGGCGAGCGACGACCGCAAGGACACGGGGCTTTGGCAAACGCGCTGACGTCGCCGGTGTCGTATCGAATAAACGGCATTGCCGACATGCCGAGCGCGGTGACAATGATGTTTCCGCGTCTGCCCGGCGGCGCCAGGACTTCGACCACATGGCTATCATCACTGATATGATATCCATTGCGTTCGCCGCACTCCCAGGCAAAGTTGGAGACTTCCACGAGCCCGTAGACGTCGACAGGTTCGGTGCCCAAAGCGTCGCGCACCGATGCCCGTGTCGCCGGTGTCAGGGTTTCGCTGTCGGAGATGACGAGACGTGGCGGCCGAAAGGTATGGCGGTGCAGTTCAGCCACCTCGGCGAGTGCCTGTAGCGTGCTGGCGCTCGCCACGACCACCTGATGGCGCCCGCGTGCAAGCGTGCGTAACCAGGCTTCGGGTTCCTCGGTCACAGAGGCCCAGGTCTTCGGAGCAATACCTACGGATTGGACGAGAAACTGCTCTCCCGGCGTCATGCGAATTTCCAATGTCCGGTCCGTCAGGCGAAAGCCGTGCTCGAAAAGGATGCGCCAGGCAACGGCGCGCTGCCAGCCGGCGTCGGCCGCGGACAGGCAAACCCGGAACGGATGTCCGGTGGTACCGCTGGTCGCGACGGAATAAAGTTTGGCCGGGATTAGTCCGTGGCTAAGCCGGTCGGTTGGGTCGGTTTGCTGAAACCAATCCTTTTTCAGCACTGGAATGCGCGATAGATCGTCTAGGCTTTTGAAATCGTCCGGCCGAAAACCGTGTTCGTCGTAGAGCCGGCGATAAATCGGAACGTTGCGATAGGCATGACGGAGAATGGCCTTGAGACGGCCTTCCTGGTGCGCGCGGCGTTTCGCGGCTGGCCAGCGGTTCGAAGCCCGCGCGGTCCGGATCAAACGGAGGGTTTGCCAGGCGTCTCTAATCATTGCGCCTTGCTCGACCGCGGAAATTGCCGCCAATTCGGCGTATAGCCACAATGCCAGAACAAGAACGCGCCGTCGTCTCGCGCCGGGCCGGAGCGATCGATGCAGCGCTCCATCACCGCCCAGGTCTTCCCGCTGTAGATCGGATCGAGCTGCAGACCCGGCACGCGGTCGAAGGATTCGCATCTCTGCTGGAGGCCGGCATCGAAGCGACCAAATCCATGGTGGGCCTGGTCGCCATTTAACACGACGGATTCCGGCGGCGAGCGCTGGTCGAGATCAAGCTGCGTTTCTGTTTGCCGGACAAGCCGGTGGACAGTGTCCCGCGTCAGGCCCCAACCGACGGTGACTCCGATGATTGCGGTCGGCAATTTGCCGAGCCTGCAGAGAAGGGTCTCGGCCAAGATCAGACCGGCCAACGTGCCGCCGCTTGCCGCACTAATAAATACCGCGCGCGGCGGGTCCGCCAGTTGGCGATGCATTTCCAAATAGCCCTTGGCGGCACCGACAACGCTCGCCGGAACGGCCAATCCGGGTGCTGTCAAAAGGATGCGTCGGCCGCACAATGCTGCGTAGGCCCTGTAGGCCGTCATGCATGCCGCGATCGGCCGGCCGCGAGTGCCCAGGAAGTGTTTTCGGACACGAATGGAGTCAAACATGTTTTCGCGGTCGCGGCGCGACATTTTTGGATGGTTGCTTACGAACAACCGGAATCGAATTCCGACCTTGGCTTGCAGCAGGTCAAGGTCGTGCGCAAGGTTCGATGCGTTTCCGGAGCTGGTAACGACCTCTTCGTGGCTGTCGCCCTGAATGGATCCTAGAAAAGTCTCCAGCTTCCGCGTCTTCGCGCCGCTGCGGCCAAAGCCGGAGAGATCATCGCGTTTGACCAGGATCGTCCGACCGGACGGCAGCAGCGCGCGGTCTACAGGCGTTGGCCAGCGGCCCAGCTTAACCATCGGAAATTTCTCGACTGTTCGAAGATCTTCCTCGGCCTTGCTCTCCAACGATCCACGCTGCGTCGATGCTACCATGTTTACCGAAATAAGAATGTGCTACACGATATTGAACTTATAGCAAAATTCGACCATACGGAACCGCATGTGGCTACTGTGCCGTCCAGCCGCCATCGACCATGATGGTGGTGCCGGTGATTAGTGCCGCCGCCGGCGAGGCCAGGAAAACCACGGCGCCGACCACGTCCTCGACCTGGCCGAAGCGGCCCATCGGAATTCTGGACAACAAGTCGCCGCCGATCACCGGATCGGCCAGGCGGGCGGCGGTCATCGGCGTCTCGATGGCGGTCGGGCCGACAGCAACGACGCGGACGCCCGTGGGCGCCAGCTCCACGGCGGTCGATTTGGTGAAGCCTTCGATGAAATGCTTGGTGCCGGAATAGATGCTGGTGCCCGGCCGGCCGACCTTGCCGAAAGTCGACGACAGGTTGATGATCACGCCTTCGCCTTGGCGCACCATGATGCGGGCGGCCGCCCGGGCGGCGAGTACGGCGGCCCGGATGTTGACCAGGAGCATGGTGTCGAGTACCGCCTCGTCGAGCTCCGTTAGCGGCATCGGAACACTGGTGCCGGCATTGTTGAGCAGTATGTCGAGGCGATCCAGGTCCTCGAATTCGCGATTCAACGCCGCCGTGTCGGTAACGTCGCAGACGACGGCGCGCGCGGTGCCGCCGCTCGCTTCGATCGCCGCCGCCACCGCGGCGACTTCGGCCTCGGTCCGGCTCACGGCAATGACCTCGGCGCCGGCCTCGGCCAAGGCCAGCGCCGAAGCGCGGCCGATGCCCCGGCCCGCGCCGGTGACCAGGGCGACCCGGCCGTCGAGCCGCATCGACGGCAGCATGCGCGTCTCCTCTGCCATAAGATCTTCCTCCCGTGTTTTTCTGGAAACTGGATTAGACTGTGGCCTTATGAACACGAACACCATAGACGGATTTCCGCCGACTTAACGAATATTGGGCATTGATTTTGATTGATCTCGGTTCGCCAGGCTTTTCCAGGCCACGCTCGCGCTGCTAGTCTTGGTATTGGCGGAGGTAAACGTCCATGGCAGAAGATACCCGCAAGTGGCTGGAAGCAATTGGACTGGGAGAATACGCCGATGCATTTGAAGAAAACCGGCTTGGCTTAAACTACCTTTCCGACCTCACAGAAGATGATCTCAAGGAACTCGGTGTCCTCGCGATGGGTGACCGCAAAGCGCTCATGCGTGCCATTGCTGGCCTCGACAGTGACGAGGTTCCGTCAAATAGCAACGAAATAGCCGACACTCTGGAACAGCGTTCGGCAATCGCCGAGCGCCGGCAACTTACTGTTATGTTTTGCGATCTCGTCGGTTCGACCGCGTTGTCGCGGCAACTCGACCCTGAAGACCTTCGTGACGTCATGCGGCGCTACCAGGACGCCGTTGCCGGCGCGGTGACGCGCTATGGCGGACATGTTGCAAAATATTTGGGCGACGGCGTGCTCGCCTACTTCGGTTGGCCGCAAGCCTATGAAGATCAGGCGGAACGCGCGGTTCATGCGGGCCTGGATGCTATAAGGATCGTCAATGACGTGCAAATCGCGGACGGCAGCACGTTGCAAGCGCGCGTCGGCATATCGACAGGTCAAGTCGTCGTTGGCGATCTTGTTGGTGAAAGCGGTCGCGACGCCGCAGCGGTAACGGGAGAAACACCCAACCTTGCGGCCCGCCTCCAAGCCGTTGCCAAACCAGGACAGGTTGTCATCGGCGATACCACGCGTCGGCTAATTGGCCAGGCGTTCCTGTTGAACGACATGGGAGAACAGGACCTCAAAGGGTTCGAGCAGCATCGACGTGCCTGGAGTGTGTCCGGTGAACAGGCCCTCGAAACACGTTTCGAGGCGACGCATCAGGGAAAGCTCACCCGCCTCGTCGGCCGTGAGGGTGAACTGCGATTGCTGCTGGACCGCTGGGAGATAGCCAAGAACGGGGAAGGACAGGTTGTTTTGCTTTGCGGCGAGCCGGGCATCGGCAAGTCACGCCTAAGTCAAGCGCTCCGCGACACGCTCGGCAGCGAAGAGCATATTCGCATTCGCTATCAATGTTCGCCTTACCACATCAATGGCGCGCTCTACCCAACGATCCAGCAATTGCAGCATGCTGCGGGCTTTGAGGTTGACGACAACGATGACGTAAAGTTGGACAAGCTGGAAGGTTTACTGCGGCAGGGTACGCAAGACATTGACAAAATCTCGCCGTTGTTCGCCAACCTGCTGTCGCTTTCCTTCGAACACCGATACGGCCCACTGGAACAGGGTCCGGCGCAGATCAAGCAAGAAACTTTGCGGGCCATTGTCGATCAACTGCGCCATCTGGCAGGACGGCAGCCGGTGTTGTTTCTGTTGGAAGACGCGCATTGGATCGACCCGACGAGCCTGGAACTACTGCAGCTAACCGTCGGCACGATAACGGATGCGCCGGTCTTGATGGTCGTTACTCACCGTCCCGAATGGCAATCTCCGTTCGGAGACCTGGACCACATCACCCCCCTCCAACTGAACAGGCTCGGCAAGGCACAAGGCGCGGAAATCGTGCAGGCTAATTCCGGCGACTATATTCCCGAAGATGTTGTCGAGCGCATCGTCTCCCGTACAGACGGCATACCATTGTTCGTTGAGGAATTGACTAAGTCGCTGGTCGAAGGCGGTCTCGACATTGCCGAAGCCGACATTCCGGCAACACTGCAGGCCTCGCTTCTGGCACGCCTTGACCGGCTCGGCAGCGAGGTGAAAAAGATTGCGCAAATCGGTGCGGTGATCGGTCGCGATTTTCGTCATGACCTAGTTGTTCGCGTGTCCGGTGAGGATGCTGAAGATGTTTCCGGTATGCTTGAAAGGCTGACACGGTCGGAGTTGGTGCACCGTTTCGGAACGCCTCCGGACACGACATATACTTTCAAGCACGCGCTTGTTCAGGATGCCGCCTATGACAGCTTGTTGCGCAGCAACCGTCAAGAGATTCACCGGCGTATCGCTGACGTCTTGATCGATCGGACCGGGGATGGTGTGGAGCATCAGGCACAAATAATCGCGCACCACTTGGAGGCAGCCGGAGACCGCCCGAATGCATCACGGTACTGGTTTGAGGCGGGAAATGAAGCCTACGATCTCTACGCAAATCGTGAAGCGTTGGCGCATTACGAACAAGCGGTCAATCTCATCGAAAGCCTGCCGGAAGCAGGCGATTACGCGGAGCTGCACCTTGACTGTCAGATCGCACTAGGGACCGTTGGATTGTTGGTGAAGGGACCCGCCGACCCGGCGTTGCTGGAAGCAAATACCAAGGCCGCCGATCTTTGCGACATAGTCGACGACGACAAACGAGCGTTCAAATTGACCTGGGGAAGATGGTTCCTTCAGCATTTCGGCGCACAAGACCCAATAGAAGCCGTGACGACAGCCGACCGACTGCTTGACATCGGCCAGCGCATGAACGATCGGGGATTGCTCCTGCAAGGTCATCATTCGGCCTGGACCACCTACTGGACCCGAGAAGACCTTCATTCTGCGTTGGAGCACGCGCAAGCCGGTATCAGACTCTACGATGCGGAACAGCACAGCCATCAGCACGCTGACTTTGGCGGGCATGACGCAGGAATGTGCGCCAACGGGACTTGCGGCATGGTCAACACGCTGCTGGGTAACTTGGACCAATCCGTGGCGTATGCGAAACAAGCCGTAAAGCTTTCTGAGGACATCAACCACTTTTACAGCGAAGTATTCGCCCGTGGGTTTGGCACAACAGCGTTCTTGATGCGCCGGGAATTGGAACCGCTGTTCGCCTGGGTCGACGAATTCAGCACAAAAGTCGGCGATTACGGTGATGCTTATGGTGTACACATCGCGACGCCAAACATAATAAAGGGGTGGGCGTTGGTCGTCGAAGGCCATGATGTTTCGGGCATCAAGCTGCTGGAAGACAATTTCGACGTGATAAAACGAACAGGCTTCCCAAAAATCAACTTCCATTTGATGCTGTTGGCGGACGCGCAAAGAACGCTTGGCAATGTTGACAGCGCTCTGCGTATGATCGACGAAGCACAAGAGAATGCCACAGCGGTACATGAGCGAATATGGATGGCTGAGATCGCACGGACGCGCGGCAACGTCCTCATAGCAATGGGCGAGGCCGAAGCCGCAATAAGCGCCTTTCAAGACGCGTTGGCGATTGCGAAGAACCAAGACACGAGGCTTTTCCAACTGCGGGCGGCACGTGACGTCGCGCCGGTCTTGGTGGAACACGGCCGTGCCGACGAAGCGTTCAGACAATTGCGATCAAGCTACGATCAGTTTACCGAAGGCTTCGACACGCCCGATTTGATCGAAGCCAAGGCGCTACTCGACGAGCTAGGTTAGAGGTCTGGGTTTGCAGAACATGTCTGCAGAACTTCGATTGAATCACAGGCTAAAACTCTGTCAGGATGCCAACACCGGCGATCCCAACGCCGCCGCAGCTAATCAGGAAACGCGATGACCGATATCTCCCAACTGCCCCTGGATCAAATCAACGTGGCCGACCCCGGTATGTTTCAGAAGGATGCCTGGCGGCCCGTGTTCGCTCGGCTGCGCCGGGATGCGCCGGTGCATTACTGTACGGACAGTGACTTCGGTCCCTATTGGTCGGTCACTAAGTACGACGACATCATGACGGTCGAGTTGGATCATGAGGTTTATTCCTCCGAAAAGGGCATTGCGATTGGCGACTCGAACCCCGATGAGGCGTTGCCGAGCTTCATCAGCATGGACCCGCCAAAACACACGGCCCAGCGCAAGACCGTTGCGCCGATTGTCGCGCCGACCAACCTGCGGAATTTCGAAGACACGATCCGGGAGCGAACGGCGTTCGCGCTCGACGCACTGCCCCTGGGCGAGACCATCGATTGGGTGAAGCAAATCTCGGTGCCGCTGACCACCATGATGCTGGCGACCCTGTTCGATTTTCCCTGGGAAGACCGCGACAAACTGACCTTTTGGTCCGATGTCACCATCGCCAACGTGAACGATCCGGACTCGCCGGTCGATACCGCCGAAGAACGCATGGCCGAACTGCATAAGATGGGGGCGTATTTTTCTGAACTGTGGGCGCGAAAAGCAAAGGCCGAGCCGAGCTTCGACCTGATTTCGATGCTGGCCCATTCACGGGCGACCAAGGATATGCCGTTCCAGGAATTCATGGGTAATCTCGGCCTGCTGATCGTCGGCGGCAACGATACGACGCGCAATTCGATGACCGGCGGTGTGATGTTCTTGCATGACAATCCGCAAGAAAATCGAAAACTGCGCGAGGACCCCAGCCTGATCGCCACCATGGTGCCGGAGATCATCCGCCACCAGTCGCCGGTCGTCCACATGCGCCGCACGGCCACCCGAGATGCCGACCTGCAGGGACAGAAAATCGCCGCCGGCGACAAGGTCATCATGTGGTATCTGTCCGGCAATATGGACGAAACCGCGATCGAAGAGCCCGAGCGCTTTATCATCGACCGCAAGAAGGCGCGGCGCCACCTGTCCTATGGTGCCGGCATTCACCGCTGCGTCGGCGACCGGCTGGCGGACCAACAACTGCGTATCCTGTGGGAAGAAATTCTCCGGCGAAAGATGGAGATCGAAGTCGTCGGCAAACCGGCCCGGGTCTATTCGACATTTATCCGCGGCATTCGCAGCCTGCCGGTTCGTGTCACCGCCGGATAGAGCCGATAATCTCAAGATGGTCGCTGATAGTGGTCATCAGCCCAGTTGATATGGCCCTCGGCAACAATCTGGAGTTCAAAGCGGCGATGGAAAACAGCAAGCATTGGGTCGGCACCTGGACCACCACGCCGGCGCCGAGCGATACCGGCGTGGGCTTTAATAATCAAACGGTGCGGATGATGCCGCGGGTCAGTATTGGCGGCGACACCTTGCGGGTGCGGGTCTCCAACGCCTATGGCACCGGTAAACTCGCGATCGGCGCCGCCACGATTGGCATCCGGGACAGTGGCCCGTCGATCGTACCGGGCACGGCCCGCGCACTCACCTTTGGCGGCTCCGGTTCGGTAACTATTGCGGCGGGCGCGCAGGTGATCAGCGATTCGGTCGAACTCGACGTAGAGCCGCTCGGCGATCTGGCGGTCTCCGTCTATCTGCCCGGCGAGATCCCGACCGGCTTTCAGATAACCGGGCGCTACGCACGGCAGACCAACTACATCTCTCCACCCGGCGATTTCACCACTGACGTCGATATGCCGGTCGGCAAGATCACCGACGAATGGTTCTTCGTCAGCGGCCTCGATATGCTTGTGTCAGCAGAGGCCGGCGGCGTCGTAACGCTCGGCGATTCACTGACCGACGCCAACATATCGACCCATGACGCCCACCAGCGCTGGCCCGACCAGCTTGCCCGGCGACTGATCGCTCGGCCCGGTGGCCGGCCGCTCGGCGTGATGAACCAGGGCCTCGGTGGCAACCGGATCTTGCACGATCAGCGCGGCGACAGCGGGTTGCGGCGGTTTGACCGTGACGTGCTGGCGCAGCCCGGCGTCAGTCACGCAATCGTCATGCTCGGCACCAACGATCTGCGCAACCGCTGGGCCAAGCCCGGCGAGGAGGTTACCGCCGATCAGATGATAGCCGGCCTTAGCCAAATGGCTGCGCGGGCACAAGTCGGCGGCATCAAACTGTTTGGCGCCACATTGACGCCGTTCGGAAACGAGACCTATTTGCCCGGCGCCTGGAATCCGGTACGCGAGGGGCATCGCGCCGTGGTCAACACCTGGATCCGCGAAAGCGGCGCGCTGGACGGTTTTGTCGATTTCGACAAAGCGTTGCGCGACCCCGAGCATGCGACCCAGATGCTGCCGATATACGATTGCGGCGATGGCCTACATCCAAGCGATCTCGGCTATTGCAAGATGGGCGATGCAATCGATCTGGCGCTGTTCGATTAGCTGATGGCCGGCGGTTCGCGGTGGCTGGCCATCGCGCTGTCTCAGAGTGAGCGGTAACGAGACCATCGTTGATAAGGGCTTCGGCTAAACCCCTGACTTCGGACTTGGATTGATCAAGTTTGAACCGACGCGAATGTCCCATAGCGGATATCCAGCCGATCGACTCAATCTTCGTTTTCCGCGGTGAAATTATCTAAGTAAGTACCAGGGTGAGCCCGCAAGACCGTTTTGACTACCTCTCGATTGGACATGTCCCGGAAATGCCTATCGACGTTTGGGAAGCGTTTTCTATCGACACCGTCGACCCCCAACCACCGGGTGACGGTAAATAGATAGGGATCACAAATGCTATAGTCACCGCCAAGCACCCAGGGTCCCTTGAACAACGTTTGATCAATGAGGTCGAAGCACGCCCCGACCGTTTTCGGCACGTTTGCGGCCATGCCCTCAATGATAACAGGATCGTCCGACCATCGATGGCCACGCCTCAAGTGCGCATGGGCGATGTGTACCGTGGAACAGAGATAGCTGTTGAATTCCTGTGCCTTGGCGAGGGCGAAAGGATCATCGAGCGGCGCCAGTCGGGCGGCCGGAAAGTTTTGAGCGACGTACATAAGCAGTGCCGGTGTTTCAGTGAGGACACCCTGGTCCGTGACCAAAGCGGGCACTCTCCCCATTGGCGTGATCGCAAGATAGTCGGGCGAGTGCTGTTCGTTTTTAGTGAAATCAAGTTCGACGGTTTCATAGTCCGCGTCGGCCTCTTCGAGCACGATATGTGTGGCGAGGGCACTGCTGTTGGGCGCGAAATAGAGTTTCAGCATGGGCGTCTCCTATTTACGTTGTTTCGGCCCAGAACAGAGTAAAGGTGTGAAATAATGTTGGAAGCGGCATCCTCCCGATCATAATCATCGTCGTGGGTTGAAGTTCTCTATGCGGGACTGTGCATAAGCGGGGCGGGCGATAATTCGTTGCCACCAATCGGCCAGCCCCGGTCTGACATTATTCGACACCGCTTCGGGATCGATTTCACTCAGTCGCTTCACGTAAGGCGTGGTGTTGATTTCACCCAGCCCAAAACGTCCTCCAAACAGCCACTTGCTCTCCTCAAGTCGACATTCGATCTCGTCGGCCATATGTAAAAGCAATTCAATGGCCGCGGTTAGTTCTGGTTCCGTATAGGGTTTCCTTGCTGTACGCCACCACAGCTGGCGTCGCTCCTCGGTCGGGATGGCATTCAGGATTTTCTCAAGCTTCTCGTCGCTCCATTTGGCAATGATGGGCGATATCGCATGGGCAAAGTTGAACTTGACCACGGCGCGTCGGATCACTGTATCGATGTATTGCGACCACCGTTGCAGTTCGTACCGTTCTTCAGCGCTGTCCGGCCGGAGCGGGGGACCGGGAAAACGGGCGTCGAGGTATTCGTTGATCAGGTTGCTGTCGACAAAGACGCGTCCGTCGATCTCGAGGGCTGGAACGATGCCCTCAGGGTGAATTCGCAGATACCACTCTTCCAGTTGTTCGTGGTCCAGAATACTAATGAGACGTTCATCGTAATGAAGGTGCTTCTCAGCAAGGCAGAAACGGACTTTGCGCGACGCGGAGGACGCAAGCGCGTGGTAAAGGAGAAGGTGTGATTGGCCATCCCTGGACATAAGTGCTTCTTCCCCTCGATCTCCCGCCGGTCTTTTCAAGCGGCGCCGGATTTTCGTAAGTCTTCTGCCAACATGTCCCGGTCGGTTGCATTTTTGTAAGGCAGAAAATCCAGTTTCGATAAAGTGAAATCTGGTTCCGACTGCATGAGGCGCGAAACTTCGTCCATGGCTTCTACCAAGCGTCCCTGGTGCGCGTGGTTAGCGGCGATGAAAACTCGAAACACGCCTGGCGGTTCGTTAAGTGCATGAAACGTTTCTGCGGCCCGTTCAAACTGGCCGGCATGATAGTACGCCCACCCAAGGTTCGCATCGAACCATTCTGGATACTGCGGATTGTTGTGTTTAGCCTGTTCGAGTTGGGTGATCGCTTCTTCGGGTAAGCCAAGCAAGACAAGAGCACCGGCCATCTCTGCAAGAAACCCCGCATGATTGGGGTTCAACGACTGCGCTTTGCGGTACTCGCTTAAGGCCTTACCGAATTGTCGAGCATGCAGATAGACCACGCCGAGTCGCCAGTGTACGTCGTAGTCGGAGGGATCGAGCGAAAGCCCTTTTAGCGCCGAGGACATCGCTTCAGCCATGCATCGCTCCGAGTTGTCACTCCAGCCATAGCGGCAACCATAGGCTTTCAGCCACGCCCGGAACCCGTGGGCCCGTGCGAATTCGGGATCGAGCTCAAGGGCCTTGTCGATTAAGGCGACCGACTTTATGTGCATATTCCGATTGCGGAAGAAGAAATATTCTCTTCCCGTCAGGTAGTAGTCATAAGCGTCTTGGCCTGTAGCTTGGGAACGGATCCGCCTCTCCGTTTCTTCCGAGTCTATCTTGTGCGCGAGTGTGGCAACTATGACTTCGATGATCTCGTCCTGCACTTCGAAGACATCGTCCAGTTCCCGGTCGTAGCGTTCTGCCCAGATGTGGCTATTACCGAGACCGTCGATCAATTGTGCCGTAATTCGTACGCGGTTTCCTGCCTTGCGAACACTTCCTTCCAGGATATAGTGCACGCCAAGTTCCTGAGCGACGTGCTTCAGATCAACGCTTAATCCCTTGAAAGTAAAAGCGGTGTTGCGACCGACGACGTCGAAAGAATGGAAACGCGATAAGGCAGTGATGAGATCTTCACTCAAACCGTCGGCGAAGAATTCTTGCTCCGGGTCGTCGGACATGTTTGTGAAGGGTAGGACGACTATGGAAGGTTTCTCGCCACCAGTGCGCTCACCGCTATCGTTGTCGGTAGTGTCTGCGATCTCCGGGCCAATTGCGATCCAGCGCCATATCTGAATCGGCCTGGCGATATTCTTGACTTCATACTCGCCGCCGTCTTTCCAGGAAACATCCATACGGTCTCGTACTTGCCGGTGTGCGTCGTCAGACAAGGTGATCCCGCCTGGTTCCGAGAGCGCTTCCAATCGCGCAGCAACATTGACGCCATCGCCGAAGATATCGTCGTCTTCGATGATCACTTCGCCAACATTTATGCCAATCCTGAGCAACATACGTTCGTCATCAGGAAGGTCGGCATTCCGCTCGGCCATCCCCTGCTGGACGGCAATCGAACTCTCAACAGCGGCCACGGCGCTAGCGTACTCAATCAGAATTGCATCGCCAGCGGTGCCGACAACGCGGCCGCCAAAGCGCTCAATAATCGGGTTCCAAAGATCCTCCCGATGCGCGCGCATCGTCGCCAACGTACCGGCCTCGTCCACCCCCATGAGACGCGAATAGCCAACTACGTCCGCAGAAACGATCGCCGCCAACTTGCGCTGTGTGCCTTGTGCCATGGACTGAGTTTAACCAAGCCTGCGAAGAACAGGAATAGGCCCGAAAGTAGCGTAGTTGGTAAATAGCACGACGGCGGTTATTGGCAGATTTTGTTCTCTAACTCGGGGGCCTGATGTCAAGCTCTCCGTATTGCTCCTGCCGGGATCACTGTTCTCTCCGCAGTAGGGGCTGAGCCCTCTGCATTATGGCGTCGGAGGG
>Ga0315336_1000457_pt1 | contig 113851 bp, 112 predicted proteins | sample ASW5metaG_FD_204512 | JGI IMG/M metagenome (GOLD analysis project Ga0315336, IMG submission 204512) | Ammonia-oxidizing marine archaeal communities from Monterey Bay, California, United States - ASW #5 | ecosystem: Environmental > Aquatic > Marine > Intertidal zone | place: USA: California... | reverse complement strand
CACCCATGAGCATACGATCCCGTGGGTGGTCGGGTGGGGGGGTGGGTCGGCTACGGATCGGCAGAGCCAAAGAGCGCGGCCGGTCCCGCCCCGGCAGGGCCGAAAACCCAATCTGGCGGCGCGGGCCAGCGCGCACTATAGATGGGCCGCTCATCATCGGCCTCGTGAGAACCGCCCCATGACTGTCGTCACCCGCTTTGCGCCGAGCCCGTCGGGGTACCTGCATCTGGGTCACGCCCATGCCGCGCTCGTCGCCTGGGGGGCGGCGAAGGTCGCCAAGGGTCGTTTCCTGCTGCGCATCGAGGATATCGACGTGGCCCGCATGCGAACCGAGTTCGAGGACGCGATCGAAGAAGACCTCGCCTGGCTCGGACTCGATTGGGAGACGCCGGTGCGCCGCCAGTCGGACCATTTCGACGATTACGGAGAGGCGCTCGGGCGTCTGGCGGAGATGAACGTGCTCTATCCGTGTTTCTGCACGCGAACGGAAATCCGCGCCGAGATAGAGCGCGCCGGCGCGGCCCCGCATGGGCCGCTGGGTCCGGTCTATCCGGGGCTCTGCCGAGACCTCGATCCGCTGGAGCGCCAGGCGCGCATCGACAAGGGCGAGCCACACGCGCTGCGCCTGCATGTCGTCCGCGCCTGCCGGCTTGCCGGCGGGCTGCTCTGGCTCGACGAGAAGCAGGGCGAGATCGAGGCCGAACCCGAGCGCTTCGGGGACGTTGTCATGGCGCGCAAGGACGTGCCCGTGAGCTACCACCTGGCGGTCACCGTCGACGACGCGCTGCAGAGTGTGACGCTGGTGACGCGTGGCGAGGACCTCTTCGAGGCGACGCACATTCACCGCTTACTGCAGGCGCTGCTCGGACTGCCCAGCCCGACTTATCACCATCACCCGCTGATCACCGGCCCCGACGGTCAACGCTTCGCCAAGCGCGACAACAGCCTCACGATCAGGGCGTTGCGCGAGGCCGGCAGGGGTGCGGGTGAGGTGATCCAGATGGCGGGGTTCGGCGGCAGCTGAGATGGTGACTGGATTCGCGATTACTACTCGTCCATGTGAGGGTCATCTCGCTCCGGGGTAGGGCTGCCATCCATGGGTCGGAGGGATGTTCTTCGCGACCCCGCGCCCGCTACCCGTCACGGTCGCGATAGACCCAACTTTTATAGGTCGCATCGGCGTCCTTCATGTCCTCATAAATCCAGACCATGCGATCGAGGAACCATAGCTTGCTCGCAATGACCACGACGTTGCCGGCGAGCGCCGCCCAGAGTTCCAATCGCCACAGTCCCCAAACAAGGAACAGCAGTCCAATCCCCGAGCCGGCGCTCAGGATGTGCGGCATGACCCGGTGATGGTCCGGCACCGGTAGCGTCTTGCGGGCCAGCCACACGCGCTCACCGAACACGCCTTTGGAGGCCCAGTTGTCGGTCGCGTGCGGCCGCCGGAAGATGCGGGGGTTGAACCAAATCCAGACGAGCGCCGCGCCGACGCCAACAAGGCACCACCAATTGAACCATTGGCGGCTCCAGATCGCGAGCGTCAGCAACGGCAGTGCAGTGGTCCGCGTGTAGACACTCCAGGGATTGGCATGGCGCGCCCAGGTTTCCTCCGACATGCGGAACAGCCGGGCGATCAGCGATTCGGCTGTCTGTTGCATCTTGGCCATGCCGGCCTGGCCGGCTCCGGTGCTCCCTACGCCGTCGCCATGTCCGGCAGCGCCCAGGGCCGCGCGGCTTCAAAGGCGCGCGCGGCGCGTAGTACGGTTTCCTCGTCATGCAGCGAGCCGATGATCTGCAGGCCCGCCGGCAGGCCGTTGCCGCAGACGCCGCAAGGCACGCTGGCCGCCGGCTGGCGCGAGAGGTTGAAGGGGTAGGTCCACGGGGTCCAGTCGACCCATTGTTCGTCGCCATTCTTCTTCGGCGCCACCGCGCCGACCTCGAAGGCCGTCACCGGCAGCGTCGGCATCACCAGCAGGTCGTAGTCGATCATGAAGGCGTGCAGCGCGAAGCCAAGGGTCTGGCGTCCGTCAAGGGCCTCGGCATATTCCGCCCGGGTGATCTTCTCGCCGAGCGCGATGCTGGCGAGGAGGCCGGGATCCATCATTGCGCGCTGCTCGTCGGTGAAGTTGCGGGCGAGATAGGCCGCGCCGGCAAACCAATGTTTCATGAAGATGTCGCCGGCGCCCTCGAGCGGCGGATCGGCGCGCTCAACCGTGGCGCCCAATTCTTCCAACAGTTTGACCCCGCTTTCGACATGCGCGGCGATATCGGGCTCGACCGTCACGCCGCCGGGATTGGGCGCGTAGGCGATCTTCAGGCCTTTGATGCCGTCGTCCAACCCGTGCGTGAAATCTCGGGCGAGATCGGGCAGCGCATACCAATCGCGTGCGTCTGGCCGGGCCAGTACGCTCAGCATGAGCGCGCCATCGCTCACGGTCCGCGTCATCGGCCCGACATTGGCCAGCGTGCCGAAGGGGCTCGCCGGCCAGGCCGGGACGGTGCCATAGCTCGCCTTGATGCCAAACAGCCCGGTCAGAGCGCAAGGAATGCGGACCGAGCCGCCGCCATCCGTGCCGATATGGAGCGCGCCCATGCCGGTTGCCGCGGCAGCGGCCGCTCCACCGGAAGAGCCGCCCGGCGTCATCGCAGGATTCCAGGGATTGCGGGTGATGCCGGTAAGCGGGCTGTCGGTGACGCCCTTCCAACCAAATTCGGGCGTCGTTGTCTTGCCGAGAAGCACCGCACCAGCTTCACGCAAGCGCGCGGTTGCCGGCGCGTCGTCCTCCCAGGGCTGGTCGGGATCGACGGTCTTGGAGCCGCGGAGCGTCGGCCAGCCTTTGGTCAGGACGATGTCCTTGATCGTCGTCGGCACGCCGTCGATCGGTCCGACCGGTTTGCCCTTGGCCCAACGCGCTTCGCTCTCCTTGGCGGTCTTTTGGGCGCCTTCCTCGTCGATCAGACAGAAAGCGTTCAGCTCCGGGTTCAGCCTGGCGATGCGCGCCAGCGCCGCTTCGGCGGCCTCAACCGGCGAAGCCTTGCCAATTTCAAAGAGCGCGACGAGGTCGCTCGCGGATGTCAATGCGAGGTCGGTGGTCTTGCTCATGGTCGACGGCTCCCCGGGAATTATGTTCGGTCGTGCTGAACGGTAACAAGCGCGGGCCCCATCGTCTGCCCTTTTTGGTGTGAAGACCGACTTCCATCCTTCGAGGTTTGCTTTGCTCGCACCTCAGGATGAGCATTGGTAAGCGGCGGAGACAATGCCCGCTCACCCTGAGGTGCGAGCGTCCGCGAGCCTCGAAGGGTGGAAGCCCCGCGGCCCCCCTTCGGTGCCTACTGCCTCAGCCCGCGCACGATCTCCAGATAATCGGGATCGTCGGGCGGGATCAGGCCGTGGCGGACCAGGAAATCGATGATCACCAGATTGCAGTTGAACTTGAACTCGGTGGTTTCGGAGACGGTCTCCATCACTTGTTCGATCGGCATGAGCTCGAAACTCTCGATCTCTCCGTCGGCGTTGACGGGTTCGAAATCGGCGGGCAGTTCCAGGTCGTAGCAGAACTGCACGTCCGGCTTCAGACCCTCAGGCGATTCAGCGCGATAGGTGATGGCGCCGACGGGCAGCGCCTGGATCGCCAGTTCGCGCGGGATCGAGGCCTCCTCGGCGCACTCCTTGATAAGGTTGTCTTGCAGCGAGATGCCGAGCGGTTGGCCACCGGCGACCATATTGTCGAGCATGCCCGGAAAAGTCGGCTTGTCGCGGGCTCGGTGGCCGATCCACATTTCGATGCCGCCCTTGCGGCGCACGAAGCCGTTCATGTGAACGCCGTAGGCGCGCACGCCGAAGGCCGGCACCGCCGCGCGTTCAAGCGCTAGAAGCGGTGCTGCGGTGAAATGCGTTGCGACGGCATAAGGCTCATCGCGCCGGGCAGTGATGGCGCCGTCCTTCTCCAGCGCGTCGACGACCGGCCGCATCGCTTGTGTGCGTTCATCGAAGTCGGCCAATGCGGGATTGAGCACCACTGCGTCTCGCGTCACGTCAAAGGTGTCGCGAAAATATTTCAGGCGCGCCGCGATCTCTGTCCGGACATGACCGATTTGCGCCCCGACCACGATGAAAGGCCGGTAGCGCCGGAGATTGGCGTTGTTGCACTCGCGGATGCGATCGAGAAAAGACATAGGGGGATGGTGCGCGGCGTTTGTTGCGGCTCGGTATTGCGGTTGGCGATTCTGAGTTGGCGGGCTCCGCCCAAGGCGGGGTCCAACTGATACCGCATTTGCAATGCACTGGCCACGTGCCGGCGGCGCATTTTCGCGTTGCCCGAAAAAAACCTGTCCCCTGTGACGGCCGTCACAGCTAAACCCGTCGATTAACCCTAAGGTCTGGCTCAGATGACAAGGGCGCTTCGCCATCAGTCGCCCGGATCAATCCCGACGCAGACGGCTCAAACGCTCAGACACACCAATCTTCGGTCAATTCGACCTCAAGCGAAAAAGGATCCAGACCATGCGTAGTCTCGCTCTCCCCCTAGCGCTCGTCGCCGCCATCGGCCTCGGCGCCTGCTCTCAGACTTCCCAGCGTGTCGGCGGCGGTGCCGCGATCGGTGCCGGTGTTGGTATCGTCGGCACCGCGATCACCGGCGGCTGCATCGCCTGTGGTGCCGCGATCGGTGCGGGCGCCGGCGCGATCGGCGGCTACATCTACGACCGCCACAAGAAGGGTAAGCTCTAGAACTTCAAAACCTCGGCCGGCAAAGAAACAGTCCGTACGAGACCTCTCAAGCCCGTCCACTGCCTATCCCGACCTCAGCAACGCCTCGGCCGCTCTCCCCGGCCGGGGCGTTTCTTATGCGCCGGACCGTGGTCAAACGTCGAAGTTGGACGTAGAGTCGTGATTGGGACAGCCCAGTCAGCATGACGGACCGGCCAATCCATGGCGGCGCCAGACACAGTAGCGACGACCTGTTGGGAATGCGGCACGCTGTGCGGCGCACTGGTCACGGTGCGCGACGGGCGGGCGGCCAAGGTCGCGCCCAATCCCGAGCACCCCGCCTCCAAAGGCGCATTCTGTGTCAAGGGCATAAGGGCGCTTCCGGAATGGACCTACAACGAGAGCCGGCTGCGCCATCCGCTGATGCGGGACGGCCCGCGCGGCTCGGGCAAGTGGCGGCAGGCCTCCTGGGACGAAGCACTTGACGCTATGGCCGATGGGCTGGCGCAGGTCCGCGAAGAGCATGGGCCGTTGGCGCTGGCGGCTGCGGTCTCGGGTGGTTTCTTTCCGCGCGGTCCGATCGTGGCCTTCCTCATGCGCTCGATGGGCTCACCCAACTGGATGATCAATCAGGACCTCTGCGGAGGTTGCCGGGGCGTCAGCGATATGGTGACCGGGCTGCAGATCACCGGCGGCGAGGACATCGAGAACACGCGCTGCGCGCTCATCGTTGGCCGCAATCCCCAGGCCGCCGACCCGATCCAGTGGCAAGCCTTGAAGGTCGCACGAGACCAAGGTGCGCAGATCGTTGTGATCGATCCGGTTCTGGCGCCCGCCGCGGGCATGGCCGACCTCCACCTGCGGCCGGAGCCCGGCACTGACGCGGCGATTGGCCTGGCGATGATGCATGTGCTGATGGCCGAGGAACGATACGACAAGGTATTCGTGGACCGCTGGTGCCACGGATTCGAAGCGCTGAAAGACCGCGTGGCGGAGATGCCGCCGGCTGCCGCCGCGGAACTGACGGGCGTTCCGACGGACGATATCGTGCAAGCGGCGCGGCTCTACGGCGACGGCCCATCGACTTTCATCTCAGGCCACGGCATCGATGCGTTTTCGGCAGGCGTGCAGACCTTCCGCGCCTTCCATTGCCTGGTGGCGATCAGCGGCAATCTCGACCGGCTTGGCGGCAACCGGCGGGCCAAGAAGCCGGCCGGCTTCCGCAGCCATATGGAGTTGCTGCACGACCCGGCTTTCCAGCTCGACGAGGCTGTTGCGAAACAGACGCTCGGCGCGGATGAATTTCCGCTCTGGGCCGGGCCCGACGGCTGGCAGGCGGCCTGCCACAACCCGAGCGTGATCGAGGCGATGCTGACGGGCGAGCCCTATCCAGTGCGTGCGCTCTATGCGACAGGCGTCAACATCGTCGTCACCTATCCCGATGCGCGGCGCACCATTGCGGCGCTGAAGTCTCTCGACTTCTTCGCCGTCGCCTCGCAGACCATGACCCCGACCGCCGCCTACGCCGATATCGTGCTGCCCAAGACGACGACGCTGGAGGAGGAGGAAGTGTCGCTGCATGTTGGCGCGCCCTGTGTCGGCTATACCGCCGCCATTGCCGAACCCCAGGGTGAGGCGCGCAGCGACTTGGCGATTGCGCGCGGGCTGATCGAACGGCTGGAGGCACGCGGTGCCATCGAGCGCGACCTGGTGCCCTGGGCCGATCACCGCGCCTTCAACGAATTTCTGCTCGGCGACAGCGGCATTGAACTCGACGCTCTGGCCCGCGATGGCTTCGCGCGTTTCGACTATGCGCTGGGGGATTTCGAGAACCAGGTCTTCCGCACGCCGACGGGCAAGGTCGAGCTCTATTCGGAACGCATGGCGGAGCACGGGCTCGACCCGCTGCCGGGTTTCGTGCCGCCGGCCCGTGCACCGGATGAGGACGGTGCGTTTCCCCTGCTATTGCTCACTGGCGCGCGCGAGAAGACTTATCACCATTCGCGTTTTCGCGATCAGGCCTGGGCCCGCAAGGTCGCCCCCGATCCCTGGATCAAGATCCATCCCGCCACTGCGGCGGCGCTCGGCATTGCTGCCGACGACTGGGTTACGGTCGAGGTCGCCGGCGGCACCGGCCGCTGCCGCCTGCGCGCCAAGTTGACCGAGGACGTCGAGGAACGCGTCGTCTCCACCGGCATGGGCTGGTGGTTGCCCGAGGCGCGGGCGCCCGAGCATGGCGCTCTTGATATCAACATCAACGGCGCGTTGTCGTACGGGCCGCCATACGATCCGGCGGCGGGATCGGCCAACACGCGGGGGCTCAGATGCCGGGTGACGCGGCTGTCTGCCGATGCGGCGGTCGCAGCGGAGTAGGGGCGGGTTGTCGCCCTCGCCCCGATTAAGTTCGACTAGCTACGCCTGCTTTCGGCCGAAAAGCCGAGATTGAAGATCGCAACCTCAATGTCCGCTATGGGTCATATGCGGACGTTGAGTGCATTGCATTCAGCCTTTTCCGGTCGACCACGAAGAGATCTGCACCGGAAACGGCCGCCGCTCAAAGTGCTTCCATGCGTTCGGCGAGAAAATCCACGAACGCACGTACCTTTGGCGCAAGGTGCCGGTTGTGGGCGAACACAGCGTTGATTGGTGTGCCAACCGGGTCGCGAGAAATGTCCGAAAGCACGGGGACGAGAAGACCGTGCGTAAGGTCATCGCGAACCATCCATTTCGGAACCATGATGATGCCTCGCCCGGCGACGGCCATGCTGCGTAGGAAAGAAAGACTATTGGCATTGACGCGACCGGTTATCGACACGTCAACCTCCTCTGCCGGCATACGGAAGTGCCAGTGATTTTTGCCCGGCTTAATCCGGAAAGACAGACAGGTGTGCGTTGAAAGCTCGCTTGGATGTATGGGCGTTCCATGCGTCGCCAAATAGGTGGGACTTGCGCAAAGTAACGAATGGCTCTGGCCAAGCTTGCGAGCGACGAGGCTGGAGTCCTCAAGATGGCCGATCCTGACTGCCAGATCCAGACCACCCTCAACGAGATCCATCGCTTCGGATGTCATCGAAATGCGAACATTGACATCCGGGTATCGATCGAGAAAGTCCGGCAGGATTGGTGCGATAAATGCGACGGCAAAGTCCGCCTCTATCGTAACGTGCATCGTGCCTGACGGCGTATCCGTTAGCCTGTTTACGGCAAATTGCGCCGCATCGAGATCGGCGACGATTCGATGGGCGTGTTGGTAATAGATCTCCCCGGTCTCGGTTAGAGATTGCTTGCGTGTCGTGCGGTGAAAGAGCCGGGCGCCAAGCTCGCCTTCCAATTGCGACACCTGACGGGAGATAGAAGACGGCGCAATTCCAATGGCACGAGCGGCTGCCGAAAAGCTGCCTTCGTCTACCACACGCACAAACATTCGCAGGTTCGACAGTTCATTCATTTGTGCAAAATACGCACAAATGAGATGCGCAACCAGCGGTTTTTCTGTGGTTAGGAACAGATCAAATAACAGTGCACGAAGAAGACCGGATGTAGGAACCGCCAATTCTGTTGTGCCACCGCCTACACCGGCACCCGTCGATCAACTCGAATTTGGGAGAAAACCGATGACCTTAACTTACAGAAACTTCTATCTCGCACTCATCGCGACCGTCGTCTGCGTCATGCTTGCAAACGCCGCAATGGCCGGGAAACACTTCAGCCGTTCGATCAATGACCTCACCTGGGTAAAGGGAGGTCCGGGATTGTATTTTGCACTGCTGTGGGGAGATTGGAACAAGGGCGACTACGGGATGATTGTGAAAATCAAGGCTGGCCATGCGGCTCCGAAACATAGCCACACCGCCAATTATCATGGCGTCACCATCCAGGGAAAATGGGTACATACCTATGGCAAAGGTGACCACAGAATACTGACGCCAGGTTCTTATGCATTCCAGTCAGGCAAAGAAATCCATGGCGATCGTTGCGAAGGGCCGCAGGATTGCTTGATCTTGATTCATCAACACGGCCCTCGCGATTTCATATTGCCCAAGAAGTAGCGGTGGCCCAATCCCGAGATCACATTCGCCGAATCTGGACTCAGACTCTCCGGCGTGGAGAACACGATCTTTGGTATTGGCTTCCGGCGACGGAGCGGGCTCTGCATTTCAGCAATCTTCTATGCGAATTCGGAACCCGCTCCATTCGCTTAAGTGAGGAAACTACGATGCTCCACCTTCATCTCATTGGCCATCATCGATGCCCCTGTGTTCACATCGGTGTTTGTAAGTTGGGAAATTTCTCGGTGGAAAGTCCGCTTTGGGTCAAAAGCGGACATCGGCAATCTCGGCGCGAATGTCGGTCATCAGGCTAACGGCGGACCATGAACCGAATGGAAAATTTGGTGCAGACCAAATTGCAAGTGACGTCTTCTACCCCCCGAACTCCTTCACCCGCGCCTCCGTCTCTGGGTCGAGCATGGCGGCGGTGCAGGCTGCCGTCTCCAGCTTCATCGCGCCCTCAGCATCCATGTGGCAGGCGCGGTTGATGACGCGCTTGATGTTGCAGGCCTGCTCGTAGGGCAGCGCAGTGATGCGTTCGGCTGTCGCCTGTGCCGTATCGAACAACGTCTCGTCGGGCTCGACCTTCCAGGCGATGCCGAGTTCCAACGCCGTCTTGGCATCAAATCGTTCGCCGAACAGCATCAGCTCCTTGGTCTTCTGCAATCCGACGAGCTTGGGCAGCAGCGTCGTCACCGCGCCGGTGACGAAGAGGCCCAGGTTGACTTCCGGGAAGAAACCGCGGCCGCTCGTTCCCCAGATCGGCAGGTCGCAGTTGATTGCCCATTCAAGGCCGCCGCCGACGGCCCAGCCATGGATCGCGCCGACCACGATCTTGTCGCCAAGCACGATCTTGCGGGTCACATCCTGCAGGCGTTCGATCATCGCGGTGACCTCGGCCTTCGTGCCCTTCTGATCGTCGAAGTCTTTGAGATCGTCGCCGGCGCAGAAGGCCCGGCCCGCGCCCCGCAGGACGATCACCTTCGCCGCCTCGTCGGCCATCGCCTCGTCGAGCGCCGCATTCAGGTCGATCACGAGTTGGGGGCTGATCGCATTCAGGCGGTCCGGACGGTTGAGCGTGATTGTGCGCACGCCGGCTTTGAGCTCGCTCAGTACAGTGGTCATTTCGATCCCTCCCAGTTCCCTGCACTATAGGGCGGCGAGGGCTGGCTACGGAACCGGCAGGGTCATAGACCCTAACGCGAAGCGGCCGATCCGCGTTTCGCGCGGACCGGCCGTTACTCGTCGCCTGGATCGGTGGCGGCGCTATTTCTTGCGCATGCCCTCGATCTCCAAGAACAGCGTGATCTTATGTCCGATCGCCTGCGGCGGGAACTTCTTCATGCCCCAGTCGGCGCGATTGATCGTCACTTGGGCGGAGAACCCAGTGTGGATATTGTTCTTGTTACGGAAATGCGGCGCCATCCGGTTCCAGGTGAAATCGAAGCTGACCGGCTTGGTCACCCCGAGCAGCGTCAAGTTTCCGGTCAAACGGCCCTTGCGGCCGGCCATCTTCTCGATCTTCGTGCTGGTGAAGGTGATGGTCGGGAATTCCTTCGTATTGAAGAAATCCGGGCTGCGGAGATGCTTGTCCCGCGCGGCGTGGTTGGTGTCGACGCTGGCCGCGTCTACCACGACGTTGACCTTGCTGTTGGCCGGGTTCTTTTCGTCGATGGTGAACGACCCGGAGACCTTGTTGAACCGGCCCATATTGTTGGACCAGCCGAAGTGATTGGTCTTGTAATAGACGAAGGCGTGCGCCGGATCGATTTTGAAAGTATCCGCTGCCTGCGCGGTCGTTGCCACGCCGCCGCCGATGAGTGCCGCGGCAATCAAGGCTCCGGTCAATTTTGATCTCTGCATCCCTTTGTTCCTTTCTTGTGGTTGAGTAATTGAAGTGAGGTAAGGCGGTAGTTCTGTTCGGCTAGTACCCCGATGAACTTTCTGCCATGGCGAAGCCGTAGACGACGGCAGCGACCGCCGGCACGGCGACGATGGCGCCGTAGAGGACGGGCTCGACGATGCGTGCGGCCGTTCCTTGCGAGAATCGGATTTTGCGGGCCAGTGGATCGGCAATCAAAACCAGCAGCAGGATCGCAAGCGCCGGGCGGCTGACGGCGCCCGCGAACAGCACCATCACGTAAAGGCAGGCAAGCCAGGCCCCTCCCGCGCCAAGTGCGCCGATCTGGCCGAAGCGCAGGGCTCGGCCGGATCGAAAATAGGAGACGTAACTGATGAGCAGGAACGCGCCGAGTACGGCGCCGAGCGCGATCGCAAGCTGCGCCATGCCGATGAAGGCGCCGGCCAACGAGATGAGTCCCGCGGCGAATGACAGCAGCAACAGCATGGCCGGAGCGTGGATGCTGCCACGCATATCCTCCGGGTCGTCCAGCACGGGACTTTCCGCCGCGAGCAGGCGCCAGACAAGGAAGACGGAGACCGCCAGGAGAATGACAAGCGTAGCCAGATCGCCAAAGCTGGGCCCGGCGCTCAGGCCACGGATGGCCAGCCAGATCAGCGACGCCGCCGCGAAAGCGCCCGCGCCGGCAAGCGCCATCCCTCGCCCGGCGTTTCGAACGGCCGCGGCCGCTCCGATCACCAGCGCCAGAACGGCGATGTAGATGACCTTCTGTTTGGAGGCGACCGCCGGCCAGGCGACGGGTTCGAGCAGGATGTAGGCCAGGATGAAACCGAGCGGAACCGCAATGACAGCCAAGCGCGGGCCACGCTCGCTTCCGCCAGCCAACCGCACGGCGAGGCACAGTAGCAGCGCGGCGGTGAAGGGAATGATGCCGCCTTGTACTTCGGGGCTTTGCCAGAATCCGCCGCCCATATCACAGCCTCCGACAGGCCTGGCCGGCCCAGCCGTTCGCGTCGGATCGCAGACGGGTGGCCGGAGCGACCCGACGGCAGGCCGCTATGCGCCGCCATCCGCAGTGCCCAATCAAGCTGCATCCTCCCTAGCGGGCATTTTCATTTGTTGCCCAATTGGCGAATAAAGCGCCACGGCTTCCTGACGTCGCCGCGGCGCTTTCTCTGGAACTACAAACTTTTACCGCACCGACGGCAAGCGGCGTATCGATAACAATTTCGTGATGGGAACCAATCGACGCGACGAGGCGCTTTTTGCTCTATGCGCCAACCGGTGGATTTGCGTGCGCTCGGCCAGGCTCCGATCAGCCGTCGCGCTCGATCGAGTTTCAGATGTGATCAATTGGCAACAATACCTGACGCCGGCCGGGCGGCCTTTTCTGCGGCGCGCTGTCGCAAACTAGGCAAGGGATTCGGGCCCTTCGGATGGGCCCTTGAGCTCGACCGAATTGCCCTCGGGGTCCTGCAGATAGATCGATGGGCCATAGCCCTCCGCACCGTAGCGTCGGCCGACTTCGCCTGCCGCGATGCCGTGCGATTTCAGATGTGCCAGCAGTGCCGCTTCGTCCCAGGGCCGGATCGCCAGGCAGAAATGATCCATGTTGCGGGCGTCGTCGCCGGGCGCGGCCGCCACTTCCGTTTCGACGATGTCGATCAGCGCGCTGCCGGCGCGCAGTTGGGTCAGCTTGAAGTCGGGCTGAAGCTTTTCCACCGCGCAGCCAAGCACGTCACGGTAGAAGGCCACCATGGCGTCCGCGTCCGCGGTGCGCAGGACGATGTGGTCGAGGCCGAAGATCGTGAACATGAATGGTGATGTGGGGCGGGATGGGTGCCGTGGCAATCGGGTTCGAGCAAGGCTTCCGTCGTTCGGGCCTCGCTTCTTACTGCGTCACTCCCGCGTAAGCGGGAGTCCATTGCGGTCAAACGGTATGGCGGCGCCATGGATTCCCGCTTTCGCGGGAATGACGCATGTAGACGGATGACGCGCGCCGAACCCGCAGCCTACGGCGTCACCACCACGCGGCCGACGATCTTGCCGTCGCGCAGGTCCTCGACCATCTGACCGACCTCGGCCATCGGGCGCTCGGCGACCGGCATGGCCTTGACCTTGCCGGCGCGCACCAGCGCCATCAGCGCGGCCATCTCGTCGGGCCGGCCGGTGTAGGAGCCCTGGATGCCCATGTTCTTCAGAGGGATCATCGGCAGGGCCATGCGGAGCTCGCCGCCCATGAGGCCCACCATCACCGCGAGCCCGCCCTTGGCGACGCAGCCGAGCGCGAACTTCGAGGACGGCTCGTTGCCGACGAAATCGACCACGGCGGGGGCGCCGCCGCGGGTCAGCTTGACGACCTGCTTGCCGGCATCCTTCTCGCGGCTGTCGATCAGATGGGTCGCGCCCGCCGCTTTTGCCGCTTCCAGTTTCGCCGGGTCGATATCGGCGACGATGATCTCGGTGTCCATGATGGCTTGCGCAATCATCACGCCGGCCAGTCCGACGCCGCCGGCGCCGACGATGAGGAGGTAGTTGCCCTCGGCGCGCGACTGCACTTTCTTCAGCGCGCCATACGCCGTCAGCCCAGAACAGGCATAGGTGCAGGCGAGCGCCGCCGGCGCGTCACCGTAGTCGTGCAGATAGCGCGGGTGCGGCACCATTACATGGTCCGCGTAGCCGCCGTCGACATTGACGCCGATTGCGGCGGGCCGATTACAGAGCTGTTCGTCGCCGCGCTGGCAGACCGCACATTCGCCGCAGCCGATCCAGGGATAGACGACGCGTTTGTCGCCGACCGAGACGCCCGACGCATCGGGGCCGTGCGCCACCACTTCGCCGACGATCTCGTGGCCGAGGGTGAAGGGGAGTTCCTTCTGGCTGGCGCGCGTATCGAGCTTGCGGTCGCCGCCGAGCCCGAAATGGCCCTCCCAGAGATGCACGTCGGAATGGCAGACGCCGCAGGCCCCGACCTTCATCAGGACTTGGCTGCTTAAGGGTGTGGGCGTGGCGAGATCGTGGGCGGCGATCGGGCCGCCATGTTCGGTGAATTGATAGGCTTTCATCTGTGCTGCGCTCCCTGGGACGGTGTGCGGGGTTGTATCGCGCGCGCGGGGGCGAATCGTCAATGGCCGGAGGGTCATTGCGTTTTGTATACGTCATCCTCGCGAAAGCGGGGATCCATGGAAGCCGCCGAGATCGGGCGCTCACGAATGATAGATTCTTGCCTTCGCGGGAATGATGCAATCGGTATGGCGGATGTTGCCGCGAACCGCTGATCGCAACTCACAACCGGAGCCTCATCCTGAGCTTGTCGAAGGGTGCGGCGGGCCGACCCGTGCGTCCTTCGACAAGCTCAGGATGAGGACCGGGTTTGCGGGACGAACAGCGGCCCGCATCCATCCTTCGAGGCTCCGCCTCCGGCGTCGCAGCTCAGGATGAGCCTCTACAATTTGCGCAAACACCACCGCTCATCCTGCGGTGTGAGCACCAGCGAGCCTCGAAGGATGGATGCCGGTAACGCCTCAAGCCGCGTCCCGGTAGCACCCGTCCACGATCTCCACGATTTCGGCGATGATCGTGGTCAGGTCGTAATCCTTCGGCGTGAAGACTGCCGCAAGGCCCGCCCGCATGAGCGCCGCCGCGTCGGCCGGCGGGATGATGCCGCCGGCGACGACCGGGACCTCGCCCAATCCCTGCGCCTTCAGCCCTGCCAGAACCGCCTCGGCCAACGGCAAATGCGAGCCCGACAGGATCGAGAGGCCGACGGCGTGGACGCCCTCCTCGAGCGCCGCGCCGACGATCTGTTCGGGCGTGGAACGGATGCCCTCGTAGATCACCTCAAGCCCGGCGTCGCGGGCCCGCACGGCGATCTGCTCCGCACCATTGGAATGGCCGTCGAGGCCGGGCTTGCCGACTAGGAGTTTGATGCGGCCGCCCATGCCGCCTGCGAGCCGGCCGCTGACCTCGTCGACCCGGGCGCGCAGATCGGCCAGTCGTCTGGCACCGTCCCCGTCTCGCGGGGCGGCGGCCGCGGCCGTCACGCCCGTAGGTGCGCGGTAGTCGCCGAAGATCTGCCGCAGCGTCTCGCCCCATTCGCCGGTGGTGACGCCCGCATGGGCGCAGGCGATCGAGGGCGGCATGATGTTGGCGCCGTCCTTGGCGGCGGTTTCCAGCGTCTTGAGCGCCGACTTGGCCGCATTGTCATCGCGAGCCTCGCGCCAGGCGTTCAGGCGTTCGATGGCGCGCGCCTCCTCAGCGGGATCGACCGAGAGGAAGCCGCCGTCGCCGGCAGCACCGCGCCCGTCGATCCCCGCGGTCAGCGGCGAGGGCTCGCTCTCGGTCCATTTGTTGACCCCGACCACGACCTGTTCGCCCGATTCGATTGCGGCGACGCGTTTGGCGTTGGACTCGACAAGACGCGCCTTCAGATAGCCCTGCTCGACGGTCTCAATGAGCCCGCCCATTTCGTCGATGCGGGCAAGCTCGGCCTGTGCCGCGGCGGCGATCTCGTCGGTCTTGGCCTCGATCACCGGCGAGCCGGCGAAGAGGTCGCCGTATTCCAGCAGATCGGTCTCGTAGGCGACGATCTGCTGTAGGCGAAGCGACCATTGCTGGTCCCAGGGGCGCGGCAGGCCCAAAGCCTCGTTCCAGGCCGGAAGCTGAACCGCGCGGGCGCGCGCGTCCTTCGACAGGGTCACCGCCAGCATTTCCAGCAGGATGCGGTAGACGTTGTTCTCCGGCTGCTGCTCGGTCAGACCCAGCGAGTTTACCTGCACGCCGTAGCGGAAGCGCCTGAGCTTGGGGTCGCTCACACCGAAGCGGGTTTCGCAGATCTCGTCCCAGAGCCGCGCCATCGCGCGCATCTTGCACATCTCGGTGACGAAGCGGATACCGGCATTGACGAAGAAGCTGATCCGCCCGACCACCGTGGGGAACTCCGCCGCCGGCACCTGGCCGCCGGCCTTTACCCGGTCGAGCACCGCCACCGCATTGGCGAGGGCGTAGGCGATTTCCTGAACCGGCGTGGCCCCGGCCTCCTGCAGGTGGTAGCTGCAGACATTGACCGGATTCCACTTGGGCAGTTCCTTGTAGGTGAAGGCGATGACGTCGGTGGTGAGGCGTAGGCTCGGTTCAGGCGGGAAAATATAAGTGCCACGCGAGAGGTATTCCTTGATCACGTCATTCTGGGTGGTGCCGGCGAGCGCCTTGCGTTCGGCACCCTGGTCCTCCGCCGCGGCGACATAAAGCGCCAGCAGCCAAGGGGCGGGCGCGTTGATGGTCATCGAGGTGTTCATGTCCTTCAGCGGAATGCCGTCGAACAACGCGGCCATGTCGCCCAAATGGCCGATCGGCACGCCGACCTTGCCGACCTCGCCGCGGGCCAGCGCGTGGTCGCTGTCGTAGCCAGTCTGGGTCGGCAGGTCGAAAGCGACCGACAGTCCCGTTTGCCCGGCCTTAAGGTTCTTGCGGTAGAGTTCGTTGGAAGCCGCCGCCGAGGAATGCCCCGAATAGGTGCGGATCAGCCAGGGCCGGTCGCGGGCCGGCAGGTTTTGCGACGGGACTTGGCGCTTGCCCGTGGGTTTTTGCGCTGCAGCGGATTTTTTCGATTTGGCGCTCATACGGCCATCCTAATCGGCGATTTACCGTCACTTGGTACCGGAAATGTCAAAAGAATTGGCATTTGCGACATAAAATTACTCAAGACTAGTTAAGTGAGTAACAATCTAACGTATTGTGCATTGCAATATAACGGATGAAACGCTAGAAGACAACGCAACTGAAGATGCGCTTTGCGGTCCGCCGGTGCTGAGAAGTGTCGGAGCCCAATCCCCGAGCGACCAACCATGGGGGATGTTTCGCGGGAAATTGGGCGACCGCCGGCAAAGGAGATGCTGCGATGAGCCAAGCCGCCGAAGTCGTCGAGCTCGAGCTGCCCGAGCGGCCGAAGAAGGACCTTTACGAGATCGGTGAGATCCCGCCGCTCGGCCATGTGCCGAAGAAGATGCACGCCTGGGCGATCCGGCGCGAGCGCCACGGCGAGCCCAACACGGCGATGCTGGTTGAAACCGTCGATGTGCCGACACTGGACAGCCACGACGTGCTGGTCATGGTGATGGCGGCGGGCGTCAACTACAACGGCGTCTGGGCCGCGCTCGGCACGCCCATCTCGGTCTTCGACGCGCACAAGGCGGACTACCATGTTGCCGGCTCCGATGCTTCCGGCATCGTCTGGGCGGTCGGGGACAAGGTCACGGCCTGGAAGGTCGGCGACGAGGTCGTCGTGCACTGCAACCAGGATGACGGCGACGACGAGGAGTGCAACGGCGGCGATCCGATGTTCTCATCCTCACAGCGCATCTGGGGCTATGAGACGCCGGACGGCTCCTTTGCCCAGTTCACCCGCGTACAGGCGCAGCAGCTGATGCCGCGCCCCCAGCACCTGACCTGGGAGGAAAGCGCCTGCTACACGCTGGTGCTGGCGACCGCCTGGCGCATGCTGTTCGGCCACCGGCCGCATATCCTGCGGCCCGGTCACAACGTCCTCGTCTGGGGCGCCTCCGGCGGGCTTGGCTCGATGGCGGTGCAGATCTGCGCCGCGGCCGGCGCTAACGCGATCGGCGTGATCTCCGACGACGACAAGCGCGATTTCGTCATGCAACTGGGTGCGCGCGGCGTCATCAACCGCAAGGAGTTCGATTGTTGGGGCCAGCTGCCCGCGGTCAACTCGCCCGAATACGGCGCCTGGTTCAAGGAAACGCGCAAGTTCGGCGCTGCGATCTGGGAGCACACCGGCAAAGGCAACAATGTTGATTTCGTCTTCGAGCATCCGGGCGAGGCGACCTTCCCGGTGTCCTGCTTCGTGGTCAAGCGCGGCGGCATGGTGGTCTTTTGCGCCGGCACCACCGGCTACAACATCACCTTCGATGCGCGCTATGTCTGGATGCACCAGAAGCGCATCCAGGGCAGCCATTTCGCACATCTGAAGCAGGCGGCGCAGGCCAACCGCCTGGTCATCTCGCGTCATATCGATCCGTGCATGTCGGAGCTCTTTCCCTGGCACGAGATCCCGCGCGCGCATATGAAGATGATGAAAAACGAGCACAAGCCCGGCAACATGTCGGTGCTGGTGCAGGCAAAACGCCCGGGTCTGCGCACCTTTGAGGACGCGGTCGAGGCGTGAGTGAAGTACTCGTCAGCAAGCAATGCGAAGCTCGTCTGTCGGGTTTTGCGCCAAGTGAGCGAACGGGCCGCCGGTTGGGACAAGGCGGCCAAGTCCGGACGCCGGAGATGGACGTTAATCATCAAGCAGGCGCTAGCGGATGCCGGCCGAAAGCGGCAGTACGAGGTCTACGGTTCGCAAATCAAGAACGCCGATGGGGGTGAATGGCTCTACGATATGTGTTGGTTAAGGTATGACCGGCGCAAGAGTCATAAGCCACTTCGCAGCCTTGAAATGGCGTTGGAGAGCGAATGGTCACGGAACGATGATGAGGTTTTGGGCGACTTCGAGAAACTCGTTGTTTCCAAGGCAAAGCTAAAGGTCGTGATATGTGATGCGCTTGTAGAAGCAGAAGTGGACGATGTGTTCAGTTGGCTTCCCAAAGTGGTCGGCGACTATGAAGATCCAGGCAATCAGGACTGTTATCTGTTTTGCGTGTTGGATCGAAAAAAGAACAAATTTCGGTTCTCCACTGTTCCTGAGGGCCTTTTAACGCAAAAGCAACGAGTGACAACGAAATGAGTGGATGCGGGCTCGAGTTTTGCATAGGCAAGGAAGCTTAATGACTGGCAATTGCATCCGGGGCGGCGCCCGCGCATCATGCGGATATCCTGGGGTTGCGGCGGGACAGAGGGTCGAATGAATGAACAATGCCCCACCGGTGGACGGGTCGACCGGCGCATCGGTTCGGTTGTCGCGAGCATGCTTGTACTTGGGCTCGCGCTCGGTGCCGGGTCGGCCTGCGCGCAGTCTGAGCGTCCGCCCGCAGCCGGCAAGCGCTGCACAGTCGACAAGGACACGCGGGTCGCGAGTTTGCAATCCGGCCGGCAGAACGGCAAAGCCCATACCCATGCGCGCAAGGGGCCGCCGCCGATGATCCGCTTCTCGCGCCCGTTCAGGGCCGACAAGGTGATGACGGTGGCTGCCGTCGGCGACGTGCTGCTGCACGACCGGCTGCAGAAGATCGCCGCCGTCCATCCTGCGGGCTTCGCCGATCTTTGGGCCGATGTGAAGGATCTTCTGATAGCCGCCGATGTCACCTACGCAAATCTGGAGGGCCCGGCAGCCCGCGATGTCGCGCCTGGCGGCCGTGCCACCAGGAAGCCGGTCACATCGCGCTACGACGCCAAGGTCTATCGCGGCTATCCGACATTCAACTATCACCCCCAGGTCGTCGAAGCATTGAAGCAGGGCGGCATCGACGTGGTCTCGACAGCGAACAACCATTCGCTCGATCGTCATGCGCTTGGCGTCGACCGCACGATCGAGGCGCTCGACGCAGCCGGTCTCAAATTCACCGGCACCCGCCACCGCGACGAGACCTATGCGCCGTGGTACGCGATCACCAAGGTCAAGAGCGCGCTCGGCACCCACAACGTCGCCTGGCTCGCCTGCACCTATGGCACCAACGACATTCGCGACCGTTACAAGCAGGTTCTGTTCTGCTACCGCCAGCGCAAGTTGGTGCTCGACACGGTGCGTGAACTGGCCGCGCGCGAGGACATTCACGCCGTCATGCTGACCCCGCATTGGGGGCTGGAATATCGCCATTGGCCGACCAAGAAGCAGCGCGCGCTGGCTTATGACGCGCTCGAAGCTGGCGCGACGGCCGTGATCGGCGGCCATCCGCACGTCATGCAGCCTTGGGAGCGCCACGTCACCAGCGACGGCCGCGAAGGGCTGGTGATCTATTCGCTGGGCAACTTCGTCTCCAACCAGCTTGGCATACCGCGGCGCAGCTCTGTGATCGCACTGTTGGGCCTGACACCCGATCCCGCGCGCAAGGGCAAGCTGGGCGTGGTCGCGGCGCGCTTCATTCCGATCCGAATGCATCTTCAATTCGGCAAGCCCGGCGTGCGCATTGCCGCCGAGTCGATCGAGCGAAGTGGGCGCGGGGCGGCCAACCAGGCGCATATCCTGAAGCACTTGCCTGCGGGCAATCTGCATCCGGCGACGACGCCGTTCTGGGCCGGGCTCGACTGTCCCGCGTAGCGCCGCCGATGGCGGGCGCATTCGCGAGTTGGGGAAAGACACTGCGATGAATGAAGTGGCGGCCTCGCGCCCGCCGGAGGGCGGGAGCATCATTCTTGACAACCTGACCGATACTTGCCGCCAGGCGGCGACAGCGGCCGAGACTTTGGCCGAGGCGGCGCGTGGCGCTGTTGCTGCGCGGGTCAGCGAGGGCGGCAAGCTCCGCGCCGCGGCGCTGGAGGCCGAGCAGTTCGCGGCCCACGGCTATGCCTGGTTGCGTACCTATGTCGAGGGCCTGAAGGCGATGCTCGGCTGGGCCGGGCGCCTGCAAGACGAGGATCGCCTCGGCGAACTTGAGCAGCTCATGTTGCAGGCGGCCTTCGGCGAGTATCTGGCGCAAATGGTCGGCGGCATCTCCATCAGCCAGGGCGAAGTGGTGCGGCCCGCCGATATCGGCCTGGCGGAGAGCGATCTGGCGGCCTTCAAGGTTCCGGCGGTCGAGACCCTGATCGCCGGCGGCAACACCAACGCCGTGCGGGTTCGCATCGCCGAACTCATTGCCGACCAGCATTTTGGCGCCGCCGGGCTCGGCGACGAGACCCTTCAGATGATGCGCGACCAGTTCCATCGCTTCGTCGAAGACAAGGTGCGCCCGCACGCCCACGAATGGCATCTGAAGGACATACTGATCCCGATCGAGTTGATCGAAGAGCTGGCGGCGCTCGGCGTCTTCGGGCTCACGGTGCCCGAGGAGGCCGGCGGGCTCGGCCTCGGCAAGGTGGCGATGTGCGTGGTCACCGAAGAGCTTTCGCGCGGCTATATCGGCGTCGGCTCGCTGGGCACCCGTTCGGAGATCGCCGCCGAGCTCATTCGGGCGGCCGGCACCGAGGCGCAGAAGAACGAATGGCTGCCGCGCATTGCGAGCGGTGAGGTGTTGCCGACGGCGGTTTTCACCGAGCCCAATACCGGTTCCGATTTGGCCTCGCTCAGCACCCGCGCCGTTAAAGACCGCGATACCTATAAGGTCACCGGCAACAAGACTTGGATCACCCATGCCGCGCGCGCCGACGTGATGACGCTCCTGGCGCGCACTGGCGGGCCCGAAGACGGCTATCGCGGGCTATCGATGTTCATCGCCCCCAAGCCGCGCGGAACCGATGCCGACCCGTTCCCCGCCTCGGGCATGTCCGGCGGCGAGATCGAAGTGCTCGGCTATCGCGGCATGAAGGAGTACGAGCTCGGCTTCGACGGCTTCGAAGTGGCGGCCGAGGGCCTGCTCGGCGGGGTCGAGGGTGAGGGCTTTAAACAGCTCATGGCGACCTTCGAATCCGCGCGCATACAAACCGCCGCCCGCGCCGTCGGCGTGGCCCAGAACGCCATGGAGCTGGGCCTGTCTTACGCCCATGAACGCATCCAGTTCGGCAAGCCAATCGCGGAGTTCCCGCGCGTCGCCGGCAAGCTCGCCTGGATGGCGGTGGAAACCCAGATGGCCCGCCAGCTCACCTATTTCGCCGCCCGCGAGAAGGACAGCGACCGTCGCTGTGACATCGAGGCGGGCATGGCCAAGCTGCTGGCGGCGCGGGTCGCCTGGGCCAATGCCGATAACGCGCTTCAGATTCACGGCGGCAACGGCTACGCCCAGGAATATGAGATATCCCGCGTACTCTGCGACGCCCGCATCCTCAACATCTTCGAGGGTGCAGCCGAGATCCAGGCCCACATCATTGCACGCGGACTGTTGGAGCGGCGGAACTGAACTGCACCCCCGATTGTCACCCCGGACGGCCGAAGGCCGAGCCGGGGTCCATCAAAAGGGTCAAGACGCAATTGGGCCGCCGCCAGGTTACGCAGGTTGCTTGGACCCCGGCTCTCCGGCCGGGGTGACGATCGGTGTTTGATCGCGGGAGTGTTGGCGTTGCGCGCAGGGCGACGCCCGCCCCGCCACTGCGGATGGGGTCGCGTTCCGGCGCCGGCTGTGGGTTCCGTCGTTCACGCAATTTGTCGATCCGCCACATCTCGATGGCCTCCCTCCATGGGTGACGACAGCATTGGTATGGGGACGGTGCGTTCCGGCCTTATGCCGCTTTCGCCTTGGCGGTGATCGGCTCGCACTTGACCGGGAAGTTCACCGAATTGGCGATGAAGCACTCATGGTGCGCCCGTTCGTGCAGCGACGTTGCCAGTGCCGTGTCGCATTCCGCAGTGATCGTCACCTGGGGCCGAAGCGTCACTTCGGTGAAGCGGCCGTTCCGTGGTTCTTCCACCATCACGCCCTCGGCCCGATCCTCGTAAGCGGTCACGACCACGCCCTTCACCGCGCATAGATGGAGATACCAGAGCATGTGGCAGGATGAGAGCGCGCCGACCAACATGTCCTCGGGGTTGATGCGGTTGGCGTTTCCGCCCAATGCCGCATCCGACGAGGCCGCGATTGCTGGCTTGCCGGGAACGCGGATTTCGTGGGCACGCGAGTAGGTCTTGTAGTCGGCGGTGGCCCCCGACCAGACGGTGGTTGCGGTATAGCGATGTTCCTTGGGCAATATTGGCGTTCCTCTCGCTAATTTGGTGGTGTGGCGTCATCCATCCTTCGAGGCCGCTTCGCGGCACCTCAGGATGAGCATCGAATTTGGACGAGCGACCGACGCTCATCCTGAGGTGCGAGCGTGAGCGAGCCTCGAAGGATGGATGACATTTTGCGTCGAGGCCAAGAACGCGGCGGTCTACTCCGCCGCCGCGGCCTCGCTGGGCCTCAGCCGTGCGATCACCTCATCGGTGGTCATAACGTCGGCGAAGACCTGGACCAAGGCGCCCAGGGAATAGTTGTGATCCTCATCGGTCAGCGCCGCATTGGCGTCTGAGACCATCACCGTCTTGAAGTTCCGCATCATCGCGTCGCGCGCCGTCGACTCGCAGCACACATTGGTCAGCGTGCCGGTGACGATCACGGTGTCGCGGCCCTCCGCGCGCAGCTTGGCCTCCAAATCGGAGGAGCCTTGGATGAACGCGGAGAAGCGGTTTTTGTAGAGCTGCCAATCCTCCGGCGCGGTTGCGAGCTCCGGTACCTGCGGGTGCCCGGCGCCGCCCTCGCGCAGATGCTCTAGCATTGCCTCGCGCCGCTCGGGCGAGAAGATATCCTGCATCATCACCGACCAGCTCTCGCAGATGTCGTCGGGAAAGTGGTTGATCACCCAGGCGATCCGGCCGCCTGCCTCGCGCAAGGCCGTGGCCAGGCGGTTGATGTTGGGCACGATCTCGCGCGCCATCGGCACCTCGCCGGCCATGCCCGGTTCCACGAAATACTTCTGCATGTCGATGACGACGAGCGCCGTCTTGGCGGGATCGAGCGTATCGAATATGTGATGGCGGCCGCCTCGGCGTTTCTCGATGTTGTCGAGCACGTGGGGCGGGAGCGCGATCTTGTGCATGGGAGCCTCCGCAGGTCATATTTTTGCAGGCGCCAGGTTAGCACAATCCCGCGCCGACGGCAGTCGGGTTGGCTTGGAACGGAATGAACCGAACTTGGCACGCTCGCGACGGCGATTGACGCCGCGTCGTGTTTGAGGATTGATGCGCCGCTCCCGTCGTCCATGACCGGCGTAACCCCGAGGTGAGGCACGATGTCATTTCTGAACGCCGATCTTTTCTTGGCCTTCGCCCTCGCCACCACAGCGCTGATCCTGCTGCCCGGGCCGATCGTCACGCTGGTGATCGCCAATGCGATTGCTCATGGCCGTGGCACCGGCCTAGCGACCGTGGCCGGCGCCAGCACCGGCAACGCGGTCCTGGTGGCGGTCGGCGCGCTCGGCCTGACCACGCTGCTGGCCGCGCTGGCGGATATTTTCGAGTGGGTGCGTTGGGCCGGAGTGGCTTATCTGGTCTATCTAGGGCTCAGGCAATGGCGCGAAGTGATACGGGCGAGCGCGGCGCCGGAAACGGTGGCGGTCCCACGCGGTCCCAACGTCTTCACCCAGGGGTTCGTGGTGGCGATCACCAATCCCAAGACGGTGCTTTTTTATGCCGCCTTCTTCCCGCAATTCATCGATCGAGGCTTGCCGGTCGCACCACAAGTGGCTGCGATGAGCGTCGCCTTTGTCGTCATCGCGATCGTCTTCGACAGCGCCTATGCGCTGCTGGCCGCCCGCATTCGGCCACTGTTGGCCGGCCGGCGCCGTGCTCGCGTCCGCGCAGGGCTGACCGGTTCGCTGCTCATAGGCACCGGCATCGGCCTGGCCCTGGCGCGCCGGGGCGGAAACTGACCATTCCGGCTAGTTGGACATGCGCAGCTTGATGCCGAAGAAGTTCTTGCACTTGCCCGCGTTGCTCGGCTTGCGCCAGTCGTAGACGCGCACGCGCCCGGTCAGCCCAGTGAGCTTGAGCACCGTCGTCGCGGCGTCGTTGCGGAAGGTCGGGCATTCGACGATGATCGTGTTGAAGAGCGAGGCCGGCACGTTGTAGCCATAGTCGCATTCGACCACCATGCCGGCACGTCGCAGCGTTGCGCAGTAGTCGCGTGACGGGGTGCGGGACTTCACCGAGACCCAGATCTTCCGACCGCGCAACGCAGCCAGCGCGGCCGGGTTGCCGGCGACCTGAGTGCCGCTGCCAGCACCACTACCACCAGCTCCGCCACCGCCAGCCGTGCTGCGGCCGGTACCACCGCCGCCACCTTCACCGCGCTGGCCGCCGGCTCCCGAGCCACCGGGATTGGGACCGAGCTCAGGCAGACCGCCGCCGCTCGGGTTGCCTCCACCGCCGCCGGAGCCAGGATCGCGCCCGCCGCCCTCACTCTCGCCGCCAGCACCGCCACCGCCACCACCGGCACCACCGGTGTACTTCGTGCAAAGATAACCTTGAGTCAAAATGGTCCTGCCGCTTCGAATGCGCTTTCTGGCGAAATGAACCATTATGACCTCCGCCGCGTCGATCGGTCCGGATCTATGCGTGAAGCGCCGCATGACCACCGGCCGGCGCACGCTGCCCTGCTTGCGGTAGCCGTGCCATGAAAGCTTTCGGTCGGCACTGACGGCGTAGAGGTAGAATACGCGGCTGGACGTGCGGATCGTTCGGGACTGTTTCCGACCGGCGCGCACGACGATCCAGCCACGGGTCGTCCACTGGCCGGAAAGCGATCGCATCCGGCGTGCAACATAGATCGTCCTGTTGCATTTGTTGTGGATCACCAGTCGGTAGTTAATCGTCTGTGCGTGGGCGCTCTGGCTGTTCGCGCCCAATACCGTCGCGCTTCCCGCGACCGCGAGCGCCAGTACGATCGACCGTGACACTTTCAGCATATTCTCGCCTCATCAGGTTTTTCATGCATGGGATACTATACGAAACGGATGACCGATTTTCGCCCTTTGACAGCTAGAACCGGCTGAACTTCCCCTGAGTTTCCGAGAAGACTATAGGCAAAGGCGTGCCGTTGAGACAATCGGGTGGTCGGTCAAATCTGCGGGATTAAGGCAATTTTTCCGACGATGCTGACTTTGGCGACACAGTCGGACATCTCTCAAAATATCTGCAGCAGCCAGTAGACCGGCCAGACTGCGGCGAAGAAAACCGCTTTGGCGGCCAGCCATACCAATGCCCCCAGCCATTCGCCGATGGGCGCATCGCCGGGCCATCCGTGCACTATGATCCAAGCGAAGGTTGGTACACCGCCGGCGAACCAAACGAGCCCCGACCAGATGCAGCCATCGGGCATGCGCTCGTAGCCAGCACCGCCGTGGATAGGCCGGCGCCAGCGAAACCTCGGAGGGACTTCACGAGGCGGGCGGTCGTTGTCGCGTTCGGTCAACGGGCCGCCTCCACCGCGACAAGGTCGACGTTTCACACCACAATGGAACGTCGATTGCAGTGCGCGATGCAAGCAAAACTAGTGTGATTGAGCTAGTCGTTGCGTGACTGTCCGCAGCGTGGAATTCGCCGCTAGCGCCGGCTGGTCAGTTTCGGCAGGATGTCGCCGTTGACGGGACAGCGCCGAACGAAGGAGACAGCGGCATGAAAATATTTGTATTGGCGACGCGGACCGGAGAATCGGACGAGATCGCCAAACTGCTGGCGCCTGAGGCCAAAATGGCGTTGCAGATGGTCGCCGCGGATTTCGTCCGCGAGATCTACAGCCGCAAGGATGGTCAGGGTGCGATCCTAGTCGTCGAAGCCGACAGCCTGGAGGATGCCCAGGCGAAGCTTGGAAAACTGCCGCTGGTGGAAGCCGATCTGCTTACGCTCGACTTCTACCCGGTCGGTCCCTACCGCGCGATTGCGGCCATGGCCGAGGCCTGACCGCGCGCCTCTCTAGCGGCAGACGCCGGGCCGGCGTAAGCTTGCGCCCATGTCATCCGTGTTTCCGATCATCATGGCGGTATTGCTGGCAGCGGTCGTTGTCGTGCTGTTGCTGGGCGTTGTTTCAATGGCGCGCGGCGGTTCTTTCAACAAGAAGCACGGCAACAAGTTGATGCGCGCGCGCGTTGGACTGCAGGCGCTGGCCATCGTCGTGCTCGGTGTCGTCTGGCTGATCTACCGCAGGTAAACCCGCCGCAAGGCCAAGCGCACGAGCGATCCCATGGTCAAGCTCAACAAGATCTACACCCGCACCGGCGACAAAGGGCAAACCGGGCTCGGCGACGGCGCGCGCGTGGCCAAGCATTCGATTCGGGTCGCCGCCTACGGCACGGTCGACGAGGCCAATTCGGTGCTTGGTTTGGCACGACTGGAAACGGCCAAACTTGAAGATGACGGTGTTGCCGAGGCGATGCTGGGCCGCATCCAGAACGACCTGTTCGATGTCGGTGCCGACCTTTGCACACCGGAGCAGGAGAACCCCGAATACCCGCCGCTCCGCGTCAGCGCTCAGCAGGTGGAGCGGCTCGAGGTTGAGATAGATGCCATGAACGCCGAGCTTGAGCCATTGAGCTCATTCATTCTGCCAGGCGGCAGCGCCGTCTCCGCCTGGCTCCATCTGGCGCGGACGACGGCGCGCCGGGCCGAACGGTTGATCGCCGAACTGGCCGAGGCCGAGGCGATCAATGATCAATCGCTGACTTACATGAACCGGCTCTCCGATCACCTGTTCGTCATGGCGCGTTTCCTGAACGACAAAGGCAAGGCCGACGTCCTCTGGGTGCCTGGCCAGAATCGGTAAGGCGGCCGAAATGAAGGTGGTGAAATGAGCGCGATCACAAATACCCAAATCCTGGTGCGGGAGCTGCCTCGGGGCGAACTGACCGAAGGCCATTTTGAGGTCGCGAAAGCGCCCCTCCCCGAGCTCGAAGACGGCGAGGTGTTAGTGCGCCACATTCTGCTCTCGCTCGACGCCGCCAATCGCGCCTGGATGCAGGGGCCGACCTATCGGGACGCGGTCGTTGCCGGCCAGATCATGGCCGGCTATGGCCTGGGCGAGGTCGTGGAGAGTCGGAGTGATCGACGGGCGCCGGGCGATATCGTCGCTGCTGAACTGGGCTGGCAGGAATACGCCGCCGTATCTGCCAGAACCACGGTCAAGCTGCCCAAGGACTACCGTCCCCTCAGCCATTTTCACTCGGTACTCGGCATCGCCGGTCGTACCGCCTATCACGGGCTGATCTGGATCGGCGAGCCCAAGGAGGGCGACACGGTCGTTGTCTCCGCCGCGGCCGGCTCGGTGGGCCAATATGTTGGCCAGATCGCCAAGCTCAAGGGTTGCCGTGTCGTCGGTATCGCCGGAGGACCGAAGAAGTGCGGCTTTCTGGTCGACGAACTGGGCTTCGACGCGGCGATCGATTACAAGGGCGAGCACGTCCGCAAACGTCTGGCCGAGCTCGCACCTGACGGCATCGATATCTACTTCGACAATGTCGGCGGCGACATCCTGGAGGCGGCACTTTTCAACATGGCGCAGTTCGGGCGCGTCGTCTGTTGCGGCGCGATCTCGCAATACGACACCACCGAGATGACCAGCCCGCGCGGCATTCCCGGCGTGATCGTCTTCAAGCGCCTGAAAATGCAAGGTTTTATCGTCCTCGATTTCGCCGACAGGGAGCCGGAGGCGAGCCGCGATCTGGCGGCCTGGGCGCAGGCGGGCAAGCTCAAGGTCGTGGAGGATGTGGTAGAAGGGGTGGAGCGCGCGCCGGCTGGATTGATCGGCATCCTGAACGGCGACAATATCGGCAAGCGTATGGTGCGCGTCGGCGACGATCCGGCCTAATGGCCGGCGGTTGCCGCGAAATCGTCAAACACAAATCCCGCTTGGGCGCGACCTTTGATGCAATGCGAAGCACCGTCTTGCCGGGCACTCCTGCCGCGTTGACACACAGATGCCATGATCCTAATGTTGCGCTGCAAAAAAAATTGCGGAAGGTTGGTTTCCGTACACTGATTGCCGGTCCTCGGGGGAGGTGCCGGCCTTTCCTTTCCAAGCGGGACATGCGAGCCCTGATCGGGGCGTCCGGAGGTATGCGATGAAGGTCCTGGTCGGGGTCAAGCGCGTGATCGACTACAACGTCAAAATCCGCGTCAAGTCTGATGGCACGGGCGTTGAGACCCAGAACGTCAAGATGTCGATGAACCCGTTCGACGAGATTGCCGTCGAAGAGGCGATCCGCATGAAGGAAGCGGGCACGGCGAGCGAAATCGTCGCTATCTCGATGGGCCCGCAGCAGTGCCAGGAGACCATCCGCACAGCGCTCGCCATGGGCGCCGACCGGGGCATCCACGTGCTCACCGACGACCCGCTGGAACCGCTCGCGGTGGCTAAGCTGATGAAGGCGATCGTCGACGAGGAAAGTCCTGAACTGGTCATCCTCGGCAAGCAGGCGATCGATGACGACGCCAACCAGACCGGACAGATGTTGGCAGCCTTGCTCGGCTGGTCTCAGGGCACATTCGCCTCCAAAGTTGAGCAGGCCGACGGCCAGGCCGCGGTCACGCGCGAGGTCGATGGCGGGCTGGAAAGCGTGACGTTGAAGATGCCGGCGGTCGTGACCACCGATCTGCGCCTGAATGAGCCGCGATACGCCTCGCTGCCCAACATCATGAAGGCCAAGAAAAAAACGATCGACCAAAAGAGCCCGGCTGATCTGGGCGTCGATACCGCCCCGCGCTTGGAGATCCTGAAGGTCGCGGAACCGTCGAAGCGCGAATCCGGCGAGATGGTCGAGGATGTGGCGGCCCTGGTGGCCAAGCTCAAGAACGAAGCGAAGGTGATCTGATGTCTGTCCTGGTTGTCGCCGAACACGATAATGCGTCGATCAAGGCCGCGACGCTCAACACCATTGCCGCAGCCTCGGAGATCGATGGCGATGTGAGCGTGCTGGTGGTGGGCGAGAATTGCGACGGCGCCGCCCAGGCTGCGGCGAAGATTGCCGGGGTCTCCAAGGTGCTGAGCGCCGATGGAGCGCATCTGGCGCATGGCTTGGCGGAGAATGTCGCGCCGCTGATCGCCAAGCTCGCCGAGGGCCACAGCCACGTGCTGGCGCCGGCCACGACCTTCGGCAAGAACGTGATGCCTCGGGTAGCGGCACTGCTCGACGTCCAGCAGATCTCGGAGATTTCCAAGGTCGAAGGCCCGGATACTTTCGAACGCCCGTTCTATGCCGGCAACGCCATCGCGACCGTCAAGTCGTCCGATCCGATCAAGGTCATCACGGTGCGCGGCACCGCCTTTGATCCGGTCGCCGCAGAGGGCGGCTCGGCGTCAGTTGAAAGCGTCGACGCAGGCGCCGATGCGGGACTGTCCACCTTCGTCAGTCAGGAGCTCACGAAGTCGGATCGCCCAGAGCTGACCAGCGCTAAAATCGTCATCTCCGGTGGGCGCGGCATGCAGTCGGGTGAGAATTTCGCGCTCCTGGAGGCGGTGGCCGACAAGCTCAACGCGGCCATCGGCGCCTCGCGCGCGGCGGTCGATGCAGGCTTCGTGCCCAACGACTATCAGGTCGGCCAGACCGGCAAGGTGGTGGCGCCGGAGCTCTATATCGCAGTCGGCATTTCCGGTGCGATCCAGCACCTCGCCGGCATGAAGGATTCCAAAGTCATCGTGGCTATCAACAAGGACGAGGAAGCGCCGATTTTTCAGGTCGCCGACTACGGCCTTGTCGCCGATTTGTTCAAGGCGCTGCCCGAACTGGCCGAAGAGCTGGAAAAAGCCGGCGCGGGCAGCTGAACGCATCGTCGCCTTGAAGGAGACTGCACTGTCATGAGCATCAAATTGATCGGCGTCATCGGCGCGGGCCAAATGGGCCACGGTATTGCGCATGTCGCCGCGCTCGCCGGCTACAACGTGATCGTGACCGACGTCGATAAGGACGCGCTTGGCCGTGCAATAGAGACGATCGAATACAACATGGTGCGCCAGATCAAGCGCGGCCTGATCAAGGACGAAGAAATGCCTGGGGCGCTGAAGCGCATCAAGACCGGGCAAAGCTACGACCTGTTCAAGGACTGCGACATGGTCGTGGAGGCCGCGACCGAGAACGAAGCGGTCAAGCGCGAGATCTTCAAGGAGCTCTGCCCTTATCTGAAGCCCGAAGCGATCGTCGCTTCGAATACCTCGTCGATCTCGATCACGCGCCTCGCCGCATCGACGGACCGGGCGGAGAAGTTCATGGGCATGCACTTCATGAACCCGGTGCCGATGATGCAGCTCGTGGAGCTGATCCGGGGGCTGGCGACCGACGAGACGACGTTCAGCGCGGTCAGGGAACTGGCCGGAACGATGGGCAAGACCGTGGCGGTCTCCGAGGATTTCCCGGCCTTCATCGTCAACCGCATCCTGCTGCCCATGATCAACGAGGCGGTCTATACGCTTTACGAGGGCGTCGGCTCGGTGGAAGCCATCGACGTCGCCATGAAACTCGGCGCCAACCACCCGATGGGCCCGCTCGAGCTGGCCGATTTCATCGGCCTCGATACGGCGCTGGCGGTGATGCAGGTGCTCTATGACGGACTGGCGGACTCCAAGTACCGTCCGTGCCCGCTGCTGGTGAAGTATGTCGAGGCTGGCTGGCTGGGCCGTAAATCGGGTCGCGGTTTCTACGACTACTCAACCGACGTGCCGGTGCCGACACGATAAGTCGATTTCGGTTCCGCCAGGCCGGCAGCAATCAAACAGAGTTTGTGTAGCGACTACCGCTCCGCGGTCAGGATGCGGACGTCCTCGCCTTGGGCGGCGAGCGCCGTCAATACCCCTGAGGCAAAAGCGCCGGTGTCGATGCCGATGCGGTTGGGCAGAAGCTCAGGCGTCCAGGTGATCGTGTGGCCGTGGACCACTCGCGCCTGGTGATCGGCATTTGAATCAAGGAAGTCCTCGCGGATCCACATCAGATCCTCGTCGCTCTGGCGTTCAAGCGGCACGTCGGGCCGCACGCCGGCATGGACGAAGAGGTAGCCGCCTTCGCTGTGGTGCATGTCGAGGTCCCGCAGGAAATCGAGATGCGCCTTGGGCATCGCCTCAAGCAGCCGGGCGCGCAGCGACTTGATGGCGTCGGGCTCAAGTTCCGTCCAGTCGCCTGGGTCGACGCCGTAGCTGGCGATCGTGGTCTCGCCGCCGTTGAAGAGCCAGCCAAGCCCATCGCCGTCGCCGGCGAGGAACTTCAGCATGTAGTCCTCGTGGTTGCCCTTCAGATAGATCTCTTCGAAGCCCTCCAGCGGATCGTGAAGCAGGGTTTCGATAACCTCGAAGGAATCGGGGCCACGGTCGACATAATCGCCCAGATAGACCACCACCAAACGTTCGATGCCAGCCTTCTTGACGGCCCGCTTGCGCCCATCCTTGGCAATCTTGTTGCGGATCTTGGCCAGCAGATCAGCGCGACCGTGGATGTCGCCGACGGCATATACGCGCGTGCCGGCGGGCACCCGATAGGGTGGTCCGGCCGCGGTTTTGTCGGGGAGATCCGCCTGATCGAGCTTGGCGGGGGAAGTCGCGCGGGACATCCCGCTAATGTAGGGATCGCCCGCCCGCCGCGCCAGTCTGCTCGACCAGAGCATACGGCTTCTAGACCTGCCGCGGCACCGGCCGGCGCCCCCATCCGTCCGCCCAACGAGTGGATACTCTGCGCGGGGTCTTGGGAGTCTTGACCTGCGATAGCGTCATGATGGACACGGCGTCTAGCTAGTCTTTTCTGCTGCGATCTTCGCGGCGGCGCGGCTTGGCGTGCGCTTGCGGGCCGGGCGCGGCTTTTTGGGTTTGAATTCCGCCCAACGTTCGCGCCCGCCGTGATTGTCGAGGTAGCTAATGAGAGCTGCGACCACCTTGCGGTCGTAGAGCGTACCGGCACCGCTGAGCAGGGTCTCGATGGCCTGGTCGATGCTGACGCCATCGCGATGCGCCCGCTTGCTGGTCAGCGCCACAAAAGCGTTGGCAACGGTGACGGCGCGGGCGGTCACCAGGATTGCTTCGCCCTTGAGCCCCTTGGGATGGCCGCTGCCGTCCCAATGCGCCTGGACTTGGCGCAGCGTTTTTGTGACCGGTCCGTCGAATGCGACGCCTTCGAGCATGTCGGCGGTCGCCTGAATGCCTTCGCGGACCTGCGTCATTTCGGCCGCGGTCAGCTTGCCGCGCTTGGTCAGAATCTTGGGGGCGACAAGAATCTTGCCGAGGTTCATCAACCGGCCGGCATATTCCGCGGCTTCGCAGTTTTCGCGTCCCAAGGCCATTTCTTCAGCGACGGCTCGGGCCACAAAGGCGACACGCTCGGAATGGTGCGCGGCATTCGGGTCTCGGCGGTCGACCACGGTGACCAGCGTGCCGACCAGATCGCGAAGGCCCTTCAGACGGCCCTCGCGCTCTATCACGGCCGACGTCACGTCCTCTTCCACGACCAGCACGCCGCGCGGCAAGTCGCGCGCGATCGGCAGCGGAATATGCTTGGTCTGGTAAACCTTTTCCTCGCCGTCTTCCTCCACGCGGTGCACATCGGTGAGCTGGCGGCCCTCTTCGGCGGCCTCGCGGTTGAGGCGCTGCAGAACCTTGGCTCGGGTCGGGCCGAGCACGGCATCCATCGCCTTGCCGATCATGTCGTCAAGCTCCATGCCGGCGCGCCGCGCCGCCACAGCGTTCGCAAACTGCAGACGCGAGGCAGCGTCGGCGATAAAGATCGCATTGGGCTGGCTATCGGTCAGCAGGCTGAGGAAGTTGCGCTGTTGTTCGAAGCGGTCGGCCATCTGGCGGAACTTGGTGGCGGCTGTGCTGGCTCGGCGCGATGCGCCGTGACGCCATAGCCCGAGCACCGCGGCCCCGACGATGACGACGCCCAACAATAGGAAGATCAGCATGCGCCGGGCCCGCGAATCGCTCGGTCCCAGTGCCTCGTCACGATTGATCTTATGCAGCAGCAGCCATTGTGCGTGCTTCAGACGACGGCTGGTCGCCAACACTTCGGTACCGCTGTAGTCCCGCGCCATGGTGAAATCGCCGGGATGGGAGAAGGCGAATGCGGCGGCCAGGTGCGGCGTGTTCAATGCCATGATCCGCGAGAGCGCCTTGGTGCCACCGGCCAGCGGCGAGAGGTAGTCGACCACCGATCCGCGGCGGCGGATCAATACGCTTTCCTGGGTCCCCGCCGGGAGGCCCGGCTGCCGCAGCAGGGGGTAGAGTTCGCTGGCCACAGGTTTGATGCCAAGCACGATGCCGATCTGGCGGTTGCTCTGGAGGCTGAAGATCGGTTGCGCGAAGGCGATGGAGATCTTTCCGGACGGCGATTTATATGGCCCGAAGAGCCCCGCCTTGCCTTTGGGCAGCCCGTCGATGAAGCGTCGCAGGTTGCTTTCCAGCGGCGGAAAATGCCCGGTTGAAACCACGAAGCGCCCGCGCATGTCCATCAGCCCCAACCCGGCGACGCCAATGCGGGGCACGCTGGCCCGTACCGCCGGGCCGGTCGGCGCAATCCGGTAACCGGTCCGCGCGGCTGTGACCGTCAAGAGAGTGTTCAGATACTGGGCTTCGGCCGGCTGCGGCGCACCGGCCGCACGGCGATTTTCGCCGAGGCGGGTGAAGTAGAGCTTGAGCGCATTGTTTTCGGCCAAGCCGCGGAGCGTTCCGTGTTGCCGCTCGATCCATTGATCGACAGCAGCGGTGCGGCTTTCAGCGACGATGCCAAGTCGGACCTGCCAAGCCTGCATGTCGCGCTCACGGGCGTCGTTCACGAAGCTCAGCACCAGGTAAATCGTAGCAGCGACCGCCGCCACGATGCCAGCGAACGTGCCACCGATTTTGAGCATCAGCTGCGGGTCGCCTTTGAAGTCGAAGGGCTTGCCGGATCCGGCGATGAGGGGGTCTGAGCTGCCCGGCGCGGTAGCCGTGGAGGGAATGGCCATGCTTTTCCTGCGCAATAAGTGCCGGCGCGCCCGCGTCACCTTCTTCTGCGGTCGCGTCCGATCCTGGCGCCAAGCGTAAATTGCCAGCGATTAACAATGGATTAACCCTAGGAGCACCCGTTTCTCGCCGCGTTAACCAAATCCGTTAAACGCCTCTTAACAGGCTGCGCAGTAGCGTGCCCTGGGCTTTGAAAGCCCGGTTTCGGCCGCTCCTGGCTGGGGGGAAACGAGGGAGAGACGGGTAAATGGCTCTTATGAGCAACACGCCGTTGCGCAATACGTTCGATCATGAATTCTCGCACGAGCCCGTTTTGGGGCGGATTGCGACGTGGCTATTGGCGGCAGCGCTGGCGCTGTTATTGGTCTTGGCGCTGATCGGCGGCGCCCCATCGGCCCGGGCCAGCAGCAATACGCTGTTCGGTTATGACGAGCAGCGCTTCACCTCGACCAAGCCTTTCACCAAATGGCGTGGCGCGCTGAAACGTTATTTCCGCGAGCGCGATCTCCAGCCCGGCGCCTGCACCTCGACTTTGTTCAACAAGTGTCATCTGCAGGACTGGAAAAAATTTCTGACCAAGCAGCGCGGCAAGGGCGCCATGGCGCAGCTCGACGCGGTCAATCGTTACATGAACCGCGCGCCCTATATCACCGATCCGGTCAACTACGGCGTGCCCGACTATTGGGCTACGCCGCGGCAGTTCTTCAACAAGGACGGCGACTGCGAGGACTACGCCATCGCCAAGTACATGTCATTGCGTTCGCTCGGCTGGTCGACCGACAAAATGCGCATCGTCGTTTTGCAGGACGAGAACCTGCGCGTCGCCCATGCCGTCCTGGTGGTCTATCACAAGGGCCGGACCTACGTGCTCGACAATCAGATCACGCAGGTCGTCACCGACGACCGCATCGCCCACTACCGGCCGGTCTATTCGATCAACGAGCAGTCCTGGTGGCTGCACAAGCGGCGCGACGCGGTGAGTGCGAACTAGAACTTTTGCCGACTAAACTTGAGCCGGCAACTGGGATTTCCGGGCTCTGCCGTCCGTGGCGGGGTCTCTTTTGGCTCTGCCGGCGCCGGCCCACTCCCCCACCCGACCACCCATGAGCATACGATCCCGTGGGTGGTCGGGTGGGGGAGTGCGCCGGCCGCAGCACCGGCAAAGCCACAAAAATTAATCAGTCCTCGCGCTCGCGCGGCGCGTATTTGTTCAGGATTCGCTGAAGCGTTCGCCGGTGCATATTGAGGCGGCGCGCCGTCTCAGACACATTCCGCCCGCATTGTTCGTAGACCCGCTGGATATGCTCCCAGCGCACCCGGTCTGCCGACATCGGATTCTCCGGCGGCGGAGGCAACGGTCCGGCATGGGCCTCCAGGGCGGCCGCGATCTGGTCGGCGTCGGCCGGCTTGGGCAGGTAATCGACCGCTCCCGCCTTCACGGCTGCCACCGCAGTGGCGATATTTCCGTAACCTGTCAGCACGATGATGCGCGCATCGGCGCGGGCCTGGCGCAGCGCCTCGACCACGGCCAAGCCGCTGCCGTCGCCGAGGCGCAGATCGACCACCGCAAAGGCGGGCGGCATGACACTGGCGGCGGCGACCCCGGCGGCGACGCTGTCCGCGGTCGTGACGATATAGCCGCGCTGCTCCATGGCCCGCTCCAGGCGGCGGCGCAGCGGCGCGTCGTCGTCGACGATCAACAGCGAGCGGTCGGCCGCGTCCCCGTGCGGACCACCGGGATTGTCAGACCCATCGGTCAAGCGATTACCCCCGTTCTTCACCCTCCATTGTGCCGCGATTCCACGCAACTGCAACCTCCGCCCCGCCTTTTGGTGAATTGACGAAGGTGATCTCGGCCTCGGTTCGGCGCAAAAGCGTGGTGGCGATGAAGATGCCGAGCCCCATATGGCCCTCGTCGTCGCGGCTCGAAATGTAGGGCTCGCCTAGCCTGTCGCGGACGTTGGCGGCAAAGCCGGGCCCGTCGTCGCGCACGCAGATCGTGACCCGTTCGTCACTCCAGGCGATTTCGACCTCCACGGCCTTGCGGGCGAACTGGGTGGCATTCTCGATCAGAGTCCCCAGGCCATGCAGTAGTTCCGGGCTGCGCGTAACGACAGGCTCGCGGATTTCGCCAGCAGCTTGGCCGGCAGCCCCGCTGGTTTGCTCCGGCCTCAGGATCCGCATCTCGATCGGACCGTCGCGAAAAGGCTCGGCAGCTGCCTCGGCGAGTGCTGAGATCGGCAGGCGGGCGAAAGGATCGCCCGGGTCGACCTCCGGCTGCTTGGAGAGGCCGGCCAGGATATCGCGGCAGCGGCCGGACTGTTCGATCAGCAGATCGACATCCTCGGCGAGTGCGCTGTCCTCAGGCAACTCGCGTTTCATTTCCCGGGCCACCACGGCAATTGTACTGAGCGGACTGCCGAGCTCATGTGCAGCCGCGGCGGCCAATCCGCCCAGTGCCGATAACCGCTGTTCGCGGGCCAAGGTCATCTGGGTCGCGGCCAGCGCATCCGACATGCGCCGGGCTTCTTCTGAGACGCTGCCGACATAGGCGGCCGTGAACACGATGCCCAATGCCAAAGCCTCCCAAATCCCGAGCACGTAAATACTCGGCAAGGCGAAACGCCCATCGGTCCACGGAAACGGCAAATGCCACAGGGCGAGCGCCGTGATCGCGAAACCGGCCAGCAGCCCGAGCGCTATCGTGCTCAAACGCGAAAGCACCGTGGCGGAGACGATGACCGGCGCCAGGACCAGCACCGAGAACGGGTTCTGCAGACCGCCGGTTAGGTACAGCAGCGCCGACAGTTGCAGGATGTCGTATGCGAGATAGAGCGCGGTCGCCCGGTCGCCGAGGCGCACGCCCAGTGGCTGACGCGTCATGATAACCAGATTGAGCACGGCGGACGCCGCGACCACCGCCAACGCCCAGCCGAGCGGAAACTCAAAACCGAGCCCATAGCGGACCACCAGCAGGCTGACGAGCTGCCCGAGCACGGCGACCCAGCGAATGTAGACCAGAGTGCGCTGCCTCAGCCGTTCGACCGTTTCGTGACGGTTGCGTCCGCCTGCAGGCATGAACGTCGCGACCGGACTGGCCATATTCGGGCCCTCGATTTTTGGCCCGGCCGCCGTGATGACATGAACTTGCGTGCACGCGTCCGGGCGCGTGGTGGTCAGGGCCGCTGGGATACACCATATTTGCACCGTGGACGAGCCGGTCATCAAAGTTCAGTCGCTCAGCAAGCGCTTCGAAAGTGTCGTCGCCGTCGACCGCATCGAATTCGCCATCGCGCGCGGCGTCACTGCGGCGCTGCTCGGTGGAAATGGCGCCGGCAAGACGACGACGCTCTCAATGCTGCTCGGCCTTTTGATCCCGAGCGAAGGCAGTGTGAGCGTGCTGGGTGTCGACATGGTGCGTCGGCGCCACGAGGCGCTGCCGCGCATGAACTTTTCCTCGCCCTATGTTGAGTTGCCCTACCGCCTCACGGTGCAGGAGAACCTGACCGTTTTCGCTCGGCTGTACGGCATGCGCCAACCGCGTCGTCGGGTGCAGGAGCTGGCCGAAAGCCTCGCGCTCGGGCCGCTTCTCGACCGCACCGTCGGCAAGCTGTCGGCGGGCCAGAAAACGCGGGTTGGTTTGGCCAAGGCATTGGTGAATGAGCCCGAAGTCCTGTTGCTCGACGAGCCGACCGCGTCACTCGACCCGGACACCGCTGATTGGGTTCGCGGGTTCCTGGAGGACTACCGCACGCGCACCGGAGCAACCATTCTGTTGGCCTCGCACAACATGGCCGAAGTCGAGCGGCTGTGTGAGCATGTGATGATGATGCGCGCTGGCGTTATCGTCGACCGCGGGTCGCCTGCGGAGATGATCGCGCGCTACGACCGCAAGACGCTCGAAGAAGTATTCCTTGATATCGCCCGTGCGCCGGGCCGCCCCGCGGCGGCGGAGTAGTAAAGATGAGCTCAAGCAGCGAGCGGGCAGCAAACCCGAATGCGGCGGAAACGGCGCGTCGAGGTGGATCGGGCGGGGCTGGCCGACGGATAGCCGCGATGATCTTGCGCTATCTCTACCTTCTGAAGGGGTCATGGCCGCGCATCATTGAGCTGGCCTATTGGCCGACCGTGCAGGTCATTCTGTGGGGCCTGATTTCGACTTTCTTCGTCTCGCATTCATCCTGGCTGGTGCAGGCGGCCGGCGTGCTGATCGCTGCGGTGATGCTGTGGGACGTGCTGTTCCGCAGCGAGCTCGGCGTCTCGATCTCGTTCCTGGAGGAGATGTGGTCGCGCAATCTCGGCAATCTCGGCGTTTCGCCGCTCAGGCCCTTGGAGTTCGCCGCCGCCCTGCTTTCGATGAGCGCGATCCGCACGATCATCGGCATCGTACCGGCGACATTCGTGGCCATCGCGCTCTACGAGTACTCGGTTTACGAAATGGGCCTGCCGCTGCTTGCCTTCTTCACCAACCTTTTGGTGATGGGCTGGTCGTTCGGGTTGGTGATTTGCGGCATGCTGATCCGCTGGGGGCTGGGCGTGGAATCGCTGGCCTGGCTGGCGATTTTCGGCGTGGCGCCGCTGTCCGGTATCTATTACCCGATCTCAGTGCTGCCGGACTGGCTGGAGCCGGTCGCATTCTCGCTGCCGTCTGCGCATGTCTTTGAGGGCATGCGTGCTGTGTTGTTGAAGGGCAGTTTCTCCTGGCACCACTTCGGCTGGGCGGTGGGCCTGAACGTTATCTATCTGGCTGTGGGGATCGGCACTTTCCTCAGGGCCTACCACGTGGCCCGGCAACGCGGGCTGCTGCTCCAATCGGGCGAGTAGTGGGCGCGTGCCGCTGGGGCGGAAGCCCGATTACCAGTGCAGCAGCCGGATCGAAATTTGCGTGCGCGGCGCCTGCACGGTCACCGCCGCCCGCTTGAAGGACGGCGCCGACAAGCGTGGCCGGGCGTTGTTGGAAAAGGCAAACCCTTCGAGCGGAATACCCAGGCTCTTGTCGAATCGGTTGTTGGCGTTGGCGTCGTGATAAATCGCAACGGCATAAACCCCCGGCTTCAGATTGCGGAATACAAACCGCGCGGTGTTACGCTTCACTTTGACTTTGCCGCCTGCGATGGTCCCGCTTCGCTTTGGGAAGCGCTTGGGGTCGTTGTAGAGGCCAAGCCGGACCAGGCCGCTGACTTGCTTTATATTTGTGATCACGATAACGAGTTCGGCAGCGCGCGCCGTGCCTGGACCGAGCGCCGAGAGGGCGGCCGCGGATATTGCGCAAGCGGCAATCAATTGTGTCACGGACTGGTGCTTTGAGGTTCGCATCACGGCGTCATACGCAGGGCAGCTGCCATCCATCCATCATGAGGGTTGGGCCCGAGGTCGGCAAGACCGGCCGCGTCAAGGCTTTCGGTTTGTCTGCCAACGCGAATGGCTTATAACCACGCAAAGTGGGCATGTGCGGGGGGTTGCCATGTATGGGCGCACTCCCGATATCGGCGGTTAGCAGACAGATCCCAAGATGGATCCGGTGTCAGACCCCAAGACGGACCCCAAGACGGGCCCCAAGGCAGACCCCAAGGCGGATCATGGCCGACGACGGTGACAACACTCAAGGCTACTGGCGGGACACCAGCCTCGCCTGGTGGCGCGACATCCAGATCGCCTTGGCCACGCTGACCATTTTGCCGATCAGAGGCGTGGGCGATGTCAAGGACGGCGAAGCCTCCGCCGCCGGTCGCGCTTATCCGATCGCCGGTCTCGTAATTGGCGTTATTGCCGCCGCGATCTTCGCTGCCGCCATGGATTTGAAACTTTGGCGCCTGGTATCGTCGATTGGCGCAATCCTCGCCATCGTCGTGCTGACCGGCACGCGTACCGAAATGGGCGTGGCCGCCTTTGCCGATGCGCTCTATCGCAAGTCCGATCCAAAGGACCGCGTTGCCGCCCTCGACCACACCCATCTGGGGGTGCATGGGGTTCTGGCGATCCTTTTCATGGTGACCTTGAAAATTGGCCTGATTGCCGCTGCGGCCACGACAATCGATTCCGCAGCGGCGCTGATCGCGGCAAGTGCGGCCGCTCGGGCTGCGCTGCCGCTCACGACCTACAACCTTCCCGCGGCGCCTGGAATTCCCGCGAACCCGCTGACGGCGGCTGCGAGCCGCGATGCGATGTGGACCGGCTTGGCGCTTGGCGTCGCTTTCGTTCTGTTGTTCTTGGGGCCTTTGACGGGTTTCGTCGCACTGGCCTTTGGCGGACTCGTCGGTGCCGCGGCGGCCTGGCGGATTCGCCACGAGCTGGGCGGCTACACTGTCGAGGGTCTGGCCGTGGTGCTGAGTGCCACCGAGATTGCGGTCATGCTGGCCGCAGTCATCATCCGCTGATCGGCAGACCGTCCATGCAAGTCACACGCTGGTGGTGGATCCGGCACGCGCCGGTGACCGAGGATGGCGGCCGGGTCTATGGCCAGCGCGATCTTCCCGCTAACACAACCGACCGGCCGTCATTCGAGTCGTTGGCCGCGGCCTTGCCGGCGGGCGCGGTCTGGCTCACCAGCCACCTCCAGCGCACCGATCAGACTGCGCGGGCCATCGCGGCTGCCGGCGCCGACTTCGCGGAGCCGCTTGTCGAGCCCGATCTGGCAGAACAGAATTTCGGCGAATGGCAGGGCGAAATCCGCAGCGAGATTTTCGACCGGCACGCCGAACCGCACGCCCTGTGGTTGGCGCCGCCACACGTTCGCCCGCCGGGCGGCGAGAGCTTTGAGGATCTGAGCACCAGGGTCGCCGGCGCGATCGGGCGTCTGACCCAAGCGCATGCGGGGCGCGATATCGTCGCGGTGGCTCATGGCGGCTCGATCCGCGCAGCGTTGGGGTTGGCGCTGGGGCTGGATGCCGCCCGCGCTATCAGCTTCAACACCGGCAATCTGTCGCTGACACGGCTCGATCATCTCTTGAGCCCCGACGGCGAGGCGGTCTGGCGGGTGATGGGCGTCAACCTGCCGCCTGGATCCTCGCAACAGATTTCAGCTGCTCCATTCGGCCCGGCCTAAATCAAATATGCCGCCAGTGCAGCCGCCGCGGCGGCGAGCGGAAGCCCTGACGCGGCGATCAGATACCGCGTCCGACGAATGTCGCCGGTCTCGGCGCGCGCCCGGCCGGATCCGACCCAGTTGCCGGCCAGGCCAAGCGCCAGGTCGAGTGCACCGGCGACGGCAGCCACAGGCCAGCCATTGTTGAATCCGGGATAGTTCGATCGGTCCTTCCAAAGCGTGGCGACCGCACGGCCGGCGCGGGCCTTGGGTGTCGCCAGGGCGCCCAGAACAAGGAACACCACCGACAGCCGCGCCGGGATCGCATTGAACGCCTCGGCGAAACGGTGCACCGCAAGGCCGAAAGCGGAGGATCGTGTTTCGCGCCCGATCTCGCTGGAAATCGCGTGGGCGACGACGTGGACAAGCAGGCCCGGCAGGCCAAGTGCCAAATACCAGAAGGCAGGACCGACCGCGCGGCTCGCATAGGCCGCGGCGCTGGCTTCGATCGTTGCGCGGGCGACCGCGTGTCCGTCGTTCTTGTCGCAGCTGCCGCCAAAATGTTCGGCCAGCATTTCTGCTGCCACGCGAGGCCGTCCGAGGGCGCGCGAAACCACGCCAGCGCGCACCACGGTGCCTCGCAGCTCAAGGGTGAGCGCGAGTAGGCCGGCTTCCACAAGCCAGCCATAGCTGAAGGAGCGGGTCCATATCTGCAGCCCCCATCCGGCCAGGGCTGCCATGCCCGCGAATGCGAGCACCAACAGCGCGCCGCGCACAACGCGCGTACCCTCGCCCCGCGAAGCGCGGTCGAGACGGCGCGCAAATTCTGCCCCGGCGCGGCCGATCAGCGCCAGCGGATGCAGCGAAAGGCTCGCCCGGAGCGGCGGCACGGCGATCACCGCCTCGAGGGCGAATGCGATCAGCAGGGCCGCCGCCGGCGTTAGGCCGTCGGTCCAGGCTTCGGGGATCATGGGCGTGCTGCTCGGGTCCACGCGGGGCCGTTGGCGGGGTAGGTCCGCGGGCTCAGCGCTTTTCGGCCTCCCTCAGACGTCGGACGATGGCGGTGCGCCGAAAATCGCGGGCATGGTCCGCCGCCGTCTTTCCGGTGTAGTCGGTCGCATTGATATCGGCGCCGTTTTCCAACAGAGCCTCGACCGCCTCCAAGTGGCCATTCTTGGCTGCGCCCATCATCGGGGTCGAGCCGAATTTGTCTATGGCGTTTGGTTTGCCGCCGGCCTTTAGCAAGAGCGTGATCGCTTGGGCATGGTTGAATTGCGCGGCGAAATGAAGGGCGGTGCTGCGCTTTGGATCGCGAGCATTGACCCGGGCCTTATAACGGATCAGAAGCTTGATGATTTCGACATGGCCTTTACGGGCTGCCGCCATCAATCCGGTGATGCCGTGCACGTCGCGCTTATTGGGGGTTGTGCCGCGGGCGAGTTCGTCGCGGACCGTGTCGAGATCTCCAGTCCCCGAGGCGTAAACAATTTCCGGCCCGGCGAGCGGGTTGCGGCCGCCGCCTTGGCTACCGTCCTCATCGCGCCGGGTCACCTGGCCCAGCGCGAGCGAAGCGCCAAAAATGAAGACCATGAAAACGAGAAGAATACGCATTGTGCCCGGACCTGTCCGCCGTGGTTAGGTGTCTGGCGCCAGTCTAGTGAAACCGCCGATTGCGGTCGAGCGGGATGCTGTCTTCTGGCGCTTATGGATTGTCCATGATACGCGGCGGTACGGACCCGTCTTCCCCGCTCAGCCGCGGTCACAATCGCGTGGGGCGGCGTTCGGCCGCGTGGAGCCTCGGGGCCGTGGGCGATAGAGTGCTGGCATAGTTGTGCCGGACAAGCCGTGCCGGCCTGGTTCTGCCGATGAGCCTGCCGGACAATCCGGGAAAAGCTGCTTCACGATGAGCATGAACAACGTCCAATTTCGCGTCGTCCGCTACCTGATCGCTGCATTTGCCGGCGCGGCGGCGGGTTTGGCCATCTATCTGATCCTGGGTTTCGGCGAGCCGTCGCGTAGTGGGCGCCAGGTGGGGAGTACGGCCAGCACCGGCAGGGCGCTGATCGGCGGACCGTTCGAGCTGATCGACCACACCGGCAAGACCCGCAAGGATGCCGAATTTCGCGGCAAGTACATGCTCGTCTTCTTCGGATATACCCATTGCCCCGATTTTTGCCCGACAGGGCTGCAGGCGATGGGCGAGACGCTCGATGCATTGGGCAAGCACGCGGAGAAAATTCAACCGATATTCATCACAATCGACCCCGAGCGCGACACACCCAAGGTGCTCAAGGACTATGTGCCCAATTTTCACAAACGACTGATCGGGCTATCCGGTTCCAAGGCTGCGGTCGCAAAGGCAGCCAAGGCCTACCGTGTCTACTACGCCAAAGCCGGCAAGAAAGGCGGCGCCGACTACCTGATGGACCATTCGACGTTTACTTATTTGATGGGGCCGGATGGTCGCTATCTCATCCATATCTCGCATGGCACGCCGCCCAAGAAGGCGGCGGAGCGAATTCGCAAGAAATTCTGACGACATCGGCGGTTTCGCAGAAGACGCGGTGGCAGATCTTCAAGCCGACCCGCGCAAGAGGATCCCTTCAGCAGCCTGGCGGGTTTCCGCAGTCAGCCAAGTCTCCAATGTCGGGTCTTCTTCCGTCTCGATCGCCGCCTTGATGCGGGCGAGTGCCGGGCCGCGCAATTGGCGTTTCACCTGGCCGTACGTGCCCCGCGGCAGCTGGGCGAGGCTCATGGCCTCGGCAATAGCCCGGTCCAACAGGGATTCCGGCTCGGCCAGTTCGTCGATCACGCCCCAGGCAAGGGCTTGGTCGGCGCCGACCAGGCGGCCGAACAGCACCATTGCGCGGGCGGCGGCAGGAGACAGCTCACCCCTCGCCACCTCGATCGCGGCAACCGGGTAGGGGACACCTGCCTTGACTTCGCTCAGACCCAGAGTTGCCTTGCCGCGCGTGCAGATGCGGTGATCGCAAGCGAGCGCCAGCACCATGCCGCCGGCGATGGCATGGCCGTTGATTGCCGCGACCGTGGGTACCGGAAACTGATAGAGACCGCCGAACAGACGGTTCAGCCCTTCGACAAGAGCACGCTGCTCAGGCCGCGCATATCCGGGCACGGCCTTGAGGTCGAGGCCCGCGGAGAACGCCGGCCCTGCACCCGTCAGGACCAGTGCCCCGATCGTGTCGTCTTCGGCCAAACGGGCCAGGGTGTCCGCCAAGCGCTCGACAGCATCGAGGTCGAGTGCGTTGACCGCCCCGCGCGCCATTCGGAGGATCGTGATGTCGTTACGCCGCTCGATTTCACTGGTGAAAACGCTCATCGTGGCCTCTCCCATGCGGAGTTTGAGGGGTATTTTTTCTTTACGTTTACGTAAACGTAAGCTCATAAACGCCTCGTTGCAATGATCTTCCCGTTGAGCGGTCCGAATTCGACATGATCGCAGGGCTTGTATGTCCAACAGGCCGCTCGCCCACTCGTTCGTGTGCCAATAAATCGATGGCGGCAGACGGGACATTTCGTTAACCTGTTGCGGTGCAACATCGGGGGCGATGATGGCGCGTTAGCGTCGCTATGCAACGGGGGCCTATGCTTTATACGCTTTACGACCTTCAGCTCTCGGCCTGGGAGCCGATGCGCCAGTTCGCCAAGATTGGCGAGGCCTTGTTCAGCCACCCTGGCCTGCCATTCTCCTATACCCATTCCGGCCGTGCTGCGGCTGCGATGTGCGAGATGGTGGAGCGTGGCACGCGGCGCTATCGCAAACCCGAATTCGGGATCACCTCGGTCACGATCGATGGCGAAGCGCGTCCGGTCCACGAGGAACCGGTGCTCGAAGAGCCCTTCTGTACGCTGACCCGGTTTCGCTACGAGGGCGCGGAGAAGAACCCCAAGCTGCTGATCGTAGCCCCGCTGTCGGGCCACTACGCGACCCTGCTGCGCGGTACCGTCAAGGCGATGCTGCCGGGCCACGACGTCTACATCACCGATTGGGTCGACGCGAGCCGTGTATCCATCAGCCACGGACCCTTCGATCTCGACGACTATATCGACCAGATCATCACCCATTTGGAGCATCTGGGCCCGAAAACGCATGTCATGGCGGTCTGTCAGCCTTCCGTGCCGGTGCTGGCGGCCTGTGCCGTGATGTCGGCCGATCGGCATCGCTGTACGCCGCGTTCCATGACGCTGATGGGGGGGCCGATCGACAGCCGGTCCAATCCGACCAAGGTCAACGAATTGGCGACATCGCGTCCGATCGAATGGTTCGAGCGTTCGGTGGTCTCGCGGGTGCCGCTGGGCTATGAGGGGGCGGGGCGCCGTGTCTATCCGGGCTTTCTGCAGCTCACGGGCTTCATGTCGATGAACCTCGACCGTCATGTCGGCGCCCATATGAAACTCTTCGAGCATCTCGTCGTCGGCGACGGCGACAGCGCTGAATCCCATCGCCGCTTCTACGATGAATATCTCTCGGTGATGGATTTGCCGGCGGAGTACTACCTGCAGACCGTGAAGACGGTGTTCCAGGATCACGCGCTGCCCAATGGCACGATGACCCATCGCGGCCGGCCCGTCGAACTGGGTGCGATCAAGAAGACCGCGCTGATGACCGTGGAGGGCGAGCTCGACGATATCTCCGGCGTCGGACAGACCAGCGCGGCGCACGACCTTTGCACCAGCATTCCCGCCAAGCGCAAGCGCCACTGGGAGCAGCCCGATGTCGGGCATTACGGCATCTTCAACGGGCGCCGCTGGCGCGAAACGATCATGCCCAAGGTGGCCGACTTCATCCGCGCATCGGCCTGACCGGAATACGCTTAGCGGTTCGTGCCGCGGACCCGCGCGACCGCGTCCTTCCAGATCGCATAGGCGGCCGCGCGCGCTTTCTCGCCTAGTGCCGGTGCGAATGTGCGATCCTCCGCCCAGCGCGCCGCAATCGTTTCAAGCGAGCCGTAGAGCCCGACACCAAGCCCAGCCAGAGCCGCGGCGCCCAGGGCTGTGGTCTCTGTCACGTGCGGCCGCGTCACCTGTAGGCCGAGCAGGTCGGCCAGGCGCTGCATCAGAGCGTCGTTTACCGCCATGCCGCCATCCACCCGAAGCGATTTGGGGTCGCTGCCGTCAGCGCGCATCGCCTCGATCAGGTCGCGGGTCTGCAAGCACACCGCATCGAGCGTGGCGCGGGCGATCTGAGGGCGGCCGGTATCCCGGGTGATCCCAAGGACGGCGCCGCGCGCGTCAGGATCCCAATAAGGCGCCCCGAGCCCGGTGAAAGCCGGCACCACGGTGACACCGCCTGCATCGGGCACGCTCGTCGCCAGCGCCTCAATGTCGGGCGCGGCTTCGATGATCCCCAGCCCGTCGCGCAGCCATTGCACCGCCGCACCGGCGATGAAGACGCTGCCCTCCAGTGCATAGGTGGTCTCGCCGCCGAGGCGGTAGGCGACGGTGGTGAGGAGCCGGTTTCGGGAAGCGACGGCCTCGCTGCCCGTGTTGACCAGCATGAAGGCGCCAGTTCCGTATGTGCTTTTCATCATGCCGGGCGAGAAACAGGCTTGACCGACCAATGCGGCCTGTTGATCGCCTGCGATGCCGCCTATTGGAACCGCGGCCCCCAGGATGTCGGCTTTTGTTGCGCCAAACGCACCGGCGCTGTCGCGCACCTCCGGCAGCACCGCGCGGGGAATGTTGAAAAGTTTCAGAAGCCCATCGTCCCAGTCGCAGGCATGGATGTCGTAGAGCATCGTGCGGGAGGCGTTTGTGGCGTCGGTCGCATGCACCGCTCCGCCGGTCAGGCGCCACAGCAGAAAACTGTCGATGGTCCCGAAGGCGAGGTCGCCGCACTCCGCCGAGGCGCGCGCGCCGGGTACGGTGCCGAGCAGCCAGGCAAGCTTGGTGGCCGAGAAATAGGCATCGACGACGAGCCCGGTCTTGGCCTGGATCGCGGGTTCATGCCCCGCCTCGACCAGTTTGCGGCAAGCCTCTGCAGTGCGACGATCCTGCCAGACGATGGCATTTGCCACGGGAGCGCCGGTGGCCCGGTCCCAGAGCACGGTGGTCTCGCGCTGATTGGTGATGCCGACGGCGGCGACGGCGTCCGCTTCGATCTTGGCCGCCGCGAGCGCGCCCTTGCAGGCCGCCAGCGTCGTCGTCCAGATGTCTTCGGCATCGTGCTCGACCCAGCCATCGGCCGGGAAATGCTGGGTGAACTCGATCTGATGGGCGCCGGCGATCGCGCCTTCACCGTCGAAGACGAGCGCGCGCGACGAAGTCGTGCCCTGGTCGATGGCGAGGATATGGCTTGCGTGGCGGCGCGCGGCGGACATTGGAAGCGCTCGGGGAATTGCGGATGGTTGGGAACAGCGCGAGTGGATCCATGATCCGGGCCGCCCAGCAGCCTGTCAAGCAAGCTCCCCTCGGACACGTGATGCCTCATGCCTTGCCGCCGTCACCGCGCCGCGCTATGACGGTCGCGACGATGGCAAAGCCCCCAGAGTTGCTCCTAATCGCCGACCGCGAGGTGCCGCTGACGCTGCGACGCAGCGCCCGGGCGCGGCGCATCACACTGCGCATCGACGAGGTCAACGGCGCGGTGGTGCTCACCTTGCCGCGACGCGTTTCGATCGCGGAGGGCCTCGATTTTGTCCAGGAGAAGCGGCGCTGGCTGGCCCAGCGCCTCGACAGCCTGCCGCCACGCGTTGCCTTCGAGGCGGGAGCGGAAGTTCCGGTGTTGGGACAGGCGCGCACCGTCATCTGGACGCCCGGCGCGCCTCGGGCGGTGCAGCTTGGCCCCGAGGTGATCCGCCTGGGCGGTGAAGCAAGCCTCGTCTCTCGCCGCATCGAGGCCTGGTTGCGGCGTTTGGCGCGCGAGGAGATCGGCTTTCGCGTCGAGGTCATGCGGGCGCGCATCGGCGCCGAGCCGGGTCGGCTTTCGATCCGCGACACGCGCTCGCGCTGGGGCAGCGCCAGCGCCGACGGCAACCTCAACTTCTCCTGGCGCCTCGTGATGGCGCCGGATTGGGTGTTGGCGTATGTGGTCGCCCACGAGATCGCGCACCTGAAGCACATGAACCACGGCGCCAAGTTCTGGGATTTGGTCGAGACGCTTGTTGGCGATCCGGCGGAGGCCAAGCGCTGGCTACGCGCGCACGGGCCAGGGCTGCATCGCTACGGGTAGGCAGGTGGACGTGCAATCGCCGCCGACAACCCAGACCGAAGGACGCTCATCCGGCGGCCGAGTGATCGTAAGAAGCCTTCTCGGACTTGAGAGTCATTGTCGCTACGAAGTTGCCACAGCGCGATGTCCGTTCATGGCGCAAAAGCCAATTTTCGCAGCGGAATTGCCGATGTCCGGGATTGACCCGAAGCGGACGTTGCTGAGTCACTCGATTGTTGGCCGCCGATGAACTCGGGCGGGCCGTCAGTCAGGTGCGAGCCGACAACATCCAGGTCACTTCGCAGGAGAAGACAAGGGTCTCATTCTGATTCAGGATTTCATGGAATGCCACGACGTATCCACGACCCGGCTTCTTCGACGCCGCCTTGCTTTTGATCTCTACTCGAAGGCGCAGACGGTCGTTGGGCCGGACCGGCGCAGGCAGCTTGATGCGCCACTCAAACCCCCCGAGAAATGCCAGCTTCGCGAATACAGGGATGGCGGACCGATACCATAGGGTCACAGTGTACCCACCGCTTGAGATCACTCCCCCGAAAGGTGTCGCCAGTGCGGCAGCCTCGTCCAGGTGGATGGGTTGGGGGTCGTTTCGCCGCGCATAGTCCAACATCTCTTGTGGATCTGCATATACCTCCTCTCCCCAGAACTTGGCCCCGACTTCGAGATCGTCCCAACAGAGCTCTTCCAAGTCGCCCTCGCAAGGTTTTGACGTTTCCCGGGCTGGACCGACGCGTAGCGCCCAGCGATGATCCGGCGATTATTTGCAGGTCCGCACGACCTGACCACCCGCACCGATGTCCGCTAGTGCCCTGATCGAAAGTTCGTGGCAACGAATACTAAGTGAACCCACACACCAACCATTTGAGCCTAGTGCGACCCTGAACGCACTGATCGACGCTTGACGTTGTTTGTGGCTATGCGCGGGCTTCGAGAATCATATTGACCGGTGTCTCGGTGGCCCTGACAACATTTGAGAAACCGGCATCGTTCAGAACCTTGGTCAATTGCTTTTGACCGGCCTGGGCGCCCAGGGCAAGGCCGATCTCTTGGGCCTTGGAGGCGGGGACACACATGGTCGTCGAAAATCCATAAAAAATCGCGCCCAGCAAATGGAGGTTTTCCTCAAGGGTATCGCCGGCAGCCGGCTCAACGATCATGAAAGTGCCATCGGGCCTTAGGCTTTGTTTTACATGAGACGCAGCTCCGACCGGATCGCCCATGTCATGAAGCGCATCGAATGTGCAAACAAAGTCATAGTCGCTGCCGGGATAATCTTTGGCAGTCGTCACGCGGAACTCGACATTGGTGACGCTGGCCTCTTTTGCCTTGGCAGTCGCCGCCTCAATCGACGGCGCATGGAAATCAAACCCGAATACGGTTGAATTAGGAAAGCTCTGGGCAAGCAGGATGGTCGATGATCCGTAACCGCAACCAATGTCCGCTACCTTCGCCCCGGCATTCAGTTTTGCTTCGACGCCGTCCAATGCCGGTATCCAATGGTTCACAAGGTTGGCGGCATAGCCCGGGCGAAAGAACCGGTCGGTGCCGCAGAAACAACACGCTTGATGTTCACTCCACGGGCGGCCTCTTCCGGTCTTGAATACATCGACTGCAGTTTCGTGGCTTGAATACTGCGAGATGATGCTTTCGAAAAACCCCTGCATGCAGGTCGGCTCACCTTCATGAGAAAACAGGGCTGCTTGTTCCGGCGACAAACTGAACTCATCGGTACCGGCGTCATAGCCGATGTAGCCGGCAGCGGCATTGGCCGACAGCCATTCCCGCAGATATCGCGCATCGATCCCGGACTTTTTCGATAGTTCGGTATGCGTGCTGGGACCCTCATTCTCTAGAACTTTGTAAACCCCCGCCTGATCGCCGATGTAGGACATCAAGACGCCTATAGCCCCGCCCACATCGCCAAAAACCTTGCCCTGAAGTTCATCGAATTTTCCTTGGTCGAATACCTGCTTAGTCATATCGGGTTGCTCCTTTTTACCGTCGCCGCAAGGAAGAGGGAGGCATCACGCGGGCATCATGAGTTGACCGATTTCTTTGGCCGACCATCGGGGCCCCAATTGATCTCACGCGGCCCTTGGGACGTGAACCAGTGGCAGCCCCACCGTTCGATCTCACGCCGGGCTGCGGCATCATCGAAGCCCGACGCGGCCGTTCCCAAATCTGCGGGAAATTCCAATGGCAGCCACGTCCCGCCGCTGGGTGTCGGCAACGGTGCGCCGTCGGCGCTCAAGCTCACCCCATAAAGGTCGTCCGAGACAGAGCACGAGAAAAAATGAAGCTTCGGTTCGGCGGCCATCGGCAGGCTCCTTTCGCGATCTGTCGAATTCACTTGCTTGATTAGCCTGCATCCTAAATGCTCCACAAAGCAAACCGATATCATCGATAAATATTATCGTTATGAGCGATATCTTGAAGCTTGATGCTCGACTGCTTCTCGCGTTCGTCGCTATCGCCGAGGAACGCAGTGTCACCCGTGCGGCCGGTCGATTGAATATGACACAGCAAGGGCTCAGCGGCGCGCTGGCCCGTTTGCGCGACCTATTCAGTGATCCGCTGTTCATACGTGAATCCCATGGCGTTGCTCCTACGCCGCGGGCCGAGGCACTTTACCCTAAGGTGAAGGTCGCCATCGAACGCTTACGGGATGTTGTGGAAGCCGAAGACTTCGATCCGTCTGAAACACAGTCAGTCATTCGCATTGCCGCGGCTGACTATGCCCTGGCCGCAGTCCTGCCGCCGCTTTTTGAGGCGCTCAGAGGTGTCGCCCCGAACCTGAGGCTGGCGGTCGAACCACTCAGGATCGAGAATCTGCTTGTCCAGATGCGGAATGGCCAGATCGACTTGGCCTTGACAGTGCCCGAGTTCGTGCCTGACATGCCCCATTCCATGACATTGTTTTCCGATCGCTATCTGTGCGCATTTCGCAAACAACACCCGTTGGCCGGCCGGGCCTTGACCCTGGAATCATTCTGTAGCGGCGAACACCTCCTCGTCTCACCTAACCGTGCCGACTTCCGTGGCCCGGTAGACGAAGCACTGGCGCAGGTTGGGTATTCCAGGAAAGTCGGTGTGGTTGTCCCGAGCTTTCACATAGCACTTTCGCTATTGGCGAAAAACGACCTCATCGCAGTGTTGCCAGAGCGTCTGCTCCGGACAGAACAAGACGGCCTTCACATCTTTGAACCGCCGATTGAGATAGCACCGTTCGACATAATCTGCGTGTGGCCGGAACGACTGCACACCGACTCGCTTACTGTTTGGTTCCGCGAGTACCTGCGCGTGAGGGTCGGCGATCGCTGAAGATCGTTCTCTGCGCCCGTTGACACGAGCTCAAGTTGATGGCGGGCCGGCTACAATCGGACATGGTCGAACAATTCTTCGACATCCGCTTTCGGGCGCTAAGCGGACTTGCCGCTATGGGTCAACCAGGCTGCCATGAGAGCTCTGAAGTCCCGGCAACACCTTACGGCCACGCGGGCGACGGAGCAGGGTTGCTTAGATAGGTTGGGACAGGCTCCCGCCGATAGATCGCCACGTACGTCGCGGCCCGCGGGACTCCAGTTTGCGTGCAAGCATCGGATAGAATGACCGATACCGGCGCTTTAGGGTCCGCAACATCCAATCACCGATGATGCGAGCCCGAAGCCCATGACCTATATGACCGAGATGACGCAAATGACCGACGCCGCCGTCCCCGCCACGCCAGACGACCGCACCGATACCGGCAACGAGGCCCGCTGGCAGGCCGTGCTCGGCCGCGAGGCGGCGCTCGATGGCGCCTTCGTCTACGCCGTGCGCTCTACCGGCATCTATTGCCGGCCGTCCTGTCCGTCCAAACGGCCGGGCCGACCGCAGGTCGCGTTCTACGAAGTGCCCCAGGCGGCCGAGGCCGACGGCTTCCGCGCCTGCAAACGCTGCAAGCCCAAAGACGCGCGCTCCGCCGATGCGACCTTGGCCGCCGTGCGGGCCGCGTGCGACTTCATCGACAATGAGACCGAGCGCACCGTGACGCTGGAAGAGATCGCTGACCGTGTCGATCTCAGCGCATCGCATCTCCAGCGCCGCTTCAAGACGCTGATGGGTGTATCGCCGCGCGAATACGCCGACGCCCGGCGCATGACGCGGTTTCGCGATGCGGTCAAGGCCGGCGACGACGTGACCGGCGCGCTTTACGAGGCGGGCTACGGCTCGTCCTCGCGGCTCTACGAACGCGCCGGCGCTCATCTCGGCATGACGCCCGCCACCTATGCCAAGGGCGGCAAGGGCGCACAGATCCGCTACGCGCTGGCCGATTGCGCCTTCGGTCGTATCCTGGTCGCAGGCACCCGGGCCGGGATCTGTTTTCTGGCCTTCGGCGAGAACGATGCGCGTTTGGCTGAGGAGCTTGGTGAGGAATTTCCGGCCGCCGAGCTTGCCCGCGACGATGCCGGGCTCGGAGCTTGGCTCGACGGCGTTCTTGATTTTCTCACCGACGGTACGCCCCATCCGGAGTTGCCCCTCGACGTGCGCGCGACCGCGTTCCAGCGCCGGGTGTGGCAGGCGCTCACTGATATCCCCTACGGCGAGACCCGCACGTACTCCGAGATCGCCAACATGCTCGGCGCGGAGCGGGCCCAGCGTGCGGTTGGCCGGGCCTGCGCCACCAACCCGGTCTCGCTCCTGATCCCGTGCCACCGCGCGATCCGTGAAGATGGCGGGCTCGGCGGCTATCGCTGGGGCCTGCCCACCAAGCAGGGCCTGCTCGACCACGAGCGCGCCAAGGCCCCGACGCGGAAGTAGCAAGACCGAGCCGAAGGAGCGGGCCGGTCCGGCTCGCCCTTCGAGGCCCGCTTGCGCGGGCGCCTCAGGATGAGCCTCCGTTTGTGAATCAAAATCAGGGACGGGCTCACCGAAACCGCTGCTCATCTTGAGGTGCGAGCATTTGCGAGCCTCGAAGGATGGACGTTGCGTCGCCTATGCGCCGCGGCGCTCTCCGATCTCTACACCCGCCTCATACCCCACGCGCATGACCCGCCCGCAATGCGCGCGTTTGCGAGGTGCGTCGCGGATCGTTATATGCTGAACTCCCGCCACCGAAATTCTCCCGGAGACACCCGTGAAGCGCGCAGCCTTCTGGGCGTTGCTGATCACGCTGATCGCCTATCAGCCGATCGCGACCGACACTTACCTGCCGGCGTTGCCGACGATCGCGCGGTTCTTTGCGACCGACGCCGCGATGGTGCAGTGGACGCTGTCGATCTTCTTCATCGGCACCGCGGCGGGGATGCTGTTCTACGGTCCGCTCTCCGACCGATTTGGGCGCAAGCCGGTGTTGATCGTCGGTGTCTCGATTTTCCTCGCGGGCTCGATCGCATGTCTTTTCGCGCAGACGATTGAAGTCTTGATTGTCGCGCGCTTCTTCCAGGCCGTCGGCTGCTCCGCCGCGCCGACGATCGCACGCGCGGTGGTGCGCGACGTCTTCGGCCGTGACGAGGCGGCCCGGGCGCTGGCCTATCTCGGTGCTGCGATGGGGTTGATCCCCGCCATCGCGCCGATTGTCGGCGGTTACTTGCTGACCACCTTCGACTGGCGCGCCATCTTCGTCGCCATGGCGGCGGTTGGCGGCATCACGTTGGCGAGCCTCGGCGGCCTCTTCCACGAGACCAACAAGAACCGCGATCCCGATGCGCTCAATCGCCAGCGCATGACCGCCAATTACCGCGAGATGCTGGGCGAGCGCAGCTTCATGGGTTTCGCTCTGACCGTCGCTTTTTCCATCGGCGGACTGGTCATGTATCTCTCCGGCTCGCCCCATGTGATCATCACCGAGCATGGTGTCGGGGCGGACGTCTACGGCTACTACTTCGCCGCCATGGCGCTGACCTACAGCGTCGGCACACTGCTCGCGGGCCGTATCACCATGCGGGTGGGCATTGAGCGCATGGTGCTGATCGGTGTCGGCGCCTTGGCATTGGCCGGGCTGGCCCAAGCCGGCCTTGCGCTGGCGGGCGAGCGCACGCTGGTGTCTCTGCTGGTGCCCCAGGGGGTTCACATGTTCTTCCTGGGCTTCGTGCTGCCGAACGCGCTGGCCGGGGCGATCGGCCCGTATCCGACCAAGGCCGGTTCAGCCTCGGCGCTGCTTGGGTTTGTGCAACTGACCACGGCGGCCAGCCTTACTATTGGCGTCGCATACGCGTTCGGCTGGAGCCAGCTGACGATGAGCATCGGGCTGGCGGTGATGTCGACGTTGGCGCTGCTGGTTTTCTGGTTGCTGGCCTGGCGCGCCCGCGACCGCCGTGTCCTCAGTCCCGCCGAGGCCCGCGCCACGGAGCGCGTCTATACCATCGGCCGACGGCCAGGTTAGGGGGCGGGGCCCGCAACACATCCTTCGACAGGCTCAGGATGAGGCTTTTCCAGGCGCGGCAAGCAGAGGCCTCGCTCATCCTGAGGTGCGAGCGAAAGCGAGCCTCGAAGGACGCACGACCGTCCGCCCTCCGCATCACTGGACCAAATCAGCGAGCGACAATTCTGGCGTTGGGAAGATAGGGCGCCTGCTGGCCCTTAGTTCAACTTGCCCGGCAGGTCCTTCAGCGCCTCGTTGACCAGCTTGGCGGCCTGGGTCTTGTCGACCTTTGACGTCAGGATCTGGCGGGTCGCGGCAATCGCGAGATCGACTGCCTGGGCGCGCACGTCGGCTTCGGCCTGGGCCGCGGCCTGGGCGATGCGGTCGAGGGCTTGCTGCTCGCGCCGCTTGATCGCAACTTTCAGGTCTTCGCCCGCCTTCTCGCGCAGCCTTGTGGCTTCCTCGCGCGCATGGGAGAGCATGGCCTCGGCCTCCTTGGCCGCGTCGCGTTCCTTGCGCTGATATTCGGCGAGCAGCTTCTGCGCTTCTTCACGAAGCCGCTGGGCGTCGTCGAGTTCGGTCTTGATGCGGTCGGCGCGCGCATCGAGCGCCGCCATCATCGGCTTGGTCGCCTTCCAGACCATGAACAGCGCGAAGATGACGAACGAGACGGCGACCCAGAATTCGGCGCTTTCCAGGAGATGATCCATCAGCCGAGCTCCTTCACGGCCTTCGTCACCGCGTTCTTGGCGACCGTCGTCGTGATCTCTACGCCGATCAGCTTTTCAGCGGCCGATTGGGCGATCTCCGCGGAGAGCTCGGCGATCCCTTCGAGCGCTGAGGTTCGCGCCTGATCGATGCGGCGTTCGGCCTGGGCGACCTCCGATGCGAGGCGCGTGCCGAGCTTCTCATGCTCGGCGGCGGCCTCGGCCGAAGCCAGTTCGTTGGCCTCGCGGATCACCACCTGCGCCGATGCGCGTCCTTCGGCTGAGAGCTTTTCGTACTCCGCCAGCACCCCTTCGGCCTCGTTGCGCAACTCCACCGCGCGCGAGACGTCGCGCTCGATACGCTCGCGGCGATCCTCCAACACGCGCCCGATCTTCGGCAAGGCGACCCGCCAGGCGATCAGGAAGAACAGGATGAAGGTAACCGCGAGCCAGAAGATCTGTGAGGCGAAAGTCGACGGATCGAGTTGCGGCATGCCACCCTTCGTTTCGCCGTGACCCTTCTCCGCCGCCGAGGCTATGGCGAGCGGAAGCCCGCTCCCCAGAAGAGCCAGAACGCCCGGTAGGATGTGGCGTATGCGCATCGCGAATGCTGCCCGGTTCTTTAGTTTCCGTGGGAACGCCGGCAAGCGCCGGCGGCCATCAGAATACGAAGAGCAGCAAGAGCGCGATAATCAGCGCGAAGAGCGCCAGCGCTTCGACGAGCGCGAAGCCCAGCATGGTCATCGTGAACACCTCGCCGCGCGCGGCCGGGTTGCGTCCGACCGCCTGGATGAAGGCGGCGAAGATGTTGCCGATGCCGATTCCCGAGCCGATCACGCCGAGGACGGCGATACCCGCTCCGATGAGCTTGGCAGCTGTTGCATCCATGTCGTTGTCTTCCTTCTAGCTGGAACGTGTCGTTAGGTTCGCTGTGCCGCCCGCATCAGTGCAGATGCAGCGCGTCGTTGATGTAGAGGCAGGTCAGGATCGCGAAGACGTAGGCCTGCAGGAAGGCGATCACGATCTCCAGTCCCGTCAGCGCCACCATGAGGGCGATCGGCAGAATGCCGCCGATACCGAAGGTGATCGCGCCGAGGCCGAAGACAAAACCGCCGATGACCTTCAGGAGCGTATGGCCTGCCAGCATGTTGGCGAAGAGACGCACCGAGAGGCTGATCGGCCGCGAGAGGTAGGAGATGATCTCGATCGGGATCAGGAGCGGCCACATCGCCACCGGCACGCCAGGCGGCACGAAGAGGCTGAAGAAGTGCATTCCGTGCTTGACCAGGCCGAGGATGGTGACGGCGATGAAGATCACGATCGCCAACGCGAAGGTGACGATGATGTGGCTGGTGAAGGTGAAGGAATAGGGGATCATGCCGAGCAGATTGCCGAACAGCACGAACATGAAGAGCGAGAAGACAATCGGGAAGTACTGCTTGCCTTCCGCGCCTATGGTGTCGCGGATGAGGCCGGCCACGAACTCGTAGCTCATCTCTGCGATAGACTGCAGGCGCCCCGGCACCACGCTGGCCCGGCTCATGCCGAGGATCAGCAGCCCGGAGGCGAGCACCAGCGCCGCTGCCATCGCCGCCGCGGAATTGGTGAACGAGATATCCAAACTGCCGATCTCGATCGGCACGATCGGTTTGATCTCGAACTGCTCGAGTGGGCTCGCCATGCTTCGTCGTCCCTCAACCCCGTTTGTTCGGGGCTTGCCTTTTCGGGCCCCGTTCGCCCGTGTCCTTATTCTTCTGGGCCGCTGTCGTCCGACTCTTTTTCGTCCGGCCCGGTCTTGCGCTCGGCGGGCCGGTATCCGATCGCGCTATCCTGGCCGCTCGCCGTGCGGATCACATTGAACGTGCCCGCGGCGGCGCCGAGGAAGAAGAATGCGATCAACATCCACGGCAGCGTACCCAACCACCAGTCGAGCAGCAGGCCGATGACCACGCCGACGACAACCCCCGCAACGAAATCAAGCCCCATGCGCATGGCCAAGCCGATACCCGACATGTCCTGCGCCTTGCGGGATCTGGTCTTGCCCTTGGCACGCTCCTGTTTGTCCTGGGCCTGGCGCAGCTTGGCGTCAAGGTCCCGGAGTGCAGGCGGCGGCTTGTTCTTGGACATCCCCAGACGCGCAAATAGAACTCGGACTCCGAGCCAGGTATCCCCGATCCGAAGCCGCGCGAACGATATTGCGTAGCACCGGGGGTGTCAAGGCCGCGGACGCACGGTAACACGTTGAAATTATTGACTAATAGTAAGTGCGACAATCGGGCCGGCTGGGCCGGATACAGGAATGCCTCAGGGTCGCCAGATTAGGCCACCGTGCGCAGGCGCTCGGCCTCCTGGAGGTCGACCGAAACGAGTTGCGATACGCCGCGCTCGCCCATGGTCACGCCGAACAGACGGTCCATGCGGGCCATGGTCATGCGGTGGTGGGTGATCAGCAGGAAGCGGGTCTTGGTTTCCTGCTGAATCTCGTCGAGCAGCGTGCAGAAGCGCTCGACATTGGCGTCGTCGAGCGGCGCGTCGACTTCGTCGAGTACGCAGATCGGTGCCGGATTGGTCATGAAAACCGCGAAGAGCAGCGAGAGCGCGGTCAACGCTTGCTCGCCGCCCGACAGCAACGACATGATCTGCAGTCGTTTGCCCGGCGGGCTCGCCATGATTTCCAGCCCTGCCTCCAGCGGGTCGTCGGACTCGATCAGCTTCAGATGCGCCTTGCCGCCGCCGAAGAGCCGCTCGAAGATCTGGCGGAAGTGTTCGTCGACCTTGTCGAAGGAGGCGAGCAGTCGTTGGCGGCCCTCGCGATTGAGCTCGTTGATCGCCTGGCGGAAGCGCGAGATCGCGCCGATCAGATCTTCGCGCTCGGTTTCCAGCGTCCCGATCTGTTCGCCTAGTTCTTTCGATTCCCGTTCGGCGCGCAAGTTGACCGGGCCCATATTGTCGCGCTCGCGCGTCAAACGTTCGAGTTTGGTTTCGACTTCGTCGAGCTGCGGCAGCTCGGCGCCCTCGCGAAGATTGGCGGCGGCAAGCGCCTGGGGCGGTGCGCATCCGAGGCGTTCGCGGATGCGCTCGGTGACGCTTTCGATCGCCTGCTGGCTCTGCGAAACGGCTCCTTCGGAGCGGCCCCGTTCCTCGCGAATATCGGCCAGCGCGCCTTCAGCGTTGCGCAGCGCCGCGTCGATCCCGGACAGATGCGCCTCGGCAGCGGCCAGCGCCTCGGCGGCTTCTCCGCGCTTGGCTTCGGCGGTATCGATGCTGCCAACCAGTCCGGCGCGCAGGGCTTCGATCTCCTGCGGGCGTCCTGCAAGGCGTTCCAGCGAAGAGGTGACCGTTCCCCGGCGCTCCTCCAGCTGCGACAGTTGTTGGGCGCCGTTCTCGATGCGATTGTCCCAGACCCGGCGTTCATCGGCGATGGCCAGTCTGCGGTGGGCGCGCGCCTGAGCCTCGCCGCGCAGCCTGTCGCGGGTCTGGCGCAACTCATTCAGTGAATTGCGCTGCTCGTGGACCTGCGTCCGCTTGGCTTCGAGTTCTGCCTGGCTGTTACCGCCGGATCGCGCAATCTCCAGTGCGGTTTCGGCGGCCGCCAGCTCCGCGTCGACTTCCGCCAAGTCGGCGGCAACGCTGGCCGCAGCTTCTTCCAACGCGCGCGCCCGTGTGGTGCGCTCGGCGGCGGCCTTGGCTGCGGCGGCCTGGGTCTCACGGGCTTGGCTTAGCGTCGCCATGCCGTTGCGCAGTGTCTCGCGTGCTTCCCGTTCGGCCGCAGCCGCCTGGGCGGCGGAACTTTCGGCCACCTCGGCGGCCTTGCGGGCCGCTTGGGCGGTTTCCTCGGCGACAGGAAGCAGCCGTGATATCTCGGCCAATCGGTTGGCCTGGCGCAGGCGTGTCTCGGCCGGGTTGCCCGCCTCGGCGAGCGCCACGAAACCGTCCCAGCGCCATAGGTCGCCCGCGCGGCTGACCAGGCGCTGGCCCTGGACCAGATGCTGCGCGTAGAGCGCGCCTTCCGCGAGATTGTTCACGACGCCGATTTGGCTGAGCCGCCGGGTCAGCGCCTTGGGCGCGGACACGTAGTCGATCAGCGGTGTGGAGCCGTCCGGCAGGCGCGGACCGCCGGCGCCGGCGTTCGAAATCCAATAAATGGTCTGGTTGTCGTCGGTCGAGGCGCGCAGGTCGTCGCCGAGCGCGGCACTCACCGCGGCTTCGTATCCGGGTTCGGGGTGAATCTGCCCGACCAATGCCTCAGGCAGATCGTCGGCATCGGATCGAAGCGCCTCAAGGCCGCTCATTTCGGCGCGGATCGCGGCCACCGCCTCATCCGCCATGACCTGGGCGGCGCGAACATCCGCTTCGCGGGCGCGCGTTTTCGTGCTCGCGGCTTCGGCCGCCTCCGCTTTGGTCCGCGCCGCTTCCAGCGCCGCATCGGCTTCGCGCGCAGCCGCTTCGCCGGCATCGGCATCGGGGCCCGCTGTTTGGGACAGCTCGGTGCGCTCGATCTCGACCGCCTGAGCGCGCTCGGTCAGCCTCGTCTGGCGCGAACGCAGCGCCTCCAGACGCTCGGCCAAGCCGGAGCGATGCGCCTCGGCTTCGGCAGCGGCCTGGGTCAGACGGGTCAACTCAGCTTCGATAATCTCCAACGCGGCTTCGGCGTCGGCAACGCCCCTGCTGGCCTGTGCCTCAGCCCCGTCCTCGTCTTCGTTCGAGGTGGCGAGCGCTTGCTCTTCTTCTTGCAGCCGGGCCAATGCCGTGCCGGCATCCTCTCCCATGGAGCGCTCGCGCGAGAGGTCTTCCTCAATCTGGCGGAGGCGGGTCTGGTACTCGTTCCGGGTTTCCGCCAGGCGTCTTTCTTCGGTGTCGAGGGCATCGCGAGCCAGGGCCAGGCGCTGCAGCTCGGCGGCCGCTTCGGCTTCGGATTGGCGCAGGGCAGGCAGCGCCTCGGCGGCCTCGGCCTGAGAAGCCGTGCCCGAGGAGACGGCCGATGCGAGCTCGCTCACTTTCGCTTCGGCCTCGTTCAGGCGTTCTCGCGCATTCGCCAGTCCGTCATCCGCCTCGCGCCACCGCAGGTGAAGCTGGATCGCCTCGCAAGCGCGGACCTGTTCGCCGATATTGCGGTAGCGCGTCGCCTGGCGGGCTTGGCGTTTCAGGCCCTGCATCTGGCCGGCCAAGGCGCCGATCACGTCGTCAAGGCGGCCGAGGTTGTTCTCCGCCGCACGCAGCCGAAGTTCCGCTTCGTGGCGCCTGGAATGCAGCCCGGTGATGCCCGCAGCCTCTTCCAGGAGCGCCCGGCGCTGCGCCGGCTTGGCGGCGATCAACGCGCCGACCTTGCCCTGGCTGACGATCGCGGTTGAGCGGGCGCCCGTGGAAAGATCAGCGAACAGCAGCTGCACGTCGCGCGCGCGCGCGTCCATGCCGTTGATCTTGTAGTGAGAGCCCTCGCCGCGCTCGATCCGGCGCACGACCTCCAGATCCTCGTGATCGTTCCACTGCGCGGGGGCCTTGCGGTCGTGGTTCTTCAGCGAGATCACAACCTCGGCGATATTCCGCGCCGAGCGGTCGTTGGTGCCGCTGAAGATGATGTCGTCCATCTCGCCGCCGCGCATCTGCTTGGCCGACGCTTCTCCCATCGCCCAGCGCAGCGCTTCGAGCAGGTTCGACTTACCGCAACCATTGGGGCCGACCACCCCGGTGAGGCCCGGTTCGATGACCAATTCGGTCGCGTCGACGAAGGACTTGAATCCCGACAGGCGGATTTTCGTGAACTGAACCAATGCGGCCGACTACCCCCTTTGCTGGCCTGGATTCTCGCCCGGGCGTTCCTATTTCGCGCCGCTGGCGTCCGCCTTGATCATCGGTTTCATCAGCTTGTCGAACTCCTCAAAGGGCTGCACCCCGATGAGCCGCTTGCCGTTGATGACGAAGGTGGGCGTGGAGCGGATCTTGTATTTGGCGTCGAGTTCCTGGCGGAGCCGCGTCAGGCCCTGGTAGAGTTCCTTGCTTTCGACACACGACTTGAACTGCGCGTCGTTCATGCCGACCAGCCGCGCCATAGGGCGTAGATGGCCGAACAATTGCTCAGCACTGCGCGAAGCGCCCCAGCGGGGCTGGCTGCGGTAGAGCAACTCGACGAGTGCGAAATGGCGATCGTCCGGCACGCAGCGCGCCAGCATGGTCGCGAATTGCGCCCGCACGTCCCCGAAAACAGCATGCAGAACGACCTTCGCCTTGCCGGTATCGACATATTCCTTCTTGATCCGGGGCCAGGGCCCGGTATGGAACGCCCGGCACGCCGGACAGGTGAGCGACTCGAAGGCGAGGATTGTGATCGGGGCATCCTTTTTGCCGATCACCTTGTCGGCCAGGGCCACTTTCAGCGTCACCAGGCCAATTTTCTTCTCCTCGGTATTCTTGACCTCAGCCTTCTTTTCCTCGCCAGCCTTCTTCTCTTCGGCGATCTGGATAGGCGCGGACGAAAGCCGTGACATGCCGGTTGACGGAGCGCCGTCGGCCGCCGCCGGCAGCGCCGCAAGACCGGCGAGCGAAAGGGTCAGAGCGGTTCTCTTCAACAAAACCTTGAGCAATTTTGCCTCCTTCCCCCAACATCTGGGGGCAGTATAGGGATTGGTCCAGAACTCTACAAGCGGACCGAAGCACCCAAGCACGGTCCGAAATGACTTTTCGTGGTGCGACTTTCAAAGCCGCTCTCAGCGTGCCGGGGGATCGCTCCGACCGGCGCGGGCAAGCACGTGCCCGCCCAGTGATTCCAGTGCGGCACGCAACGCCTCGTCTTCGATTTCGGCGACTTGCGCGGCGGCACCCCGTAACGCATCGGCGTCCGGGGCGGGCGGTTCCTCAGCGGTGGCGGCGGGCCGCGCCGGCAGGGGACCGCGTATCATTGCCAAACGTTCAACGGCCTGGTAGCCGAAATAGCCGTTGATGCGCTCGATGATCACCGGCTCCAGATGCTGGAGCTCGATGGCGAGCGGTCCGTCGACACGGATCTTCAGCGTGCCCGGGCCGCCACCGCGCGGCTGGTTCAGCCGCTCGGGGCAACTGCAGGCAGCCAGCGAGGCACCGACGATCTCCGGCCATTCGGCGACGATGCGTCCGCCGGCGAGGCCACGCCGCTTCAAGATGGGTCGCGCCACGGCGGACAGCGGTGCTGCCAGTGAGCGCATGCCGGTGCGCCGCGCTTCGTCCTTCTTGGCGCCGCGCTTCGGGCCATCTTCTACGCGTTCTGGCATTTTACAGCCTCTGTTCCGCCAAGGGTCGTCGCCTGCCTGTCGCCCATTTGCTGCGACCGGCTTATGCTCGACCCTCATGCTCAGTATCGGCGATCTTGTCGAGAATAGTGGCCAAATTGTGTTTCCACCAGTAAAGCCGTCCGCACCCGGGCTTCAACAAGTTGCGAGCCTGCTTGCCTGGTACGACATCCATGCGCGCAGTCTGCCATGGCGCGCGGGGCCCGGTGTGCGCGCGGACCCCTACGCCGTGTGGCTGAGCGAGATCATGCTGCAGCAGACCACGGTCGCTGCCGTCAAACCTTATTTCGAGGCCTTTCTCGAGCGCTGGCCCGATGTCGCGGCGCTTGCCAAAGCACCGCTCGATGACGTGCTGACGGCCTGGGCGGGGCTCGGCTATTACGCCCGCGCGCGCAATCTGCACGCCTGCGCCCGCATCGTGGCCGGCGAGCTGGACGGACAATTTCCGGTGGATCCCGCTGCGCTCAAGCGCTTGCCGGGGATCGGCGACTACACTGCCGCTGCGGTCGCGGCCATTGCATTTGGGCAGAGCGCAACGGTTGTCGATGGCAATGTCGAGCGGGTCATGGCCCGGGTTTTCGCAGTTGCGACCCCGCTGCCAGCGGCCAAGCCGCAGCTCCGCGCACTGGCCGACACGCTGACACCGTCGGATCGGCCCGGCGATTACGCCCAGGCGGTGATGGACCTGGGTGCCACAGTGTGCATCGCAGGGCGGCCGCGCTGCGCTGTCTGTCCCTGGGCGGAAATCTGCGCCGGGCGGGCCGCAGGCATCGCGGAAACTCTGCCGCGCCGTTTGCCCAAGCGCGCCCGTCCAATCCGATACGGCGTCGCGTTCTGGATCACCAATCAGGATGGCGCGGTGCTGCTGCGCCGCCGCCCGCCGCGCGGCCTCCTGGGCGGCATGATGGAAATCCCGTCGAGCGATTGGATCGAAGCGCCTCCAGGCGGCATCGCTACCGCAAACGGTGCGGCGCCGCTCGATCTGCGGTTCAAGCAGTTGCCGGGCCTGGTGCGCCACACCTTCACGCATTTCCATCTTGAGCTATCGGTTCTTGCAGGGCGGATCGAAAATAACGTCGCCGCCGATACACACGGTGTCTGGGTTCTGGTCGATCGGCTTGGGGAGCAGGCCTTGCCGTCGTTGATGCGCAAGGTCGCTGAGCATGCGCTGCGCCACCTGGAGGAATAGACCCGAAGATCGCCTCCGGTGTGGCCCAGGCGCATGATGATCTAGTCGTCGGGATAGATTGCCTGCGCTCCGAGTTGAGTCCAGGCAGCGGGGGCGCCGGCCTTAGCGATGCGCGTATCGCGATCCAATGAAGCGTCCCACGCCGCTGCGATGAAACGCATGGAAGATACGCCGTCCGCATCGTCGGATGAGAGCCAGACGATGGGGTCCACCATCACGTCCGGTCGGATCAGTTTGTCTCGCGGTACGCCTGCATCATCGGGAAACATGCGGGTCGCGACCGGCCCGCCGGGCACCAATACGTTTGCTGTCACGCCCGTGCCTTCCAGATCGTGCGCCATGACATGAGTGTGTGCTTCCAGGGCCGCTTTGGCCGGGCCGTATGCGCCCAGACCGAAGCGGTACATGGTGTCGAGGCTCGTGGTGATATTGATGATGCGTCCCCAGCCATTGTCGATCATATGGCCGACCACCGTCTTGGCCATGAGCTGGGGTCCGTAGACGTTGACCCTCAGCATGGCGTTCCACAGCTCGTCGTCGAGTTCCCAGAACTTGCGCGGTTTGGCCATGAAACCGGCACCAACGTTTTCCGGACCGATCACCGCGTCATTGACCAGCACGTCGACCCGGCCGTAGCGTTCGAGCGCTTTGCTGAAGGCATCGGCGGCGGCGGCCTGACTGGTGACGTCACAGACCAACGCCAGGGCGGCGCCCTGACCGCCGGCCGCCTCTACCTCGCGCGCGGCGACCCCCAGAACGTCCTCGTCGAGATCGATCATCACGACCCGGGCGCCGGCGGCAGCAAGGCCGATCGACATTTCCTTGCCCATGCCGCGTGCCGCGCCTGTCATCATGACGACCTTGCCGGTCGGCGTCGTGTCAGCCATGCAATCTCTCTTCACTCAAAACCGCGGTCGCAGTTCTTTTTATGCGGAGCGCCTTACATTGGGTCCAGGGACGTCCTTGAGAGGCGGCTCGCAAGGTCTTCCGCTACATTGCGAAGTAGCTTCGCCGCAATCGCCGGTTCTTCGCGCATCAAATGCTCCAGCGCGTCGCCGGGCAGCACAAGGATCTCACCGTCGGTACGGGCCACGACGTCGGCCGTGCGCGGCGTCTCGGTCAGAAAGCCAATCTCGCCGAAAGTGTCGCCCACGCCAAAGACCGCCACGGGCGGCCCGTGGCGATCATCGGAGCGCACCTCCACGATCCCGGCGAGCACGGCATAGAGGGTGTTGTCCAGATCACCGGTGCGGACCACTTTGCTGCCCGACTTCACTTTCACGACCGTCGCGCGTTGGGTCACGCGCTCGGCATCCGACGCGTCAAGGCCGCGGAATAGGGCCACGCTCTGGAGCGGATCGTCGGCAAGCTTATCCGCCATAAGACCGAAGAACACCTCGCCGTGCATAAGGCTGGCGCTGTCCGGCGTCGCATAGTCGGGATAAGTCCGGGTGAACCAGTCCCGCGCTTCGACGTCGTCTTGGTCTTCGGGCACCAGCGCACGGAGCGGGGAGCGCACTCGCTGCAGAAATTCGCGGTCGCGTCCGATCATCAGGATGGGCAGCTTGTAGCCGAAGGCCGTGTCGTTGTAGCCGTCGGTGAAACGGCGATATCCGAGCTGCTCGTAAAATCCGAGAAGGTGTGGACTGCAATCGCCGAAATTGAACCGGATTCCGCGCGCCATGCCGTCCTCGAACGACAATCGGATCAGCCGGAGAATTGCTCTGGATCTTCGCAAATGCTTGGCCACCATGAAGCGCCCGCTGGTCACGACCGCCGCGGCGCCGAAAGCATCGATCGTGGGACCCATGGCGTAGTCGCCGCGAAACGGCGTGTGGTCGTCAATCGCGTCCATGGGAATGATGCGGAGCGAGCCGACGACTTCACCGTCTTCAAAGGCGGCGTAGTTCACGGCCACTTCGTCATAGGCGTCACGCAGGATGCGCTGCTCGTGATCGGCGTCTTCGGTCATCGAGAGTTCGGTTACATAGACGGAGTACCGAAACGCGAAGAGCGCCTCGCATTCCTGCTCTCGCGTGACGCGGCGGACATCAATCGCCGCCATCAGCGACCTTGGAAGATTTCGGCGAAGATGCGGACGTAAAGATCGGCAACGACATCGGCAACATGGTGAACGTCTTCGAGGTCGTCACCTTTGATGTACTTCTTGATGTTATCGATGATATCGACGGTGTGATCCTCGTCCGCCTCGCCGTGCCCAGCCAGGAACTTGACGCCTTCGGGCAGGTTTAGGCCCTTGCTCACCGCCTCAGCGACGACATGGCCCAGATCGTCGCCCATCGCCTCCAGAACAAAGAGCCAGCCGAATAGGGCGACCGGATTGCCATAGCCGGCGGTATAATACTCGTATCCGATCATGGCGGCGCAGGCAGGTACCGGGCGCGATTTGCGGGCTTGATCCTCCGATACGCCGAGCGCCGCCAGGTCCTGGAGCGCCCATTGGTCATGGCCAAGTTCCTCCAGGGCGTGGTGCAGAAGGTATTGCGCCAACGGCGGGTGGCTTAGAACACAGCGTGTGCCCGCCAGCCCGATCACTGTCGAGCTGTGTTGGGCGTAGTGCCATACGTTTTCGAGATACCGCGTATAAAGTTTAGGATCGGCGCTGTTCGCCAACGCATCGGCAACGCCGCCTTGGGACGTAATCGCGCTGCGAACGTTTGCTCGTACGTTGTCCAGGTACTCCATGAACGCCTCAATCGATCTGTTCTCGGCCGCACGCAGTGCCCGCTGGTTCGGATAGCCGTACCCAACCGACAATCGAGGGCAACTCTAGTGCAAATCGAGCATGATTGTCACCTTCAGCGCGATTGGCGGGGCGGCGATGACCCGTAAAAATCGGCAGAATCCCTAGGGTTTCTACCTGAACGGGGGCTGCCTTGTTTGTTCATCCGGGGTTCATCAGCAAAGCCGTATAAACCGCCCCATGAGACTACTACTCACCATACTCGTCGCGGTATTCCTGGCCGCCGGCGCAGCCCAGCCCACGCTGGCCCAGAGCTCGCATAATTGCGCGCGGGCGGCGCTTGCATCGGGCCGGGTCCTGCCGTTGGGCTCGATACTGGCCCGGGTCCGCGCCAGGGTGCGGGGGCGGATGGTCGGTGTCAGGCTCTATGGTTGCCCCCGCGGCCCATTCGTCTACCGGCTGCGGATGTTGACTGCCGGCGGCCGCATTGCCATCGTGACCGCGAATGCCCGGACCGGCCGCATCATTGCGGTGCGGGGCGGCGCTGGCGCAGGGCGCCGGAGGCCGGTATACAGAAGGCCCCATACGAGGCGCGCGCCGGCGGGTAATCGCAGGCGGCCCTGGTTCCGCAGGAGGCGGTAGTGCGTGTCCTGATCGCAGAAGACGATCCCGATCTGTCCCGCCAGCTCACCAAGGCGCTGAGCGAGGCGGGCTATACGGTCGACCATGCGCCCGATGGCGAGGAGGCGCATTTCCTCGGTGACACCGAGCCTTACGATGCGATCGTGCTCGATCTCGGCCTGCCGGCGATCGACGGCGTGACGGTGCTGCGGCGCTGGCGCGACCAGGGCCGCGACACGCCCGTGCTCATCCTCACCGCGCGCGACCAGTGGAGCGAGAAAGTCGCCGGTTTCGATGCCGGCGCTGATGACTACGTCACCAAGCCCTTCCACATGGAGGAGGTGATCGCGCGGCTGCGGGCACTGATCAGGCGCGCCGCTGGTCAGGCGAGCCCGGAGATGGTCTGCGGGGCGCTGCGCATCGATACCCGCTCCGGCCGCGCCACGGTCGATGGCAATCCCATCAAGCTGACCGCCAACGAGTTCAAGGTGCTGACGTATCTCATGCACCACCAAGGCAAGGTGGTTTCGCGTACCGAGCTCACCGAACACATCTATCAGCAGGATTTCGACCGCGACAGCAACACGATCGAGGTCTTCGTCGGGCGATTGCGCAAAAAACTCGACACCGACCTGATCCAAACGGTGCGCGGCCTGGGATATCGTCTGGAGCCGCCCGCCGAGGCAGACGGCTGAGCGCGCTCAGTCCTTGGACATTCGTACCAACTCGATTGCCTTCCGCCTCGTCGCCGGGGCGGCGTTCTGGATCGCGGCGGGATTGTTCGGCGGCGCCTTCCTTCTTTCCACACTGTTTCGCGACTATGTCGAGCGCAGCTTCGATGCGCGTCTGGCAGTGCTTTGGGACAGTCTCTATACGGTCAGCCGCGTCGACGCCAAAGGCAACCTCCAGATGTTGGGCGAGCCCGGCGAGCCGGCTTTCGAGCAGGCATATTCGGGCTGGTACTGGCAGATCAGCAGGGGCATCGTCCCGTCGCGGCGTTCGCGCTCGTTATGGGACCGCTCGATCGTGCACAAGGTGGTCGGCGACAGACCCATATTCCTCAGAATCCAGGGACCTGAAGGGCAGGATCTGCGGGTCCTGGCGCAGACCGTAACGGTGGCCGACGAGGCGGGGCGGCGGAGCGTGCGCTACACTTTCCTCATTGCCGGCGACCGGGACGAGCTTGAGGGCGAGATAGCGCTTTTCAACCGAAACCTTGCCTGGTCGCTGGGTGGCCTCGGCCTTTTGCTTGTGATCGCGGTCTTCATCCAGGTGCGCTTCGGCATCCTGCCGCTGCGACGCATACCGAGCGCCTTGGCGTCGATCCGCTCAGGGCGCGAGGAACGGTTGACGGGGCAATTCTCCGCCGAGGTCGAGCCTCTGGCCGAGGAACTCAACAAGCTGATCGATCACAACCGCGAAGTCGTGGAGCGCGCCCGCACCCATGTCGGCAACCTCGCCCACGCGCTGAAGACCCCGCTGGCCGTGCTCGCAAATGAAAGCCAAGATGCAAAGAGCGGGCTTGCCAGGATCGTGCGCGAGCAGGCGGCGCTGATGCAAGAACAGGTCGACCATCACCTACTGCGTGCCCGAGCGGCAGCGCGCGCCAGCGGGCTCGGCGCGCGTACCGAGATCGCTCCGGTGGTCGAGGCATTGGAGCGCACGCTTGCCGCCATCCACCGCGACAAGAACCTCGATATCTCAAGCGAACTCCAGGGCGATGCGGAGAACGGCGTGGCGATCGCCGGCGAACGCCAGGACGTGGAGGAGATGTTGGGCAATCTGATGGACAACGCCTGCAAATGGGCGCGGCGGCTGGTCGAAGTGAGCGCCGCGCAGGCTGAGGGGCGCATCATCATCCATGTCGAGGACGACGGTCCGGGGCTCAAGCCCGCAGAGCGCGAAAAGGCCATCGAGCGTGGCCAGCGCCTCGACGAAGCCACCCCCGGCAGCGGTCTTGGCCTCTCGATCGTGCGCGACCTTGCAGAGAGCTACGCCGGCACACTGACCCTGGAGAAATCCAAATTCGGCGGCGTGCGTGCGGTGCTCGATCTGCCGGCGGCTGGGTAGAGGGCAGAAGATATTTGGCTCTGCCGGTTGCGTAGCCGGCCCACTCCCCCACCCGACCACCCATGAGCATACGATCCCGGGGTGGTCGGGTGGGGGAGTGGGCTGGCCACGGCCCGGGCAAAGCCAATAAGGGGCCTGGTGCGAGGCGCCAGCCAAAAAGAGTAGGGGCGTGAGGCCGTGCCGTCACCGCCAGAGGAACAGGGAGCCAGCCAGAAAATCGGGGTTGAAGGCCGGATCCGAAACCGGGCGACCGACAACCTAGTTCAACTCCGCGCGCAGCCTCTGGCGGAATAGATCGATCGGCACGTCCTTGCCCTGATGGCGCATGTGCCAGAAGGTCCAGCCGTTACAGGCCGGCGCGCCTTGCAAACCGGCGGCGACCTTGTGGATCGAGCCGGTCTGGTCGGCCGCGATGAGCGAGCCGTCGGCGCGCACACGGGCAGAATACTTCTTGCGCACATCGAAGAGGACCGTACCGGGTTCGATCAGCCCGCGCTCGATCAGCCAGCCAAAGGGGATGCGCTTGGCCTCGCGCTTGGGCGGCGTCTCGAAAAGTTCCGGATCGTCCAGCTCCTGGACTGCGGCGATCCGCACTGTCGCACCCACGGCGTAATGCGCCTCGCGCTCGATGCCGATCCAACGCCGGCCGAGGCGCTTGGCAACCGCACCGGTGGTGCCGGCCCCCATGAAGGGATCCAGCACGATCTCGCCCGGCCGGGTCGCGGCCAGGATGGCGCGGTGCAACAGGGCTTCGGGCTTTTGGGTCGGGTGCAGCTTGCGGCCGTCCTCGTCCTTCAGGCGTTCCGGTCCGGTGCAGAGCGGGATCAGCCAGTCGGAGCGCATCTGCAGATCGTCGTTCAGCGCCTTCATGGCATCGTGATTGAAGGTGTGACGCGAGCTCTTGTCGCGCGCTGCCCAGATCAGCGTCTCATGCGCGTTGGTGAAGCGGCGGCCCCTGAAATTCGGCATCGGATTGGTCTTGCGCCAGACCACGTCGTTCAGGATCCAGAAATCGAGATCCTGCAGCGCCGCGCCGACGCGGAAAATATTGTGGTAGCTGCCGATCACCCATATCGAGCCGTTGGGCTTGAGTGCCCGATGCGCGGCTTCCAGCCAGGCTCGAGTGAAACGGTCGTAATCTTCGAAGCTGGTGAACTTGTCCCAGGCTTCCTCGACCCCGTCGACCCGTGAATTGTTGGGCCTGTGCAGCTCACCGGCGAGCTGCAAGTTGTATGGCGGGTCGGCGAAGATCATGTCGATGGAGGCTTCGGGCAGGCCCTGCAGCGTTTCGATGCAGTCGCCGACGACGATCTCGCCAATCGGCAGATCGTCGTCGCCCTTGGACTTTTTCCCAGTCATGGGCGGCGATCCTGATTCAAACGGGATTCGACGTCAATAGTTTTTTGGAGTCAGCCTATTATGAGAGTTCTTTGATCTGGCGGGCCAGCCGGTGGGCGCAAGCCTCTGTCGCCTTGGCCCGTCTCAGTCGAAGAGCGCCGCGACCGGCGCAAAGCTTCGCCGATGGTGCGGGGTCGCCCCGAGGCGGGCGAGCGCGTCGCGATGTGCCGCCGTGCCATAACCGGCGTTGCGTTCCCATCCAAAGCCCGGATGGCGCGCCGCCAGCCGCGCCATGATCCGGTCGCGGGTCACCTTGGCTGCGATCGAGGCGGCGGCGATGGAAAGACAGATCGCGTCGCCCCCGACAACGGTTCGCGCAGGGCATGGTAGATCGGGCGCGCGGTTGCCGTCGACCAGAACAATGTCGGGTAGTACGGCCAGGGCGAGCACGGATCGGCGCATCGCCAACATGGTGGCGCCAAGGATGTTGAGGCGGTCGATCTCAGCTACGCTGGCGGCTCCCAGGCCGATCCGTGCGCAGCCGGCAAGTTCCCCCAGTATCGCCTCGCGCCGGGCGGCGCTCAGTTTCTTGGAATCGTCAATGCTGTCGCGCAAGGTGGGCGTGAGTTGCGCGGCGTCGATCACCGCGGCGGCGGCGAGTACGGGCCCGGCCAGCGGTCCCCGGCCGGCTTCGTCCACGCCGGCGACAATCCCGCCGGCGGCGCGTTCGAGTTCAAGGTCGGGCATGGCCGGCAGCGCGACCCGGGTCGCCGTCAATCCGGCGGGGCATGGCCCTCGATCCAGGTTTCATGCAGATGCAGCCATCGCAACGCGTGCGGCGCGCCGGGTGCAGTTGTTAGAACCACACTGCTTTGGCGGGCCGTCGTGCCGCCGGGCAGGTCCTGCCATTCCTCATAGCCCATCAACGCGTGGTCCTTCCAGATCCGCCGCGTTTCGATGTTCTCGATGCGGATCACAAAGGCCGGATCGTTGTCCGCGTAGCCGCCATGCGCGGACTCCAGGTTGCGGACGAGATCATCGCGCCGCACCACAATGCCGTTCGGGGCGAATATGGCAAAGTCCGGATCAAAGACATCGGAGAAGCGGGAGAAGGCCTCCGCGGTCCTCGGCAACTGCCCGCCCAACCAGCCAACAAGAAACCGGTGCAGATCGCGGATCTCCGTGGCTGCGTCTCGGGCAATATCGCGTTCTGTCGGCATCGCGTCCACCTACATCCGGTTCTCGTTGCCCTAGCGGTCCTCGATCTTGAAGGCGTCAGGCTTGCCGGCGGGCCACATCGCGCCCCAGAGCTGCTGACCGGCATCGACGTTCAGCACTTCGCCGGTAATGAATTTGCCCGACGGGGCGGCAAGATAAACGCAAGCTTCTGCGATATCCTGGACATCGCCCACTTCCTGGCGCGGGTTGGCCTGAGCGAATGTGGCGCTGCCCTCCGGCGGATAATAAGCAAAGGCCGTTGTCTCGATGGCGCCGGGCGCCACGCAATTGACCCGGATGCCGAGCGGCGCCCACTCCACGGCGACCGACTTGGAAAGATAGGCAACGCCGGCGCGCGCTGCGCAGGTATGGGCGATCTGCGGCAAGCCGCGTGAATAGACCGCGATGATGTTGACGATCGCCCCCTTGCAGCCGGTCTCTCGCCAGCGCCGCGCGGCCGTCTGCATCATGTACCAGGTGCCGTTGAGATTGGTGTCGATGACCGCGTTCCAGCCATTCACGGACAGGTCGATCGAATCCTTGGGAAACTGGCCGCCTGCATTGTTGACGAGAACATCAATGGGGCCGAGCGCGGTCTCCGCCTCGGCCAGAAATTCAGCCACCGCTTCGGGGTCGCGGATCGACATGGGTTTGGCGAAACACTCGGTCCCAAACCGATCGAGCGACGTTTTCAAATCCTCAAGCAGCTCGACCCGGCGCCCGCAGATCGCCAGCTTCGCCCCCAGCCGTGCAAAAAGAAAAGCGATGCCGCGCCCGATCCCGCTGCCGGCGCCGGAAACCACCACCACCTTGTCCTTGAAAAGATCGGGCGCGTAGACGGTATCCAGCTCCGCCAACTCGTCATCCGTGAACCCGTAGTCCGGTCGCTCGGCCGTCATCGCCTGCCCTGCCCATCATCGTATCGGGACCGATCACACCACGTTCGGGCGCATTGGGGAAGCGGGAGTCGAGGGTGTGCGCGTCTACGCGCTCTTGCTGCCAGGTTTTGGGTCTGCCGCAGCCTTGTCGGCGGCATCGCCGGGGCGTTCGTCGAGGTTTGGTTCCGGGTCCGCCGTGGCAGCCGGGGGCTGATCGGCGGGCGTCTTCTCGGCCTTGGCTCGCGCCGCGCGCTGGACGCGGGCGGCTTTCTTGCCGGCTTTGCGGGTCTCGGTTTTCGACGCGGTCTTGGGGGCCGCGTCATTGGCGGGCTTCGATGGCGGCGAAGCGGCCGGGCGCAACGTGCCAAGTGCCGAAACGAGTTTGGCCGAGGCCGCTTCCGCGCCACGACCGGCACCGCGTAGTACAGGCAGCGTACCGCGAATCATCGCCCCGCCGCCCGCCATCGCGCTGTGTTGGGCGCGCTTGATCTTGGCGCCGATCAGGAGTTCAACAGTCTCATCGAACGAGGTGACCGACAGCAGAATGATCCGCATCAACCGCCGCGCGGCGGCCATCCAAAGAGGTGATATCAGCAGCGAACAGGCGGTCACGGCAACGATCAGGCGCATCTCCGGCTGGGCGATCAGCCCGCCTGCGATTGCGGTCTGGCCAAGCACGAAGGAGAACTCGCCGATCTGCGCCAGCACCACGCCGGCGACGAAGGCATGCGGCCAGGGCTCGCGCAGCATGTGGAGCAGGCCGATATTGAGGGCGGTTTTCAACACCGTGACAAGCAACAGCAGCGCCAGCACGACGCCCAGATTGTCCCACACGAATCGAAGGTCGATCAGCAGGCCGATGGAGAGAAAGAACACCATCAACAGCACACTCTGGATCGGCTGTGTGGAGCGGATCATCATTGAGCGCGCGTTGGAGTTGCCGATGATGAGTCCAGCCAGGAAGGCCCCGAATGGTGCGGAAAGCCCCAGCAAGCCGGTCATCGCGGCGGCGGCAAAACAGGCGGTCAACCCGGCCAGCGGGCGCAGGTCGAACTGCCCCGCCACGATCTTTCCGAACGGTAGGTTCAGGCGCTTGCGCCGCGACAGCCAGATTGCCAGCAGCACCAGGAAAGTGATCGAGGCGACGATCTTCAGGATATGCAGCACCGAAATCGTCGGCTCGGCGATGGCGTTCAGCGTCAGGATCATTGGCACCACGGCCAGATCCTGGGCGATCAGGATGCCGATCACGAGCTGGCCGACCGGCGCGCGCAGCACGTTGATCTGTTCCAGCATCTTGATCACGACGGCGGTGCTGGAAAGCGCGGCGGCGAAGCCGAGCACGACGGCGAGCGGAAGCGACCAGCCGAACAACGAGGAAACCGCGATCATCACGCCGACGCTGATCGCAATTTGCAGCAACGCCGTCGCCAAGGCCACGCGCCAGACCTTCATGAAGCCACGCAGGCTGAGCTCCATCGCCACCAGGAACAGCAGCATGATGACGCCGAGCTCGGCGAGTACGGCAACGTTCTCGCGGTTTTCGACAAGGCCGAGGGCGGAGGGGCCGAGGATCACGCCGGCGAGGATGTAGCCGACGATGGCGGGCTGGCGCAGGCGCGCCATCGCGATACCGCAGACCAGTGCTGCGAGGGCCACGACGGCCAGTCCCGTTAGATCTGCATGCCCTTCCATGTTTCACCGAACTTAAAGCAATGGTAGCCGGTTGACATCAGCGCCGGCGGTTCGTTCTTGCGGTGCCGATTCAACCCAATCAAACAATGCTCTAGCAGAGAATAGTGAAGAAATTGAGGTGCTTCGGGGGTCAACGTAGCCGAGACGACGATATCGCCGCGCAATAAATTTGCGCAACGACGACGATCCGATTTCATGCGCCGGCCAAATGCGCTATGAACCGGACCCCGACCCCGAAACCGACCCCCAACCCGACAAGCGCCGCCGCCCTGAGCGGTTCTTTTCAGCCCCATTTGAATCTGTCAGCCCCACGAGAACAGGAGCCTTTGAGCCATGGCCGAGACCGGTGGCGTCGCCGTTGAACACCTTCGATCCTATATCGACCGCATCGAGCGCCTGGAGGACGAAAAGGCCGGGATCGCCGCCGATATCCGTGAGATATATTCCGAAGCCAAAGGCAACGGCTTCGACCAAAAGGCGCTGCGCAAGATCGTCACCTTGCGCAAGGTCGACGACGACAAGCGCCGCGAGGAGGACCTCATCCTCGCCACTTACATGAAGGCGCTGGGGATGGAGGAGTAGGAAGCCGCAGTCTTTGCGTCACAGCAAACTGAGCTGGCGCGTATCCTCGATTGGCCGCACGAAGCTATCCGTGTCGAGATCCAATGTCCGCTCGTTCAGCGCGAGCCTGCGGCAGGCGGCATCGAAGCGCCCTTTGAGAAGCGCCGCATAGGGTCCTTCGCCTTTCATGCGCTCGCCGAACTTGGCTTTGTAGAGTTCGCCGCCCCGCGTCTGCCTGACCAGCGAGAGCACGTGCCTGGCCTTGTCGGGCTTGTGGGTCTCCAGCCATTCGGTGAAGAGCGCTTTGATCTCCAAAGGCAGGCGGAGGAGGATATAGCCGGCCTCGCTGGCGCCGGCTTGGGCGGCGGCCGCAAGGATGCTCTCCATTTCGTGGTCGTTCAGCGCCGGGATCATCGGCGCCGCCATCACGGCCGCCGGTATGCCGGCCTGCGCCAAGGCCGAGATCGCTTCCAGGCGGCGCACCGGCGTCGCCGCGCGCGGCTCCATGCGCCGCGACAGACCACGCTCGAGCGTGGTCACCGAGAGACTGACCGTGACCAGGTTGCGCGCCGCCATCCGCGACAGAATATCGATGTCGCGCAGGACCAGAGCCGATTTGGTCACGATCGTTACCGGGTGCGAGCATTCGTCTAGTATTTTCAACAGCTTCCGCGTGATCCGGTAGTCCCTCTCTATCGGTTGATAGGGATCGGTGTTGGTGCCCATCGCGATCGGGGCGCATTCGTACGTCCGGGCAGCGAGCGCGGCACGCAGGAGCTCCGGCGCATTGGGCTTGGCGAACAGCTTGGTCTCGAAATCGAGCCCCGGCGATAGCCCCATCCAGGCATGGGTCGGCCGTGCGTAGCAATAGACGCAGCCGTGCTCGCAGCCCCGATAGGCGTTGATCGAGCGGTCAAAGGAGATATCGGGCGACGTGTTGCGTGCGATCACGGTGCGACTGTTATCGACGGTGACCGTCGTCTTCAGCGGCGGAGGGTCGCCCGCCAGCGGGTTGGCCGTCCCCCAGCCGTCATCGATCGCCTGGCGGATTTCGCGCTCGTAGCGTCCCGTCGGGTTGCCGACAGCGCCCCGGCCCTTGCGCGCACGGTCGGGCAGCAGGTCGAGCCCGGCGGTGTCGGAACGGGTATACTCTTTTTGTTCCATACGTGGAAATCTAATGTTGTTTGCAGAACATGACAAGAACAAAATGCCGCGCCAGCTGGAATTTCGTTGGTGAAAACACCGTATTGAGGTCGACGATCGTCAATCCTCGCGGTCTGACGAGCGGGCATCTAAGCCTCGGCGGATCAGTCGTGCCGTTTGATTTGAGCGTCAGCCTGTGAAATCCTCAATCGATCCGTGGGTGAGCACGGTAGAAGCAACGGTGAGGACTATAACGATGGCGATGAAAGGTTCGAGGGCGGCTCGCAGAGGCAGTGTTGCGATTGTCTGCGCAATGGGCCTAGCGGGGCTCGGCGTATCGTCGGCGAACACCGCACCAAATCCCCAAGCCACGCCCCAGACCCAGGTGGCCAAGCACGGTGGCGGCGGAGGCAATCGCGGCCGAAACAACAATCGTCAATGCGGCGGCTGCGGCGGCGGCAACAACAATCGTCCGTGCGGCGGCTGCGGTGGCGGCGGTGGTGGCGGAGGTGTTTGCGGCGGCGGCGGAGGTGGCGGCCACGGCGGCGGGCGAGGGCGCGGGCGACGCGGGTTCGGGGGCGGCAGCACCGGCTCCCACATTCCAGGTGGCGCGCCAGAGGGTTCCGGCGTTATCAGGCGCGACCATCAAGGACGGCCCTATTGCCCGGACGTTGGTGGCTACGCCGCATTTATGCGGAACACGGGCCAGGTCTGCGTCTGCCTCAGCCACTACAGCTGTTGATCCGGTCGAGAACGCCGGCCGCTTAGCGGTCTGCTCAGCGTTCGGAGGGCGATCAGTCGAAGGGCGCCGGTGGCCTTGCCCTCGCCGCCCTGGCGGGCGATCTCAAGGCGGTGCGCCAATCCGGCGTGCGCCGCCCATCGAGGCGTCAGTTGGCGAGCGCCGTTTTAATCCAAGCATCCGGATGGACGGTCGCAACGTAGGATATCGTCCCGTCGCGGCGCGGCCTGAAGATCACAGCCACCCCCTCCGGTTTGGCCCAAATCTTGGTGACATCGTGAAGATTCCACGTGTGTCCGACGATGACGGTGTTCGTTCCAGGCGCCGGCGACGTAGCCATCAATCCGCGCAAGGTTTTTGAAAGCCGGGCGGTCTCCGTTTTATCGTTATTGAGCGCGAACATAAGCCCGCGTGACGCCGTTACCCGGCCGAACGCCAACCTGGCGGTATCCATGCATCGGCAATACGGGCTGGAGACGATCTTTCCGACCGGAATGCGAAGCTTGCGAAACCCATCGCCGATATTGGTGGCCTGGCGTCTGCCGCGTGTCGAAAGAATCCGCTGCATTACGCAGTTCTTCAGATTTCTTCGATCGAAATCGCCGGTTTTGCGGTCGGTTGCCGTATGGCGGAGGTAAATCACGTATCCGCCTTTGACGAGCCCGGCCACCAATTTTGCCGACAGTGCGGCGATACGGTTCGTGGCATCGCCCGGCTTTTGCTCGGCCTTGGCCGCCGCCGCGATTGTCATGGCAAGCACCACCAGGGCCATTCGCAGGTAGGTAGTTGGCATTGTGCCCCTCCACAAAGGCCGACCTGAACCGCAACAACGCGAATGCCGGGCGCGCGCGACCCTATTTTGGCCGAGCTGTGCCCAGGCTGTTGTTGCGCAGCTCAAACATCCAGCCGCGCATCCTTCGACAGAACCGCCCGGCTGGCCGATCTCACAACTTCGATACACACGATCTCGAATAAGAACTACTATTTCAACGTTAGAAACGTGACCGGCGTCTTATGGCGCCCGGCAAATGGTTGGGATGACAGGCGTCGCCTGTGCAGAGGGGGGAAACATGAAGCATTTGGAAAATGTCCGCACAAATGTGCGCGACACGCTGAAAAATGTGGGCTGGATTGCAGACGCGATTGCTCACAAGCCCGACCCAAAAAACTACCAGCGCTACCTGACCAATGTGTGGCACTACGCCCAGCATAGCGCGACGGTGATCGGTCTTGCCGGAACCAGATGCGTTCTCTCTCACCCCCCGCTTGCACAGTATCTCCTGCATCACGCGCTGGAAGAGCTCGGCCACGATCAATGGGCGCTCGACGATCTGCAGGCGCTCGGCATCGCCGAGGCCGATATTCGCAAATCGCGGCCGGTGCCATCCTGCGCTGCCATGATCGGCTACGAGTATTACATCGCCGGATACGGCAATCCAGTCGCCCTGTTCGGCTGGTTGTTCGTGCTTGAGGCGATGGGTGACGATCTTGGTCATATGGTCGCCGAAGGCTTCAAGGAGGGACTGGAGCTTCCCGAAGGCGTGAAGTTTCTCGCCGGCCACGGTGAGGCCGACGAAGAGCACACCAGGGACATTATCGAGCACATCGAGAAAAACATCTCTGGATCGGATCTCGAAGACGTTCACTACGTCGCCGATGTCGTTGCCGATATTTATTGCCGGATGCTCCGCGAGATCGCCGAAAACGGCTGATGGCAAAGGTTGCGGTCAGGCGCGTTGTCACTGACGCCGAACGCGAGGCGCTGTTTGCGTTTCGCTACCGGGTTTATGTCAGCGAACTCGCCATGACCGACGAGGCCGATCACGAGCGCGGCTGGTTGCGCGACGCGTATGACGAGCGCTCGACCAATTACGGCCTGTTCGAGAACGACGACGTCGTGGGCTCGCTGCGTGTCATCCGAATGAGCGAGGTTGGTGACCTCAATCCGTTTATCGAGAAATTCTCCATGGCGTCGGCGCTCTCGGAATTCGGGCCCGAGGCCATCGTCACCACGAGCCGGTTCATGATCGCCGATCGCCTTCGAAACACCATGGCGATCCTCCGGCTTCTGCAGACGTTCTGGAAGGATTCGACCGAGCGCGGCGTGCGGCTGAACTACGGCGACTGCAGTCCGCACTTGCTGCCGTTCTACGAGCGGCTTGGCTTTCGTCGATATGTCGACGGCTATAACGACACCGCGTATGGCTTCAAGCTGCCGCTTCTTATGATCCTGCGCGACCGTGAATTCATGCAGCGCGTACGCTCGCCCTTCGCCGCGATGGGCAGCGATGACAGCGACGATGGCGACGCGCGAAGTTGGTTCGCGAAGAACCACCCCGGCTATATTTCGCTCGACACCGCCTCATTCCTTTCCGCCGATGTCTTTTTGGAGGTGCTCGCAGAGCGCCTTGCCGGTGACCCGCTCCATTCTATCGCATTGCTGCGCGGGCTCGATCAGAGCGAGGCGGAGCGGTTCCTCGCCAGGGCGACCGTGGTAAAGGTCAAGCCTGGGCACAGAATCATTCGCGAGGGCGAACAGGATCGATCAATGTTCGCCATCCTGTCGGGCGTTGCCGAGGTCAGGCCGAAGGGCGCTTCGGGGCCGATCCTGGCGATCCTGGGGGCCGGCGATACGTTCGGCGAGATTGGCTTTCTCGGCGCTGCGCAGCGGACGGCCGATATTGTCGCCCAGACCGAAGGCGAGGTGTTGGTGCTGTCCAGCGAATTCCTTGAACGGTTCCTGCGCGAAGAGGGGTCGATCGCCGGCAAAGTTCTGCTCAACCTGGCCCATGAACTTGCCGGCCGCCTTACGGTCGCCAACGAACAGATCAAGGCCGCCGCCATAGATTAGGGAAGGATCACGACCGTGGCATTTTTCAGCCGGAATATCCCACTCAATGGTCCGTTGGAGCTGAGCCCCTGGCGGAGCATGGCGCTCTTGGCCTGGCCGTCGGTGTCCGATGCCTCGGTCCATGCCGTCGTGGAAGTCGACGCCGAGCCGATGCTCCAGTTCATCAAGCGCCGCAGCAAGAGCAGCGGGACACGGATCGCGCCCGTTCATTTCGTCGGAAAGACATTGGCGGACACTTTGCGGGAACTTCCCGACGTCAATTGCATTCTGAGGCGCCGCCGGCTCTATCAACGCCGTGACGTGGATATCATGTTCCCGGTCGCCCTCGACCGAGAGGGCAACGATCTGTCGGCCGCGGTAGTCCGCAACGCCGACCGGAAGCCGGTCGAAGAGGTTGCGAGCGAACTCGCCCAAGCGGCGGCCGACCTGCGCAGCCAGGGCGGCTCGAGTTTCAAGGCCGGCACACACATCCTGCAGGGCCCGCTGCTGCGCTTCGCGCAGTTTCTCCTTTACACGCTCAATGTGTGGACGCCTGCACTCGGCATGCCCCAAAACGCCTTCGGCAGCGCGGCTGTTTCGGACGTTTCTTCATTCGGTGCCGACTTTGCCTTTCCGCCGCTCCTTCCGATGGCGCGCCTGCCTATAGTGATTGGTGTCGGGCCCGTTTTCGAAAGGTATGGTCCCGACGGAGCATTGGAAAAGTGGATCCGTCTTTTCGTCGTTTTCGATCATCGCGTGATCGACGGCGTCTATGCAGGTCGCATCACAAAATTCATTCGTAGCGTCTTCGCCAAGCCAGACGAATACTTCGGTAAGAAGGCCGGTGCGGCTGCTCCAACGACCACGGATTAGTCGAGAACAGTTCGGGTCGGGCCACAGTTGCTTTAGCGCCGCCCCCGGCCGCTTCGGCTTGCCTTCTGATCACAATCTGATCATGCTCCAGGGGCTGAATTTACTCCAGATGGGAAGCGGTCCGATGTCGCTGGCACATAAACTGGGGGCAGAATTTCTCGGTACTTTCTGGCTGGTTTTCGGGGGTTGCGGAAGCGCGGTGCTGGCGGCTGGGTTTCCGGAATTGGGTATCGGCTTTGTTGGCGTATCGCTGGCCTTCGGCCTTACGGTTCTGACCATGGCGTATGCGGTCGGCCATATCTCCGGCGGGCACTTCAATCCGGCCGTCACGATCGGGCTGTGGGCCGGGGGCAATTTCTCAGCCCGCGAGATCCTGCCCTATTGGATTGCACAAGTCGTCGGGGCGGTCGCCGCCGGTGGAGTGCTCTTCATCATCGCCAGCGGCAAGGCCGGGTTTGACCTGGCAGGTGGTTTTGCCTCGAATGGCTACGGCACCCATTCGCCGGGAGGCTATAGTCTGGTCTCGGCGCTGGTTGCCGAGATTGTCCTGACCTTTTTCTTCCTGCTTGTCATACTGGGTTCGACGGATCGGCGCGCCCCAGCGGGTTTCGCTCCGATCGCGATCGGCCTGGCGCTCACCCTGATACATCTGATCAGCATTCCGGTGACGAACACGTCGGTCAATCCGGCGCGCAGCACGGGACCTGCCCTGTTTGTCGGCGGCTGGGCATTGGCGCAGCTTTGGCTGTTCTGGGTGGCACCGCTGATAGGCGGCGCCCTCGGGGGCGCTGTGTATCGCTGGTTTGCGGAAAGCGGAAAGGGCGAGACGGGAGCCGCTGCGGACTAATTCAGGCCGCAGTCTGGCGCTGGCGGGACCCATTCGGTGACGCTCGGCCCGGAAAACTTGTACCAGTTGCCGCGGGACCGCTAATTTGCCAGCGCGGTGGATAGCCGCGCGTCTTGCCACTCGGCTCGGATGGCGGCGATGCGCTGGGGCGTTAGATAGTCCGCAACGTTACGCTCAACATACGCGCGGAGCGTCGGCGCGAGGCGCTCCGCGGACCAATCTTCGCCTTGCCGCGAGAGCACCCGCCAGCGCGCGCACCAAGTCAGGGTGCGCAGCCAGGTGAGGCGCCGCATTGGCGCCACCCACGGGCGCACCTCAGCGGCCAAAGCCGCCCCCGCGGCGTCGAAATAGGCTGCGAGGAAATCTGCGACCTGGTCGATCGAAAGCGCTGTTGCGATATCGGGGTCCCACATGGTCGACGTGTAAAGGCTGGCATGGGCGAGATCGATCGCCGGAGCGCCGTAAAGCATTTTTTCCAGATCGACGAGCACCGCCTGCCCGTCGCTGTCGATCAGGAAGTTGCCCGGATGCGCGTCGGTCGCGACCAGCCTCGGCGGTTGTCGGCCGATGCCCGGTTCGCCGGCAAACTCACGTGCCCAGGTGAGTTCCGTCTCGATCATCGTATGGGCCTCGGGCTCAAGGCCTGCCTCGGCCAGGAACGACGCCTGGGTCTCGATCACCGATAGCGTCCCAGTGACCGCATCGTCGTGGACCTGCAGGGGCGGGCGCCCCGGCATCGGTGGCAATGGCAAGGTATGGAGGCGGGCGAGCGACCTGGCGATGGCTGCCATGTCACCGGGTAGTCGGGGCTTGAGGCCGGCGATCTCCTCGACCAGCAGCCCGCCCATTGGGACACTGTCGTCGACGTCCATGGCACCCAGCAGCTTCGGTGTCACGTCGCTCGCCGCCGCACGCGCGAAACAAGCGCGCTGGTAGGCGAGGTTCTCCGCCGGGGCGAGGCCCCATTGGCTGAGCCTCGGCACCCGCAACAGCACCGGCGCCGCTTCGGTGTCATCTGCAGGCAGCGTCAGGCCTCGCACCCGGATATGGTCATGCGCGATCCCCGACACGTCGAGCGGCTCCAATGCGTCGCGGGCGACGTGGGCGCAGCCGGGCAGGACAATGAGCGTGGCGTGCAGCGCCTCGAGATCCGGTGTTGCGGATGCGTTTGATCGCGTCATCGGACCTTGTATGGTTCCGCCGGTCCCGATTGGCAAGCAATGGTGCGCGTCCCCGGCCGTTTGGTGCGAGCGCGCTCAAGGCATGAGCGAGACTGTGTTGGGCGAGACGGTGTTGAGTGTGGTGATCCCGACGTTGGATGCGGCTGGAGAGCTTGAGGGCACTCTCGCCGCGCTCGGCCTGAACACCGGGTTCGGTGCGGCACCGGGCGATCTCGGACCCTGTGACCTCGGACCCTGTGAGATCGTGGTGGCCGATGGCGGCTCGGGGGATGGCACACCGGGCCTTGCAGAGCGTCTTGGCGCGCGCGTGATTGCCGTCGAACGTGGGCGTGGGCGCCAACTTGCCGCGGGCGCCAAGGCGGCGCGCGGCGACTGGCTGCTCTTCCTGCATGCCGATACCCGGCTCGACCCGGGCTGGAGAGGCGCGGCGGCGAACTTCATCGCCGAACCGGCCAATGCCGAACGCGCCGGCTATTTCCGCTTCGCCCTCGACGACACCGCCTCCCAGGCCCGGCGCGTGGAGCGCTGGACGCACTGGCGTTGTAGGCGTCTCGGCCTGCCTTACGGCGATCAGGGCCTGCTGATTGCGCGCGGCTATTATGAAGCGCTTGGCGGTCACCGGCCCTTGACGATGATGGAGGACGTGGCGCTCGTCCGGCGGATTGGCAAGAGGCGGCTCGTGGCCCTGTCGCCGTGTGCGGTCACATCCGCGAAACGCTACCAGCGCGACGGTTATGTGCGGCGGCCGCTTCGCAACATCTTCTGCCTCGGGCTTTATTTCCTGGGGCTGCCGCCGCGCCTGATCGCCCGGCTTTATGCGTGAGCCTCCTGTCATGGTTGCGTCTCGATGACACCCATGCGCCATCTCGTGATCTTCGCCAAGGCGCCGCGCCTCGGCCAGGTCAAGCGCCGGCTGGCCGCAGAAATCGGTGATGTCGAGGCGCTGCGCTTCTACCGAGCGAGCCTCGGCGCTCTGATCCGCAGGCTTGCCCGCGAGCGCCGCTGGAAGGTGCGCCTAGCCGTCACGCCCGACCGTGCGGCGGGCAACGATTTTCCGCATGCCGACGGTCTCACGGTCGTGGCCCAAGGCGAGGGCGATCTGGGCGTGCGTATGGGGCGTGCCATTGCAGGCTGCCCGCCCGGTCCTGCGATCTTGATTGGCACCGATATTCCGGCAGTCTCCGCGACCCATATCGTCCAAGGGTTTGAATTGCTGCGCGCCGCCGACGTGGTCTTCGGCCCGGCCGCCGATGGCGGCTACTGGCTGGTGGGTGCGAGCGCTGCGGGACGCCGCAAGCTCGTCTTCGGCCCGGCGCGCTGGTCGACGCCTCATGCTTTGGCCGACAGCCGGGCCGGACTGCCCGCTGGTACTTCAGTCGCCCTGGCCGATACTCTGGAAGACGTGGACAACGCTGCCGCCTATGCCCGCTGGCGGGCTCGGATGACAATAGGTTAGGGCGTCACGCCCAGCTTGCTGAGCCGATCTTTCGCCTCACGGTCGCCGGGGTCCTTCTTCAGCGCGGTCAGATAGTCGGCGATCGCGGCCTCGCGCCGTCCGAGGAACTCTCGTGCCACGCCGCGCATCCGATAGAGTTCGCCCCGTTCCGGTGCGAATACGAGGGCAGCGTCGAAATCGGCGAGCGCGCTCTTATAGTCGCGCAGCAGCAAGTGGCTCTGACCGCGATGGAGGAGCGCGTTCAGGCTCCGCTTCATACCGATCGCCGTGGTGAGATCGGCGACAGCGTTTTCGTACCGCCGTGTGTCGTAACGCAGCACGCCGCGTCCCTCGAAGGCCTCGGCAAAATCGGGGTCGAGACGGATCGCCGCGTCGTAGTCTGCCAGCGCCGGCACCCAGGCCCGCTTGGCGTGGTGAGAGCCGGCGCGGAGATAATGCGCGCGCTTGTCCTTGGGGTTGTGCGCAATGGCGAGACCGAATTCCTCTATCGCGGTCGCATGCTCGCCGCGGCCGGCATGGAGGATACCCTTTGCGACGTGAAGCTCGCCAAGGGCTGCACCGCTGAACGAACCCGAATTTATTGCGGTAGTGCAGGCGGCGATGGTCTTGACCGGGTCCTTCGCAGGAGGCGCCACACAGGCCGTCCGCAATGCCTCGTTTCCGCCGCCCAGCCACACGATCCCGGCGGCCACGGCAGCCGCGATCAGAGCGGCGAACAGGATCGGCGGGAGCCAGCCGCGGCCTGGTTTGGCCGCTGCGGCTTGGTCGGCCGCTGCGGTTTGGTCGGCCGCGGCGGCTGCCGCGGCCTGTTCTTCGGCCGGTAGGATGGTGGCGCCCTGGGGCAGAGGCTCGTGCAACGCGGCGGCGGTCTTCTGCTCTTCCTTGCCTTTGGCAGACTTTAGAGCCTGGCCGGATGGGCCGCCCGGCTGCGCGCGGCCTCCCAGGACCTTCCGAAAGTCGGTCACCGATTGCGGCCGGGCGGCGCGTTTAAGCGCGAGGCAGGCATCGATCGCGGCAAGCAGAGTTTCGGAATAGCCGGGTTTGGCGGCGCCGGAGGCGGGTTTATAGCTGTCGCTGTCGATGCGCTCGATGGCCTCGGGCGGCGGCCGGCCGGCGACGGCGTGGTAGAGCGTCGCGCCTAGACCGTAAAGATCGCTCCACGGACCCTGCTTGCCGTGCGTCGTATATTGCTCCACCGGCGCATAACCGCCGCTGACGATCGCGGTCATGCCCTTGCTCGCGGCGCCCAGCGACGCCCGTGCGGAGCCGAAGTCGATCAGCACCGGCGTTCCGTCGGCGCGCACGAAGATATTGCCTGGCTTGATGTCGCGGTGCAGGAACCCGGCCTCGTGGATGTTTTCCAGCCCATCGAGCAGCGGGCCGAGCAGCGCGCGCAGCTTGTCCTCCGGCACCGGACCGTCGCGGGCGATAATCGCCTCCAGCGTCTCGCCTTCGACGAAGTCCATGACCAGATAGGCAGTGCCGTGCGACTGGAAGAAGCGCAGCACGTTGACGATGTTGGGATGGCGGAAGGCGACCAGCGTCTTGGCCTCGCCGCGGGAGCGGTCGAGCCCCCAGTCGAATTCTTCCTGGGCCGCCGCACTGATCGCGTGCACCGCGGCCTCGCCGGATTCGCGCCCGGCGATGCCGTTGGGCAGGTACTCCTTGATGGCGACCAATCGGCCGAGCTCGATCTCGCGCGCCCTGTAGGTCAGCCCAAAGCCGCCGGTGCCGAGCAGCCCCTCGATGCGGTAGCCCTCGAATTCGAAACCCTCGGGCAGGGCATGCCGATGCTCAGCGGTCAATGGTGCAGGTCTCCGGGAGGTAGTCAATTAGTGAGACAACGGCCGGCCGGTGGTGCCAACATACTGGATATTGCGCTAGCTTGTTGAGCGACGTGCTGCCCGCGCGGCACAAAGTATTCAATAATGCGGATGACCCGCTTGTGCCCAGGGAGATCGCCACAGATGCCTAAAGAAATCGTAAGAGTGCCCGGAATTTCCGACGCGCTGGAGAAGGCCAACGTTCCGCTCTCCTCGGCGGTCAAGGCCAACGGCTTCGTCTTTTGCTCCGGCATGCCGCCGATGAACCCCAAGACCGGCGAGATCGTGCGCGGCGATATCGAGACCCAAACCCGCGCCGTGCTCGACAGTCTGAAGGCTGTGCTCGAAGCCTCGGGCTCCTCCCTCGATCAGGTGGTGAAGGCGATCATCTTCATTTCCAACTCGGCCTATTTCCCGACCGTGAACGGGATCTACAAAGAATATTTTCCAAAAGACCCGCCAGCGCGAACCTTCGCCACGGTCGGTTCCTGGCCCTGGGAATTCGACATCGAGATCGAGTGCGTGGCGCTGGCGGAGTAGTGTGCGCGTTTGGACCAAACCACCCAAATTGTCACCCCGGACTTGATCCGGGGTGACGGCGATGGGTATTGGACGCCGCGAATTTAGCGCCGCCGCCGTTTTGTCTTGTTTCCTCGGCGCCGCACTTTGCCGCGCAGGCGCTGGCTCGATGCGGCTGCTGCCAGCCTCCGCCGGAAATGGTCCCGCACGATGGGCTCGGCTTGGCGCCACGTCATGCCGGGCCGGATGCGGCGGTCGTAATGCGCGCGTACGACCAGCTTGTCCCAGGGCGAGAGTTTCTGCTGGCGCGAATGGTCGTTGAAAATCGAGGGGTTGAAATAGGTGCTGTCGTTCATCAGCCCCAAGGCCTGGGTGATCTCCTCCAGGATGCAGTGCCGGCGCACCAGGTTCCAGTCGGCGCTGATGCGGATGTCAGCGAGCTTGATCGCGAAGTCGCGCCCGGAATAGACGCGCGCGGTGCACACGGCCTCCATATTGCTGGGGCCCCGGCCGCCATTGTCGATGAAGGTGATGATCATATTGGGGCTCGGGCCCGGCCGCCCACGGCGCGCCAGGCGGAAGCGGAGGCCGGTCAGACGAGCCAGCAGCGAGAAATGCCGCAGCACTTCGGGCTCGTAGCGCGCGACGTTTCGCCCGCGCAGCTCGGCGATGATCGGCCTTGTCCATTTGATGATGCGCCCGCGGCGCGCCTGGCCGCCGAACTCGGCCCTCAGTGCCAGCTCGCGGTACTGCACGACCAGTTGGCTCACCGGTGGCAGGCGGTTGATTCTGGCGGTTTGCGGCGACTGGGCTACGGCTTGGTGGGCCGGTGCGGTCATGCCGAGGCCGGCCGTCATTGCTGCCAGGCAGAGTGCTACCCGCATGGCTTGCCGGACCGTTGCCATTAGACGGCCCGCGGCTCGTCCTTCGAGGCCCGCTGGCGCGGGCACCTCAGGATGAGCCGCTCCGTTGGTGACGTGGCGGGTTCGACGACACCCGCTTGCAACCGACACCGCAGCTCATCCTGAGGTGCGAGTGTTAGCGAGCCTCTAAGGATGGCCCCATCGCCCCAGGCGCGCCGCGCCGCGGCTGTCATTTCAAATGTTCCTGCAGACGCGGCATCAGCTCGACCAGATTGCAGGGCTTGTGCCTTATGTCGAGCTGGTCCTGGAGGATGCCGTCCCAGCCGTCCTTGCAGGCGCCGGGCGACCCGGGCAGGGCGAAAAGATACGTGCCGCCGGCAACCCCGCCAGTCGCGCGCGACTGCATGGTCGAGGTCTTGATCTTCTCGTAGCTCAACATGCGGAAGAGCTCACCGAAGCCGTCGATCTGTTTTTCGTAGACCTGTTGGAAAGCCTCCGGCGTGACGTCGCGGCCGGTGACCCCGGTACCGCCGGTGGAGATGACGACGTCGATCTCGGGATCGGCGATCCAGGTCTTGAGCTGGGCAACGATCGAGGCCTGGTCGTCCTTCACGATGGTGCGCGCCGCCAGACTGTGGCCCGCGCCTTCCAGGCGCTTGACGAGCGTGTCGCCCGATGTGTCGTTGGAGGCGTCACGGCTGTCGGACACCGTCATTACTGCGATCTGAACCGGTAGGAACCCCGGACCGCTTCGCGCTTCGTTCATATCAGTTCCCCCTTCGATACCTCAGGGGCGGGATTACCGCCTGGCAGTCTTTTTGGCTATGCCATTGCCGTGGCCGGCCCGCACGCCCACCCGGCCACCCATGAGCTTACGATCCCGTGGGTGGTCGGGTGGGGGCGCGGGCCGGTGACGCCAGTACATCCAATATCGACTACCGCCTCGCGGTGTTCTGGCCGTCCTGGGCCTTGTAGATCGGCCAGGCGCCGGCGGCAACCTGGTCGAGCGAGGACGGCCGCTGGCCCAAGCGTTCGCGGTAAGCCCACAGATTGGCCAGTACCCGCACCGCATAGCCCCGCGTCTCGCGGTAGGGAATGCTCTCCAGGAACAGCAGCGGGTCATTCCTGTGGTCGACGCGGCTGTGCCATTTCGCCACTGCGCCTGGGCCCGCATTGTAGCCAGCGACGGCGTAGATGATGTTGCCGTTGATGCCGTCCCGGGCGAGCAGGAAGTTCAGATACTTCTGGCCGAGCGAGATGTTGAGACCGGGATCGAAGAGGCGGTTACGTCCGCGCCGATAGCGAAGACGCCGGTCGCGGGCGACGATCGAGGCGGTACGCGGCATCAGCTGCATCAAGCCGCGCGCGCCGACCCGGCTGCGCGCCTTGGTGCGGAACGCCGATTCCTGGCGCATGACGGCGAAGATCAGCGCACGGTCAATGGAGAAGCCGCCGCGCGGCCGCCATTTGGGCACCGGATAGAGCCCACCGTCGATCTTGCGGCCGTCGCGCCAGGTCATCATCCGCGCTACGCGCAAGGAAAGCCCCGGCATATTGCCGGCCTGTGCCACGGCGAGAAGGGCAGCGCCCATGGCTGGGTCGCCGCCGCGGTAGAGCCGCCGCAGTTCCTGTTCTGCGCGGGTGCGCTGGCCGACCTGTACAAGTGCGATCGCGCGCACCGCGGCGGAGGATTCCAGTAGCCGGTCCATGTCGGCGCCGGACCCTTCGGGAACCTTCCAGTTGAAGCGCGTGCCCAGGCCGAGCTGGCGGCGCGCCAGGATCCCATAGAACGTGCCGGCGTGCTGAGCGGCGGAGTCGAGCCAGCGATTGACCTTTTCGGGCTGGCGGTTGCGCAGCCGCGCCCGCGCAGTCCAGTAGGCCGCCGCCGATTCGGTCCAATCCGAAACGCCGTTGGTCTGTGCCAGTGCTTCGAAATAGCCGGCCGCTTCCTCGTATTTCTGGAGCCGAAATGCTGCAAGGCCGAGTGTCCAGCCGGCGAAGGTGATCCGGTCGCCCGAGCGCTGATGCGCCGCCTTGGCCATTTCATAAGCTCTTTGGGTCTGGCCGTTGTTCATGAGCTGGAAGGCAAGCCGAACGCGGTAGAGGTCGGTGAGCGCCGGGCCGAGGCGTCGCGTGGTGCGCTTGGAGGTAAGCAGACGCTGGGCGCGCGTCAAACGGTTGCGAGCGATATGGCGGCCGATCACCCGGCGCAGCCAGCGCGTGCGGCGCAATGCACGCCGGCCTGCCACTGGTTGCGAGGCGCGGTAGTGGCGGCTGGCGACCGAGCCGCTGCCGCCGAGCGAGACGTAGCGGGGTGCGCGCGGACGGCCGGCGCGGCGCGGCTTGCGACGCAGCGCCAGCTTATAGACGCGCACTGACTGGGGATGGTCGGCATAGCGCGCCATCCAGGCGCGGAGCTGCTTGTAGCGGGCGCGGTAGCCGCGGTTCATGTAGCGCTGGAAAAGAACGTGACCGAGCAGGACCCGGTCGGAGAGCTGGGCGATTTCGCGGTCGGCGGCGCGGAACTGGCGGCGGCCCTGCAGCGCGAAGATGCGGCGGTAGCGGGCCACATCGCCCGGTTTCAGGATTTTCGGGAGCTTGATCTCGCCGCGCGGCCGGTTGGTCTTGAAACCGGGAGTGACGGGCTTGACCTTCTTGACGGTGGAGACCGTGGCGGAGCCCGCGCCGACGTTCTGGGCCGGGGCGATGGGAGGGCCGGCCTCGTTGTATCCCTGGGCGATTCCCGGTGCGGCGGCGAGGACTGTCGCCGTGGCGAAAATTGTTGGAATCGCAAAGCGTTTCATTAATTAGCTCTCCATTGCGGAAGGGTCGCACGCGCTGGCGAAAGTGGCAGTCATGTGGCGCCTATAGACCCTATTCGTGTCGGAAATGCGAAGCATCCCTCGGTCAACGGCGTCTTCCATTGGTCTCACAAACCCTGTTAATCCTCAGAATACGGCAGAAAGCGTTAATATTCGTTGAGGTTTGGGCTCACACGCGCGCGACGATTCTAGAACTTTATGAGTACGAAAATCAATGTTTCCGCCATAGTGTGGTTAAGCCTCAGTCACTGCTGGGCTGACACCGGTCCAGTTTATTCCCTACCATCACCCTGTCGCTGACTTGCGGAGCTGCCGCCATGCCTACGACCCAGGCTGAAAAAGCCAGGACATTCCATGCCCTCCACGAACGCGACCGCGCTTTCGTGATCCCCAATCCATGGGACATAGGTACCGCCCGTATCCTGGCGGAATTCGGTTTCGAGGCTTTGGCGACCACAAGCGCCGGTTACGCAGTTTCCCGCGGCTTACGGGACGGCACAGGCGCGGTCGGCCTCAAGGAAGCCCTTGCCCACGCATCCGAAATCGTGAAAGCGACGCCGCTGCCGGTCTCTGCCGACCTGGAAAACGGGTTTGGCGATGCGCCCGAGGCCGTGGCGGAGACTATCAAAGGCGCGCTCGCCGTGGGGCTGGCCGGCGGCTCGATCGAGGATTCCACGGGCAAGCGCGAAAACCCGATTTATGACACGTCGCTGGCGGTCGAGCGCATTGCTGCGGCCGTGAAGGCGGCGCGGAAGGCGGATTTCCCGTTCATGCTGACGGCGCGGGCGGAAAACTTCATCACCGGCCGCCCCGATCTCGATGACACGATAGCCCGCCTGCAGGCCTTCGAGGCTGCGGGCGCCGACGTGCTCTATGCGCCAGGGCTTCCCACACTCGGTCATATCCGCACGGTCTGCAGTGCGGTCACCAAGCCAGTCAATGTGGTGGCCGGGCTCGCCGGCATGACCGCCTCGGTGGCCGAACTGTCGGAGGCGGGCGTGCGGCGTGTCAGCCTGGGTTCTACCCTTTCGCGCCACGCTTTCGGCGCGTTCATCCGCGCCGCCAAGGAAATGCGGGACCACGGTACTTTCGGTTTCTCCGGCGAGGCCGTGCCCTCTGCCGAGCTGCAGGCGTTCATGCGTGCCTCGATCCGCTAGCAGCCGCCTATTCGACGCCCGGTCCACGGTCGGGTCATCGGATCGCCGGGATTTTCGCTGAAGCGGCCGGTGAAACGACCACCACGCCGATGCATACGCCATTCAAAGCGGCCGTTGAATTTCGGCGAGGGGATCGACCAGCGCCCCGCGACCGTGCTTGCCGAGGCTGAGCCCACCGTGACCCTGCCATTGCGGCGCTGTAACAGCCCGCCGCCGACCGGCGTGACCGTGAGTCCGCCGGTCCGGCCTTTGATGCAGAGGTCGCCGCGATTGGTCGCCCATTTGCCGGCCCAGCCGCTCAATAGCGGCGCCGCGGCGACGCTGCAGGGACGTGGATAAAGCGGCAATGAAAGCAGCGTTCGGTTGAGACGGCCGATCATCCGTTTTCGGCGGCGATCCAGCATCGGCTCGTACATCGCGGCGCTCTTCTTTGCCTTAAAGGCCCTACGGCGCAGGATGTTGACGCGGCTTTGCATGCGGTTGTTGTAGGCGCGCCATTCGCTGGCGCTGCCGGTGCCGAGCTTGTGCCTGTTCAGCCGTATGCAATGAACCACGTGATCGATCCACTTCTTGCCCAAGGCCTTGTAAGCCGCGGGCCATTTCGCTGCGTCGGCCCGGATCTCTGCGATGCCTTTGCGGACTTCGGTTTTGGCCCCGGCACCGGCCCTGCGCAGCGCCGCCATAATCGTTGATTTTGACGTCTTATATCCGGCCCGGCGGCAGCTTCGAATTGCAGCTGTAATCTTCGCGCGCTCAACGCGGAAGGCCGTGACGTATCGCCGTTCATGGCCGCGCAGCTTGTAGCCGGCATCGAAGAACGCTGAAGAGCCAACACTGCGTTTGCTGATCCAATCGTTGAGCTTTTTCAGCTCCCGTTGATAGGCCTTGGCGTGAATATCCTCGCGACAGAAATACGCGGGGGTGTTCCTAGCCGCCGCAAAGGCAGGATCGGCGGCGATCAAAGTGGGCACCAATGCGCAGGTGATAATAGTCGCTTGCCTCATCATCGGCATGTCCACTCCATTGTCCTTTCAGCGGGCTCAGCCGGTCACAATCACGCCTGCTGTGACGAGCGCCTTCAACGCTTCGTCGCTGCGACCTGCGTTTCGCAACACTTCGCTCGAGTGTTCACCCAGGCGCGGCGCGGCGACATGGTCGAGCCAGGAGGCATCAATCTCCGGCGGACTGATGGCGGGCAGGCGGCCGAGTTCAGGCTGCTCGAACCAGGTGACGATGCCGGCTTCTTCCAGCGCGCCGTCGGCCAGTGCGTCTGCGTAGTCGCGGACTTGACCGGCGATGATGTCAGCCTCTTCGAGTGCGGCCAGGAGATCGGCGACGGAACGCGTTTTCGTTGCCTCGGCGATGGCGGTGTCGAGCGCATCCATGTTGGCCATCCGTCCGGGCAAATCGCTGAACCGGGGATCGTCAACCAGCACCTCCAGCCCCAGCGCGCCGGCCAAAGCCGCAAACTGGCTGTCGCGCAAAGTGGTGATGGCGATGGTCCCGTCTCGCGCGGGGTAGAGCCCGACCGGGCTCGACTGTTCGGGCGGCGGATCGCCGTCCTCCAAATGGTATTCCAGGATCTTGCCGGCTTGGAAGGCGGCCGCGCTCCTGAGCAGCGAGACGTCGAGATGCCGGCCATGTCCCGGCCCGCCATCCGCGCGCTCGCTCAAACGCTCGTAAAGCGCGGCGCTCGCGGCTTGGCACGCGTAGAGTCCCGTTGCCACGTCGATCGGCACGATAGGCACCTTGCGTGGGTGACCGTCGCGGTCGCGATTAAGGGAGGCCATGCCGGTATGCGCCTGGAGGACCGTGTCGGTCGCTGGGCGCCCGCGCGCCGGGCCGGTCTGCCCGTAGCCCGTCACGGAGACGTAGACGATGCCCGGATTGGCCGCCGAAATTTCCTTGTATCCGACGCCCAAGCGGTCGGTGACGCCGGGGCGGAAATTCTCCACGAGCACGTCGGCGCGGGCGGCGAGTTCGGCGACGACGGCGCGGCCGTCATCCGATTTGAGGTCGACCGCAAGGCCGCGCTTGCCGCGGTTGAAGGAGGCGAAGAGCGCCGACATCGGTCTGCCGGGCTTGCCGAGCGGGCGCAGCCAGTCGCCCTCGATGGGCTCGACTTTGACCACGTCGGCGCCCTGGAATCCGAGAAGCTGCGCGCAGTAAGGCCCGGCGATGCCCTGGCTCAAATCGACGACGGAAAGGCCCTTGAACGGCTTGAGCGCGGTCACGTTCTCGTTCCTGGTGGCGTCATGCGATGCCAGCCCGGCCGCGCTTTGTTTTGGCTGGCGCCCGCACCGGCCCACTCTCTCTCCCGGCCACCCATGAGCGTACGATCCCGTGGGTGGCCGGGAGAGAGAGTGGGCCGGCCAGGCACTGGCAGAGCCAAGAGGTGCGGCGGCGTGGCGGCCAGGCCGGCGCCGTCAAAACCGAGGTCCGTCTAATCCTCATCCAGCTTTGCTTGGATGGCAAGCAGGTCGCGCCACGCTTCGCGCTTGCCTGCGGGTGAGCGAAGGAGATAGGCCGGATGGAAGGTTGGCATCGCAGGAAGGATTGCACCGCTTGGCAGGGTGAAGTCGTGCCAGCGCCCACGCAGACGCATGATTCCCGTCGTCGTTTCCAGCATCGATTTGGCCGCCGTGCCGCCGACGAAGGCCAGCACCTTCGGCGCCGCCAATTCGATATGGCGGTAGACGAAGGGCAGGCAGGCGGCAATCTCCGCGGGGGTCGGGTTACGGTTGCCCGGCGGGCGCCAGAACAGCATGTTCGAGATGTAGGCCCCGGCCCGGCCCGGCTCGCCGCGCGTGAGCCCGATCCATTTGATCATGCGGTCGAGCATCTGGCCGGAGACGCCGACGAACGGCAAGCCCTGGCGGTCCTCGTCGGCGCCCGGCGCCTCGCCGATGAACATGACCTCAGACGTGGGATCGCCATCGGCGAACACCGTGTTGGTCGCCGTCTCTTTCAGTGCGCAGCCCTCGAAGGCCTCCACGGCCGCCTTGAGCTCCGCCAGCGTCGTGCAGCCGGCTGCAATTTCGCGCGCGCTGGCAGCCTCGGCATTTGCCGAAGCGAGAGGTCGCGGCGCGGCGCGCGGCGGCGGTGCTGGCCTTTGAGTAGATTGTGCCGCAGCCGGTTTGGGGGTCGGCTTGACGGCCGGTTTGACGGTGGTCGGCGTCGATGCCGCTCTCGCGGCGGATTGTGCCGTCGCTGCAGCCTGGGCCACCGCATAACGGTCGACCGCAACCCCGCCGATCGCTTCGTCGACGCCGGCTTCAAGCTGCCATCGCAGCGCCGCCTGCAGGTGTGCGTGGGATGCCATGTCGCAAGCTTAGCATTCAGGCTTTCGCTCCGACAGACTATGGTATAAGCCCGAACGCTCGCAAAAGGAGGACAGGGGCGGCATGGAACGGGAGTCGATGGCCTATGACGTTGTGATCGTGGGCGCGGGGCCGGCAGGCCTGGCCGCTGCGATCCGGCTAAAGCAATTGGCCGCTGAGATGGGCCGGGAGATCGGCGTTTGCGTGCTCGAAAAGGGCTCGGAGGTGGGCGCGCATATTCTGTCTGGCGCCGTGCTCGAGACCCGCGCGCTCGATGAGCTGATCCCGGACTGGAAGGACAAAGGCGCGCCGATCAAGACGCCGGTCACCGCCGAGAAGTTCCTGTTCCTCACCGAAAAAGGCGGCATCTCTTGGCCGACGGCGTTCCTGCCGCCGGCGATGAAGAACCACGGCAACTACATCATCAGTCTCGGCAATCTCTGCCGCTGGCTGGGCGAGCAGGCTGAGGCGCTGGAGGTCGAAATCTATCCGGGTTTCGCCGCCGCGGAAGTGCTCTACAACGATGATGGCTCGGTTAAGGGCGTGGCCACCGGCGACATGGGTGTCGGCAAGGACGGCGAGAAGCTCGACGGCTTCACGCCGGGCATCGAACTGCACGCCAAATGGACCTTTTTCGCGGAGGGCTGCCGAGGCAGCCTCGGCAAGCAGTTGATGGAGAAATTCTCGCTGCGCAACGGCGTGCAAGATCAGACCTTCGGCATCGGTATCAAGGAACTGTGGGAAGTCGACCCGGAGAAGCATCAGCCCGGCCTCATCGTTCACACCGCTCTCTGGCCGCTCGACAGCGCCACCTATGGCGGCTCCTTCATTTATCACCTGGAGGACAATCAGGTGGCGCTCGGCTTCGTCATCGGGCTCGACTATTCCAACCCGCATTTGAGCCCCTTCGACGAGCTCCAGCGCCTCAAGCTCCATCCCAAGATCAGGCCGACCTTCGAAGGCGGCCGACGCATCTCGTACGGTGCGCGCGCGCTGAACGAAGGCGGGCTGCAATGCCTGCCGAAGCTCGCTTTTCCGGGCGGCGTGCTGATCGGCTGCGAGGCAGGCACGCTCAATATGCCCAAGATCAAGGGCACGCACACGGCCATGAAGTCGGGCATGCTCGCCGCCGAAGCGGTGGCGGCGGCGCTTGGCACGGAGGGCGAGCCGCCGGCGGAGCTCACCGGCTACCCGCAAGCCTTCAAGGCGTCCTGGGTGCAAAAGGAACTCCACGCCGCGCGCAATGTCCGCCCCGCATTCAAGTGGAAATTGGTGCTGGGCACGCTCTATACCGGTATCGACCAGGTCTTGCTGCGCGGCCGGGCGCCGTGGACGCTGAAGCATGCCCATGCCGACAACGAGACCCTGAAAAACAAGGACAAGGCCAAGCCCATCGACTATCCCAAACCCGATGGCAAGATCACCTTCGACAAGCTGTCCTCGGTATTCATTTCCAATACCAATCATGAGGAAAACCAGCCGGTTCACCTCAAGCTCACTGACGAAAGCGTGGCGGTGAACCATAATCTGGCGCTGTTCGATGCGCCGGAGGAACGCTACTGCCCGGCGGGCGTCTACGAGATCATGCGCGACGACGATGGCTCGAACCCGCGCCTTCAAATCAACGCGCAGAACTGCGTGCACTGCAAGACCTGCGACATCAAAGACCCGACGCAAAATATCACCTGGACCACGCCGGAGGGTGGCGGCGGTCCAAACTATCCCAATATGTGAAGCCTGGACGCGTCTCCGCCCCGGCCGGGCCGGAGACGCGCCCTGCTGCGCGACCATGCAAACAACGGTGATCGCCATGACCGTAACGAATGATACGAGACGACCCTGGCGCGGCCTATCCGGCCTGCTTGCCGCTGCCGGCGTCGCGCTGGGCGTTTTCGCCGCCGCGGTGCCACCTGCCGCGGCACAGTCCGGGCAGGACGGCTCCTTCCGTAGCCGCTCCCTTTTGGGTGCCTACATGGCCGCGCGCCATGCCGAGCGCCGATTCGCGCTGTCGGAAGCCGCCACGCTCTATGCCCGCGTGCTGGCGGAGGATCCCGACAATTTGGCGCTGCTCGGCCGAACGCTCTATCTGATGATCTCCGTCGGGCGCGTCGACGCGGCCTTGCCGCTTGCGCGACGCGTCGTCAAGAAACGGCCCGACGCGCGGCTGGCCAACCTCGTGCTCGCGATCGAAGCCGCGCGGCGAAAAGACTACACCGTCGCCGAGAAGCACCTGAAGCCGCAACCAAAGCGCGGCGCCAACCAGGTTCTGCTGCCGCTGCTGCGGTCTTGGCTCGAATACGGCGCCGGCCGCCGCGATGCGGCGCTGCGCATGGTGCGCGAGGTCGAGCGTGTCCCCGGTTTCGCCAACTACTATCACCTTCACGCCGGGCTCATGTTGGAGCTGGCCAAACGCGACAAGGCGGCTGGTGAGCGTTACGGCGCGGCTCTGTCCAACGAGGCGCGGGTTGGCCTGCGCATGGTCCAGGCGGTCGGTGTCTATTACGAGCGCTCAGGCCGGCGCGACAAGGCCATTGCGCTCTACGTGAAATACCTCAAGCGCAGCCCCAACTCCCTCGGAATGCAGCTCGCCCTGGCCCGCGCCCGTGCCGGTGGCACCCCGGCGCCCTTCGTCGGTTCGCCGGCGCAAGGCATGGCCGAGGCATTGTTCAATGTATCGAGTGCGGTCCAGCGCGGCCGGCGTCGGCGCCAGGCGCTGATCTACGCCCGGCTGGCCCTGCATCTTCGGCCGAAATTCGCGCCTGCGCTGATCCTCATTGCGGGCTCGATGGAGCAGCACAACCAGCGCGCGGTGGCGGTCCGGCTCTACCGCGCCGTACCGGAGCGCTCGCCGCTGTCATGGTCGGCCCAACTGGCGGCCGCTCAGGCGTTGAATCGCATCGACCGAGCAGAAGAGGCGGTCGTGATCCTGGAACGCATGTCCAAATCGCGACCCAAGCGCTATGACGCCTTGGTCGCGCTCGGCGACCTCCATCGCGGCAAGGAACGTTTTGCCGACGCCGCCAAGGCCTATGACCGGGCCTTCGCGCGGATCCCCAAGCTGGAGCGGCATCACTGGGGCATCCTCTACGCCCGCGGCATCGCGCTGGAGCGTTCCAAACAATGGGCCCGCGCGGAAAAGGATTTCCTGACGGCGCTCAACTTCGTGCCCAACCAGCCCTACGTGCTCAACTATCTGGGCTACTCCTGGGTCGAGCAGGGTAAGAACCTGGACCGCGCGCGAGGCATGATCGAAAAGGCGGTCGCGCTGCGCCGCAATGACGGTTACATCACCGACAGCCTCGGCTGGGTGCTCTATCGTATGGGCAAGTTCAAGGAGGCCGTGCCGCATCTGGAGCGGGCGGTGGCGCTCCGGCCGCAGGACCCGACCATCAACGACCATCTGGGCGACGCTCTCTGGATGGTCGGTCGCCATCGCGAAGCCGAATTCCAGTGGCGCCGGGCGCTCTCGCTGAAGCCGGAGAAGGACCAGATCAAGGTCATCGAGGCCAAGATCAAGAGCGGCCTGAAGAAACCCGTCAAGCGCCCTTGAACGACCAGGAAGCCGCGCTCGTCGAGCCGGTCAGCGTCAGCGCGCCGGCGAAACTGAACCTCTATCTCCACGTCACCGGGCGCCGCGACGACGGCTATCACGAGCTCGACAGCCTGGTCGCCTTCGCCGACATCCACGACACGATCGAGGTTCGCCACGCAGACAATCTGTCCTTGACAGTCGAAGGGCCGTTCGGCGCTGCCCTCTCCGCCGAAGCCGACAATCTCGTGCTGCGCGCCGCCCGGGCGCTCGCCGAGGCCGGCGGCATCGAGCCGGCGGCGCAGATTACCTTGACCAAGACCTTGCCGGTGGCAGCAGGCATCGGCGGCGGCTCGGCCGATGCGGCGGCGACACTGAACGCGCTGTCGCGATTGTGGTCGCTCAATGTCCCGGCTGATGATCTGGCCGCTTTGGCGCTGACGCTCGGTGCCGACGTCCCGGTCTGCCTTGAGCGCAAATCCGCATTCGTCGGTGGCATCGGCGAGGCCCTGACGCCGGCGCCGATCCTGCCGGCCGCCTCGCTGGTGCTGGTGAACCCGCTCACGCAGCTCTCGACGCCGGCGGTCTTTGCTGCCCGGACAGGAGAATTCAGCGCGCCCGCGCGATTCGACGAGATCCCTTTTGACACTGCCTCGCTCGCCGGTCTGCTGGGCGACCGCCGCAACGACCTGACTGACGCGGCAATTTCGCTGGCGCCGGAGGTGGGCGCGGTGCTGCAGGCGCTCGATGATGCGCCAGGCACATTACTGGCGCGCATGTCTGGCAGCGGCGCGACGTGTTTTGGGCTCTATAAAGATGCGGCCGCAGCCAAGCGAGCGGCGAAACTGGTCAGAGCGAAACATCCCGGCTGGTGGGTCGCGGCGGGGAAGTTGCTCAGCGCGCGCGCCGGGGTGTGACGATCGATCGAATCGAAACGAACACGCCCTCCCCCACAAGTGGGAGAGGGCGTTCGCAACACTCTTTTTGTCAGACGGTGCCTACCGGATCGCGATCGGATTGATGATCATCTGGACGGCGCCGCGGATGCGTGCCGGGCCGAGGACGAAGAGGAACTCCCAGCCCTTGTCTTTGACCAACTCGCGGGTGTCGATGGTCTCCAGAATGACGATGCCGTTCTTCGGGATCAAAATCTGGTGGATCTCGAAGACGCCGACGCCCTTCTCGAAGGGCACGGTCTCCAGTCCCCAGGTGTCGGCGCCGACCGCGACGACTTCCTTGGAAACCAGATACTCAGCACCGGACTTGCCGAGACCGGGCTCGACGCTGCCATAGCGTTTCAGGTTCTTCTTGGTGCCGTCCTTGCCGTCGAGCAGGTTGAGCCACCCGGAATGGAACAGCACGATATCGCCCTTGCGGATTTCAACGCCCTGCTTCTTGGCGGCGCCGATGATGTCCTTCTTGTTGTAGGGCGTGCCTTCCTTGACGATCTTGACCCCGAAATAGCCCGCCATGTCGAGCAACACGCCGCGGCCGACGATCGGGGGATACTTCTCGATGCCGAGCTTCTTGAGTCCATCGGCTTTGGCGAAGTCCTTACCCTTGAAGCCGTTGTAGTAGACGTGATCGACGCCGATATGGCCGAGCCCGTCGATCTGCGGCCCAATGCCGAGCCAGCCCATGAAGATGTCGTCGTTATAGGTCGTCTTGGTCGGGCCGAGACCCGTGGTCTTCATTTGGTTCGGCTGCAAGATGGTGATGCTCATCGAACGCGGCGGGAAGGCCGGCGTCTTGGAATCGATGATGATGCCGAGGTTGTAGGTCTTGCCTGTCTTGATCAGCTTAGCGGCCTGCATGACCGATTTCGGCGTGATCAGGTTCATGGCGCCGATCTCGTCTTTCGGCCCCCATTTCGATTTGGTCCAGTCCTGGGCAGACGCCGTGGCGGCCAAAGACAACGTGGCCGCCGCCGTCAACACGGCGCGGATCGTCATTCTCATTGGTATGTCCTCCCGAATGCCGGTTTTGGTTGCAGAACGTGCGGGCTCGTCCGGCAAGCGCCCCCACAGGCAGCATTGTGTTTGATGCCGACTTTCCGGGCAAGGTTGCATTCCCTGTCCGCTTCACATTTCTAGAGATTACGCTTGGCAGGCGCCGCCGTTCGACGGAGGCTGTTGAGCGAATGCGCATCACGACCTTATCGAACCAAGCAGCGAACAGGAGAAATCATGCGGAACATGATCGCAGCCGGCGCGGCGGCACTGGCCATTTTCGCGGCGGACGCAGTGGGCACGGCTGCCGCGCAGTCGGGCAGCAAGCCGGCCGGTGCGCTCAGTGGCGCGCAGATCAAGAGCTACTTCTCCGGCACGCGCATCTATGGCACCACGCCCAGCGGCAAGACCTGGCTGATCGATTTCAAAGCCGACGGCACATTTCGCGGTGCGGTCCAAAAGGGCGAGGATGTCGGCAAATGGTGGGTCGAGCGCGACACGCTGTGCCGCAAATGGACGGCCTGGGAGAACCAGACAGTCGGGCACAGCAAGACCCAGGCCTGCTTCTGGATCGTGCTCGACAAAGCCCGCAAGCGCGTCAACTACATCAACATGGACGGCTCGCGCTACCGCTCCTGGCGCATGGGCAACTGAGTATTTTGAGTTTCCGGCGCCGGCCCGCTTCCGCTGGTCCGACTTACTCCGCCGCCCCGGCGCGTGCGCCAATTCCTGCCTGGGTATCGTCCACGGCCTCGTAGTCGATCGGCGTGCGGTATTCGGGGCGGTCGTGCCAGGCCCAGTACATCTCGCGCAGACGCTGGGTGTGCGGGCCGGCGACGCCGCGGCCGACGGGCGCGCCGTCGAGTTGGCTGACGGGCGTAATGCCGCCGGCGGTTGTGGCCATGAAAATCTCGTCGGCCCCGCGCAACTCCCCGGCGGTGATGTCAGCCAGCTCTGCATTCAGGTTGGTTTGCTTGGCCATTTCCAGCACGGTTGAGCGGGTCACGCCCTCCAGCACGCCGCTCGCCGGTGAGATCAGCCGGCCGCCGATCAGCGCGAAGAGGTTGTAGCCGAGCCCCTCGGTGACGTGTCCGTCGGTGTCGAGCAGGACGGCGTATTCGGCGCCCTTGTCGTAGGCCTCGAAGAGCGACTGGGAAAAGTCGAGGCGGTTGAAGTTTTTGACTGTCGGATCGACGGAACGCGCCGGGATGCGCAAGACCTCGCTGATGATCATGGAGACGCCGGCCTCGGCCTGCTCAGGTTCAACCAGCCAGACGAAGGGCAGCGCCAGGGCGATGAAGTTGTTCTGACATTTCCGCAAGTCGCGCCGGCCGTCGCTCGGCCGACCGCGCGTGGCGATGATCTGCACAAAAGCGTCGCGCAATCCCGCGCGCCGCACGCATTCGGTGGCGATGCGGGCGATGGCTTCGCGGTCGTGGTCGAGCTCCATCCGAAGCTTGGCGAGCGAGCCCAGGAAGCGGTCGAGATGATCCTCAAGTCGAAAAAAGGCGCCGTGCCAGACGTGCACGACGTCGTACGTTGCATCGGACAGCAAAAAGCCCAGATCGAAAACCGAGATCGTCGCCTCGCCTTTGGGCACGAAGCGCCCGTCGATGAAAGCGATGCCCTCGCCAAACGATGCGCTCATGGTGGCCTCCTTCGCACTTGTCCGTCCGCCGCCACCGAACAATACGGGGCTTCGCGGCCGAGTGCCAAACGCAATACACCTGCCCGTTGACGATTGGGATTGCGCCTATCGTGCAGATGGTTCGGGACTGGCTGGCATGCGAACGCGCCTGTTGCCTCTTGCCGATGATTTGGACAGGATGGCGGCTATCAGTTTGAATGCGACAGCATCATTTGTGTTGAGCGGGCTTGGGAGGGCCCCGGTGCGGGAGCCCGGACGGCGGATCCTAAGGAGGTCAGGCGTTGGATCACGTGCGATACATCGACAAGACCCGCGACTACTACCTGTCGCAGGGCTACGAGAAATCTTACGATTGGGCGCGCAACGACGAAGTCGCATTCGCGCCGCTGGACAAGCCTCTGTCCGAATGCAAAGTCGGGATGCTGTCCACGAGCGAGCTGGCGGTTCGCTACGATGCCGAGACGGAAGATAACCCGATCACCGAAGAAGGGTTTCGCGGCGTCTACAGCATTCCCGCCGACACGCCGACCGAACGCTTTTACAGCCGCACCAGTTCGTTCGACGCGGTGGCCACCCATTTGGACGATGTGAACGCCTACTTCCCGGTCGACCGGCTGCGCGAAGCGGTTGCAAGCGGGCGCATCGGCTCCATTCCGGACCGCCTCTACGGCGCCTACAACAATTATTCCAAACGCAAGGTGTTGGAGGAGGAGGCGCCGAATGCCCTGGCGTTGGCGCGCGAAGACGAGATCGACGCGCTACTCCTGGTCCCCGTCTGACCCGTCTGCCATCAGACCGTGAGTCTGATTGCGCGCTACATCGAAGAACACGGCATTCCAACGGTGACCATCGCCACCGCGCGCGACATCGTAGAGAGCGCCCGCGTGCCCCGGCTACTCTTTGTCGACTTTCCGCTCGGCAACCCTTGCGGTGAGCCCTGGAACACGCCGCAGCAGTGCGAGATTTTCGAGACGGCATTGGTGACGCTGGAAACCGCGGATACGCCCGGCGCCACCGTTGAGGCCGGCTACAGCTGGAGCGGCGGCGAGGACTGGAAGCGTACGGTCTTCACCGAGGACCAGCCGTTCCTTTCCGGGGCGGCGCAGGAGGAGTGGCTCGCCCGCAAGGACGAGTACCGGAAGCTCCGTGGGGAGGGGAAGGTCTAGATGGCGGAGACCGGCGACCGAGAAGTGATTGTCTACTCAACGCCCTTTTGCGCGCCCTGCGAAGCGCTGAAGCGCTATTTGTCCAAACAAGGCGTGGCATTCAAAGTCCGCGACCTGATGATGGACGAAGCGGCGGCTGAGCGTCTGGAACAACAAGGCATTCGCTCGACCCCCGCGCTGGAGATCGACGGTACGATCTATGTCGGCGAAACGCTCACACCGGAACGCCTGCAGGCGCTGCTCTGAGCGATACCGCCGGCCGTTTCGCATCTGCGACCCGATGGCTTGGCGCTACTGGCTCTCGGCCTCCAACACGCCGCCAAATTGCTCGCGAAGTGTTGGCTTCATTACCTTGCCAGTCAGGTTGCGCGGGATCTCATCGACGAATATCACTTTGTCTGGGATCTGCCATTTCGCGATCTTTCCGTCAAAGCCAGAAAGAATTTCCTCTTCCGTCGTTTCCAAATCTTTGGCCTTGGCGACAATCAGTACCGGACGCTCGTCCCATTTGGGATGGCGCGCGCCGATCACCGCCGCGTCTTCGACCGCCGGCAGTTCGGTGGCGATGGCCTCGAGTTCGACGGAGCTGATCCACTCGCCGCCCGACTTGATTATGTCCTTGGCCCGGTCGCGAATCGTCATGTAACCGTTTGGATCGATTGAAGCGATGTCGCCGGTGTCGAACCAGCCGTCATCGGTCGTGCAGTTCGCATCCGTCTTGTGGTACCGCTCCACAATCCACATGCCGCGGATCTGCAGGGCGCCTTGCGCCTCGCCGTCATTTGGCAACGCGTTGTCTTCGTCGTCGACGATGCGGAGCTGGACTCCGTAGGGCGGGCGGCCCTGATTCAAACGGATCGAATTGCGCTCCGCCTGCGGCAGCGCCGCGTGCTTGCCCAGAAGATGATTGATCGTGCCGATCGGGCTCGTTTCCGTCATGCCCCAGGCATGAACGGTGTCGACGTCGTATTTCTCGCGGAAATCGTCGATGATCCATTGCGGACAGGCCGTGCCGCCGGTGAGTGTCCGCTTCAGCGAGGCCATCCGGGTTCCAGTCTCGCCGGCTTCATTGAGCACCATCTGCCAGATCGTCGGCACCGCGAAGGCCATCGTCACCTTTTCCTGCTCGATCAGCTTGACGATGCTCTTGCCGTCGAGGAAGGGGCCCGGCAAGACGATCTTCGCGCCGACCATGGCGCCGGTATAGGGCGTGGCCCAGGCGTTGGCATGGAACATCGGAACGACAGGCAACAGCACGTCGCGCGCCGACATGGATAGCGAGTCGGGCGCCGCCGCCGCGATCGCATGGATCACCGTGGTGCGGTGCTGGTAGACGACGCCCTTGGGATGGCCCGTCGTGCCCGAGGTGTAACACATGCTCGAGGGCGCGTTCTCGTCGAAGGCCGGCCAGTAGTAATCGTTGTCTGCCGTTTCCAGCAACTCGTCGTAGAACTCGATTTCCGGCAATATCTCAAGCGCTTCCTCATTCCGCGCTCCCATCAGGAAAATGCGCTCCAGTGTGGTGAGTTCGTCGCGAATTTCAGCGACCACCGGAAGAAAGCTCATATCGACGAAAAGCACCCGATCTTCGGCGTGATTGATGATGTAGCTGATCTGTTCGCCGAACAGGCGCGGGTTGATCGTGTGGCAAATGAAGCCGGCGCTCGCCAGGCCGAAATAGGCCTCCAGATGGCGTTGGTTGTTCCAGGCGATGGTGGCGCAGCGGTCGCCGAACTCGATGCCCGCCTTGGTAAGGGCCGAGGCGAGGCGTAGGGCGCCTCTCGCGATCCCGGCCCAGTCGGACCGAACCACGCTGCCGTCTTCCTCGATTGAGACGATCTCGGTATCGCCGTGGTATTGGGCCGCGTGGCGGATCAGGGAGCTGATCAAAAGCGGCTGTGACATCATAGTGCCGATCATGGGATTGGCCTTTCTTGGTGAGGTTCGGCAGTCATTTCAGATCCGCTTTCCGATCGAATCGGCGGGTGCGGAGGACCTTCTCGCTAGCCCTTTTGCTGAAACAGGAGCTTGTGCAGAGACCTGTCCTCCTGGGGCTTGATGCGGAGCTCTTCGTGGATTGCACGGCCTTTGCGCACCAGCGGGCGGGCCTTCATGACGTCCAGCCAGCGAGCCAGATTGGGCTTGTCGTCCAGCGTCTGCTCCTGGCCGCGCCAGAGCGACACCCAGGGCCAGATGCCCATATCGGCGATGGAATAGAAGTCGCCGGCCACGTATTCGAAGCGCGCGAGCTGACTGTCCAGCACCCGGAACAAACGCCCGACCTCGTTCCGGTAGCGGTCCTTTGCGTAGGGCAGGTCTTGCGCCGGTTCCATGGAAGGGGCGTATTTCAGGAAGTGAAACGCTTGGCCGCACATCGGGCCGAGACCGCCCATATGCCACATCAGCCACTCGTCGACGGCGATGCGCTCGCGCTCGCTGGCGCCGTAGAACTTGCCGCTCTTGCGCGCCAGATACTGCAGGATCGCGCCCGATTCGAAGATCGAGATCGGCTCGCCGTCGGGACCATCGGGATCGATGATCGCGGGCATGCGCCCGTTGGGCGAAATGGAGATGAACTCGTCCCGGAACTGCTCGCCCTTGCTCAAATCGATCAGGCGCAAATCGTGTGGCAGCGCCATTTCCTCCAACGCGATGGTGATCTTCCACCCATTCGGTGTTGGCCAGTAATAGAGTGCGATCGGTTTGGCCATGATCCATCCTCACAGGTTACGCGAACTGGCAGATGTTCGAAGTCCGCTTTTTCAGTTTGTAAGGTTACCTTTGAATGATTTGCGGTGATAATACCCCCAAATGGGGGTGAATTTGCAGCGGATCGACTGGCAAGAGATCAGGACGGAGCAAGAGGCCGCGCAAGCCGTGCTTGCAGCGATGCGGTCGGTGGGATTATCGGGGGGCGCGTTTTCATTTACGCCGATCAGCCTTCTGCCGAGCGGCAACCCCGGCCTGCTGAAGCGTGCGATCCCGCTCAATATTGACCAGCAGGTCATTGACGACTGGCTTCAATACCAGGACGAACTTGCGGGCGGCTCGGACACCGTCCTCAGCCAAGCCAAGGACCCGGTACGGCGGCGCATGATCACGCGGATACTCCCGGAGCGCTTCGTCATGGAAGAACTCCTGGAAAGCCGACGGGTGACCAAGAACACGCTGGGCATTAAGTGGATCAAGGCGCTGATCGGGTACGGCATTCGGGAAAGTTATTCCATTCCCGTTTTCACCGGGCGAGGCGAGTACTGGTCGCTGGCGGCGATGCGTTATTTCGACAATCCCGAAACGGCCGAACTGAGCCATGAAACGTTGGGAGAGCTTTATTGGCTGACCGCCAATCTGGCGGAGTTTTGCGCGACCAAGCTCAACTGGCGGGCGCACGGACACGAGGCGACAAGGCGACCGCTATCGCCCAGGGAACTGGATTGTCTTTACTGGGCGGCGCGAGGCAAAACGTCGGCCGAAACGGCCGAGCTGCTGGATTTGAGAACGGAAACCGTTCGGAAATATTTGAAGAATGCCGCCATGAAGTTGAACGCAAACAACAAGACCCAAGCCGTTTGCATGGCCCATCAGCTTGGGTATCTCGCGCTGGTATAAGCGCGGCGCCGTCAAATGGCCTGATTGAATCGGGCCGGAATTTCCGGGGACATTTTCGTTAGCTCTGGTCCCACTCCACTGGCGGTGTGTCGGGGGTCTCCGGCTCGTAGTACCACTTCAGCCCCAAGGCCTCCTCGCTGAGTACGTTCGTCTTGAAGCTCCGCCAGGCTTGGATCTCGAAGTAGTCGAGCGGGCCGCCGTGGGCATGAAGCCGATGGGGCACGCCCGGGGGGAAATACACGAGCGTGCCGGGCTCGAGTTCCTGCGACGTTTCTCCGACTTCGACGACGCCGCGGCCCTTGAAGGTCATGTAGCAGTGAGCGGCGCCGTCCGGGTTTGCGCTTGTGCTTACATGCGCGTGATAGGGCGACGAGCCGCCCTCGTGATAGTGCATTTCGCCCGCCTGAATAGCATTGGTCGGCGTCAGCCTTGTGCCGTCGGGAAACCTGACGGTGGACTCCGCACAGAACCGACGCACGCGGCCGCCGCTGGCGTCGCTGAGCGGGCGGAGCGTCTTCCGATTGAAAAAATATCCGGGCCCTCCGGGCAATCCGTCTTCGACGGCGGCGGGCGGCTTGGGCGTCACCATGTGCAGCAGTTCCATATCCGAGCCGGTCGCTTCGAATTGCGCCGCTTCGCCGGGAGCGACCAGCACGCCCGCACCTTCCTCAGCTTCGTACGACGCGTCGTTGAAGCTGATGGAACCTCCGCCCGGCGTCTCCATGACGTAAACGAGGTGGTAGTCGTCATCTGCCAGGGCCTCGAACCGCCGGCCCGCTGATATTGTTCGCCGGTAGACGGTCAGGGTCTTCGAACCGCACAGGCTCTGGCCGCAGATCGTTCTTTCAAATCCCGATTCGACCGCCATGGCCTCGGCGGTGTTCGAGTCGATGATTGAAACGTCGCTGATTGTCGCCATCGGCCATTGCTCCTGGAAATGTGATCGATCCTGTGTTGGGGCTGCACGACGAAGTCTTTGCTATGCGAGCCGAATCTCGCCCAAATAAATACTCTCGTTCAGGCTGACCTCGACATCCTTGGCGCCCTCACCGGCAGCCGCGATGCGCACGATGTAGCCTCCGCTGTCCGGTTCGATGCCGTCGAACTTGAAATCGCCGTAGGCGTCGCTGGTGGTCTCGGCGAGTTGGTTAGCGTCCTTGTGCAGGGTCACACTCACGCGCTCGACGCAATCGATGATGCCGCCCTGTTCGCGCGCCAGACTGCCACCGATGAAGCATCGCTTGTAGCGGCCGAGGTTCTTGTACCAGACCCGCGGCTTGGTCTTGAGTTCCGGCTTCAGTTCTTCCAGCCCTTCAGCCGCGACCATGCGTACCATCTCCGCATCCTCGACCTTGACGGCGCGCAAGGCGGCGGTGGCGCAGACTTGCGCCGCGCGCGGCTCGGTCCAGCCTTGGTCGAGCAGATGGGCGTCGAAAATCCAGGCTTGCGGGATCTGGCTTTCCTCGTTCCACCAGATGGCGCCGTAGGGGCACGCGTCGACCAGCTGCTTCTGGCCCTTCGATTTCACGGGGTCGATGATGACGATGCCGTCGTCGCGTTTGGTTATCGCGCCGTTCTCGGCGGCGGCCATGCACGGCGCTTCGTCGCAGTGCTGGCACATCACCGGCAGGTAGGCGACGTCGATCATCGGCGCCTGGCCGCGCTCACTCCGCATGATCTCGATCCAGCGGTGGCCGTGCTTTGGCATTTCCGCCGCGTAGCCGGGGAAGTCGTTGCCGACATGCTCGTCGTGGCAGGCGAGCACGCAGAGATTGCAGTTGGTGCAACTGTCGACATCGACGATCAGGTTCCACTTCTCCATCGTTTGCGTCCCTTGGCGTCCCTTGGCGTCCTTCGTTACCGGCCCGCTATTCCGCTGCCGGCCCTCTATTCCGCTGCAGGTGCAGTTTCCTTGGCCTTTGTCCGTTTGGCCGACTGGCCGGCCTTGGCTTTGGCCTTCGCGTTGTGCTGGGCCTTGCCGTCCCACGGCTCGATTTCGACGAGCGCCGTGCTGCTGCCCATCGAATGGCCTTTCTTGAGCTGCGATTTCTCCGGTGTCAGCAAATTGAGCGTGCCGCCGCGATCGACAGACTTGCCGGGCTCGCCCAGCGGATCGTAGGTGGCACAGGACTCGTAACCATGCGCCACCCCTCGCGGCAGTCTCTGGGTCACCAGGGCCGCGCAGACCACCGCGCCCCGCTCATTGTGCACCTTGACCAGATCGTGCATGGCGATCTTGCGCTCTTTGGCGTCCACCGCGTTGATGCGGATGATCCAATAGTAGTGTCCGTCCACCAGGACGCGGTGGTCCTTGATGTCGTTCAGGAACGAGTCCTTGCCGTCACCCTGGGTGTGAAACGAAAAACGCGGATGCGGCGTCATCATGCGTAACGGGTATTTTGCGAAACGCGCCGCGTCGCTCGGGCCTTCCATGGCGGGTTTGTATTTGACGATCGGCGGACGTTCTGGGTCTTCCGCGTCGAAGCGTTTCAGGCTCTCGCATTCGAACTCGATCTTGGACGACTGGGTCTGCAAGCCCTCCAGATAGGTTTCCGTATAATCGGAGGGCAGCGGCATCGGCTCCGGCACGTCCTTCTTGCGGCCTTCGTAGAACCAATTCCACGACACCGGGTCGCGCAATTCCTCTCTCTCGGCCGGCAGCACGAGATAGCCGCGGCGAATGAAGTCCTTCCATTTGACCACGCTGGGCAGGTCGGAGGCCTGGAACTGGCGCTTCACCCAGTCGAGTTCGTTCATGCCCTCGGAGAAATAGGCGCTCAGGCCCAGACGCTTGCAGATGCCGTTGAAGATCTCGAAATCCGAGCGCGATTCGCCGAGCGGCTCGATCGCCTTGTGCTGGAAGATGATGACCCGGTGGTTGAGCTGCGTCTGGCCATGATAGGCGTAGCCGCCGAGCGCCGCCCATTCGCTGATATCGGGGCGTTCGAAATTGGTGCAGGCCGGCAGGATCACGTCGGCGAACTTGGCCTCGCCCTCCATCCAAATCGACTGGTTGACCACAAATTCCAGCTTGTCGGAGCGGTACATCTCCACATGCCGGTTGGTGTTGCTCATGGTGCCGAAGATCGAGCCGCCGTATTTGTAGAGCATCTTGACCGGCGAGTAGCCCGGCTTGGGATAGCTGAACTTGGTGAATTGGGCCTCGATCGACTTGCCGTCCCAGATGTAGCCTTCTGCCTTGCCGTTCAGGATCGCCTCGGGCAGCTGCAAGCGCGGGATAGACTGTTCAACGGTGTTCATGCTCGGCAGTTGTGGCATGCGCTGGTAGAGCTCCACCGACATGGCCGTGTGGTGAAGGTCGCCCGACATGCCGCCTTCCGCATAGCCTGGGAAGTAGAAGTTTGTGTCGACCGGCGTGCCCCATTGCAGGTTGCCCATGTTGACGCCGGGCCGACCGATGCCTTGCATGGCGATCAAGCAGACCAACGAGCGCGCCCATTGCACGCCGGTTGCGTTGCGACAAGCGCCGCCGTGGCCATTGCCCCAGCCGCCGGCGCCCAGATAGGTTTTCTTCTTGCCCCATTGGCGGGCCAGCGCCCGGATATCCTTTGCCGGGACGCCGGTTTCCTGTTCGCCCCATTCCGGGGTCTTGACCACGCCGTCGTCATCCTTGCCAAGGATGTAAGCCTTCCATTTGTCGAACCCGATCGTGCGGTTCTCCACGAAATCCTTGTCGTAGAGGTCTTCGGTGATCCAGACATGCGCGATCGCCATTGCCAGGGCAGGATCGGTGGTCGGCTTGGGCGCGATCCACTTGCCGCCGAGGAACTGAGCGGTGTCGTTGAAATAGGGATCGATATGGACGATCTCGACGTCGAGTTCCTTCAGCCATTTGCGACGGATGGTGCCTTCCAGTGCACCGTAAGCGCCGCTGACCGCTTCGGGATTTGACGACCAGAAGACGACCATCTCCGCTTCCTTGAGCAGATCGGCGACGCCGCCATAGGTCTCGCACTGTCCGACACGCAAGGACTGCCCCCAATGGTGGGACGCCCCCCAGTACCAGCCCTCCCAACTATCGGGGTTGTGGTGCACGCGGGTCATGCCGACCGCGTTGATGAAGCGGAAATTGGCGCTGAGGTAGTAGCCGATATTGCCCCAGGTATGGTGCGAGCCGTGGCTGTTGGCGATGGCGCCGGGACCATGTTCGCGCTTGTTGCGCTTGATCTCGTCGGCGACGAGGTCAAAGGCCTCGTCCCAGGAAATCCGCTCGTAGCCGGAGATCCCTCGATTCTGCGGGTTGCGTTCGCCGTTGGGGTCGAAGTCGACGCGTTTCATGGGATGGAGGAGGCGGTCCGGCGAGTAGACCATCGACTTCCAATTCATGCCGTGGGGCGCCAGCGAGGTCTTGCGCGGCGGCGTGAAGCGTTTGCCGCGCGCCTCGATGGTCCAGGGCCCGGGATCGGAATTGTCGAAGGTGATCGGCGTCAGGCGAACGATCTTACCGTCCTTGACGTGCAGGAAGACCGGCCCGCCATTGGTCATGTTGGTGTAACGCATCGTCCCATTGCCGATATCGGTGCCGAATTTCCAGCCGGCGGACTGGCTCATCATCACCGTCTGGGTGAACCAGGACGTCAGCTCGTCGGGTCCGTCCAGGGCAAGCAGGAAATCCTTCTGTGCGTTGATCTGTTCCAGCGGGTCGATTGGCGGCATCAACAGGCGCGCGCCGATGGCCGCGGTCTTGAAGGTGAGCGTGACATCGGGGTCCGGAACGACCCCGCGGCGAGAGCGCACCTTGCCGCCTTTGAAGACGTAGGTTCGGCCCGCCGTGCCGTCCTTGGTCCTCATCTGTGCGGTGAAATCCTTCTCCGCCAGGCGCGCGCGGAAGGCAGGGAAGCGCCAGGCGCAGTAGCGCAGCAAGAGCCCCAGCCCGAACAAAAGGATCGAGAACCGCATTATCAGACCTCCAATTCGGATAGCCCCACCGGGCCGTCCGCCCCAAATCCCTTTTACCGTCTCGTGCAGTGCGGCCGACCTGGCATTTTAGCGCCGCGCGCCCCGGACGCTCCCTTGTCGGGAGACTTCGTCACTTTGCCCGAATCGTGCCTCGATGAACCGCGCGAGGTCAACTTCGGACAGTCTCGAACTATACATACCCAATCAGCCGATCGGGATGCGTCGAACCGGCATGACCACCTAGTGGACTCAGGTTGGTCATAAGCGGCCGTCCTTCCCGATCCTACGATATGCCTGGGCACTTCCTTAGCGGGCGCCTGCCGTCCTCGGGTATTAGTTAATTAACCACAGCCTCGTAACGTATCGTGGCCTCGCCAGGACTTCAGGTTGCGGTCGAAATGGCCAGAAGCTCGAACGATTATCTGACCGATCTCATCGATCCCGTCGAGAAGCCGGATTCGGGGGACGAGAGCGTCCATACGCAATCCCCCGAAAACGCCACGCCAAGTGCGATCGACCTTCAGACCGCCGGCCCTTCTTCGCTCGTGTTTCGCGAACTGGAGACGCTGCTGGAGAACATCGACTACGGCATCATGTTCATGGGCCCCGACCTTCGCGCCCGCTTGATCAACAGCGCTTTCAAGTCGATGTGGGGCGTCGACGACGAATTCGCGGCGCGTCATCCCGATTTCTTCGAGATGATCGAGTATCTACGGGAACGTGGCGCCTACGCCGTTACGGATGAAGATTGGCCCGACTATGTCAGAGTACGATACCAGGCGGTCCGCGAAGCCGACGGTGTCACTCGGGAATCCAAGCGACATGATGGACGGGTGCTGCTCTACAAATGCCTGCCGTTGCCCGACGGCGGCCGCATGCTGACTTATTTCGATATCACCGAGCAAAAGAGCGCTGAAAAGGAGCTCGCCGCTTCCAGGTTGGTGTTGGAGGATCGCGTTCGCGAACTGGAACTGCTCAAGCATCAAATGCGGGCCCAGCGGGACAGTGCTGTGGAAGCCGCCGACCTCATCGCGGACAGTCACGAATTGCTGTCGGAGGTGATCGAGAACGTCCACCAGGCCGTGTTGGTCTGGGACGACGAGGGCAGGCTCGTCGTTTGCAACCGGCGTATCCGCCACATCTATCCCGACATGAAAGACCTTTTCCAGCCGGGCCTGGCCTTCGAAGAGATGATCCGAGAAGGGCATAGGCGCGGCGTGCTGCCATCGGCGCCGGACGGCTGCGAGGATACACTGGTCGCGGAGTGGATGGCCAAGCACGAGACCGGGCGGGGCGCCGATGAGCGCCAGCTGGGCGATGGCCGCTGGATCCGCATCGTCCGGCGCAAAACCGAGCACGGCAAGCGGGTCGTTACGATCACGGATATCTCCGACGAAAAGGAAAGCGAGGCTCGCATACAGGACCTTGCCGAAAGCGACCCGTTGACCGGTCTGGCCAATCGACGCGCCTTCGACGGGGCATTGGCGAAAGCCGTCGACCGCGGCATGGCGCAACAAGGCGCCATCGGCCTTCTCTTGATTGACCTCGATCGTTTCAAAGAGATCAACGATGCCCATGGGCATCCTGCCGGCGATGCTGTCTTGAAACAGGTCGCCGCGCGCCTGACCGGTTGCCTCCGCAGGGCGGACATGGCCGCCCGCATCGGAGGGGATGAATTCGCAGTCATTGTTGACGACGTCAACGAGCAGGAAACACTCGGCCAAATGGCCGACCGGATTGTTGCGGCAATGGCCGAGCCGGCGATGTTCGCAGGCAACGCACTGTCTATCAGTGCCAGCATCGGCGGCGCCCACTGTCCGCATGACAGCCAAAACCCCGAAGATTTGGTTGTTCTGGCGGACCGGGCGCTTTACGCGGCCAAACAATCCGGCCGCGGCGCAGCACGCTTACACTCGACTATAGTGACCGCCGACTGATATTGGGCGGGATGTGTTCGCCCGGGCGAGCCTGGCACAAACTACCTGAGCCCGATTATGCTTGGCAGATCTGCCCGATCGGCAGAGGTTGGGCGCTGCGAGTGATCTGAAAAGGGAAGAGACGATGCGCAAACCGTTTCTCGTCGTGACCGTAGCAGTCGTCGCCTTGATGCCATCGATGGTCGTTCAGGCGCAAAGCACGCCACCGAACGCGCTGAACGGTGCCGCGATCAAGAAATACTTTTCCGGCACGCGCCTTTACGGCACCACCCCCAGCGGAAAGACCTGGCTGATCGATTTCCGTGCTGACGGTACTTTCACCGGGGCGGTCAATCGCGGCCAGGACAGCGGCAAGTGGTGGGTCAAAGACAACACGCTGTGCCGGAGTTGGACCGCCTGGGCCAAGCAGGAAGGTGAGCACAGCAAAGCGCAGGCCTGCTTCTCGATCGTCCTGGACCAGGCCAAGAAACGCGTGAACTACTATCGCATGGACGGTTCGCTCTATCGCTCCTGGCGCATGGGGGGATAGGGGAAACGTTCCGAATGTAGGCCTGACCGCCCCGCTCCCCCACCCGACCACCCACGGAATCGTATGCTCATGGGTGGTCGGTGGGGGA
>Ga0315336_1000456_pt1 | contig 114146 bp, 113 predicted proteins | sample ASW5metaG_FD_204512 | JGI IMG/M metagenome (GOLD analysis project Ga0315336, IMG submission 204512) | Ammonia-oxidizing marine archaeal communities from Monterey Bay, California, United States - ASW #5 | ecosystem: Environmental > Aquatic > Marine > Intertidal zone | place: USA: California... | reverse complement strand
TTTCAGTACCATGCCGGGTCCACCACCATAAGGTCGATCATCTGCCGACCGATATTGATCGGTCGTAAAATCTCTAGGCGAGAGATAATCAATTCCTAACAATCCACTTTCCAATCCGCGCCCTACCACCCCATGTAGAAAAACGGAATCTATAAGTTCTGGTAATAGTGCGACAACGGTTATTTGATACATTCTGGTTTGCTTCCCTCATCAATATATCAAACGCTTTCCCGGCCGCCTAACACCCACAAGGTTGCTTTCTTAGTTACCGCTCTAACTTGGAAAAACTATCAACAATGCCTCACACCTAGGGGGGGGTGAACTCTTTCAAGAGAGGCATTATCCAGTGTTCTTCAAGAAATTGAACTACTAACGCGTGACTCCACCAGGCTCCGCTATTTCAAAGTGTATCCCGTCAGCCCCCTCAAAGAACATCAGGAGTGTTGTGCTAGTAGGATTAGCCGGCCTGATTTCATGGGGCTCGTACCCTGTTGATCTGATTTTTTCGACTAGAGCCTCCATGTCGTCCACACGAAAACCCATATGATCCAGAGAGCGACCCCGACTTGGCGCTGCACTTGCCTCGGCCTCCGATATATTTACCCAAATACCATCGTACCTGATACTGTAGATCTGCCCAGCCCCGCGCTCAGCGTGGTACTCACCACCGAATACACCCAAAAACCAGTCTCTGAGGGCCTCAGGCTCCTGGCTAACCAAATGCACATGGTGAATGCCAGGATATTCATTATCCTCAATAAGCTCAAAATTCGTACCCCAAGGATCCTGAACGATGGCCCTAGTTCCTGCTGTGATCCCCTGCCGCTGCTCTGAGACCATTTCTGCACCAGTACTCAAGGCCAAGGCAACTTTTTCAGCTACATCGCTCACCGAAAACGCAAAATGATCGATTACACTGCCAGCACTCGGGGCAACTCTAGATTCATCTAGCATTGTCCCCACAAACCCGTTGTCATATCTCGCCGAAGCCATGCCGCCCGGCCTAAAATCTCCACCTAAAAGCGTCTGATACCATTGTGCCGCTTCATTTGTATCAGGCACCCGAAGATGCACGTGGGTAAAGGTCTGAGCGAGCACCAATAACGGCAATAAAAGCAAACTACCGGCAACCACGTAAAGCAACCGCAAGGTAATTGAACAGACTCTCTTAAACATCGCTTTTCCTCAACTTATGTTAGAAAAATGCTACGCCTCTCCCAGTGTACACTCATAAGGCTTTATTTCCTCACTAGGGATCCATGCCCAGTGCTGATGAAGCACTGCAGGCTGACTAAAGGTCTCGGGGTCTGTAATCGTCGCCTGATAATCCAGACGTTCCCCATTGTCACTGAGTTGGAATCGCTCGACAATCTTTACCCCCTCACTTTGAGGTATACCACTTGGGCCAAATAAAGGGTAATTAATACTGGATGTCTCTACTACCAGTACATCCTCTTCCCAATGACCGGTGGAATAACCCATGTGGGGAGCAAACGGACCCCTTGCCGATGTTTCAGCTCCCATGTAAATCGTGCGAATTCCATCCCACTCTTCTAGTCTTAGAACAATGTCCTCGCCCTGCTGCACAAATTCTATAGGGTACGGATTATCCATCGCGCCGGGCATACCTTGGGGTATACATCGGACGGCTGGATCTTCAGTCAGAGGATCCCAGCCCTGCCTCCTCTCTAGTGCCTCGGCCGTAAAGGGGAGTACCTCAGGTCGATCTCCGTATTCTCTTGTCCAGACCCGGAAAATACTGTTTGCCTGAGGGGGTGTAACTGCTAGAGGTTCGCTGCGCCCCTCATCCCCGCTCACCGACGATGCGGTGGTCCACCTCAAGCGCTGCTCACGCCGAAGCGAAACCTCCTGTCCATCTGGCAACAAAACATTGGAGACGTAGATAGTATTCAGGCCACGACTAGACCGGGGGCCAGCAGCGAGAATAACATCCCCCACCTTGATAACGTCCTCACTAACGCTAGCGCGCTGTAGTGAATTCAGGGATCCGCCCTCCAATTCCCATGCCACCTCATTGCCACTGCCATCAGTACTTGTCAGATTAAAACGTACATGGGGATTTTTCCAGAGCACCCACGTGACTCGCCCCTGAACTTCTATAACATCATCATAATCATAGAAAACCTGCGTAGAGTGATGTGACATCGCATCAACCGACAGAAGTATGGCAGATACCCCAAAAACGGCCCGAACCAAACGAATCATATAGTTCTCCTGATAAACCTAGGGTATACAGTTGTAGGGCCTGATCACTTCACCAGGCCTCCACGCCCAAGTTTTGGTCATAACTACCGGCTCTGTAAAATTCACGGGATCAGTTATAACCACCCGATAGTCCAGCTGACTCCCATCCGCATTAACAGAAAAATACTCCAACGTCTTTACATCCTTGCTTTGCGGTATGCCAGTCTTGTCGAAATGTGGGTAGTTGATTCCATCTGTTTCTACGACCAACATCTCGCCCTCCCAATACCCCACAGAACGACCCAGCAGATTATCAGGCTGCGCACGAAAACTGGCATCTGGCGCTAAAGCAATTCTTCGCACCAGATCGTACTCCTCAATCCGGAGTAGAATTTCATCTCCTTGATCGACAAACTCCATCGGGTACGGGTTTTCCATAATGAATGGCACACCCTTAGGAGCGCAGTTCGCGGTAGGCTTATCGGTAACCGGATTAAAGGTTGCTCGAGCAGCAATCGCAGTAGCAGTTAGTGGATAACTGTTATTCCAAAGTCGCCCTGCGCTAGTCCAAACCCGAAACAATCCCAGCTCACCCGTCGGATCAGTCGCAATAGCACTTCGAGTGGAAGTCCCAATAGTATCCGAAGACCAACGAGACCGACTCGTTCCAAGTAAAACCTCTTGGTTGTTCGGTAGTAACATATTCGTCGCCCACACCGCCCGGTGATCCGCACGCACCGCCGCAGAACCTGCGACCTTCACATAGCTCCCTACTTCTATAAGGTCTCGTGTTAAGCCCGTCCGACTAACAACACTGACCGATGTCGTCTCAACTTCCCATAATTGTGTACCACCATCTTCATTCGTCACTTCAATTGTGAAAAAAATATGGGGGTTTCTCCAGAGTACCTCCGTGATCGTACCCTCTATTTCCTGGGTCCGATTCCTATCAAAAATACCTGCCGATGAATGATGGGCAGATGTTCCTGATGAGAACAGGACAAAAAAACCTAACGCCATTATCAGACCACTAAAAAATTTCACCTCTCCCCCCCCTATGCCAGCTCTTTAAGCAGCAGTGGCGTGATTTTCATTTATAAATCAATGTATTAAAAATATGAGGTCGCTCATCAGGCAGCTCTACCTCGCTCCGCTAGTCCCTCAATATCAGAAAAACGCTCCCGCCTCAAATAATGCCGAGCACCCACATCAGACACACTGCCAAAAAAGACGCGAGACCACCCACCAGGGTAGCTCCCCCGTAACCCAAGAGAGCATCATTGGGCTGCAGCCCGCTCAATGTCGTGCAAACCCAGAAATAACTGCTATTAACATACTTAATAATGACGGAACCACTGGCCCCGGCAAGCATCGCTGCTTCAGGGGATAACGCAAGAGTTTGTAGCATTGGAGCAACCAGAGAGGCCGCAGTAATTACACCAACAGTAGTAGAACCGGTAATCATGTTACCAATGATGCCGATAACAAAAGGCAGGAGAATCGACGGTAGGCCATATGCTGCAAAAAAACTACTGATGGACTCAACGGCCGGAGTAGCCTTTAAAATTTCGCTCAATGATCCCCCCAGACCCGTAACCACAAGAATCATCGCTGAAACACGCAGACCGTTCTCTACCCATTTCTCCCTTGCTTCCTCCCTGTGCTGTTGGGTTTTGATATTCCGGTAGGCAAGCCACACACCGATACTTAAAGCTACAACCGGCCAACCCACATAGGCTAAACCCGTCCGCAAAAAGTGGCCCTCATCAAGAAAAAGCCTGGTGATACTCTGAGACGAAATCAACAGAATCGGTACGACGATAGGCGCATAACTCGCCAGAGTCCCAAGCGACTTTTCGTTTTGATCTTCTAAAAAATTCTCACCTACGAATTTTTCTAAAGGTGGTGCGCTGATTCGTGGCCCCACAATGTACTGCCCCCAGATCCAGCCCGCCAGAGAGCCAACTAAACACGCAAAGCTGCCAAATATAATTGTCTTGCCGATATCTGCCCCCACTAAAGCTGCTGCTGCCAGGGGTCCTGGCGTGGGCGGTACAATTGCGTGAGTGAGTTGCAGCGATCCTACCAGGCCGATGGACATGACACTCACCGTCACCCCCATCATTTTGGCCGCAGAATGGACCAGTGGATTTAATATTACATAGGCTACATCGGAAAAGATGGCGATTCCCAGAATAAAGCCTGTCAGGGTAAGTGCCAAGGGCATACGCTTTGTCCCGACTGCCCCTACCATGGTTCGCGTAATGGTCTGAATCGCGCCGGTATGTTTAAGCGCTTCTGCAACAATCGATCCTAGAACAATAACAACCCCAATAGAGCCCAGTGTGCTACCAAACCCTTTTTCGAATGCTTCTACAAAATTATTTTGTTCAACACCTGGAATAAAGCCAAACAACAAAAGAGGTACCAGCAAAGCAAGAAATACGTGCCAACGCCATTTGGCAATCAAAAAAAGCAGTAGCACAATGACACTAAGAAAAGCGACTAAGGCTACTACCGGGTTACTGATCACTGAGACAGAAGAATCCATATCTGCAGCGTTAACTATTTTGCTTGACCAAAAAATCTAAAGCCGCCCCGACACCTCCCTTTTTAAAGGGAATATCGGCAAGCTCAAGCCCCATTTCGATACCCGACAATGTACCTGCCAGCATCAATTCATTAAACCACCCAAGATGCCCGATACGAAAAACTTTGCCTTTTATCTTCCCCAAGCCTGTTCCTAATGACATATCAAAGCGATCCAAGATCAGTCCACGAAGGCCATCCGCATCACAACCTTCCGGTAAAAGTACAGACGTTAAGCTGTTTGAATACTCATGAGCATTAAGACAAACATTTTCGAGGTTCCAGGCAGCGACTGCTGTCCGTGTAGCTTCAGCCAACCGTTTGTGGCGTAGATACACGTTTTCCAACCCTTCCTCAAATAGCATCGCCAATGCCTCCTCTAGGCCGAACAATAAATTAGTAGCTGGCGTATAAGGAAACGAGCCTGCCTGATTCGCGGTTAGTACTGATTCCCAGTCCCAATAAGAGCGTGGCAAATTAGCATGGCGCATGGCAGCTTGGGCTTTTTCACTCACTGCATTAAAACCCAAGCCCGGCGGTAACATCAGTCCCTTTTGTGACCCGCCTATTGTTACATCAATGCCCCACTCATCCTGTTGATACTCGGTGGAGCCTAACGAAGAAATTGCATCCACTAGCAGTAACGCTGGGTGACCCGCCTTATTCATGGCTTGCCGGATCCCTGCAATATCACTCGTAACACCGGTAGAAGTTTCGTTGTGTACGATAGCAACAGCTTTTATAACATGGTTACTGTCCTCAAGAAGCTTTTGCTCAATAATCTGTGGGTCTACCCCATTGCGCCAATCGCCCGGAATAATATCTACGTACAGCCCAAGCTTGAGTGCTATATCTTGCCAGAGCAAAGCAAAATAACCTGTTTCCACCATTAATACACCATCACCAGGTGAAAGGGTGTTCACTAACGAAGCTTCCCAGCAACCTGATCCTGACGAAGGAAAAATTAAAACAGGACCCGAGCAGTTGAATACCCTCTTAAGCCCATCAAATACTGTGTGAAATAACTCTGTGAATTCTGGCCCACGATGGTCAATAGTCGGCCGATCAATAGCCCGCAACACCCTGTCTGGAACATTGCTGGGTCCTGGAATCTGCAGAAAATGACGGCCGGTGCTCGTAACCACAATTTCTCCTTCTTTTATCAACAGCCCAAATAAACGTGGGATTCTAACACCCCACCCGTTCAATATGCCGTTTGGTATTGGGTGTCGTAATCACCTGCAGTATGATGGACTGGTTCGGATAAATAGCACTTAAAATAGGAAAAAACAAAGCTTGCTAGAAATAGGCGACGAGGTACCAGAATTCAGCCTGCCAGACGAAACCGGATTAGAAATCTCTCTTTCCGCATTACTGTCCAAAGGACCCTTAATTCTATATTTTTATCCGAGTGATTTTACTCCCGGTTGCACAAAGGAAGCCTGCATGGTGCGCGACTTCTATTCCGAACTTAAGGAAACCGGCATTACAACTGTTGGAATAAGTCCCAATAACAGGCAATCTCATCAGCGCTTTAAAAACAAGTATTCCCTAAAACATATGCTTCTTGCTGACACCAAAAAGTATGTAATTCGTCTATTTGGTGTAGACGGCCCATTAGGAGTTGGTGTAAGACGAGCAACCTTTCTTATCGATCCTAGCCGAAAAATTCTTAGTACTTTGTGTGCTGACTTCAGGTTAAGCCGACATGATGATTTTTTTCGTGAGGTGATAGCCAAGCACGCAAACAAAAAACCTTCTAACCTCGAATAGTAATAATCGTACGCCTGCGGTGTGGTTGCTTGCGGTGCTCCCACAAATAGATCCCTTGCCATGTGCCGAGTAATAACTGTCCTTTCTGCAATGGAATAGTAAGATCGGAGTGCGTTAACACGGTCCGAATATGCGCAGCCATATCATCAGAACCCTCGGACGTATGACGATATTCTGGATCCCCATCTAGTACTAGGCTGGCAATAAATGTCTCTAAATCAGTCTGAACCGCCGGATCGGCATTTTCACACAAAATCAGTGAAGCGCTGGTATGGCAAAGAAAAATATGGCACAGCCCAATTTCAATCTGAGCTTCCTTGGTTATCTCTGCCACCTGGTGCGTAATTTCATAGATTCCACGCCCATGAGTTTCTGTGAAGAACTCTTTTTGAAACAACTTCTCTTACCTCATGAGATAATCTTGATTGAGGGACTTTAATGACACCAGAGCGTTTTTTAAAGATTAAAACTGTACTTGGTCGACGGCAACCTGACCTTACCGTACTGACTGATAGCGTTCATAAATCTCATAACATCTCTGCCATACTACGAACCTGCGATGCCGTTGGCATTCATCGCATTCACGCTGTTTCCTCGGGAGGGGATCTTCGTCGTCATCATATGATATCCGGCGGAAGTCAACGCTGGGTAGATGTTGTGATACATGCCTCATCAAAAGAGGCTACTTCAACACTGAAGAGCCAAGGCTGGCGATTGGTAGCTGCACATCCTGGGGACAGCGCTAGAGACTACCGGGACATAGACTATACCCAGAAAGTAGCCATTATCTTTGGTTCAGAACTTGAAGGACTCACGCCCAATATTACAAAAAAGGCTGACGATGTAATCGCTATCCCCACCAACGGCTTCGTGGCATCTCTTAATGTATCCGTAGCGGCTGCACTTATTCTTTTCGAGGCCTGCCGCCAAAGAGAAACCCAAGGTTTATATGACCAATCGAGGCTCAGTTGCGAAGAATTCAATAATACTTTGTTCGAGTGGGCGTATCCACAGATCGCGGAACGCTGCCGAGTACGGGGTCAACCCTACCCCGCGCTGACACAGAATGGATCACTTAGGACCAATCCGCTTACAAGATCTGAAAAAAAGATTATTAAAAGTAATCACTGAGCCGCGGACCTAAGCCTGCGGGCATGGTAACACCATAATGTAACCGCAAAGTTTTTACCTTCCCAAACCAAGGAATAGTGACAATATAGATGTTGTGGTATTCATTTTGCTCAATCTGCGGAATATTTTTACTGCCGTGTAACTCTTCTACCAGCGGCGCAATAATGTCACTGTGACTTACTACCAAAACGATATCTCCTTTGTGTGCTTTAAGAACATGGTCCATGAAAGCCTCTACCTGATAGTGGTCCGCTATGCTAACTTCAATCCCAAGCCTTTCTGACAGAGGTGCGGCAGTTTGCTGGGTTCTACGCAATCCGCTGGCATAAATTGCATCCACACCAGCCACGACATCGATATCCTGGAAAAAATCCGCTAATAATTCGGCTCGCTGCCGACCGAGTGCATTAAGGGAAGGGTCGCTATTCTCTGACATTGCCATATCAGTATCAGCGTGACGAACAAAAATTAAGGTGGTAGTTGCCTGGGATTCAAAGAACCAAGCAAGACCGAGGCAAACCACTAAAAATCCAGAAACAGGAATGAGTCTCGATCGCTTCCTCCTCCGTCCCGGAATTTGTCCAGATCTCTTTCGGCGACTCGATTTTTTTTTAAAAAATGCCACTATGTCCCCAAGGACTCTCTTTACTGGCGATCTTGAGAGCTTCGCTCCTGAAGAACTTGATATTCACCCTCAACAAATCCTTCCTCCCGTGAACTACTGTGGTAAGTTTTTTTTGTCCAGCGCTTACGTAACCACCATAAGCGCAAATAAAAACAAAAACCAATTACCGCAACCACCCCTAGAAGCAAAGACAACACCACGGCACCAAGCAAAATAGCCCCGACAGCCAATAGAACAGACGTAACCACGGCAAAAAGTTGAACTAAGGGGTTTCCAGAGAACCTTGCGCGTTGAAACAGATTAGCCATCGGCTACCATTCTACCCTACGGTTGTATCTGCTGGCGGTAATAACCGTCAAACCATATCTGCCATCCACCACTAGCAACATCAAATTCTTCCAGTAACTGCCGCACCACCCCATCGGGGTATTTCGTCCAGTTGCTGCGGAATGCTAGTACCTGCTCGGGAAAGACGTATTCGATGGTACCTTCCATGCGTACTTCATGCTCAGTGGAACCACCGATCATATCAATCAGGGTACCGTTGGAGCCCACCCATACCTGGCGCCATTGCCCTAAACTGGGAATAAAGTAATTGATACTTGTTCCCGTAGAACCGCCTGAGCCTCTCCATTGCTCCAAGACAGCACATCCACCGTCCTGCCGTGTAACCTGACTATGTCCCACTAAGCTACCATCAGCTAATCGGACCTCCCAGCTACCCACCCAAAAATCGAGGTCTTTAGATCCGGTAATCCCTTCGCAAGGAAAAACGCGTCTTCGTACAGCACTATAGATTCTCTGAAATTCATCCCGAAGACGCACTTCTTTAAATTCTTTCGCGCCCTCCAAGGAGAATAGTGCCCTCAATCCACCTTCATTTGCCCTACTCAACGCCACTAGTGAGTCCTCGGTACGGCCCAGATTGGCAAAATTTCGAGCCCGCTCAAATTCGATCATTGCTCCTCGAGCACCTACGGCAAAAGCACTTTCGAGTGTTTCAAGCGCCTGTACATATAATCCTAGGGCCCGCTGAGCTTGGGCCATTCTTAGCCACGCATGTCCATTGAGTGAGTCGCTCTCTAAAGTAGCCTGATAGTTGTGAATGGCCAGACCCCAGTCCTTCTGCTCAAATGCCAAATCAGCATGAGAGGGGATGGCAGCTGGCTCTTGACCGATACTGGCTACTACAGGGATAAGCCAAATACAAAAAGCAGTGGCTGCTCGCACACGCGTCTCGCGTTCAATCCCAAACTTAGCGCGCTTGCTGCAGCCAGTCGCGTGTCGCGAGAATTTTTTCGTCCAGCCAGGCCTGAAACTCATCGGGCGCAATCCATGGATGAGGGTCTCCCGGCTGACGTGCCGCAAGTCGTTCAGCCCGCTCAAATATATTGTCAACTCCTTGAGCATGAATACGGGCGTGGTTACTGATCTGAACCTCGATGCCCGGAATCTCCTTTATACGCTCAAAGTCAGCCAAAAATCTTCTGGCTACCTCAGGGTCATCAGATCGAAGCGCCGAACCCCCATGAAAATGAGCCTCATGTCGACGACCATTATCAAATACCGGAAATCTCATTGAGATCGTGCCAGGGGTGTGTCCTGGAGTGTGCTTGAAATGAATCGTTAATTCCCCGAGCGTCAGCGTATCACCGTCTTTGATGATCAAATCACGTTGTGGGGCTCGGTCCCCCAAATCTGACTCAATCATTATCCAGTCTTCTTCTGTTGCCCCGAAAACTGCACTGGTGTATTCATCTTGTAACTCACGTGCTCCACCATAGTGATCCCAGTGGCCCTGCAAGATCAAAACATATTTAGTATCGGAGATGTCCAGCCCAAGCTTTCTCATGTTTTCGACAAGATACCCTACGTACTCCATGCCAAAGAGCGTATCAATCAAGATCAAACCTGAGTCCGTTTTTATGACATAGCTCCCTACATCACCAGTACCTACAAAATAAAAATTATCGAAGATTTGGAAAGGCTCTACTGCCAATTCACTGAGTGCAGGAGGTGAGCGTTGGGCATGTGAAATACCAACCAGAAAAAACAAGCACACCACAAAAAAAATACGGTTATGCGAATGATAAAACATAGCTTTCACCTTTAATTTTTAGTCTCTTTGTCTAAATCACCCTCTATCTTCACTCTCAATCAGTCCCATAGCTCTTCCTCTCCATCTTCGGGCGTCAAGAAACCCAAAAGACAACCATTGGACCCATCCCGAAGTCGATGGCAACGTACCGAAATAGTATCGCCTTCTTTGACCATGTCACGACTCAAGCCAATGTTGCTAAGCCTGCTAGCCCCTGCCGTTTCGAGGGCCCAGACGGCAGAATTATCACCTGAATCGACAACTTCTAGGTATATCCAGGCATGAGGATTGATCCAATGCATTTCTTGTACGATTCCCTCCAAATGGGTGTACTCGGTCATCTGGTAGTTACCGTGAGAATGGTGCGCATGAACGTTCGACATCAACACCAATAAAACGATGACACCTAAATTGATTAAATAAAGTCGCATACGCTTCCTATAAAAATAAACATTGTTCAATTGATTTTCTATCATGGAAATTCATCAAAATTTTCCGGCTTGCTACTCGCTATTTCTCTGTTCCATACCCCGGACTGGAGCCCCGCTGACCTTGGCTACATCAGAAAAATCACGATACCTTATTCTTTGACCCATCTCATCAATAAACTCTAGAGATTGCTGAAACATTCCCGGGGGTGGCAAGCCGGGCGCAACAGTCGCTTCTACAATGTAAAGACGGCTCTCATGTAAATAAATAGCCGCATAACTTCGCGACTGATCGGTATTTGTAATCTGTAACTGATGGCCCTCTACCCGATCAATATAGTGATAGGCGTCATATGTGACCTGTCCTCCTCTGCTCCGGAGATTAGCCGCTGCATAGGCAACTGATGCCCGAATATCAATCTCCCAGTAAAGAGACAAATAGTCTGCCTCGGTCCTATTAGTCCTTGCTGCATGTATTGCTTTGGAGTCGGTATAGTCCACTACCGTGACGGAATAATGATTACGCCCACTTTCGAAACTGTAGACCCGTGCTGGAAACACAGCACCATATTCGGAAAAATACTCGACTTCCTCTATCTTGAAATCACCTGGGGTGTGAATACGAAAACTATCAACAGAGCTGGCATACTGAAACCACCCCTGACCCAATACCACCACAGGAGAGAAAACCGCCACCGCTAGGGCTGATCGCAAAAAACTGGCCTTCATGTTACTCCACCAAATCGATCTCGAGGACAAAAAATTTCCATCATTAGGTAAGCCTATCAAATTATAAATACGTAATTGAAGAACTCAGGCGCCTTTATAGCAAATTTTCAAGGCCAGTTTAGAATATTCTCTTGTTGGTCTGGCAATAAGGGTAGTCCATACGGCAGAACATGATTCAAGTAATTAGGCGTGCTAATCCGTTGGTAAATTCCAGCCAAATTTCTGTAGATCTCAAAGGATCCCTAAAACCTGAAATCGCCAGAACAGCAGCGCCTATAATGTAAACCGGGTGAACCATGCGGCGGGTGATGAAATCGTAGATCATTCCAAGAAAAATCGGGGATAACCAAATAGCGAGAAAAAGGATTTGTGACCTTGGGCTACCAAGAAAAGGTAGGCGCAACACGGCCGCAATTAAAAGATATGTACTCGCTACTACCATAAGGCGTTTATGAATTTCTGGTTTTTTTTGATATGCAATCGCCGCACCAAAAAAAACCGGGAAAATTAGCATATCTGTCAGCGGATAAAGCAGAGCCCTCTGGGCTTCCTCCAATCTGCCCGCCTCGATACGAGTTGCAAACCGGCTGAAGGTTGCTAACAGGCCCACCACAATCATCAGCACACCATAGACTGCACCCCCTTTACCCAATCTTCTGTGTAATGCCACCCGGCTATTGGATACCAGGCTGGCCTGAGTAATGAACAGTACAAGCCAACCGGCATAAACTGCGGCATGCAGATGAATGACTGGGGCATGCTCAGAGGTACCAGAAAACAACGGCCCAAGGTAACTAGGCCAAAAGCCCGCCACAGCAATCAGCGCCATCAGCCAGCCAATTGCTACATAACACCTGCGTATCCGGGACATTAGGTTACCCGCCACAGAAAAAACTTCCAGGCCACCGTCTTACCGCGAGAATAAGGCAAATGCATGCGTCCCCAGGGACCTTGGTTGACCCCAATATCCCGCAAAGACCCCATCATCGCCGCACTAATCTAGCGTAATCACCACTTCCTTGTGAATAACTGCGGGCTTGCCATCGTTCAGAAGGGTCGTTGGCTTGGCTCCGATCTGGTTAGCCGCTTCTCCGTTGGGACTTACGTCCACCAGGACGGATGCTGCGGGCAGGTCCGCCTCAGTGCCGCTCATTGTGAGCGCTGTAAACGAAGAAGGTTTCTTCAGCAACCATTCCTCCCCCTCCAGTGCCTTCACATCATAGGTAGTGGTTGAACTCCCACCTTCGTACAGCTTTGGTGCTGTTCCGGCAGTACTGGGTTCGATCATAAAGCGCTGGACGTAACGATAATACTGCTGCCACTCCTCGGTGTACTGTCCTTTGCTTTCACCGGTACGCGTATCGATGACTTCGCCCGGTATCCCATGCAATTCACCGAACCCTTGATAATTAAGTGAGACAGTCTTACCGGCGTCACTGCCATATTTCGTCTCATCCCACACGTCGTAATAGAGTTGTGTGGGCGGGGTAAACACCACGTATGCGCTGCTGGCTGCCTGATCTTTCAGGAACCTTTGTCGATCCCAACTGTTCGGCCCCACCCGGACTTCGTACCACGAACTGACATCGACCGATGGATCCATCAGAAGGTCTATGCAGTACCGTTTGGCACCCGCATCAAATTCCGGATGTTCGTCCTGATAGGTTCCGTCTGTATTTTTCTTGCACTCAACTTTCGCCAAATCAGCCTCTGCAAGCAACGGGCCGGTCCCGGTACCATACGAAAGCTGGTTTGAAAATGAATCACCGCCATCCCATGGCCAGAAAAACTTCGCGCCCTTTAACTGACTCTCGCTGGTCACCGAGGCAGCAACGGCCAGCTCGGTACCCGCCGCATCCAGAACCTTCAGGCCCGAGGTAGTGTACTTCTTCACATTGGTGGCCAGAATCCCCGGGAACATCCGTCCTTTTTCCTCAGCATTCTTTGTGCCCTTGAGGACCTCAAAGTTTTCATCGATAAACGGACTGGCTACCGTAGCACCGGCCGCGCCACCCACGGCTGCCTGAATAGAAGCATTGAGCAGGGCTGCAGACAGGCACTGCTGCACACAGTGAAGCTCCGCCGGGAAATTGGTAGGCGTAACTGTTTCAGTTGTCCTGACGATAATGCCGTTGGTGCCCGAGCTATCCGTGGGGTTCTCTATTGAATTTTTCCTGATGTCGTAGCCAGTACCGCTATCCGGAGAAAAAACCCAAAGGCCACGGACTTCAGTATGGTCGTCCTCCGTACCCGGGCCGTTCTCAAACGTCTTTTTCATCGTGGAGAGCCACTTAGCATTGGTAAACGTGATGGGTGTGATTGCAGTCTCCGTATATCCACTTTCAAAAGTAATTTTCTTATCAAAAGTCCAGGTCTGGTTGGAATGAGTGTACTTGCCCTGATACTCAGCATTTTCTGCTGCAAACCCTAGTGAAACAAACTGGGTCCCCCAAAAACTGTCTGCACCATCAACAAACATAAGCGCGGTCAGGCTATTCAATGAGGAAAGTGAAACGAAACTCCTTGTGATTTTTTCTATTTTGGCATTGGCCTGTGCAATCGTGTACGTGGGAGGCGTTCCGGTCTCTCCCAGGAACTGCTCCTTGGTGAAAATAGTAGGCGAAGCATCTGAATCTAATTTAACGGCACTGCTGAAACGGCTCGGGAAATGGACGCCCCAATAATCCGCATAGGCGTGGACCGTCTGCGTAGCCCCATCAACAGTCACGTCCGCTTTCATGGGAAAACCACCCTGACCCAATGTCAGACGGGACCCGTCTGCCTTGTACACACCGTACCGATGTACAGTCCTTTGTGCATCCGCTAGTGCCGTGGAATAACAGGCTGAATCGGTGGTCAGGCCATCGCTCCCCGTGGGGGTATAGTCCGCCCTGGCAGGCGCACCGCCTGCATCCAAATTTTCAAAATCAAGCTTATAGGCCTTAATAAAATCCGTGCAGTACACCTTGTCGGTATCATTGAGGGCAAATTTCTGGACTAGCTGGATAGGGCTTCCCGTCTGTGTACTCTCATCCCAAATCCCGGTCATTTGGTTGTAAACGCCCGAGATGATACTGCCGCTGAAGGTCGCCTTGAGTCCTGAAGGCGGGGCCATCATCATCTCATCTTTGAACACCACTGAGTCTGCCGAAGCACTGAGATAGGCACCCCCAATACCCGTTCCGGCAGGCATTGATGGCCCGCCGGGCGGTGCGAAGGCCTCTGCCAGTGTGTAACTCATTTCCATTTTAAATTCGCCAAATCGGGCCGTGGCCGATGGAGCCGCGCTTTGGGTTCCCTTGACATAAATCAACATCGGTGGAAAGGCCGAAGACATCTCATCCTCGGGGTCGGCTTCCTCTCCTGGGGATTCGACCCAGACTTTTGCGATCATGGGGGAATTTTCATCCGCACGCGTCACCTCAATAACAGATGACATGACCTCCCTCTCTTCTCTGTTAGCGCCGGATCCGCTCGAAGAGCCTGCATTGCTCGCTGTTTGTGCAGATGTTGGTTTAGCCGCCGCCTGATCTGAAGCCGACATATCATCTTCGTCACACTCATCTTCATATATGCTGGCCACGTACGCGCCCCGGTTGACCATTTTTTCCGGCGCCATCGCATTCATGTAGCAGATGAGCTTATTGACCTGCGTGAGCGCGTCATTTGTTCCATTGTCTGAAACATAGAAATTCACCGGATCGTCTTGGAATGCTGTTTGTGCACATACCGTCCCCACTACGAGGGAGAGCACGAATAGAAGTTGTCTGAAAGTTCTCATAGTTGCTCCCCTATTCATTATTGTGTCTCCACAAGATCAATTTCGCTCGGTAACGCGAGGCCTGCAATTGAAGTATCAGGCGTAGGTGTAGGTGTGGGTGTGGGTGTGGGTGTAGGTGTAGGTGTGGGTGTAGGTACTGGCGTGGGTGTGGGTGTGGAACCACCACCTCCGCCGCCTCCGCAAGCGCTGATCGCAAAAACGGCCAGGACCAACAGCAAGGCCCTCCCTTTTGAAAGCAAGGGTATCCTGCCTATATTCAGTCGTACTCGTTTTAACATTTGATCCATCTCCCACTTCATAACTGATATTCTGCCTTTCAAGGCGGCCAGCCAATCAAACAGACTAATGTAAACTTAACCTCATGTGATAAGCGTAAATCATGCTCATGTTCTTTTTCCTGGGGCAATAAATCCCACCTACCCGGAAGGTATTCTATCCCGAGATTACAGGCTCTACAATGCGGGAAAAAGAAATTTTTAATCCTATAAATTAATCACTTAAGCATACGTTATTTGCAACCAACTACGCCCTTTTGTGACTTGATTACATGATCCGCCGCTACCGAAAATATTTTCCTAAGAAAATCTAGCCAAAAAATCGTTCATCCTTTTTATTGCCTGGGTCGCTTCAGGAAATATCTCTTCAAAATGCAAAAAACCATGAGGCATACCTTCATAGTAAAACTCTTCGCACTCTATGCTGGACTCTCTCAGTTTTTGGGCTAAAGCCTTTGAGCTCGCCATGAGTCCATCATCGGTTCCACAAAGTATATGGGTGGGTGGAAATTTCTCTGCCGCGTGGATAGGGCTTATCCGGGGATGAAGAAGGAGGTCTCTGTTTCGGTCCGCACCTAGGTAGGAACTGATCATCATTTCCGACATTAAATCAACGCCTCGAATTTCAGTCCGATCCCCTTCAGCGACCACCAGGCCAGTAAAATCAACTACTGCGTAAATCAGCAGTATGCTTTGTATGTTCACCTCAGCATCATCGGCCAAGGCTGCTGCCGCTGCTGCCGTCAAATTTCCACCGGCCGAATCTCCCCCCACAGACAATCTGTTGGGGTCTCCGCCGAATTCATTGCAGTGCCCAGAAACCCATCGGATGGCTTCCATACAATCGTTAAAGCCTTCAGGAAAAGGGTTTTCCGGGGCCAGAGCATAATCTACATTAAAGACAAGATAGCCAGCCTCTGCGAACCGGTGGCATATCTTTCTATGGCTCTTAGGGCTACCGGCAAACCACCCCCCACCATGGAAATAGACCAAAACGGGAAAAGGCCCCTCCCCTTGTGGGCTATGAATATCTGTACTTAGTACCCTGTTTCCTTTTTTTGCAATTTCTATCCCGCTACGGAAACCACCTATTACCGGAAGGTTATCATTTGCGCCCGCCGCATCCATACCTTCTTCCAGCATAGTCCTAAGTTCATTGATGTCTTTAGGTGATTTTCCCTCAAGGATACTGGCCAGGGGGTCCCTTTTTTTATTCATAATTCAACCTATCTCGATTTGATGAATGATTTTCCACAGCTCAACCTCCTCATCAACCTTTACAAGCGAAACTTTTTTTAGGTAAGCCTTGCTTGGTACTTTAGGAAGTTGAGAGATAACAGAATTCTTCCTTGACTCCTGCTCTTCCCCATAAAACAAACTGATATGCGGAAAAAAATATCTCGGCTCTAATGCAAACGTTTTTTCTAATAAACTTTTTAGTTCGGTGAGCTTTTCAGATTTTAATACTTCTATAAACAACGACTGATAATATTTTTCTCTGCAACCATAACTCACACACTGCACTTCCACCTCATAGAGTTGTTCTTTCAGGCTGAAAAACAGATCCACTATGTTGTTGTCTATATCCTCCATTGGGCCTGCCAGGGTCAAATGAATATCGAAAGTTGGGCCCTGAAAAAAACGTCCCACCTGGGCTTTAAGCTCAGTCAGTTCCTGTGTCGAGGATTCGTCAAATTGACCCCAGAACCAATATCCCTTTGAGACTCTCATTACAGGCCTATATAAAACTTGCGGATAAACGACCAACCCATTATGCGGCGCTGGGATCGCGAGTAAAACACCAAACTATAATAGGGGCCCCCTATTAAAACCCGGGAACTTCTCATGCCATTCCCTGTCTCTGTTTGCCTGTACCGTCCCTAGCCTTTCTTTGCCTTGGGATGTATATTCCGTTTCCGCAGTTTTCCCTAGGACCAAGCCGAAAACAATAACTACAATGATGATAATACGGCGTTCCGGGATCAGATATTAGGCAATGTTTCAGATCACTTCGATATTCGGTGGCGAAGGGCACAAGATGCACAAAGTTTTTGTGATCACCCTACTGATGTCAATCTCCATAACAGTATACGCTGAGGAAGCGTCTCAAAACCGATTCATTACACTCGGCACGGCCGGCGGTCCCGTGGCCTCTGCTGAACGCTCACAACCAGCCAACGCGCTAGTCGTGAATGAAAATCTGTACCTTGTCGATGCCGGTGATGGTGTAGCCGGGCAACTTAGTAAAGCCGGTTTCCTATTACAGGACGTCGATGGTTTATTTATCAGTCACAACCACTTCGACCATACTGGCGGTGTTCTGGCGGTGCTGGGACTACGAGCGCAGGTCAATACAACAAACACCCTCGAGGTCTATGGCCCTCCCGGAACACGCACTTTCATTGATGGTCTGCTCAAAAGTATGGATCCGGCCATGAAAGCCGCGTATGGCATGCCTGGCCCGCCCTGGCAAGCCAATATAGAAGTTATCGAGCTGTCGCACGGAGCAACCGTTGAGTTGGAAGGATTGGCCGTAATGGTAGCCGAAAACTCGCATTTTCTGATTCCGGAGGACAGTGACCTGCCCGAGAAAGCCAAGTCGCTTTCATTCCGCTTCGATCTGGAAAACCGATCAATCATATACACCGGAGATACCGGACCGAGTGAGGCGGTTGTCGAGTTGGCAAAGGGTGCGGAATTGCTGGTAATTGAAATGATGGACATCGATGCGGTGCTTGCTGGCGTTCGCAATATCTTTCCTAATATACCGCAGCACCAGTTCGATGGTCTCGAGTGGCATCTGCGCGCACATCACCTGCTTCCGCAACAGGTTGCAGAAATTGCGGTCAATGCGGGTGTTGGCCAAGTGGTTGTGACACATATGGCGCCGAGTATTACGGACGACGAAATGGCGGGTCATTACAAAGACGAAATTGCCAGAACATTTGATGGTCAGATCGTAATCGCTAACGATCTGGACTCTTTTTAGTGGTGAAGATAATAGCTATCCAAAAAATTACTACAATGGCCGAGATCAAACACTAGAGTGATCCCATGAAGGAATTGTCAGTTCTGATAGTCGGTGGCGGTATTGGCGGGTTGACCTCGGCGATTGCCCTTGGCCAGCGAGGCTTTGCAATTGACGTCATTGAGAAAGACCCGGACTGGTCCGTCTATGGGGTCGGCATCATCCAGCAGGCGAACGTGGTTCGCGCGGTCGCAGCACTCGGCATCCTCGATGAATACCTTGAAGCCAGTTTCGGATTCGACTTCGTTGAAATCTATAAACCAGACGGCGAACTCGCAGCGAAAATTCCATCGCCACGCCTTGTCGAGGATTATCCAGCGCAGCTGGGTGTCAGTCGCCCGGCACTTCAAAAGGTCCTTGCCAGTCGCACTAAAGCCGGCGGTACCAATGTTCGGTTGGGCGTTACTGTCGACAAACTAAAGCAAAATACTGACAACGTTGATGTGACATTTTCGGACGGAACGAATGGCCGATACGACGTCGTGGTTGGCGCAGATGGCATTCATTCTCAAATGCGGGGATCGTTATTTCCGGGCACCGAAAAACCTCAGTTCGCGGGACAGGGTGCCTGGCGCTATAGCTTTGAAAAACCCGCTGACGTCGATTGCTTATGCGCATATGAAGGACCCATCGGTATGGGGCTCGTGCCGCTGTCCGATGCCATGATGTACATGTTCGTTACGACTGCGGAACCGGGCAATCCGAGATATCCCCACGACGGTATCGCTGCAATTCTGAGGGAAAAGTTAGCATCTGCACCCCCCAGAATTGCTGCGCTTGCCGAACAGATCACGGATGATGACAACGTTGTATACAGGCCGATGGAATGGCATTTTATCGATGGTGACTGGTACGAGGGTCGTGTCATACTGATTGGCGATGCCGCGCACAGCACCACGCCTCACCTAGGTCAGGGTGCCGGAATGGCAATCGAAGATAGCGTCGTTCTTGCAGAAGAACTCGAACGCTCGGATTCTGTCGAAGAAGCGTTCGGCGGATTTCAAAAAAGACGGTTCGACCGTTGCAAGTACATCGTGGAATCTTCGGTTGCTATTTGTAACAGTCAGATGGGTAATGGGCCTCGCGTGAACCAGGCCGAAGCGACTGCTGACATGTTCCGCGTAACCGCTGAACCCATATAGAGGCTCATAGTGAGCAGCAACGACCAGACACCTCAGGTTTTCAAGTGCAGTCCACCCATGGAAGTCTCGCGCCCTGGTGATAATTATGAGCGTCTGCCGCACCGAACTATCGATGTTCATTGCCACACACTGATTCCCGCGGTTGAGGGCCTGGTAGCCGGCCATCCGGGCAAGCAGGCTGAGGTTGCCTCCAATGATGAGCAACTCAGCGAAGCCAGCCAAAAAGTGAATGTGGAAATGATCGCCAAGCTGGGGCCAAAGCTGGTCAATGTGCAAACGCGCCTCCAAGACATGGACGCCAGTGGTATCGATATTCAGGTAGTTAGCTCATCACCGACACAGTACTACTACTGGGCAGAGGAGGATCTGGCCTGCAAGATCGTGGCTACGGTCAATGATGGCATCGCGAAACTTTGTGCCAATCACCCCGAGCGCTTACTTGGCCTTGGAACAGTATCCCTGCAGTACCCAGAACTGGCTGCTCAGCAACTCGAATACCTGATAGGTGAGAGCACCTTCAAAGGTGTACAGATATCAACACTGGTCGACGGTAAGGATGTGGCGGATCGTTTCTTTGATCCCTTCTGGGCAAAGGCGGACGAACTCGGGGCCGTGGTGTTCATCCATCCCTGGGGCAGTACTTTGCGTGACCGAGTTGCCAAACACTACATGATGAATACGCTCGGCCAGCCTCTGGAAACGACAATTTGTCTATCTAAACTGATCCTCGGCGGCACTCTAGATCGGCATAAGGGTCTGAAGATCATCGCCGCACATGGCGGTGGTTATTTGCCTACCTACAGCATACGCATGGACTATGGCCACACCGTTCGCCCGGATACCGGCTGTTGTGAATGCCGGCCGAGCGATTATCTCAATCGCATTTGGTACGACTCGGTGGTTTACGATCCAGAACATCTCGAGCGCCTGATTTCGGCGGTCGGAAAAGAGCAAATCCTGACAGGTACCGACTATCCCTTCGACATGGGTTACTACAACCCGTCAGCTATGGTTGCAAACCTGGATCCGGAAATTCAGCAGGCTATACTCGGCGGCAATGCAATGACGCTGTTTGACCTGGTCGACTGAGTCAACAAACCTTCATTAAGGAGACTGGACAACATGGCAATTATCGGAATCGAGACGGCGTTATACAGTGTCGACGATGTGGCAAAGTGCACCCGCTACTTTGTTGATTTTGGCCTGCCGTTGCTGGAGAGCAGCGATGATCATGCCCATTTTCGCCTGGACGAAGGATCAAATATCATCGTCAAGGACAAAAATGATTCTGTTGTTCCAGAATCGGATCTGGTTGGAGCAGGCGTGCACGAGACCATCTGGGGAGTGGACACACCCGAGGCATTGGAGAAGCTAGTCGCCGGGCTAGAGACCGACCGTGAGGTGCGTAGGGATGAAGACGGTACCGCCCACTTTCTTGATGATGGTGGCATTGCGCATGGGCTCAGGCTATATCGTAAGAACCCGGTGCATTCAGCGCCCGATCCGGTTAACTCACCGGGCAATATCAACCGACTCAACCAGCACCGCAAGTGGAAAACCCGGGCGCGACCGAAGACTATCCAGCACGTGGTCTATCAGGTACCGGACACACAAAAGTGCTGGGCTTTTTTTCGTGATCGACTGAACTTCCGCCTCTCTGACGACCAGCGCGAGTTCGGTGTGTTCGGGCGTGCCGACGGCGCCAACGACCACCACAATATCTATTTCCTCAATGCCCACCTGCCATTTCCGAACTTTGATGGACAGGCCCGCTTTGATCACGTGAGCTACGGGGTGGAAGACTTGGACGAGATCATGGTGGGTGCCAACTACATGGAGCGCCAGGGTTGGCCCAAATCCGCGTGGGGACTTGGTCGGCACCGAATTGCCTCCTCGCTGTTCATGTATTTGCCCTGTCCGACCGGAGGTGATGCAGAATACGGGGCGGATTCGGACTTTATCGACGATTCCTGGGTGCCCCGCAGCTGGAATCCGATGTTCGGCTTCTTTAGCTTTATCAGCAACATGGCTCCCTTTATGATGGATGCGGCACCGTGGGATTGGGAATACGTTGAGGGATATACACCTCCGCCCAAAGACGACAAGCCTCCCGAAGGCGATCGCGACTAGTGGAACTGGAAGCAGTTGTGAGCCCAAAGTTGATCGATGTGAGAGAGAGTCATGCCTCGGCGTTTTGTTGATCTGTCCATACACCTTGAGAACGATGTGATTTCGGATCCGCCGTTCATGCGGCCGGAGATTGCCTACCAAACGCACTCCGAAACAATCGGCGAAGCACGCCACTTCTTCCCGGACATCGAAGCCGAGGATTTTCCCGGCGGTGAAGGTTTTGCCGCAGCCGAGTGGGTAAAGCTGACGACACACAATGGCACACACCTCGATGCGCCGTATCACTTTCACCCGACGATGAACGGCGGTGAGCGTGCTATTACAATTGATGAAGTTCCGCTCGACTGGTGCTTCCGTCCGGGCGTAAAGCTTGACTTCAGGCACTTTGCAGATGGGCACGTGGTTACCGCAACCGAAGTGGAGGCTGAACTGGAAAGAGTCAGTGTCGAAATTCAACCCCTCGATATCGTGTTGGTTAATACTGCCGCAGGCAAAGCGCTCGGCAATCCGAATTTCATTAATATCGGTTGCGGGATGGGCTACGAAGCCACGATGTACCTGCTCGAAAAAGGGGTACGAGTGACCGGAACGGATGCCTGGTCGTGGGATGCGCCTTTCTCCTACACGGCTGAAAAGGTCAAAGAAACAGGCGACAAATCGCTGATCTGGGAAGGCCATAAGGCTGGGCGAGACATCGGCTATTGCCACCTCGAAAAGCTGCACAACCTCGAAGTGCTACCCGCATCAGGATTCACTGTCAGTTGCTTCCCGCATAAGATCCGCGGCGCTTCTGCAGGATGGACTCGCGCTGTCGCAATCTTCGATGACTAGATCTTATCCATAATGTAACCATCTCATCTAATAAATTTTTTAGTTCGATCGAATAAATTATGGTTGCGCAGAAATTACCCAAGTCGCACAGGGACCCATTACGCCTTCAGGAGTATCAAATTCGCTAAGAGCTTTGCGGATTGCTGTATCGATGGCTGCACGCTGAGCTTCACTGGCACTTGCTATCTCTGCAACAGCCGGCCCCATTCGCATCATATAGGCCACGGCATCGTCCATTTTACCGAGTGGCATTTTTTGGTCTACGCCCTCCAGTGAGATATTCTTAAACCCAGCTGATTTAAGTACCTCGTGAATCCAGTCAGGGTCTGCAAACGAGAAAGGCCCGGGTGCCCTGGGATCAGGTTTTTTGCCGGAACCCGACAGCAAAATCTCCTCAGCAGCAGCAACAGGTTGTGCTATCCAGGGATTTTCAGGTGGTGTCCTCCAGCATAGTGCAACCAGACGCCCATCACTTTTTAGTGCCCGGTGAAAGTTTTTGAACGCTGATTTAGGTTCTTCAAAAAACATGACCCCAAAACGTGAAAAACAGAGGTCGTATATATTTTCACCGAGATCTGCCGTGCCAGCGTCCAATAAATCGAATCGCAAATTCTCCGGGACAGGGCCAAGTTGTTTAGCTAAATCCAAAATCATTTCGGAAACATCTACACCTACGACACGGCCGGTTGCGCCGACTTTTTTTGTAATTTCTAGGGTGGTTTCGCCGGCACCACACCCAATGTCGAGTACTGTTTCGCCCGCAGCCGGCGCAGCCCTCTGTATAAGTACCTCGCTTAGCGGGGCAAGTAGCGAGTGAGTACGCTCAGCGTTCTCCGTCCACATCTTACCGCCCTCATTGTTCCAGAATTCTGCCTCCTGGGAGGGTAGGCTCTTGTTGTTGCTTTCTATTATTGTTTTCTGGGTCATAAGGACTCCTGTGAGTTACCTGGAATTTTGCATGGAAAATAAATAACAGAAAGGGAGGAATAGTACCCTCACGGGCCCAATAGCATCCCTCCCAAGGCAGCTCAAATCCGGCCGCTACTCTCGCGGCGAAGTTAGAGTAGAAAACACCCGCTGGCCATCTCTGAGAGTGACTGTGCCAGTGTTCGCCACATGCGGACTGTTTCTAGCGCGCAACGCGGTCACAGTGACCACATCTCCTGGCTTCAATGAATCCCTCTTCCAGCCCCGCCTGAACAGAATATTGGGGCTAGCAAGCTCGAAATCCCAATTAACTATTTCGCCGGCTTCATCTTCCACGTTGACATAGAATCGTGCATGGGGATTTGTCCACTCGACTTTTGTTACTGTGCCCGTGACTTTAATCGGCTGATCAGAGTCGAACTCCGCCCTAAAATTGTGGTGGGCGAAAAGCGTGGCTGGAGCTAAAATCACTCCGATAATTACCCGAAAGAGTAAAGACGTGGCTTTCATAGAACCCGCTCCGTAGATGTACGTCACAACACTGGTCAATTATCAGATAAATCACTCACGGATCGAAGTAACGCGTAGATTTCTCATTTTCACAGACCCACTCAATCAGGTTCGTATCGGGCATGATGCGTTGCTCTACCCTGACGGTGAACGGCTCTGTGTACGCTTTAGGATCATCGATGGTCACGTCGATTTCCATGTTTCCGTAGTTTAGTCGTCGAAAACGTTCAGTGATTGTCGCCTCATCGGTCAGTGGGCTACCGTTGAAATCAATCCATCCACCATCACGCAGATGAGTCGTCACCACCACCAACGTGTCACCCTCCCACGACCCAACCGAATAGCCGTACCACCACGGTAGCGGGTCATTGTCCGGCAAAGGCCGTCCGTCCGTGAAGATCTGCCGAACGCCTGCGCTGGCTTCGTAGAGAATGACAATCACCTCTGGAGTTTGGATCATCTTTCTCGGCTGAAGCTGCGTGTGAAATTGCATGTGGCCTAAAGGTAGGCAGTAGCTGTCGGGATTGTCTTTTGAATTTTCCGCCATGCGCTGTTCCCGTAGCTCCCTGGCCCACGGCCGAAAAGGCAGGCCGCCCTCGAATCCAAAGCCAGTATCCCAGAAATTTGTAAACGGTGGAGCTCCTGGCAAAGGTTCGACGGGCTCTCCTATGGGTCGCCCTTGCTCGCCACTCTCACCACGCCGCATGAACGTCCAAATTCCAGAAAGATCCGGCTTACCGTCAGCTGTCCTTGGCGCCGGCCCCTCGAGATTGACCTCTCCATCAGCCGTCCTAGGGGCTCCAAGAGTTGGATAGGGCGACCACTGTGCAGAGAGTGGTGTCAAAAAGCTAAAAACACCGATAAAAATTGCTACTTTTTGAAAAAAATCCCTCATATAGTGCTTTCTATTCACCCCGATCATCAGTAAGTCACTAGAGCAATAGATTCTTAGTGCCGCAACATAACTATCTAACAAATCCTTATTCTATGTCCTAGTGATTTGGAATCTTTTGTAAAATCGATGTCCCACCGGCCGAGCATAAGAGTAGCATAACGTTGCAGAATGATTATTTGGGATGCTACCTATGTATCGGTATGATATTTATTAAGAATCTTTCCGATGAGAACTCGCGTCATTCAAGGCAACTCAAATAACACATGTGACCGACTATCTTTAAAAATGTATCAAGGAATTTCAAGAAATGCTTAAAGCAACCACTGACCTCACACTGCCAACGACGATCATCGGTTCGCTGCCTAGGCCAAGTTGGTTTACGGAGAACCTCGGCTCAAATACTTTCCTTCGCTCCATGATGAACTCACGTTATCGTGAGCAATACACGGATGCGGTCGCCGTACACCTGCGGGATCAGGAAATCGCGGGCCTCGATATCTGTACGGACGGTGATGCCCATTACGACGAGGAGGTAGGTGGTCAGAGTTGGACAAGCTATCCACTGTTTCACATGGAGGGTTTTGAAAGGAACAATCCTCAGCCTGCCATTATGCGGACCGGTGGCGTCGCTTTTCCCCCAGGCCATATACTCCATGACTACCTGGAAGCTCGGGTCATGCCCAAGGTTATCGGACCCATCGGCCGGGGCGATCTGCAATATACGGCAATGTGGAAGACGGCCCAGCGGTTAACGACAAAACCAGTCAAGTTCGGAACGGTGACCCCGGATATCTTGGCTGCTGCCGTAGACGATACCTACTACAAAGACCCTTTTGAGCGAATCATGGCGTTAAGCAACGCGCTTAACGAAGAACTAAATGAGCTCGCCGATGCCGGCTGCCCGGTCATCCAACTTGAAGAACCTTCAATCCATATGATCCCCGTGCGGGGGAAGGTTTTCGGCAAGCACGATATGGGTGATATGGTAAAGGTCTTTGATAACACGACTAGGGATTTGCGCGATAAGACCGAAGTCTGGTGTCACACGTGCTGGGGTAATCCCTCACAACAGCGTATGTTTAAAGAAGCTCAGAGTTACGAGCCAGCACTGGAATTCTACAATCAAGTCGATGCAGATGTTGTTACGTTCGAATCGTGCAGCTCGGGCATGAGGGACGTCCCCGCTATCGGTAAAATCATTACCGAGAAGAAGATTGCTATCGGAATGATCGATCATCATTCCCTGCAAATCGAGAGCCCGGCAGAGATTGCCGAACGAATCCGAGAAACACTGCAGCACATCCCGGCCGAGCGCCTAATTCTCTGCTCAGACTGCGGGATGGGGCGAGAAGGCATGAGCCGTCGGCATGCCCGCTACAAAATGGTATCGCTCGTACAGGGCGCGAACATGGTGAAGCGAGAGCTTGGTCTGCCTGAAGCTGAATGTCTGGCTGCCGACGGTCGTTATTCTCTCGTACCAACGGAGTAATAGGGTACTAGGTGTTTAAGGCGTGGTATCAAAACTCAGTTGCTGTCCACGCTCTTTGGCTAGTCTGTGCTTGTTGTTGCTACTATGCAGCACCGGCACGACGGCTCAGCAAATTATTCCAATAACGGCGGTCAGTGGCTATCCGCCTACTGCTTTATGGATAGAGACGTTCCTTACCCACTTTATCCCTGAGGCGGATCGTCAGCTTGCCGTCACACGCACCTATTCGATCGACTGGAATACTCCATTTGGTAGCGTAGCGAAGCCTGGTGGTGCTTTTGAGGCTATTCAGTATGGTCTGGCGGACATCGGAATCATCACAACATCATTCCACTCGGACAAAATTCCATTTTACAATCTCAGCTACGTCACTCCATTCGTAACGACGGACATGGGGCTTGTGGTACGTACGGTGAGCGAGTTGCATGAACACTATCCGGTCCTGAAGCAACTGTGGGGCGACTACCGTCAAGTCTATCTCACCACAGCCGGGCTAGTGGACACGTACCAGGCTCTAATGAATCAACCCATCACAGCTCTAGAAAATTTTCGCGGACTTAGAATGTCCGGGGTGGGCATGAATCTGCTGTATTTCGCAGGCTTGGGCGCCGTTGGGATAAGTAGTAACCTGGCTGATTTCTACAACAACATCGCTACGGGTCTGACCGATGGAGCGATCGTTTGGCCCGAGGCCATCATCTCATTCAAGCTGCACGAGGTCGCCCCCTACCTTGTCGACGCACGACTCGGTGCCGTGAGTTCCGTTGCAATAAGTGCAAACAAACACACCTGGGATCGGCTACCCAACGAGGTACGCGGAGCATTGCTTGCGGCAGCGGAAGTGTATCGGGATGAGTTAGCTCTGGAGACCGTCCGAAGAAGCACGAGGGCAATGGAGTCCTTTGAAGCTCTGGGTGGAGTAATAGTTTCGCTGTCTGACGAGCAGCGGAGCGAGTGGGCTGCCTCCGTGCCCGACCTGGCTAGCGCCTGGGTGGCGGACATTGAGCGAAGGGGGTTGCCCGGCAGAGAACTTCTGCAGACCTATATGAATACTATGCGGACGAACGACCAACCCATTATGCGACACTGGGACCGCGAGTAAAGCACCAAACCATAATGGCGGAAAGGGGGGGGATTTGAATCCCCGGGCAAACTGGCACATATTTCTAGCCCCTTTTTGGGGAGAATTTCGCTTCATCTAGGTAGAATTGAATTCGAAAGCCTCTAGGGGGGGTCATGAGATCAATTACCGTTTCGTTAGCGTTTCTAATGTTTTCCCCTCCGGCGCTAGCGCACCATTCCGTCACGGTGTTCTTCGATCGAAATACCACGGTGGAGATTGAGGGAACCGTCACCGATATCTTCTGGAGAAATCCCCATGTCAGCTTCACGCTCGCAGTGGTGAATGACGTAGGCACGACCGAAGAGTGGGACTTGGAAGGCGGCACGACGAACACTCTGATACGACGGGGATTCACCGCGGAGTCCGTGACCATCGGCGAGCGGGTCAAGGCGGCTGGGGCTGCGTCCCGGCGAGGCGAGCCCGCTATCTTCGTCTCCCATTTGCTCTTACCCAGCGGCGAGGAGGCAATCTTGTCGGACCGTGACCTTCCGCTGCGGTGGACTTCGCCCTCGGCCGACGAAAGGGCGCTGGCTAGCACAGCCGATGTGACCGGGAGCGGAATCTTCAAGGTGTGGAGTCGCAGCTTGCATCGGATCCGCAGTTCGCTCGTGCTCACGCCCGCGGCTCTGGCGGCGAGGGACGCCTTTGACCCGAGAACCGACGACCCGAGCCTTAAGTGCATACCGCCCGGTATGCCCAACGCCGTTCTGAATCCCTATCCCATGGAGTTTATCGACGAGGGCGACCGAATTATTCAACGAGTTGAAGAGTGGGATGCGCGGCGCGTGTTTCACATGAGCGAAGACGCGCGCAGCCAGACCCAGGCACCAAACCACCTTGGATACTCGATCGGTCGCTGGAATGAGAATACGCTCGTCGTCGAGACGACGCAGGTCACCTTCCCGCTCCTCGACGCTGACGGTACGCCCATGAGCGAAAACGTCTCGATGGTTGAGCGGTACACATTGAACGAGGATGAAACCCGTCTCGAGTATGAAATCGTTGTCACGGATTCGGAGAACATGGTGGAACCCGCGATCTGGAAAAGCACCTGGATCTACAGGCCGGGCATCGAAATCAGACCGTTCGAGTGCACGCTGCGGGACACTGTCAGCCCCGTCTACCGGTAACTGAAATCGGGTCGAAATGTATGGGTTTGTGTAAATTATATGGGTAAGGGGCTAGGGTCTTCTGCGTTGGGGGCCCTGGAGAAAGGTGTGTACTACAGAAATCACTACATCTGTACTGCATTTTGGTGCTGAATTTTCTTAAACTATTGATATTTAAGGTATATAAATAGTGTGGCGGAGAGGGAGGGATTCGAACCCCCGGACGGGGATTACCCGCCAACGGTTTTCAAGACCGCCGCATTCGACCACTCTGCCACCTCTCCGGCGCCTGCATTCTCTCGAGCCCCCCCGTTCAGCGCAAGACCCTAGGACCAAAGGCCATCGAGGAACCCAGGGTTCATTATGACATCTATCTACACAAAGGTAGGTGACGAGAACAGAGGGAAATCAAAATAGCGCACCGGTGCAACGCACCCATCCAGGCATGTTGCTGACAAGTCGCTGATAGTAAACTCTGAAAGTACTAACATCGAACCACTAGTACGGTGCTATAAATATCATGATTGATCTTAGTAATGAGACCGCTTTGGTAACCGGCGGAACTCGTAATATTGGACTGTCCATTGCAAAAAACCTCAAAGCCGCCGGAGCCAAAGTAGGCATTATCGGAGGCTCTGATCCAGAAGCATTAGAAAAGGCACTGAAGACATTAAAAGGAAAGGATAGCGATGTTATGGGGATGCTGGCTAATGTCGCTGATGAGAAAGCTGTTGTAGGAGCATACGACAAAATCGAGGCTGGACTCGGTCCTGTCTCAATTCTCATTAATGGGGCAGCCAAACGCCCACATGAACCGCTAAAAGAGATTAATCGCGAGTCCTGGAATGCGGTTCTTGACGTCATACTCACGGGGGCTTTTTTCGCATCCCGAGAACTCTTCACCAGGCTGCCACAGGAACGACGAGGATCTATTATCAATATAGGTGGTCTCAGTGCTCACCGTCCTGCCAAAGATCGTGCTCACGTGATCTCTGCCAAAGCTGGGCTGGTCGGCCTAACACGGGCACTGGCTGAAGAGGGATTAGGAAGGATTCGTGTTAACTGTATCGTTCCCGGAGTAATCGACACGCAGCGCCTACCAGGCCAAAACCCACCCCAGTTCGACGAAGACTCAAAGTATGCCTCGGGTACACCCGAGGATGTAGCGCGCGCAGTGGCGGCCCTAGCCGACCCACGAGACGTCTACGTCACAGGGCAAATACTACATGTCAATGGCGGACGGTTAATGCCCTAGATCGAGCCAAAAAAGATGAGGCCTGCAAGCAGGGAGTCCTGTTCAAGAGTTAGAGTGCAATCGTCTGCATTCCCCCAAGGTACTGCTGTAGAACCTCTGGCACGACTACAGATCCATCTTCACGCTGATAATTCTCAAGAACTGCAACTAGAGTCCGGCCAGCCGCCAATCCTGATCCATTCAAGGTATGCACAAGTTCAGGCTTACCTGTTTCCGGATTCCGCCAGCGCGCTTGAAGGCGTCGAGCCTGAAATGACTCAAAATTGCTGCACGAAGAAACTTCTCTGTATCGGCTTTGGCCGGGTAGCCATACCTCTAAATCATAGGTTTTCGCAGCAGCAAAACCAGTATCCCCGCCGCACAGGGTTACAACGCGGTATGGCAGCTCCAGGGACTTAAGAACACGCTCGGCATGTTCGACCAATTCTTCGAGAACCTGATAGGAACCCGCTGGCTTAACAATGTGCACGAGTTCGACTTTCTCAAACTGGTGCTGGCGTATCATTCCACGTGTGTCCTTTCCGTAGGATCCAGCTTCGGAGCGAAAACACGGCGTATGGGCAACCAGTTTGATTGGCAGCTCATCTGACTCAAGAATGGTTTCCCGAACCAGATTGGTCAGTGGAACCTCAGCGGTAGGAATCAGTCGTAGTGAACTACTTCCATCTACAGAAAACAAATCGTCCGCAAACTTAGGTAGCTGGCCAGTTCCATACAGCGACTGCTCATTTGAAAGGTAAGGCACATAGGTTTCCTCGTACCCGTGATCCTTTGTATGCAGGTCAAGCATAAACTGAACCAATGCACGGTGTAGCTGCGCCACCGCGCCACGCAAAACTACAAAACGGGTGCCCGCCAACTTGACGCCCGATTCAAAATCCACAAGACCCAATGCCTCCCCTATAGCTACATGATCACGCACCTCAAAACTGAACGACGGTGGATCGCCCCAGCACCGGACTTCTTCGTTAGAAGATTCGTCATCACCTTCCGGCACAGAATCATGTAGTAGGTTGGGAAGACCGGCCATGAATTCGCTGAGTTGTTCCTGCAATTGGGCTAATGCTAATTCCGAGTTAGCAAGCTTCTCCGCTGCCATCTCCGATTCCGCTTTTAGTGGCGCAATATCTTCCCCTTTTCCCTTAGCCTGACCAATGACCTTGCTTCGTTCATTCCTTGCCTGCCGTTCTCGCTCTACCTGTACTTGTAAGTGTACCCGCTCTGATTCCAGTTTCTGGAAGTACCTCTTATCCAAATCAAAGCCTCGCCTCTTTAGGTTAAGAGCAGCCTGATCAAGCTCATTACGTAGTACTTTTGGGTCTATCATAAAAAGGAATGTTAACCCCTGCAGCTAGAGGAACAAACCCGAATCATCAGACGGGCCATGAAAATATTTAGTCAAGAGCTGGAATTTTCCGTCAGAAAAAGTCTCTCAAAACGCTGGCACCAAGCGACGAGTACGCTCTGTGCGAGCATCAGGCCCAAAAAAATTCCCGTTGCATTAGCCAGTAAATCAAAGGGGTCAAAGCCCCGATAAGGCAACTGGCCCTGTATTACCTCAAGAACCAAGCCCAGAGTAAATAATGCTAGTGCAATAAAGATATGATGCTGGCGCTGGTAAAGACCCGCAAACCAGGTTATCAGGATTAAATACGAGCCTCCGTGCACCAATTTATCGGCTGCCGAAAAGCCCTTGACCACGATGACAGGTACCACGCTACCCGCCATAACCAGAATCAGCAGCAACCAGCCTAGGCCCAACCAAACCCGAGGATACTTAAGCGGTAACATTGGAACTACTCGATACCGCCAATGACATCCACGCCATCAGGAACAGTAAACTCAAACACACTATTTTCTATCCTTGGGTTTAACTCTACATTGGAGAACTCAATTTCCGTAATTTGATTGAGCCCATCAATGAGCTCTAGCTGCTCAGGGATACTGTCGCGGAACCCAATTAGTAAAACATTGAAGTCTGCGCCTTCGGCCACGGGCCCGAGCCTTGCCCAACTCACCCCGCTCGCCTCAAAATAATCCAACACCTCAAAACTCTCTCGTGCTGCACTATCCCCACTCAACAACATAGCGGGGGTCGCTGATATCGCGTCACCCAAAGGAGCAACAGTCGCCTGCGCCAACTCAATATCATAAATCCATAGGCTTTGTCCGTCCGACAAAATTAATTGCTCAATAGGTGAAGAGTAGCTCCAAAGAAAACGATTGGGCCTTCTTATCGAAACCTTGCCGGTGGCAGTTTCCACAAGCTGATTGTCTGCATTCCAAAGCTGCTGGCTAAAATCAGCCGTCATGCTCTCCATATTCCCTAAAAAAAAATCAAGCGGATGATCCCCAGTACCTGCACTTCCGTCTGAGAATTCCTGGGCAACGGCAAACCCGGGCAAATCAATCACCTCAATACACAAGGACAGCACCAGCAAGGACAACACCAAGCCAGCCGAAAAACCCTTACGCCTGACTTTATTCTCATTGGCGCGAAAAAACATTCGGCCTAATCATCGTCCAGCGGTGGTGGCGCAAGCACTTCCCTGGAACCATTGGGCTGCAAGCTACCCACGATGCCGGCACTTTCCATGGTTTCTACCATTCTCGCAGCTCGGTTGTAGCCAATCTTCAGGCGACGCTGAACGCCAGAAATGGATGCCCTTCGGGTCTCCGTTACTACTTGAACTGCCTGGTCATAAAGTGGGTCCTGCTCTCCATCTACCCCGTCAACGTTAACCGACTCAAGACCAGGAACCTCTCCTGGCGGACCCTCCAGTATCTCAGGTATGAATGAGGGTGTACCGATATCCTTTAGAGATTTAACCACTGCATGCACTTCGTTATCCGACACGAACGCCCCATGAATGCGTGTAGGCATTGCGGTACCAGGGGGAAGGAACAACATATCGCCATGACCCAGTAATTGTTCCGCGCCCATCTGATCTAAAATCGTTCGAGAGTCCACCTTGGCGGATACCTGAAAAGCAATGCGGCAAGGTATGTTCGCCTTAATTAGACCCGTGATTACATCAACCGACGGACGCTGAGTGGCAATAATCATATGGATCCCCGAGGCCCGGGCCTTTTGTGCAAGTCGAGCGATCAACTCCTCAACTTTCTTTCCTACCATCATCATCATGTCGGCAAGCTCATCTATGATTACAACCACGTAGGGCAATGGCTGCAGAGAGGGTGCCACTTCTTCCGAATCATCATCAGTTTGGAACGTGGGGTCCGGAATTGGCCGGCCCTTTGCAATCGCGTCATTGACCTTTCGGTTATAGCTCGAAATGTGTCTTACGCCCATCGCTGCCATAAGAGAGTAGCGTCGCTCCATCTCGGCCACACACCAGCGCAAAGAGTTAGCTGCTTGCTTCATATCCGTAACTACGGGTGCCAGAAGGTGCGGAATACCTTCATAGACAGAAAGCTCCAGCATCTTCGGGTCAATCATAATAAGTCTTATATGCTCTGGTGAGGATTTATAGAGCAGACTTAGAACCATGGCATTGAGTGCCACGGACTTACCTGAGCCGGTGGTACCAGCAATCAAAAGATGTGGCATTCTGGCAAGATCAGCAACCATTGGCTGACCACCGATGTCCTTACCTAAGGCCAAAGTGAGCGGTGAACTTAGATCATCATAGACACGAGACTTGACTATCTCACCCAGAGCCACCAATTCACGCACTTCATTAGGTATCTCAAGCCCCACGAAAGGCTTGCCTGCAATAACCTCTACAACCCGGACGCTCACAGTGGAAAGTGAGCGCGCTAAATCTTTAGACAGATTGCTGATCTGGCTAACTTTAACGCCAGCAGCAGGCTTGATCTCGAAGCGGGTGACTACAGGGCCCGGATGCACCGCGACAACCTCCGCTTCAATCCCAAAATCCCCTAACTTTAGCTCCACTAATCGGGACATCGCTTGCAGGGCTTCGTCAGAATATCCGCCCTCCGCCGGCGGTGGGTCGTCCAGTAATGACAAGGGAGGCAGCTCTGAAGATTTCGGTGGCTCAAACAATGGCACCTGCCGCTCGCGTTCCAATCGAGCACTGGATTCCACTTTCTCAAATAGCGGCTCGATCCGGGGTGGAGTAACTTTAGTTCTAGAAAGTTTTTTGCTTATTACTGTTTGTCGTTGCTGCTTTACATGGCGTCCCTCGTTCCAGGCTTGAAATCGTCTAAACCACGTCTGTCCGAAACCGAAAGCAACAAATACTGCGTGGCCAATGCGATCCATTACTGAAATCCATGAGATACCCGTAGTTAAGGAAACCGCAACCAACCAGCAGACAACCAAAAGAACCGTTGCACCCAATAGCCCAAGCACACGCTCAAGCCCTTCCCCTACCCGTTGCCCAACAATACCTCCTGAGGTTTCATACATTTCCGGAGAAATAAAATGCAAAGTTGCTAAGCCACAACTAGTTGCCATGATGAGGACAAACCCAGAAGTTTTTACTGCGATACCTACCCAGTTAAATCCGGGGCCCTGTTTGTTACGGCCACGGAAAAGCAAAATACCGAAAAGAAGAGAGAGGGCGGGAAAGAGATATGCAGGTCTACCAAAAAACAAATAAGCCAAATCAGCGAACCAAGCACCCGCGGGTCCCATGCGATTGGCAATTTCATCACTATCCCCAGCAACACTGAATGCCGAATCCGAGACGTTATAGCTGGCGAGTGCCACAAATAACATGATACTCAGGCCCACAAGCAACCATAGCGCAGACTCCCTGAGGCCCCGAATTCGGGGTACAAAAAAGGTTCTGGCCATACTACTGGGCTTCACAATGCTCACATTTTACGATAATAAAAATAGTTAAGATACTGATTAGATAGAAAACCCAATCCCCAAAAATCCAGAAACTCTGATGGCGCTCTAGTGGCTGGGGCGCGATCTTGGCATAGTATCGGTATGACCCTAGGACTTCGATTGAATCAACATAATAGCATCCTTGAATTAGATGCTCTGTCCTGGAATCAGCTAGCGGGAGATTCGCCCTTTTTACGCCATGAATTCCTTGCAGCCCTAGAAAAAACGGGTTGCGTAGATGGGGAAACTGCTTGGCAATCTAGACATCTAACGGTTGCAGATCATGCAGGCAAACTTCTGGGAGCGTTGCCTTTATATATAAAACACAATTCACTCGGAGAATACGTATTTGATTGGAGTTGGGCCGATTCTTATGACACTACAGGCCTACCTTATTATCCAAAGCTGGTATCTGCAGTTCCTTTTACGCCGACGACCGGGCGGCGATTTTTAGTCGCGCCTGAATTAGATTTCTCAAGCGTAGTGCCAATACTTTTAAGTGGTGCACGTGAACTTGCAGATGAATTGAACGCCTCCTCCCTTCATGTCCTTTTTCCTACTGAACACGAACGATCCTACCTAGATAGCAAAGGCATGATGGCCCGCAAAGGTTGTCAATTTCACTGGCATAACCGCGGTTACAGTCATTTTGATGATTTTCTCAGCTGCTTCACTTCAGCAAAAAGAAAAAAAGTTAGGAGAGAACGTAAAAGAGTTGCCGAAGCAGGTATCCAGTTTGAGCACATGCATGGCAACCAACTCAGCGCAGATGATTGGGAGACGGTTTTCAGTTTTTACGCTAGAACATTTTATCGTCGAGGGCGCGCTCCATACCTTAACCATGCTTTTTTTACTGAAATAGCACAAACAATGCCAGAGAATCTTCTAATCATTCTCGCACGCTATGGCGGGCATCCAATTGCAGCGGCAATCTGTTTCCGCAACCAGCACACTCTTTACGGAAGATACTGGGGGTGCCTGGCTGATTTCCATAGCCTTCACTTCGAGTGTTGTTACTACCAAGGCATCAACTATTGCATTGAAAAGAAAATTCAGACATTTGAGCCCGGAACCCAAGGCGAGCATAAAATCAGCCGTGGGTTCGTACCTACTGCCACCTGGTCTAATCACTGGCTGACGAATCAAGAATTTAGCAATGCCGTTGCAGATTTTTTGCGTCGTGAGCGCATACATATAGATGCTTACATAGAGGAAACTGCTAACCACGCACCCTACCGCAATGACCTACCCTTTTCTTTTCTACCCCGATGAATACACTGCAGTGGCTATCAGCTGACGATTCTCCAGGGGTCTTTCCTTGCCCTAACGAGGCACTGACAGATCCTAATGGGTTACTAGCTGCGGGTGGAGACCTTAGCAGTGAGCGCTTACTGTCAGCTTACTCACAGGGAATTTTTCCTTGGTATGAAAAAGATCAGCCCATTTTATGGTGGTCGCCTGAACCACGCGCAGTGCTTTGGCCAAAAGAGATCAGGATCTCAAGAACACTTAATCGAAAAATACGACGTGAAACATTTTTTGTGAGTGCTGATCGAGCCTTTAGTGATGTACTCCGAAGTTGCGCAAAAGAGCGTCGTAATGGAAATAGAACTTGGATCACCAAGGAAATGAGACATGCTTACCAAAATCTTCATAATCTTGGGTGGGCGCATTCCTTTGAAGTGTGGCAGGATGAGGTGCTCGTCGGCGGTCTTTATGGAGTTGGAATTGGCCAAGTTTTTTTTGGAGAGTCCATGTTTTCTCAAAAAAGCGACGCATCAAAAGTAGCATTGGTTAAAGCAAATGAATATTTGCAGTACCGTGGCTATAAATTAATAGACTGTCAGATATGGTCTGCACACTTGGGAACCCTTGGGGCAAAGCTTATGCCGAGACAAAAATTTCTCGACGTGCTTGCTCAATTCTGCAAGCCTTCCGGCAACCCTGAGCCTTGGACAAAGGGGTTTGATGCGTTCTCCAAGGAATTAAAAAAAACATAATTGCCAACCCCAAAGGAAACTCTAAGTTAGCCCTTGCCATTGCTTGGCTTACAGAAGGTATGCAACAATCCCCGACTGTATCAAGCAGATATTAGCTATATGCCCAAGGAAGAAGCGTTACAGATGGAAGGCTTGGTAGTGGAAACACTACCAAACACTACTTTTCGTGTAGAGCTAGAAAACGGGCATGTTGTTACTGCGCATATCTCTGGAAAGATGCGAAAAAATTATATCCGAATTCTTAAGGGTGACGAAGTTACCGTAGAACTTACACCATATGATTTAAGCAAGGGTCGTATCATTTACCGAGCCCGATGAAAGCTGCGGGCAGTACGAATTATTATTTTCTAGAAAATAGTTCCTGGAAAAGCTCACACATTTCAAAAACCTAGTCTAGTCTACGATTCAGCCAGACCCTCAAGCTCCCTTGCGGTTGCCTCAGCAACAAGCGTTAAGCTTTTCTCATCTTTCGCTAGGGCTATAGATACATGGCCACCCTTAGAAAGTTTGCCAAATAGAAGCTCCTCGGCCAACGGCCGCTTGATATGCTCCTGGATTACACGAGCCATTGGCCGTGCTCCCATTTTCTTGTCATAACCCCTTGATGCAATCCAATTTCTTGCTACTGGCTCTAGCTCGATAGTTACATCATTCTTGTCGAGCTGAGCCTCTAACTCAACGATAAGTTTATCTACTACCCTAAGAATGGATTTTCTTTCTAGCGCATCAAATTGGATGATTGCGTCCAATCGATTTCGAAATTCGGGAGAAAATATTTTCTTAATAACTTCCACTGAATCTCCGGAATGATCCTGCACCGTAAAGCCAACCGAAGCACGACTCATCTCATGAGCACCAGCATTGGTAGTCATTACTATTATGACATTATGAAAATCTGCCTTTCGGCCATTGTTGTCGGTCAGGATGCCGTGGTCCATGACCTGTAAAAGCAAATTGAATACCTCGGGATGTGCCTTCTCTATTTCATCCAACAATAAAACGCAATGAGGATTTTTAGTAATTGCCTCCGTTAACAGTCCACCTTGATCAAAACCTACGTACCCAGGTGGGGCACCAATCAAGCGAGACACTGTATGACGTTCCATATACTCAGACATGTCAAAGCGCACTAATTCAACTCCCATAGTCATTGCAAGCTGCCGGGTAACCTCAGTTTTTCCAACACCTGTGGGACCTGAAAAAAGAAAAGCTCCAACCGGTCTTTCGTCATCGCCTAAACCTGAGCGAGACATCCTGATCGAGCCGGCCAATGCTGAAATAGCGCGATCTTGGCCAAAAATTACCAACTTCAGATTCCGCTCTAAATTACGCAACACATCCCGATCCGACGTAGAAACGCTTTGTGGAGGTATTCTGGCCATTTTCGCTACAATGTTCTGAACAAGTTCCACATCCACTAACTCTTCTCTCTCTTCCTTGGGTTGCAGGCGACGATTAGCGCCGGCTTCATCGATCACGTCGATAGCTTTGTCGGGTAACTGGCGGTCCCCAATATGCTTACTGGATAGCTCAGCAGCAGCCATAAGCGCCTCATCTTCGTAACGCACGCCATGATGCTCCTCAAAGCGACTTTTGAGTCCACGCAATATTTCTACAGTCTCAAAAACAGTTGGCTCTACAATCTCAATTTTCTGGAACCGCCTCGCAAGCGCGTGATCTTTTTCAAAGATCCCACGAAACTCTGAATAGGTCGTAGAGCCAATACAGCGTATCTCGCCATTGGCGAGCACAGGCTTGATTAAATTAGAAGCATCCATTACACCCCCTGATGTCGCACCAGCACCAATAAGGGTGTGGATCTCATCAATAAACAGAATGGCTCCGGCTTCCTTCTTTAGCTCAGACACTACGCCCTTTAGTCGCTTCTCAAAATCACCTCGATACTTAGTACCAGCAATGAGAGAGCCCATATCTAGTGCATAGATTGTGCAGTCGCTCAGCACTTCTGGTACCTGATCCTCAACTATTAAGCGGGCGAGGCCCTCGGCTAAAGCCGTCTTCCCAACACCTGCTTCTCCAACAAACAGTGGATTATTCTTTCGGCGCCGACAAAGAATTTGAACAGTACGCTCAATTTCTATTTCGCGGCTTATGAGTGGATCGATCCGTCCCGCCTGGGCTTGAGCATTTAGATTCGTAGTAAAAAGCTCCAATGCTGTTGCACGCGAATCTTCCCGATCAGATTCGGCAGCCTGATCTCCGTCAATGCGGGTCGACTCGTTCCCCGAAACCTTTGAAATGCCATGAGATATATAATTAACAACATCTAGACGAGCCACGTCGTGTAGACCAAGGAAATACACTGCCTGAGATTGCTTTTCATTAAACAGAGAAACAAGCACGTTGGTCGGTGTCACCTCCTTCTTGCCACTGGATTGCACATGAAATACCGCGCGCTGCAAAACTCTTTGAAACCCAAGTGTCGGCTGTACATCCACCTCATCATCTTGCTTTAAGCAGGGTGTGGATTCTCCAATAAATTGCTTGAGTTCTACTTGCAAAGATCCAATTTCTATACCACAAGCCTCGAGAATCTCCACCACCTGGGGGGCATCCATTAAGGCTAAAAGAAGATGTTCCGCTGTTATGAATTCGTGGCGCTCGTCACGCGCCCTTTGAAAGGCACTGTTGAGGCAATACTCTAATTCCGTCGACAACATCAATTCTCCTCCATAGTACAAAACAAGGGGTGCTGATGCTGCTGTGCCAGTCCCGCAACTTGCGCAACCTTCGTTTCGGCAATTTCGTAAGTGAAAGTGCCGCAGATGCCTTTACCCTTGGTGTGGACTTCAAGCATGATGCGCGTTGCTGCGCTACGATCCAATAAAAAAACGTCCTGTAATATCTGTACCACAAACTCCATCGGAGTGTAATCGTCATTAAGTAAAATAACACGGTAAAGGGATGGCTTCTTGAGCTGAGGACGCGCGTCCTCTACCACCAAGCCTGGATCTTGGTCAATGTCAGTTTTAGGGTATTCACTACTCATGTGGGTAATTTTATAGGCCTTGGTATCCAAATTTACAGCCTGCAGGCTGGTAAAGATTTGAGTCGAAGCTACATATACTAATCCGTGCAACGATGGTTTAAGCTCAAAAGCCTCTGGTTCACTTGTCCCAAATGCCCATGCTACCTATCATGGCTACTAAAAGCGGCTTGTTCTAGGTATACAATGAATCTAGCAATACACCTCTCTAAGCTCAAGAGGCAGGCTTTAGGATGGCAGGCTAAGGCTGCGAGCCACTGGATCCCACCTTGGATAAGTGGCGCACTGATTATCATAGTAACCTACAAGCTAGCAGAACTGACGTGGATACTACTACCGGAAGGGCCATCCTTCCCCCAACAGACCCTCGTTCCCGCGCTCTCCTTGCCCCAGCCTTTGGGCAAGGTGGCCCCAAATGTGGGTATTGGTAACCAGATAATTGAGGCACACCTCTTCGGCATTGCACCTTCTGAGTCTCTTGATCTGGTGACTGAGACGATAATAGAAGCTCCGGAAACTACCTTAAATTTGAAACTAGCCGGTATGGTTAGTGTATCGGGCGGGGAAGACCAATACAGTAGCGCGATCATCGCTAGTGGTAACGGGGAACAAAAAACTTACCAAATAGGCCAAACTATCGACGGTGGTGGTGGAGCTAGGCTACATTCTGTGTTCGACAACCGTGTGTTAGTTATTCGCGCTGGCCAACTGGAAAGCCTGAGCTTGCCCAAAAAGGAGTCTGGAAATTCCCTTACAGTTGTCCCAAGAGTTGCAAGAGTGGCTACAACCACGCCAGTGCGTGAAATGATCAGCCCCGATGCATCTAGGATTACCGATATCATTCGGGTCGCACCACACATTGAGCAAGGGCAAATGGTCGGCTTTCGGGTCACTCCGGGCAAAGAGCAGCAGCAATTTGCCTTGCTAGGCCTATTAGCCGGTGATGTGGTAACAGACATCAATGGAACCTCTATGAATGACCCCAGTAGAGGAATCCAGGTATTTGAATCCTTAGGAGAAGGCGCTATTTCGAATGTGACCGTTATACGAGAAGGAGAAACTCAAGTCTTAGCGGTCGACACAAGCCAGTTGGGTAACTTATTGGATAACCGCTAGCAATTACGGAAATCACTATGAATACACCACAAAGCCGAAGCTTGAGGGCGTTCTGGTCCCTTACTGTTGTGCTATTACTGCACGGATTACTCAAAATAACATTGGCCCAACAAGCGGGTGACCTACAAATAATGCCTAACTATAGGCAAGCAGATATTCAACAAATAATCGAAGCGGTTGGCGAGGTTACTGGAAGAAATTTTGTAGTTGACCCCAGAGTACAAGCCCAAGTTACCTTGCTGTCCTTCTCTCCTATGACCCCGGATGCTTTCTATGACACCTTTTTAGCAACACTCCAAGTGCATGGATATGTAGCACTAGACTCAGGCGATGTAGTGAAAATTGTTCCTGATGCGAACGCAAGACAACTGCCGGGCGCTCCTCCCGGCTCTACTGGAGATCAACTCGTTACTCAAACGGTAAGGCTAGAAAACGTTGGGGCTGCGCAGTTAGTACCCATTCTCCGGCCATTAGTTCCCCAATATGGACACCTAGCAGCACACACGACATCTAACATGCTGATAATCGCCGATCGGGCCGCAAATGTAGTCCGAATGCTCAATATCGTGGCAAGAATTGACCAAGCAGGGAATGACGAGATCGAAATCATTCCACTTGAAAACGCCTCTGCTAGTCAGATTGTTCGCATGCTAAGTGCGCTCAACCAAGCTTCGGCAGCAGCCGGTAGCGCTCCTGGTGTCCAGCTAGCTGCTGATGAGAGAACGAACAGTTTACTTCTGAGTGGAGCCCAGTCTGGCCGGTTGCGATATAGGGCCTTAATTGCCCACTTGGACACCCCGACAGAGGGTGGCGGAGATACTCGCGTTCGTTATCTCAACTATGCTAACTCTGAGGACTTAGCAGCTAATCTCCAGACGCAATTTGGAGCTCTAGGCGAAGGGGGAGTAGGCGGTACATCCCAGGCGATCACCATCTGGTCTGACGCTCCAACAAACGCACTTGTGATTAATGCCCCTGCTAATATCCTCCAGGACATGAATTCAGTTATTGACCGGCTTGATATCCCGCGTGCTCAGGTAAAGGTTGATGCAATTATCGTAGAGGTTACAGAAGACAAGGCTGCCGAATTTGGTGTAACTTGGGCCATCGATGCTGCGCAAGACAACATTGGCATTGGTCTCACTAATTTCCCCGCAACAAGTACCGGTATTGCTCAGGTAGCGGCAGCCACTCAGAGCGATATACCAAACGCTTCGTTGGCACCCCAGGGGATCAGTTTCGGTGTGGGTAGAATTAATAGGTCTGAAACAAGTTGGGCGGCTATCTTGACCGCGTTACAGGGAGATGCCACTACTAACATTATCTCAACGCCGTCCATCGTAACTATGGATAACGAACAGGCAGAAATTTCAGTTGGCCAAGAAGTACCTTTTCTGACTGGCCAATTTACTGCTACAGGGGCAGCGCAAGGAGCAATTAATCCTTTTCAAACTATCCAACGCCAAGAAATTGGCACCAGCCTGACAATTACGCCCCAGATTAACGAAGGAACAGGCGTTAAACTTAATATTGAGCAAGAGACCTCAAGCATTAGTGCAGGTGCGGCCGGGGCAGTAGATATTATTACCAATAATCGAACCATCACGACTTCGGTATTCGTAGAAGATGGCGAAATATTAGTTCTAGGTGGACTAATTGATGATCAGCTTCTAGAAACCGAACAACGAGTACCGGTGCTAGGACAAATACCACTCCTTGGTTGGCTTTTCCGGTCTAGCTCAACAGAGAAAGTAAAAACCAACCTGATGGTTTTTATTCGACCAACAATCCTTAGAGACAATATACAAGCACGCTTCGAGACCGATGCTAAATATCAATACATCAGGGACTTACAATTAGAGCAAGCAGAAGAGCCTGTCCAGCTTATGAGAAATGCGAGTCGTCCGATTCTTCCTGAGCTACTACCGATGTCGGAAGAGGTCGATGAGGATGGAAACTAGCGACAAAATTGCAGAAGAAAGGAGCCGCCCGACTGACGGGAAACTAAGTCTTCCATTTGCGTTTGCGAAACGCCACGGTGTACTTGTGGAGAAAACGAATGATGACTGCGCCTCGGTAATTTATCGCGAAGGATCCTCCTACTTAAGTCTTACTGAAGTACGGCGGTATGCTAAAGGTCCCGTACATTTTTCTATTGTAGATCCAGATACTTTTGATGCCCGACTTCAGGCCGCTTATGAGAGTGGGGCTACTAGAACTATGATGGAAGGTATAGACGACGAAACGGATCTCTTTGAAGTAGCCCAACAGCTCCCGGAGCCATCGGATCTATTGGAAAGCGAGGATGAAGCCCCGATTATTCGACTCATCAATGCTGTACTTACTGAGGCAGTAAAGAAAAATGCCTCTGATATACACATTGAGCCCTATGAGACGCGTTTAGTCTTAAGATTTCGTATCGATGGTGCACTCCAAGAAGTCCTTCAATCTCGTCGTGCAGTAGCGCCCCTAGTGGTATCCAGAATAAAAGTGATGTCGAAACTGGATATTGCTGAAAAACGGCTACCCCAGGACGGACGGATGTCGCTTCGCGTTGCGGGCAGGGCCGTGGATGTGCGGGTTTCCACGATTCCATCTGGACACGGGGAAAGAGTCGTGCTCCGACTACTAGATAAGCAGGCCGGTCGATTGGATCTTGAGCATTTGGGAATGTCAGAAAATAACCAAAGAGTCATGGATAAACTTGTACACCGGCCTCACGGCATTCTGCTGGTGACGGGCCCCACAGGATCAGGAAAAACTACAACACTCTATGCAGCGCTCGAGCGTATCAACGATCTCAGTCGAAATATTTTGACAGTGGAAGATCCCATTGAATACTTCATGGACGGTATTGGGCAAACCCAAGTTAACAGGAAGGTGGAAATGACTTTTGCGCGGGGTCTACGGGCAATTCTGCGCCAAGACCCTGATGTAGTTATGGTTGGTGAAATTCGGGACCTAGAAACAGCAGAAATCGCCATACGAGCAAGTCTTACGGGACACCTTGTGCTTTCAACCTTGCATACTAATACCGCAGTAGGAGCAATCACTCGCTTGAGAGATATGGGTGTAGAGCCATTCCTTCTCTCTTCAAGCCTCATTGGAGTGCTAGCACAACGTCTTATCAGGGTCTTAAATCCACACAACCGGCAACCCTATCAAGCCACGGAATATGAGTGCGGCATACTTGATACCAATCCTTCTGAGCCTCCAACCCTCTATCGATCCTCTTCTGGCGAAACTGGTTACCAGGGACGTAGCGGGATTTACGAGTTAGTTAGTGTTGACGATCAGATCCGCACTATGATTCACGATGCTGCTAGTGAACATGAACTCGAAAGCTATGCGCGCAGTCAGGGCCCGAGTATTCTTGAAGACGGACTGAAAAAAGTAACCGAGGGAATGACTACACTAGAGGAAGTCCTTCGGGTAACCCGGACCGATTAATGGGTGCATATCAGTACGTCGCCCTTGATGAGGCTGGCAAAGAATACAAAGGAATTCTTGAGGGCGAGACCCCGAAAGCAGTCCGCCAAACACTGCGCGAACGAAAGCTATTTCCCGTGGAGGTGGTAGAGACAAGGATAAAGGAAAATATTACCCTCCAAAAACTTGTCATTAGGAAATCTGTCTCAGCGCTAGATCTGGCACTATTTACGCGCCAGTTAGCTACCTTAGTTCGAGCAGGCCTACCCTTAGATGAAGCACTTCAAGCTGTCAGCGAACAGTCAGAGAAAGCCCGCATTAAAAGTGTCGCGCTGGGTGTTAAAGCTAAAGTCCTAAGTGGCCACACTTTAGCTGAGAGCCTGAATGATTTTCGTAAAGTCTTCCCTACCGTCTACCGAGCGACGGTAGCGGCAGGCGAACAATCAGGACGCTTGGACACAATCCTTGACCGTTTAGCGGAGTACACTGAATCTCGTCATAGCTTACGCCAGAAAGTTAATCATGCGCTGATTTATCCGGTGGTACTTACGGGCCTATCTTTAACTATTATTGTCCTTATGCTTGTGTACGTAGTACCCAAAGTGGTTGGTGTATTTCAAACTAGCGGACAAAGCTTGCCAATATTGACGCGGAGTCTAATTTGGTTTTCTGATTTTCTTCAAAACTGGTGGCTTGGTATCCTCGGAGTCCTGGGGATACTTATTTTTACCATCTATCGTTCTCTCGAGAACGAAGAAACAAAGAAACGTGCCCACAGGTGGATATTGAAAATACCTGTACTAGGTAAAGTAAGCCGGGGACTGAACACCGCTCGATTTACGAGAACATTTAGCATTCTAAATTCCAGTGGGGTACCAGTTCTAGAGTCACTGCGCATCAGTGCGTCTGTAGTTTCTAATCTACCTATGCGAGATGCTGTCGAAAAGGCAACAATGCGTGTACGTGAAGGTAGTGCTATTGGCCACGCACTGCATGAATCTGGGATATTCCCAGCAATGAGCATTCATCTGATCTCAAGCGGCGAGGCAAGCGGGGCATTGGACAGCATGCTGGAAAAGGCAGCCACTCATCAAGAAAAAGAAATGGATAGCACTCTGACTACCATGCTCAACCTGCTCGAGCCTATTCTTATTATCTTTATGGGGCTTATAGTCTTGGCTATTGTGATGGCAGTGCTGCTGCCTATTTTTCAAATCAACCAGTTGATCCTCTAGAGCAAGAAAATTCTACTCACCTGCCCGCCTAAACCCAGCGCCACCACCCGAAAATATAGCAACGTCTCCGTTGGGGAGCTCGACTCGCGATAAACGCATAAAGTTTGGTTCAGTTAGGCCGGGTGCTCCTGCAACTAGTTTTAATTTGTCTCCAGGGTGGAATACCTCATTCCCTATACCCGAACGCCTCAAGTTATTGGCACTTGCGAGCTCCGCACTCCATTCCACTTCGTTACCACCATCATCTGTAACGAGGTAGATGAGCCTCCCATGGGGATTGAATAATTGATAATCCACAACCGTAACGTTTTCATGTTGCAACTCAACACTGAGGTCGAAATAAACACCTCCATTGTGATGCGCTGTTGCAGAAAAACCGGCGAGCGATATTAAAATCACCAAGGATAAGTATGCACTAAGATATCTCATAGCTCTCGCATCTCCACTCTTAACCGAGACCTCCAAATTCTGGGATACATTCGTATTCCCAAATTTCACCGTCTGGCGCAAAAGCCCATCGGCCATTTACGACATACGGCTCCTCATAATAACGCGGGTCATGTACTTCGCCCGTAAAGGTTAATACATTCCCGTCACGGCTGTACCGCTCTAATACGTAAGCTGATTCATCACCCGAAAAAGGGAAACCGGCTGTCCATACATAATTATCCGGCGACATATGGGTAGTTTTGATTACTAAGGTCTCACCCTCCCAGTGACCTGTTGAATAACCAATAAGAGACGGTAGCCAATGATCGGGTGCCTGTCGTCCATCCATAAAGATACGGCGCACCTGATGAAAATGCTCATAGAGAATCAAGATTTGATGGTCCTGTTGTACGATTTCTATCGGGTATGGGTCTACCAAGCCCAAAGGGATCCCAGGCATCAGGCACCGTAGAGTGGGGTCCTTGTCTGCGCCAAAATCCTCAAATTCGGCTTGCCCTTCCGGGGTAAGCCTGACATCGCTTGGCAAAGGCTGTCCCATACGCGGTGGATGTTGCGCGTTCCAGATTCCTTGAAAATCAGCCTGAGCAAAGGCTGTTCCGACAATCGATGTCGCTAAAAAAGCCATGCAAATTCTATTGATGTGCATTTTTTTTTCTACAAAACCAGAGGGTATAATAACTATACCGTGTCTCCTTGAGATGCGTCACAAAAAATTTTAAACATCTGCGCGCGCTTGAGTAATGAGGTGAGTGATATGTATACCCAAAAAATAGGCATATTAGTAATGTTAGGGATTCTATCGACGATGCTATCAGCCCACCATAACGTTGGAGCAAACTTTGATCCAAGCGTTACAAAGGAACTCGAAGGCGAAATCACTAACATACTCTGGAGAAATCCACATATAGCCTTCACTCTTGGAGTTACAGATGACACCGGCAGACAAACTGAATGGAATATAGAAACCCACTCCCTGAGCATTATGCGCCGGATGGACGTCACCGAACCCTTTGTTAAAATCGGAGATACGGTGAAGGTAGCTGGCTGGCTGGCACGACGTGACCAAGGAATGTTTGCCAACAATATGCTTCTTCCCAGTGGGGAGGAGTTCGTCTTTACCTTCTCCCCAAAACCTGCAGATCTTCGTTGGTCAGATCGGTTATGGGGAACCAGTGAACGGTGGTTTGCGGAGAACGGCAACACATCGGCATCGGAGCGTGGTATTTTCCGAGTCTGGAGTACCACATTTTCCGCCGAAGCGCAGGCTGTACCTAGTGAAGCTGTGCGTACTGGATTCTTGAACCTGCGAGACTACCCGCTCACGGCTGAAGCGCGTGCACTACAAGAAGCGTTTGATCCAATAACAAATGATCCGCTCCTTAACTGCGGACTGAAGGGTATGCCTGGGATCATGAACAATCCATATCCCTTGGAATTTGTGGATCGCGGGGACACAATTGAGTTGCGCATGGAAGAGTACGATACCGTCCGGATAATCCATATGAACGACCAATCCGCTCTAGAGCCGGAACCCTCAATCTACGGCTATTCTACGGGATACTGGGATGATGAGACCTTAGTCGTACAAACATCACACAATAACTGGGGGCATTTTTTTGGTAGAGGCATTCGAACCAGTAGTTCCATCGGTTCTGTAGAGCAATTCACGCCTACGCGGGATGGAGGTAGGCTTGAGTATCAATTAATAGTCACCGACCCAGCTACATTTACCGAACCGGTGGAACTTAAAAAGGCCTGGGTCTGGCTACCCGATGTTACGGTTGAGCCATACAACTGTATAGCAGGCTGATAACTTTTGTTTCTGCCTAACCTATTAAGTTCCGGGCATCCCCCTTCCCCGCTAAATTCTTGGATGCCTGATAAGATTTTTTAAAATCACAACAGTTTTTCGTAACTTTTTGCTTTTAATTTATTTCATGGTGTCTCGAACGACACCTACAACTACACCCTCGATAGTCATGGCTTCCTCTCGAAGATCGATATGAATGGGACTAAATTCAGGGTTCTCCGGCAAAAGCCAGACTTGATGGCCTTCTTGACGATAACGCTTGACGGTTACCTCTTCTTCTAGGCGAGCCACCACGATCTGCCGATTTCTTACCTCCGGTGAACGATGTACTGCTACTAGATCTCCGTCCAATATGCCCGCATCCCGCATACTCATACCATGCACACGAAGCAAAAAATGAGGATCTGACGTAAACAGTTGGGGGTCAATCTGATAGTAATCTTCAATATGCTGTTCCGCTAACAGCGGTTCACCTGCAGCAACTCGCCCTATTAATGGCAATCCTAGCTGATCCCTTAGCGAATCCTTGAGCCGAATGCCCCGAGAGGTGCCAGGGAGAAGCTCAATCATCCCCTTGCGCTCTAAAGCTCGTAAATGCTCTTCAGCTGCATTCGCCGAGCGAAAACCCAGCTGCTCAGCAATCTCAGCACGCGTAGGTGGCATACCAGTTTCACGAATAACTCTTTGAATTAAAAAAAGAATCTCCTCTTGTCGAGAAGTTAAGCTATGCATTTCAATTACCTGTATATATAAACATATACTGATATTATATACAGTTGTTTGTGCAAGCTCAAAGCATAGTTACCACTTCCTGTGATGGGGGCTCAGATTTACAAAATCAGCCCCCCTCGCTGCAACTTTCTAGCCATTCATCACAAATTATCGCTAAACCTAATCGAATGCCATTTGCGCCCCAATAAAACTTTAAAAAATAATTAAGTCACACAGAACAAGGTCTTCGTTTTTCTTTTAATTGCAGTGGCGTGCGCTTTAGGAAATAATTGCCCCTGTTCTGTTATTCAGTCAGAGGAAAAACTAATGACCATGAAACTTCGGCTAAGCGCATTCTTCGCCGTTTTAGTTACTGCTGCCGGTTGTGCGACCATTACTGCGGATGATCTCAACGCAGTACGAACGATGGCACAAAACGCCCAAAGCGCGGCAAGTGATGCTCAGCGCCAAGCAGGCGAGGCTCGCCAGATGGCATCGGGAGCTCAAAGCACTGCAAACCAAGCGCTGTCTGCAGCTAATGCTGCTCAAGCCTGCTGCGATGCGACCAACGAGAAAGTTGATCGCATGTTCGAGCAATCCCTGTCTAAGTAAAGGGTTGAAGAATATATGGCGCCGATGCCGTTGGTGTCGGCGGCTTTTTTATTCCCTATAAAAAGTAGTTGCTTCCAGAGATACAAACTCAGGTGTCCCGAGGCCACGCTCAGCTACCAGCTCTGCTAGAGGCCAACTGAACATCCCTGCTTTGCGTTCCTCAGTAGCTAGAACGTAAGCGCGGGTTAATGCCGTCATTGTCCAGCCGTCACTCAGTTCCTCATCTAACGGTGGGTGTGCCTCCAAATAAAAACCATCTTCTACCCATCCGATTTTGTACGGCTGATTCACAATGTAAACCGGTGTTCCGATTTCTACACGGCTAAACAAGGCCTCAATATCTTCAGGGAACATCCGGATACATCCGTGGGTAACCCGCATGCCAACCCCAGAGGGCTTATTAGTTCCATGTATTAAGTAGCCCGGTAATGAAAGTCTTAACGCATGATTACCCAAGGGGTTGTCAGGCCCCGGTGGTACAACTCTGGCCAAGGAACGGCCATCTAGTTCATATTCCTTGCGAATGGATTCTGGGGGGTACCAAGTGGGTTTTAGTGCCTTACTTTGAATGTGGCTAACTCCCAAGGGGGTTCCCCAATCCATGCGGCCAATACTGATTGGGTGCGTTATTACCGAATCAGGATTATCCTCCGGAAAATAATAGAGTCTAAGCTCAGGCAAGTTAATCACGATGCCACGCCGAGGTGCGTAGGGAAGTACGAAACGCGTGGGGAGAACGATATCAGTACCTTCTCCTGGTAACCAAGGATTAACGCCTGGGTTAGCCTGCACTAATTCTCGATAGCCGAGATTGTAATGACGAGCAATCTTTATGAAGGTGTCTTCGTGTCGGGCCTCAATAACCTGAATTTCACCAACCAGCTCACTCGCTCCTATGATCTCCAGCTCCCTACCCAGAACAGAGGTGACTGAACTCAATACCGAGACAACCAATAAGACTTTAAATCCCGAAAACCTCATAGCTTCAAACCACCACCATACCTAATCAATCGTCTCCTAGGCTCTAAAATCGCACCAGATTGGCGCCCCACGTAAAGCCTCCGCCAAAAGCCTCAAGTAGTAATAAATGTCCACGCTGAATCCTGCCGTCCCTGATTGCCGTATCCAGTGCCATAGGCACCGAAGCAGCTGAAGTATTACCATGATCCTGGACCGTCAGAACAACTCGCTCCATCGGCATATCTAAACGCCTAGCAGTGGCCTGAATAATCCGGAAGTTAGCCTGATGAGGAACCAGCCAATCGATTGCATCTTTTTTTAGCTGATGTTCCTCAAGTATCTCATCCACAATATTTCCCAGAGTCTTGACTGCAAGCTTGAATACCTCATTGCCTTTCATCTGAATAGTTGGAGGCTTACCTTCATTTTCAGTATCCGTAATCCCTGTCGATGCGCGTAGCAAATCACTGCGACTGCCGTCTGCAGCAAGCTTCGAGCCGATAATGCCCGGCTCATCCCCTCCCTCTAAAACTACTGCTCCTGCACCATCACCAAAAAGTACACACGTTTCCCGATCGGTCCAATCGACTATACGAGACATACACTCCGCTCCTATAACAAGAGCGCGGCCCGCTTGCCCGCTTCTAATAAAATGATCTGCAGTAGTTAAGGCATATACAAAACCCGAGCAAGCAGCCTCGAGAGAAAAAGCGGCTGCACCCCTAATACCTAGTTTTTTCTGAACGAGGCAAGCTACATTAGGGAAAATCAAATCAGGAGTTGCAGTACCAACAAGAATCAAATCGATATCGTGAGGAGACAAACTGGCATCATCGATTGCTATGCGTGCTGCTTCGTAGGCCAGATCGCTAGTAGCCTGATTTTCTGCTGCTATATGACGTTTCTCTATGCCCGTACGAGATCGAATCCATTCATCTGAAGTATTCAGCGTTTTTTCCAAATCGAAATTACTCAAAACCCGATCGGGAAGATACTTTCCTGTACCAATTATGCGGGAATACATACTTAGATCATGCCCTCGATCAACTTTCCTATTTGTCCCGGTACACCCTTACGTGCCTCCACAATTGCTGTATTGACGGCTGTTTCAAATGCGAACTTATCTGCATCCCCGTGGCTTGCAATCACTACGCCGGTTAATCCAACGAGGCTTGCTCCATTGTATCGTCTTGTATCGAGCCTCGCACGAATGGCCCCGAGTGCATTATGTGCAAAAATTCCCTCTAGTTTCCGCACCACGTTCTTCTGAAATTCCTCTCGCAGGAAAGTTGCAAATACACTCGCGACCCCCTCCATGGTCTTAATTGCAACATTGCCCACAAAACCATCAGTAACCACGACATCAGCCTTGCCATAAAAAACGTCATTGCCCTCTACGAACCCCACATAATTAAGGCTGCTCGCAGATAGTAGGGCGCCCGCTTCTCTGATTATTGTAGGCCCTTTAATATCTTCCTCACCGATATTTAGCAAGCCAACGCGGGGCTGTTCTATATCAAGCATATACCCCGCTACCACTGATCCCATCAGGGCAAACTGAAATAACTGTTGCGGCGTACACCCTACATTCGCACCAAGATCCAACATGAAAATAGGACCCTGTAACCCCGGCACTGCAGATATAATTGCTGGGCGGTCGATCCCCGGCAGTGTTTTGAGTACATGCCTTGCAGTCGCCATCAATGCTCCCGTATTACCAGAGCTCACACAGGCATCTGCGAGACCATCCCTGACTAACTCCACGGACACCCGAAGGGAAGAGTCTTTCTTCTTCCTTAAGGCCTCTGCCGGATGCTCATCCATCTCGACCACTTCCCCAGCTGCCCGAAAACTCAGTCTGCCCCCAGTTTTATTGCCAGCCTGGTGACGCGCGCTTTCAAGAACATCCGGCAAACCGACTAATATAAGATTGACTGAGTCGTCCTTCTCTAGGATCGCCCTGGCAGCTGAAATCACAGTCTCGGGGCCTAGATCGCCTCCCATAGCGTCCAAGGCAATTGTGACCTTGTGGTTCATTGAGATAATCTTGGGCAAAGAAAGCCGGGATGGCGTATCCCATGGCTTAAGAGGCCAGCGCCTTAGCCCTGTTGCTCCTGATCCTGATCCTGATCCTGATCTGGGATATCAAAAACTTTTTTCCCCCGATAATAGCCATCATCAGACACATGGTGACGAAGATGGGTATTACCTGTAGTCGGATCTTCTGACAGGGTCGGGCGCTTAAGCGAATCGTGCGAGCGGCGCATACCTCTCCTGGAAGGTGTTTTACGCCCTTTCTGAACAGCCATTACCTAGTTACTCCTGATTATTTTCTTCGATAAGTAAAGTCTGGGGTTGAGTAGTTACACAATCCACAGAACTCTTCAGGCGCTTTATTAAACTTCCACACCTATCTTCCGGAAAATGCACCGGGGCAAGTGGCACCGATACGATCAATTCATCCTCTATTAGTGCAGATGGGCTAAAGCGGTCACCTGATAGCACTGGCAACTCACAATCATTATCTCTAACAGACCATGAAGGACTAGATAACTCTAGAGCTACCGAGGTGTGCTCACAAATTTCTTGAGAAAATGGCTCCAAACACCTTTGGCACACTAACTCAAGTTCTGCTTTGTAGTCTAAATCGAGAGTCACGCAATCATCTCCCTGTTGGCTAAACGCTATACTTGCTTTTACACTCCCACTATACGTAAACAGAAGTTCGCAAAGACGAGTCAATTGACTCAACGCGATCTCGCCAGTGAGTCGTGCCTTGCGCTCGCCGAGCGCGCTCAAATCGCTGGCACTGTACCAATTATGCAACGAAATGAGCATGGGCAACGAATGATAGAGGTAAGAATTTCAGCTGTCAAAACGGGAGGTTACGGATGCGCCGCCTAATTTTGGCCTCCGCCTCGCCGTATCGGCAAGCATTATTACAGCGACTCGGGCTAGATTTTGAGGTACAACCGTCTAACCTAGACGAAACTGCCAAACAGGGTGAACAACCAAAAGCTCTTGCTAAGCGCCTAGCAAACGAAAAAGCTCAACATATTCCTAGACTTAATGCGCTAATTATTGGGGCCGACCAGGTAGCAGCCCTTGGGGAGGAAATACTGCGCAAACCTGGGGATCACTTCACGGCACTCCAGCAATTAGTGAAGTGCCAGGGCAAAATGATCATGTTTTATACAGCGACTATCGTAATAGACCAGTCCTCAGGTCAACATTGGGAAGCAATGGATCAAACCGAAGTACATTTTAAAAATCTTGAGCGAACACAACTAGATCAGTATTTAAAATTAGAAAAACCTTATGATTGCGCTGGAGGCTTCAAGGCAGAGGGATTGGGAATCTCTCTTTTAGAAACTATTAAATCCACAGATCCTACCGCACTGCTCGGCCTGCCACTAATGTGGCTTGTTAGTGTGCTAAGAAAGGTGGACTTAGATCCACTGGAGCCTGTGCCTTAAATATAAATCCAATATCATCGTGAAGCACTTGCTCTATCCAACACTTGACCTAATTCACTTGGTAATGATGCGCTGACAAAGAACTCCTCTTCAGTTTGTGGCCACACAAAACTGATTGAGAGCGCATGAAGAAATAGTCGGCGCAATCCCTTATTTTTCATAATCGAATTAAATTCCTGATTCCCGTAACGCTCATCGCCAGCCACTGCGTGCCCCATATGAGCTGCATGAACCCTAATCTGATGCGTTCGCCCCGTAGTGGTAGAAACTTCCATCAGGGTCGCACCTGACTCATAGCGCTCTATGGTGCGGAAATGGCTATGTGCAGGCTTTCCCTCCGAATCTACTCTTACGAAAGTCTCACCTCTTTTCCGGCGATTTGCAGTCAAATTAAAATCTACATCTGTTTCTGCTCCCTGCCATACCCCCTCTACTAAGGCCAAGTAACGCTTATGAACTTGCCCTTCACGCAACAATTGGTGAACCCTTCTAAGTGCGCTACGACGCTTGGCAACAAGAAGGCAACCCGATGTACCGCGATCCAAACGATGAACGAGTTCTAGCGATGGTAAGTTAGGCCTAAGATAACGAAGCGCCTCAATGCAACCAAGAAAAATACCGCTTCCTCCATGAACCGCGAGCCCGGATGGCTTATCTAGCACCAAAATCCGAGAGTCCTCATAAATAATTCGCTTAACTAGCCAATCTGTGTCTTCTTTCTTAAATGCATGCTCAGCGGGAGGGCGCTGACTTACGGGTGGGACTCTTATTAGATCATCCAACTTTAAGCGATAACTAGGACGTACCCTTCCACTATTCACTCTAATCTGCCCTGATCTAATCAACCTATAAACATGGCTACGCGGTACCCCCTTCAGAGATCGTAAAAGAAAATTATCCAATCTCTGTCCCTCAAATTCGGAGTCCACCTCAATACGGTGAACGCCCCTGCGATTTTGTTCTGCTAATGATTTCAATGAGTTTCGAGAGTGTGGCCAATCAGCTGTGCTATAATACCCCCACAGAGTCTTTTGCTAAAATCAGCAAATGGCTCTGGCTGACTGGCTCAGCGTTAGTTTACGTACCGCTGGCCTTGAGATTCTTAATCGGCGACCCAGATGGGATTGCCGGATGGACCCTGGATACATGTTATCTAGGGGATATATCGCTAAGTAATAGCTCTCCGTCGGCGCGAAACACGGATTGAGCAGACGCTACAGAAAGGTATTGATGAAAAAAATGCCGTCACACCTTCAACTCTGCTGTAACTCCCTAGATGTCGTGGCAATTCATGCCCGACCTAAGCTCGCCCTGCGCGGATCAATTAAACCGAGGGATTATGAAACGAATGCTAATAAATGCAACTCAGCAAGAAGAGTTGCGAGTAGCCATGGTCGATGGCCAAAAACTTTACGATCTTGATATTGAGGTACCTTCTCGACAACAACGAAAAGCAAATATATACAAAGGGCGTATAACCCATATAGAGCCGAGCTTAGAAGCTACCTTCATAGACTACGGAGCCCAGCGTCATGGGTTTCTTCCGCTGAAAGAAATTTCTCGAGAATACTTTGTACGCGAACCTAAAGACGGAGAGCGCTTACAAATCAGAGATGTCCTCAAAGAGGGCCAAGAGATCGTTGTTCAGGTAGAAAAAGAAGAACGCGGGACCAAAGGTGCTGCGCTCACTACCTTTATCAGTCTTGCCGGGCGATTCCTGGTGCTTATGCCAAACAATTCTCGAGTCGGCGGTGTCTCGCGACGAATCGTCGGCGAGGACAGGGAAATCGTGCGCCAATCACTCGCGGAACTAGATCTACCAAATGAAATGGGCTGCATTGTGCGAACTGCCGGGGTAGGTAGAAGTAACGAGGAACTTAAGTGGGACCTAGATTACTTACTTAGCGTGTGGGAAGCGATCAAGCAAGCGGTTGTAAAGCGCGCTTCCCCGTTTCTTGTTTATCAAGAGGGCAGTGCAGTCGTACGAGCAATTAGAGATCACTTCTCTAATGAAGTAGGAGAAATTTTAATTGATGACCCAAATGTACACAAAGAAGCCCGCGACTTCGTTGAACATGTGATGCCCCATAACCTTAATAAGGTTAAGTACTATGAAGATGCGACTGTTCCACTTTTTACGCGCTTTCAAATTGAAAACCAAATTGAATCAGCATTTAGACACAGTGTGTCTTTGCCCTCTGGTGGCAGTATAGTTATTGATCCTACGGAAGCTATGACAGCTATTGACATAAACTCGGGTAAAGCAACAAAAGGCGACGATATTGAGGAAACAGCGCTAAATACGAATTTGGAAGCAGCTGATGAAATAGCTCGGCAATTAAGAATTCGAGATCTGGGTGGCCTGATAGTTGTGGACTTTATCGATATGGGGCCACAACGAAATCAGCGCGATGTTGAAAACAGGCTACGCGAAGCGGTACATAGGGATAGGGCTCGAATTCAAATCGGCCGAATATCTCGATTCGGGCTACTGGAAATGTCCCGTCAAAGACTAAGGCCTTCGCTGGAAGAATCAACCCAGCCAGTTTGTCCACGCTGTAATGGCATTGGAAATGTACGCAGCGTTGAGTCACTTGCACTAGCAGTTCTGCGTCTGGTTAGCGAAGAAGCTCGAAAAGAACGTACAGCCAGAGTTATTGTTCAGGTACCGATAAACGTAAGTAATTACATATTAAATGAGAAGCGTGATTGGGTTAGCGCTATTGAGACACGCAATGGGGTATTGATAATCTTGGTTGGCAATCCAGACCTAGAAACGCCAAACTATTCTATCAAACGTGTCCGCGACGACGAGAAAGAGTTACAAGAAAATACTACTAGAAGCTACCAAATTGTTAGCCCTAAAGCAGATCCAAGTGAAATTTTTAACAGTACACAACACGGCTCAAAACAAAATCTGGAAGAGGCAGCGGTTCCAAATTTAATTCCCAAAACCCCAGCGCCAAAACCCAGTAGGGGGAAAAAGCAACCCGGTCAAAAAAATCGCCAGTCATTTTGGCGTCGCTTATTTGGGTGGGTGCTACCAGAAACAAAGCCTGCACAAAAATCTTCTGGTCAGCGGTCACGCCGTGGTCCTAACAGGCACCCGCACAAACGCTCTCAAAATGAGCGGCGTGGACGGGGACAAAAAAACCGTGCCCAAGGACGAGACCAAGGGCGCAATCGAAACAAAGATCAGGGTCGACATCAGGAAAAAAAACAGAATAATCGTCCGAACCAAGCGCAATCAGATACCAATGAACAAGGGTCAAAGCAAGGCAGGGAACGTGAAAATCAAGGAGAATCAGGCCGCAGTCGGAAGACTAACCGACGGCAAGCGCCCAATACGCAAACCAAAGGAGCAACAAGCCCCAAGAAACCCTCTGAAGACCTAAAAACCCAAGATAATTCAGAAAAGAGGGGTCCAATGACCGACGAAAATAACCGCAAACGCGAAATGGTAAATAAGTCCCCGTCAAAAGAAGCTGTCACTACTGAACCAACTCAATCCTCTGAGAGTGAACACACATCACACAAACCAAAGCCTGAAGTCGAAGCTACCCAAGCGAACACTGGAGGTACCCATAAGGGTCAAGATGATTCCTAAAAAAACTACTTAACACCAACAATCCGTTTATAAACTTACACACTTGAATCAAGGTGCTTAAGAAAGCCTATGGATGCCTCTTCAATCAGGTCAAGTACACGCTCAAAACCATCACCATTTCCATAATATGGGTCTGGCACATTCTTTTTATTTAACTTTGGAGCATAATCTAAAAAAAGATGAATACGTGGTTGGTATTCTGCCGGACTCAATTTATACAGGAAAGAAAGGTTTTCCTGATCCATTGCAAGTATAAACTGAAAATGCAAAAAATCTTTTTCATTGATTCTTCGTGCGGTCAATTGGCTAATATCAACGCCACGATTCCTAGCAGCCTCTTGTGCGCGAAGATCTGGAGCCTCACCTAAGTGGTATGAATGAGTGCCCGCCGAATCAACGTAGACCTCTAATTTAGGGGCATGTTGCCGCAAAATCCTTCTGAATACTCCTTCCGCTGTTGGCGATCTACAGATATTGCCCATACAGACAAACAGAACGGAAATTTTTTTATTATTTTCTTGTTGCATAAGAAATATTCAATAAATAAAAGATACAGAGCCGCCAACGTTCATCACGTTGGCTTAGTTTTGGTTGTCCGCACCGTGCTGCAGAGCTAGCCCAACTTGGTGTTAACATATTCAGTTCATACAGGAGTAATTCATTACGCTCGGCTTATGGTTCAAGTAGACATCCAGCCCGTGCCAGCGCGGCAGTTTATATATTCCGCGCGACAGTCTGTAGCAGGAAGAACCGAAACCTCATGCCACAGCTGCAATTGTAAGTTCGGGCCGTATCTTGGTGCGATCGAAAGAAACGTGTTGAAAATCTCCAGATGAGTCGGATGATGTTCCGACCAATTCTCTAAATCCTTCATCGTCCGAAAATATGCTACCCCACAAGAGCGTCTCAGGTCGCTGCCATCCAGCGCGACATCCTTCATGTAGCGGCAGGAATAACAATTCACCTCATTACCCTGGTCACGCAGAAAAGCCATGCCAGCTTTTAATGTTGGCTCAATTGTGTCTATGTATTCGCCCAACTGGTCATCATCGCAGTTGCTCCAGTCCTGCCCCGAGCGGATGATGCAGAGGTTTTCATGTGCTTCAACCACCACACGGTTCCCGCTCTGTTCGACCACGCGCACGGGCTCATTCGCCTCCAAAACATCATGTGCTGACAGCGGAATGCGATCGCGCATACCACCCCAGTACTGGTGGTGCGGGATAGGGCCAACAGTCCCTTCTCGCATCTGGCTATAGCCATGGTTATGCACCGGGCTAGAAAAGAGTGTCTCTGTACGATTAAACGGGATGTTCACACATTCCTTTATCACGCCGTAACCATCAGCGTTTGTGTGCTTGCTCCAAAGGGCGGTGTATGCGTCAGAGGACATTGTTGCCTTGGCTATATCTTGATCACGCCAGTAAGCGATGCAAACCGTCTCATGTAGCCCGCCACCCGCATCGGAGGTTAATAGATCACAGATCTCAGCACTTTCCAGTGCGGCATGCAGTTCTACCATATGCTGCATCACATCCATACCTGTGGGATGTTGAAATCCGACTAGGGCCATCGACACACCGGTCTGCGCATCCGCAAAGGTCGAAGACCATGCAGGTACTGGCGGCTCCCACCCCTTGGGCATACGCAAGGGATAGGACCGATCTGTTGGGATCGCCCTATTCATCTGTATAATCCGCAATCTCAAGCTCAGGCGCGTCTTCTGGAACGGCAACACTACTAGCATCATCAAAGTTCACTACCGGGCGCTGACGCCTTCCGTTGAGAAGCAGGCGCGTCACATCGGGTCGAGAATAATGTCCAGCCGGATCTGCCGCTGCCTTTGCAAAAGCAATCATGCTCAAATCAATATTAGCTACCACAAGGCCCTCTTCTGTATGGGACAGATCCGATCCGATAGACTGGCCATCCGGCGCATAAATCCGAGTGTAGCCGCCACCAACAGGGCACAACGCCTCTTTCTCTGAGTCACCTTGGCACAGTATGTCCTGCTGTTCCTTGCTGACTAGCGCGCAAGCCGCAACCACAAAACAGCCCCCTTCCACTGCGTAAATCATGCTCGCGCCATTATTCACTTGATGGCCAAGCGCATAGGCCCCACCTTCGTAAAGCGCGAGGTTTGGCCAGGCTGCACAGTGGATCTGTTCGTTCTGGGCATACATCGCGTATTTCGACAGGGGCTGCAGATGCTCCCAGCAACTCAGCTGTCCAATCCGGCCCAGCGAAGTCTCGTTAACGACAATGTCGGAACCATCACCCTCGCCAAATACTGTGCGCTCTACATGGGTGGGCTTCAGCTTACGGCGGCGCTTGATAATGTCGCCATTCTCATCATAGTGCCACTGCGCAATATAAAGCGAGCCACCTTCGCGCTCACTCAGGCCCATCGAAACCTGAATGCTATTCTTGCGCGCGGCCTCGGCAATAACCTCATCTTCGGCAGACCCAGCCTCGACCGAATTCTCAAAATAACGGCCGACGAATTGCATTCCCCATGCTACTGGTCCTAGCCAAATGTGATTGGGGTAACCCGGTAGCCAGGTTTCTGGGAACACGACCAACTTGGCGCCAGCAGCAGCAGCCTGTTCAATATACTTTGCTGCTTTTTCGACGCCCGCTTGCAGATCAAGAAAACAGGGTGCAGCCTGTACAGCAGCAACTTTAAACTGTTGTGACATAATTTTTCTTTTCCTTTAAATAATTTAAATAATACGGAATACACTGCGGCGACTTTATTAATAATCGCCACGCAACGACAGCACCCATAAACCAAATCTCGACCACTTTACTCGCTCAATAAGATCTCGCGGACAGCCTCAAGATCCTCTGGAGTGTCCACACCGCTAGGTGGTTCCTCTACCGCTTTAGCGATTAAAATGTTGAGGCCCAGCCAGAGCGCCCTAAGCTGCTCCAGTTTCTCGACTCTCTCTAGCTCGCATGACCCAGAAGCAGCGAACATCTTAAGAACACGCACACGGTAAGCATAAAGCCCAATGTGACGTTTCGGCGTTTCCACCGTCCCATCCTCGCGTGAATGCGGTATGGGTGCACGGCTGAAATATAAGGCATTGTTTTCATTGTCTGCAACCACCTTGACTGCATTAGGGTCAAGCCATTCCTCCTTCGAAGTAATCGAGGTAAACAACGTGGAAATGGACACATCAGGTTTGTTGGCTAATAGCTCAGCCGTCTGAGAAATAACAGCTGGGGGTAACAATGGCTCGTCGCCTTGAACGTTTACCACGATTTGCTCGTCAGGCCAACCCAGCCGCTGGACTACCTCAGCTACCCTATCGGTTCCGGTTCTATGGGTTCCGGTAAGTTCCACATGTGCACCAATGCCGGCGCAAACATCCTTTATTCTCGTATCATCGGTAGCAATTATTACCTCGGACGCACCAGCCTGGCAGGCTGATTTATACACCCACTCGATCATAGGGCGGCCACCGATATCTGCCAAGGGTTTACCGGGCAGGCGGGTCGAAGCATATCTAGCAGGAATAACAATAATGAAATCAGCTGACATAATCGGTATTACTCAATTTTGGATTGATATCTCGCCCAACTAACAACTGTACAAATGGGAACCAAATTTGTTCATTGTTCTGCGAATTGCATCCGATAGATAGCTTTATAGTACCCGTCATGGGCCACTAACTCAGCGTGATTCCCCGTCTCAACTATTTTTCCATCCCTAAGAACCATAATGCAGTCAGCTGTTTCCACGGTGGACAGACGATGAGCGATAACTAGCGTTGTACGCCCTTTCATGAGCTGCCCAAGGGCATGCTGAATCCGGCGCTCAGACTCAGTATCAAGTGATGAAGTAGCTTCGTCTAGGATTAATACCGGCGCATCTTTTAATAATGCGCGTGCAATAGCTATACGTTGCCGCTGGCCTCCTGATAATAATAGGCCCCGGTCACCAACCTGAGTTTCCAAGCCATCTGGTAATTCATTAGTAAATTCCGTTACGTAAGCTGCCTCCGCAGCTTCTTCCAGTTGCTCTCGAGAAGAACTCGCAAGGGACCCATAAGCAATATTGTTAGCAATACTATCGTTAAACAGTATAACGTCCTGACTCACCAAACTAATCTGGCGACGTAAATCTCGCAGCTGATACTGTCGTATATCTTCCCCGTCCAAAGAAATGCTCCCAGTCTCAACGTCATAGAAACGTGGCAATAGGCTCACGAGAGTCGATTTACCACTCCCTGAACGACCCACAATAGCTAGGCTCTGGCCAGAAGATATCGAAAAAGAAAGATCTTTTAACACCTGGCCCTTGGAGTAGTCATAGGTAAAAGAAACCTTCCGAAACTCTAGAGCACCTCGAGCCCGAACAAGAGACTTTTTTCCAGTATCATTCTCAACGGGCTCATCTAGAGTTTCGAATAGACTATGGCCTGCAGCAATCCCGCGCTGAAGCACAACATTGATATTAATTAACCGCTTTAATGGGGCTAGCAACATCCCCATGGCAGTGAGAAATGCCATGAACAGTGCTGCATTTAATGACTGTAGCATTTCTTCCGAAAAAGCAACCCAAATGATTGCTGCGACGCCTAATGCAAGAACGTATTGGGTGAGTGAATCTCCGACAGCACGTGTCGCGATTAACTTGAGATTCAAGCCAAAGTTACGCTTATTCACTTCATCAAATTGACGCTGCTCATATAACTGGCCTTCGAATATTTTTACAATGCGCTGGCCCCGTAAAGCTTCTTCCGTCACACGCGTTGCATCGCCCATAGATGCTTGAATACGGATGCTATAACGCCTGAATGCCCTGCTCATCAGAAGAACCAGAAATGCAACAATGGGGGCTACAATAAACACTAACAGAGATAGCGACGGGCTCAGGTATACCATGACACCTATTAATACAAGAATGGTAATACTATCTCTAAATACCGTGACAATTACGCTCGATAAGGCCTCGGCGAGTTGCTCCGTGTTGTAGGTTAGCTTAGAAATTAATTCGCCCGATGAAATGCGATCAAAAAACTGTGCTGGAAGCTCTGTATAGTGCCTAAATATTTCCGCGCGTACCTCCCGCACTACCGAACGGCCTACCCAGCTAAGACCAAAGACAGCAATAAAGTCTGTTGTGCCACGTATAAGAAAGGCACCTGCTAGCATTAACGGCACAATAATTCTTGAGCCACCCCTCCCTGACTCCTCAAGCGTACCAATGACTTCTCTCATAATTAAAGGAACGCATGCGTTCGCCGCAGAATAAACCAACATGGCAACTACTGCTGCCACTATGACTGGTACGTGAGGATTAACATAGCGCAAAAGTCTTCTGTAAATTGCAATGAGCTGAGAATCTAACCGAAAAAACATGGAATTTAAGGCCCCGGAATAATTGCCGTACTGATGTTAATTTCTGTAAATCCTAACTGCCCTACCACATCCATTACAGTAACTACAGATTGATGTTTTGTATCGGCATCTGCCTTGATGGATACTGGCCCTTCGGATACTTTGATATCTAACCCCTCAATTGCTGCACGTAAAGTATTTTTTTGGTTGTTCAGAAGTAGATCTCCATTGATTAAATAGTCACCTTCACTGGTAACAACTATTTCCAGAGTACTAACCAAAGTATCCAATTCCACAACATTATCAACCTGAGGAAGACGCAAAAGAATTTCGGTCTCCCGCACAAAATTGGTCGACACCATAAAAAATACCAAAAGTAACAACACAACATCGATCAGAGATGTCAGGTTGACTTCAGGATCTTCTTTTAGACGGCTCTGAAAATTCACTATCTAAATTATCCTTACTCTGATGGAGTGACAACGCCTCTAGAAACTTCATTACTTCTTTTTCCATCCGCACAACTAGGCTGTCTACGCGTCCACGAAGATAGCGATACCCAATCAAAGAGGGGATGGCAACACACAAACCCGCCGCCGTTGTAACTAAAGCTTCTGAGATTCCGCCCGCCAGAACCGCAGGATCTCCGACCCCAAGGGTCGTAATAGCTGCAAATACTTTGACCATACCTATCACAGTACCCAGAAGGCCGAGCAATGGCGAGATAGCTGCAATAGTTCCCAACAAGTTTAGGTAGCGCTCAAGCTCATGCACTACGTGTCGACCCCTGTCCTCTATTGTGTCCTTGATCATGTCCCGAGCAGCGGAACGTTTTTCGAGTCCAGCCGCCAAAATCTGGCCGAGTGGAGAGCCTTGATGAAGAATTTGAATGCGCCCATGGCTAAGCTGGCCCTGCCGCACCCACTGCCACACCTGAGACGTAAGATCCGTTGGGGCGACCCGTTTCGGCTGCAAAGTCCAAAGTCTTTCTAGAATTATGGCAGCAGCCAGAATGGAGCACGCGATTATAGGCAGCATCAACCAACCACCTGCCTGCGCAATCTCAAGCATCAAAAATCCATAAACCGAGATAGTTGGCTAAACTATAACGCGCTACCACCAAGTACTAAAAGGGGTAAAGGGATTACATTGCATAAAATTGTCATAAAGAATTGATTTTAATAGGAAAAATTCAAAGAAAGTGTCAGCCAATTAGGAGATATAGGCACAATCTTTGAGTTATTGGCGTTGCTTACTACCAAATCCTAGGGTACGAGGGCAACTAAGAAGTAGGCTTGAGTAAACCATCCTCGAGCTTCAGGGTTCGATCCATTCTTGCTGCTAAGGCTAAATCATGGGTCACAACTACCAAACTAGTACCCAAATCTGAATTGAGTTCTAGCATTAAATCAAAGAGGTGAGCGCCTGTTGGTCGATCCAAGTTGCCAGTAGGCTCATCTGCTAATACGACGGATGGGCCTGTAATTAAAGCTCTTGCTACAGCCACGCGTTGTCGCTCTCCGCCTGAGAGCCTTGATGGACGATGATGTAACCGCTCTAAAAGTCCAATCCGCACTAAAAGCTTCTCAGCTTTTCCCATCGCTTCTGTCGGTCCCACCCCGCGTATTAATAAAGGCATCGCCACATTTTCTAACGCAGAGAACTCAGGTAACAGATAATGGAACTGATAGACGAAACCAAGCTTTTGGTTTCTTAGTCTCCCTCGTTCGCTATCATTCAATGCACCTATAGACTGACTACAAACCATTACCTCTCCAGCAGTAGGCTGATCAAGCCCACCGAGCAACTGTAAAAGCGTCGTCTTGCCTGAGCCCGACGCGCCAATGATCGCAAGTCTATCCTTCGTCGTAACAGTCAATTCAACGCCGCGTAAGACTTCCAGTGTCTTACCTCCCTCCTGGAAGGCCTTTGTTAAACCACGTGCTTCAAGTACAGATTCATTCATAGCGTAATACTTCGCTAGGTCGTTGTCGTGCCGCAGTAATTGCAGGATATATAGTTGCTAAAACAGCAAGAATAAATGCGATCAGACAAATCCCGGCGACCTCTTTTATCCGAATTTGAGTAGGCAGGTCGCTAATGAGGTAAACCTCAGCAGACAACAGATCAATACCAAACCAACTTTCCATTACACTAACCAATGCCTCGACCTGGCCAGCAACAAAAAGGCCCAGAACTAAACCCAACCCGGCGCCCACCAATCCGATGAACGCGCCTTGGCTTGCAAATACCATCATAATACTCAAAGATTTTGCGCCCATACTTCGCAGAATTGCTACATCGCCTCGCTTATCCCTAACCACCATCACCAGTGTTGAAACGATATTGAAAGTTGCCACTAAAATCACTAGGGATAGAAGCACAAACATAATGTTCTTAGTGAGCTGGATGGATCTAAAAAAATTGCTGTATTGCCGAGTCCAATCAGTTACATAAACATTTCCCCCGGTCTCTACCGCAAATTCCCGAACAACTTGGCTTGCAAAATAAATATCTTTCACTGCTAACCGCAATCCGGTTGCCCTTCCTTCAGTGCGAAAAAGTTTTGTGGCGTCCTCCATGCTAATAAACGCTAATCCCCGATCGTATTCGTAAATTCCCGCCTCAAAAATATCCCCCACAGTGAAGGTGCGCATTCTGGGTAGAATTCCAACCGGTGTAACTGTCGCTTGTGCTATAAGTAACACCACGGGGTCTCCAATCCCAACATTCAATGAGTCTGCCAGACTGCTGCCGACTAGAATTCGATAGCTCCCACTGCGAAGCACTTCAAGATCACCCGCACGGAGCAAGCCCTCTATACTGGACACTTGGGACTCAAGCGCTATATCTATTCCGCGAACGTTAATGCCAGCAATTGATTCGCCTGCTACTAGCATTCCTTGCCCCTCCACAAACGGGGCAGCTGCAGATATGTCATTTCGGGCAATAGCTTGTTCTCTTAAATCTTCCCAATCTTTCAGAGGCTCATCGATCCCAAAAACCGACGCATGTGAAACTACTCCAAGAATTCTCCGCTGCAATTCACTCTCAAAACCATTCATTACCGATAAAACTATTATTAATACCGCAACAGCTAAACCGACCCCAGATATTGAAGCCACAGAAATAAGAGAAATAAAACCGTTTCGATTACTTGAACGCAGATAACGAGCTGCCAGTGCAATTTCGTAGGGTTGCTTCATGCTTCACTCATAACGTAACGCCTCGGCGGGTTCCACCCGAGCCGCACGACGTGCAGGATAAATAGTGGCTAACAGCGCTACAAAAAGTGCTGCTAGCGGGATTAAAACAACGTCTCTCAAGTGTACCTCAGAGGGAATATCACTGACGTAATAGACGTCGCTCGGCATAATCTTGAAGTTAAGTGTTTGCTCAAACCAAGGAACGATGATTTCCACATTAAGCGCCAACGTAACACCCAATATCAGCCCAACAATAGTGCCAGTTACCGCAATCAAGGAGCCCTGGACCAAAAAAATTCTCCCAACCTGTTTCGGCTCAAGTCCATAGGTACGTAAAATTGCAATATCTTTCTCTTTTTCCGTGACCACCATCATCAATGAAGCAACAATGTTAAATGCCGCAACTGCGACGATAAGCATTAATATCAATGTCATCATTATCTTTTCTGTTCGGATAGCACGGAAATAATTAGTATTCTCAAGGGTCCAATCAGAGTAAATAACCCCCTCATTGGCAACTATTTCTCTAAACCCTTTGAGTCGCGCCACAGTAAGTGGGTCCCGGACCCGTATCGCTAGACCTTCCACCTGATTCGATAGCCCCTTAAGTTGACTAACTTCGGCAAGATGGGCGAAAGCAAGGTTCGCGTCGTGATCCTGAATACCCGCTTCAAATATGCCACTTACGACAAAACGGTGAAGCCTGGGCCTAAGGCGCCCCCCCTCTATTTGTGGCACTAGTAAATTAATTTGGTCCCCAAACCTAACACCTAAATTGAGTGCCAAAATGCGACCAAGAATAATTCGATAGGAATCTGGCTCAAGATTTCTAAGGGTTCCTATCTGCATGAAACGATCGGGGTTAGAAGCAATTAGCTCCTCATCCGGCAAAACCCCACGAACAACCACTGGACTCAGGTTGGCTCCAGACCCGAGCATTCCCTCCAGTTGAGTGAAAGGGGCAGCGCTGACTACCTCGGCACTGATCAATACTTCTGCCTGAAGTTCATCCCAGCTGGACAATCCATCTTGATTATTGGTCAGACTGGCATGGGCGGTCATGCTGAGCAAACGGCTCCTCAGTTCTGTCTCAAATCCATTCATTACCGAAAGGATAATGATCAACGCCGCCACTCCTAATGCAATCCCCGCCAAAGATGTCAGACTAATAAAGGAAACAAAGCCACGACGCTTGTGCGTCCGCAGGTAACGTAGGCCAATAAGCCAAGGTAAGGAATGAGGCATAGAAATAGATTAAAGCATATCCGCCTAGCCAGTCGTTACCCCAAAGAGACCTGGATTTCGGTACTCAGCCTAATGCTATTTGGTGATATATCAGCCCGATAGGCGCAAATCTCAACACCGGCCATGACTGCCAGCCTGAGGGCACGGCAATAAGCCGGATCGATTTCATCAGCTGGACGCACCTCATCTACATCCGCACGCTGAACACAATAAACCAATGCTGCTCTATAGCCTTGCTCCACTAAAGCAGCTAATTCTTCCAAATGGCGCGCGGCTCGGGTACTAACGGCATCTGGGAAAAATGCCCAGCCCCCCTCGGCTGCTGCTGTGACATTTTTTACCTCTAAATAACAGTCTGGGGCTGTTGGGTGTTCTTGCAAGAGAAAATCAAGTCTCGTCCCCTTGCCAACCAGACTTATCTCACGCTTAAAGCTCTCGTACCCATCTAGAGAGCTAATCAATCCTTGGCCTAAAGCTTCTGCTACCAAATGGTTACTGCGATGAGTATTGATGCCTACTACAGCGCCAGAGCTCACCTCTACCATCTCCCAACTCAGAGGATATTTGCGGGTAGAATTTTCCACCCGCATTAACCACACGCGTGAACCTGGTTCTTGGCAACCAAACATGGAGCCGGTGTTCGGGCAATGCGCGGTAGCTTGCTTCCCACCTTTAAGCACCACATCGGCCAAAAACCGCTTGTATCGACGAACCAGTTTGGCCTCGACAAGAGGGAACTCGAATTCCATTTGGTTTAATTGACTTTACCTAGATCCATGATCCAGTTTTATGGTGACCAAAAATTTACTGGCCCAAGGTCTTTCTCCGTCGAGTATGCCATGAGCACAATCCGTTTTCTGTATTCTCAGAATATGACATCCTCAGAAACATGTCCGCACACTTCCTAATCTGGCCTATGGGATAATTCGTCTCTTTTTTAAGCAAAAAGAAAACTAACTTGCGCAACGATCTCCTTAAACTCCCTCTACCAGAAATAAGTCATCCCAAGGTGGTCTATAAAGGGCTTTATGGTGCCGCTAAAGGCTTAGCTATTGCTGAAGCTATAGAAAATCACTCGGGACCCGCGTGCATAGTCAGCGAATCGGTCGGTACGGCTGATAAGCTGCAGGGCGAACTCCAATTTTTCTGTCCTTCGAGATCTATCCAGAAGTTCTCTGATTACGAGACACTACCTTATGACGCGTTCTCACCGCCCCAAAAACTTCTTGCTGAGCGCTTGGAGAGCCTTTATCAATTAGCAAATGGAAAATGCGAAGTCGTAATTGCCGTAGGAGCGGCGCTATTAAACCGCTTGCCACCGCGTGCCTTTCTTCTGAGTAGATCCATGATGCTAAACGTTGGCGAAAAACTTAACTCCCAAGCTACTCGAGATACCTTGATTCAACAGGGTTATCTGCGCGTTGAGCAAGTGACAGACCCAGGTGAATTTGCAGTGCGTGGCTCCTTATTGGATATCTACCCCACCGGAGCCCCAAGCCCAGTTCGGGTAGATTTATGCGATGAAGAAATTGAGAGTCTAAGAATCTTTGATCCTCATACCCAGCGAACAACCGGAAATGTAAAGCGTATTCGCATGCTGCCTGCACGTGAGTTTCCGTTCGATAAGAATGCCATTCAGTATTTTCGGAAAAATTTTAGGGATTATTTTTCTGGAGACCCAAGTCGGTCTTCCATTTACCGCGATATCTCGGAAGCTAGCCTTCCCGCAGGCATTGAATGCTACATCCCACTGTTCTTTAAGCGAACCCGCTCATTCCTCAATTATCTACCAGAAAAAACACTCATTATCTTGACAGAGGGAGCTATGGACGGACTGGAGGCCAGCTGGAACCTAATGCAAGAACGTTACGGTCGGCTACATAAAGATCCAGAAAGGCCGATCCTAAGCCCTAAAGATGCTTTCTGGGAACCCGACCTAATAAAAAATCAAATCAAGGACCAACTGACAATAGATATAAATCCAAGGAATCCGTCTACTGGCCACAGATTGGTATTCCCAGCCCATAGCACTCACCCAATGGGCGGAAGTGCAAACTTGGACCAAGACCCCATCTCCCGGTGGCTCACTCATGAGCCGACAGGAAAAACCCTTGTTATTGCTTCCTCAGCAGGACGCTGCGAAATAATGCTCGCGTTGCTTCTGGAGCGTGGACTCAAGCCCACTAAAGTACAGAATTGGACCGAGTTCACAGATGGGGACTCACCGCTAGCAATTACCGTAGGACAACTCACAGAAGGATTACTCCTTCCAAAGTCAGATCTGCGTATTGTGACAGCGCAACAGCTGGGAATAGAGAAGCCTAAGCAACGCAGCCGGAAGCGGAAATCAGGTCGGTATGCAGGCACCATCATTCGTGAACTCAGTGATTTGCAAGTAGGGGCACCAGTTGTTCATGAAGGGTACGGCGTTGGTCGCTACCACGGCTTAGAAAACCTGATAGTAGATGGCATTGCAACTGAGTTTTTACAGATAGAGTACGCAGGTGAAGATAAACTCTATGTGCCTGTTTATAGCCTGCACCTTGTATCTCGGTACACTGGTACTGCGCCAGAATTAGCGCCACTACACCGGTTAGGATCTGATCAGTGGGCCAAAGCGAAACGCAAGGCTGCATACCAAGCGAGAGATACGGCAGCGGAACTTCTCAATCTCTATGCGCAACGGGCCGCAAAAAAAGGTACTGCGTTTCCCTTACTAGAAGACGCATACCAGCAATTCTCTTCGCAGTTTTTATTCGAGGAAACAGATGATCAGCTCGAGGCAATACAGCACGTTCTGAGTGATTTGCAGTCCGAGAAGTCCATGGACAGAATTATTTGCGGGGACGTGGGCTTTGGTAAAACCGAGGTCGCACTGCGAGCAGCATTCGCTGCGGTTCACGCAGGGTATCAGGTTGCTGTTCTGGTACCTACAACACTACTCGCTCAACAACACTACCGAACGTTCACAGATCGATTTACCAATTGGGCAGCAAACATAGAACTATTGTCACGGTTCCGTAATAACAACGATACTAAAAAAGTTTTAAGCGGACTTGGTGACGGTAGTATCGACATCGTTATTGGTACACACAAACTCCTGCAGGGTAAAGCAAAATTTAAACGTCTTGGTTTGGCAATCATTGACGAAGAGCATCGTTTTGGCGTCCGGCACAAAGAGCAATTGAAACGGCTTCGCGCTGAGGTTGATATCCTAACGATGACAGCGACCCCAATCCCCCGAACCCTCAACATGAGTTTAGGTGGACTTCGGGACCTTTCCCTGATTGCAACTCCACCGGTCGACCGTATTTCTGTGAAAACTTTTGTCAGTGAATGGAGCGACCAAATCATTCAAGAGGCGGTACTTCGGGAAATAAGGCGCGGAGGTCAAATATATTTTGTACATAACCGAGTAGAAGATATTGAGCATGTCGCCGAAAAGGTCCGGAAACTGGTGCCTGAAGCGCAAACAAAGGTGGCTCATGGCCAGATGCCAGAGAGGGAGCTGGAAAGAATCATGCTGGATTTCTACCATCAACGCTTCAACCTATTGCTATGCAGCACTATCATAGAGAGCGGCATAGATATCCCCTCTGCGAATACTATTATTATTAATCGAGCCGACCGCCTAGGCCTTGCTCAGCTGCATCAGCTCAGGGGCCGTGTAGGGCGATCCTACCATCAGGCCTACGCGTATCTGTTCGCGCCATCTCGCCGCACCTTAACCGCCGATGCAATCAAAAGACTGGAAGCCATCGAGGCACTCGAAGCATTGGGTTCCGGATTTACGCTAGCCACCCATGATCTTGAGATCCGTGGAGCTGGTGAATTACTTGGTGAGGAACAAAGCGGCCAAATACAAGCAATTGGTTTCACCTTATACAACGAATTTTTGAAGAGAGCGGTTAAATCGCTACGGGCGGGCAAGGAACCTGACCTTCTCGATCCCTACAGCCAGGTACTGGAACTTGATCTAGGGCTCGCTGCCCTGATCCCTGATCATTACATACCGGATGTCCATATGCGCCTTGTACAGTACAAAAGAATCGCTAATGCAGGCTCCCAAAGCGCCTTAAGGGAACTCCAGGTGGAATTCATCGATCGCTTCGGGCTCCTCCCATCACCAACACGTACCTTATTTGAAATAACCCGACTCAAACTACTGGCTCATCAACTCGGTGTGGTTAAAATACAGGCTGGTTTATCTAGGGGACAAATACGTTTCGGAGAGCGTTCCGCTATGGATCCGCTTGCACTTTTAAGCCTTATAGAAGATCAACCCGAAGACTATCGCTTGGACGGGCCCTTCAAGCTGCGCTTCAAGTGGGACCAAGTATCGGGAGAGAATCGTATCAGGGCATTAGAAGCGATACTGAACCAACTCGGTGCGCATGAAACAAACTAGGCTCCGCTATAATGGCCCCATGAGTGTATGTGTTCGCATACCCCTATTATGTCTGGCCATCGTAATTCCCTGGGTGGATGGGATTGCGCAACCGCCTACTTCTGTCCAAGTAGGCCCACCCTTTGTTGAGCTTTCAATAGACGAATCTCAGCCGAGTCTGCCCATGTTTCAGGTGGAAATCATCGCGTTCGCCTATGGCCCCTTTGACCCGAGTGAGGAGGAATTCCCGGCTGGCCGTAAAACGGATGCCAAAGACATTCTAAGCGAGGGCGCGCGTAGGATCCCCTCGTTTGGCCTGAGTGAGCAAGCGATGGAAGATTTATTCGGCTCCACACCTCAACCTGCATCCGAAGAGTTGCTAGGTGAGCTTGAAATTCTTCCAGAAAATCAGCTCATTAGGATCGAGACAATAGAACAGATCGAAGCGGAAGGGGCCGTAGAAATAACAGGTAACGATACGCCTGAAGAGCCCAAGATTCAGCTGACCGAGTTTTCGATGGAACCACGCCGGAATACTGAAGAACTGCCTCGGTTCCGGCTATTACAACCCGATGAGTTAGAGCTAACGGGCTCGTACGCAAGGCTCAGGGCAATTGACGCTTATACACCTTTATTCCATAGCGGATGGGTACAGGAAGGACCACCAGAAGAAGAAGCGCAACCTGTCGATGTTACTCTTCTGGGCTCTACCAACCCGAAAGGAACAATAACGCTTTACCTTAGTCGATTCCTACACCTAATCATTGATCTCAGGTATTACGCTGAAACATGGCAGCTACCGGGCGCGCTTCCTGCTCAGATAGAGCTTAAAGAGCTGGAACTGGTACCGCGTTATGAGCTTGCTCTTGAACGGCGCATTCGAAGTGGCCAATTAAACTACTTTGACCACCCGGCGTTTGGTGTTCTGATGATCGTTCGGCCTCATTCAGAGGAACCGGAGGAACCGAAAGAGGCAGATGAGCCGGCGGCTTAGGGATTGACGTCAAACTGGAAAGGGATCATCTTCGGTGTAATCCCCTCCTTCATCTCCTCAGTAATATTCTTTTTGTTAATTAGCTCTTTTTTTGAAGAATTTCTTTAGATTCGCTTAATACACGAAGAATAATTTCTAAATTTTGTTCGTTTAGGTCTTTTCTTTCATCTCACATTTCAGTATGTAAGCTACTCATTCTTCAGGATTCTAATACTTCTATTTGCTTCCCGCCAAAAATCGGATGCACGCAATGCGCTCCATGACCTACAGTCACGCCCCCTAAGGTTCGCCATGATTTCACAGTCACCTTCATAATCAGCCAGATGATCAATAACCTCAGAGATCTCGCCCGGTGAATTACAGAGTAAGACCATATCAGCACCTGCGTTGAGCGCGGCCTCGGCCCTTTGTCCAAAAGAGCCAGGGCCGGCAGCGCCTACCATAGCAATATCATCGGAAATCACTACGCCCCCAAAACCCATCTGGACTTTTAAATGCCCCTTAATCCAGTAACTGGAGTAACTGGCAGGCCGGGCATCAACCTCCGGGAACTGCACGTGGCCCAACATAACGCCCTCAATACCTGCTTTAATTAAATGCTGGTAAGGAATTAGATCATCAGATAGTCCGTCCAAAGGCCGGTGGTCTATTGGAAGTTGCTCATGGGAATCCGCAACAACACCAGCGTGACTCGGAAAATGCTTTGCGACTACACACATCCCGGCGCGATGCATGCCTGCAGCGATTTGCAAGGCGAGCTTGCTCACGGCCTCTGTTTCACGGTGTAGTGCCCGATCACCAATCACTTCTGCTAAACCACGGTCGAGATCAACAACCGGAGCAAAGCTGATATCTACCCCCATGGCCCTCAACTCTGAAGCCATCATCCAACCAAATAAATGGGCTACTTCCAGTGCCTGACTGGTATCTTTATCATAAAGATGACCTAGGCTCGCCATGGGCGGCAACACTGTGAAGGGTTCGCGGAAGCGCTGAACACGGCCACCTTCCTGATCGACAGCGACAAGCAGCGCCGGGTCACGAATATCGTGAATTTCATCTACCAGATAACGGAGCTGCTCTAAATCAACGAAATTGCGACTGAACAGGATCACCCCACCCACCACGGGCTCCTGTAGCCACACCTGCTCCTGTTTAGAAAGCGAAGTACCTTTGAGGTCAATCATTAGCGGGCCTAGCGACATGGCATCCCTATCAGTTGATTTCAACGTTCATACCGACTTCAACCCAATCAAAAAGCTCAAGTACTTCTTGGTTACTCATCCGGATACAGCCAATCGAACGCGGCTCGCCCAGAAATTCAGATGACGGAGTGCCATGGATGTAGATATAACGCCTCATAGTGTCTACATTACCCAGGCGATTCCGCCCTACCTCGGTTCCTGATAACCATAATATTCTGGTTAGTATCCAGTCCTGATCGGGCTCGGATAGGGCCAACTCATCAGAATAGAGTTCACCGGTAGACCGCCGCCCCCTGAATACAGTGCCAAGGGGCTGACCTGAGCCGATCTTGGCGCGGATGATGTGTTGCCCGCGTGGTGTCTTTAGACTGCCAGAAATCTCGCCGGGCCCGTACTTCGATGTGGACACTGGAAAGCGTTCAAGGACCTGACCCCCACTTACAAGTTCCAGGCGCTGACTTGCAAGATCAACGCGAATATTACGATTGCCCTGAACCACGGACAATATCATAGCAGTGCCGCATATCACTCGGGTGCATTGCCTTAATTGTTTCCCGCCTACTAAAACTAATCCATCAGTCAGACCACGAGCTGAATCAGCGCTCAAAGAAGGCCATAGCCTCTACGTGGTGAGTGTGTGGGAACATGTCCGCCACGACTGCTGTACGCATCCGATAACCTTGTGAGGTAACTAGCTTCTCTGCATCCCGCGCTAGCGTTGCAGGGTGGCACGAGATATAAAGAATACCCCGCGGATTCATCTGGCCTATCTGTTCCACGACTACCTGAGCCCCAGAACGCGGAGGATCCAGTACCACCAAATCCCAGTGTTCCCTCATAAAACTCCACTCTGGCTGATTTAGATCCCCACTCAAAAAACGGGTATTCCCTAAACCGTTCAGTTGGGCATTGCGTACCGCCCGGGCTACCAAACCAGCCTCCGCTTCTACACCTGTTACCTGGTTTGCGTGCTGCGCCAAGGGTAAGCTTAAGTTGCCGAGACCGCTGTATAGATCAAGTACTCGATCCGAAGGTCCGACATTAAGCAGACCTAGGGCCTGCTCCACTATAGCTGCATTGACTACAGCGTTTACCTGAATAAAATCCGTAGGCGCAAACTCGAACCGCAAATCCAGTGCCTCAAGGCGGTAATCAAGGGTTCTCGCCTGATCGGGCTCCAAGGGCTTGACTGTACCTGGTCCCCCGCTCTGGGTGTAAACATCTACATGATGCCTTCTGCCAAATTCGCAAAATGCATTCTTGTCAGCCTCGGTTGGTGGATCCAATGTGCGGAGCACCATGGCTGCAGCACTATCCCCAACCGCAACCTCCACCTGGGGCAAGCGGCGCTTTACGGTAGAAGTCCCGATGAGCGTAGCCAGCTCACCTAAAAGCTTGTCAAACGGAGTAGCTAAGACACTACAATGGGCCATATCCGTCAAAAGACGGGTGGCACGCTCTTTAAACCCCACCAGAACGCGCCCCTTGCCTTCGACATACCGGACTCCCAGGCGGGCTTTGCGGCGGTAATTCCATTGCGGGCCTTGTATGGGAGCAAGCCATTCCTCGGGCTCCACGCCACCTATCCTGAGAAAAGCCGCCCGGACGCTGGCCTCCTTAAGGTGTAGCTGGGCAAGCGGATCCAGATGCTGCAACACGCATCCACCACATCGACCAAAATACTCACAAGGGGGAACGACTCTCTCCGCAGCAGGCTCGAGAATCTCTACAAGATCTGCTTGCTGATATTTGCGTCGCCCCTTCCGCGGCGCAAGAAGAACTCGCTCGGTTGGAAGGCAACCCGGGATAAAAAACCGCCTTCCACCCAAATCTGCAACGCCAAGACCGTCATGGGTCAGATCGACAATTCTAGCTTCCAGGGTAGTAGAGTTCATATCACATGCTATTCTTGGAGGAGAGTTGCCTACAAAGATCAGTGGGTCTTTACTTGCATCCAGAATGCCAAGCCGAAAGAAATATACTGATATGCGAGCCCTTCATCTCGGATAGTTTCGTATTGAGTAGTTCGACTTCCGATTGATACCGGGACTGATCTAATAAGCCGCGCATGAGCTGAAAACGAAGATAAATTAAATAGGTGTTTAGGACATCGATCTCACAGTAGTCCCGAATAGCGGCTACCTTGCCACTCTGATAGGTATCCCACACTTGGCCTCCACTCATTCCAAGCTTTCCCGGTAACCCAAGAAGCATCGCGACCTGCTCGAGGGAGCCGCGGCCACCGAAATTATATCCAGACAGTACATCCATGAGATCTAGATGGCGCCAGTGAAACCGATTCAGATAATTGTTAAAACGAAACTCACGATCCTTGTCACCGATTTCCCAGTAGTACTCAGCTGTAACGCCATATTTGAGCGCCCGATAGTGCAAAACAGGAAGATCAAAGCCAGTACCATTCCACGATACCAATTCGGGGCTATAGCGCTCAAGACCTTCAAAAAAACGCTCTACGATCTGTTTCTCTGTTTCCTGGCCCTCAGCCAAGCTAAAAAGACGGAGCCCCTCCTTGGTTCTCAGTAAGGCTGAAACCACTACGATCCGGTGCTGAACCAAAGGCAGAAAATTAGTTTGCCGCGTCTGGCGTTGCTTGAAATACATGGCCTTTGCGACCGAATCATCATCCAAGCCTTCCAGATTATAGTGGCTTCTCCCGAACTCTATGTCAGGGATAGTTTCAATATCGAATATTAGGGTATTCAGGTTGAACTCCCTTTTTCATTTCCCAGCAACACAGCAACCGCCACAACCAACCCAGCTTCATCGGCGAGAGTCAGGTGCCCTCCGGTAACTCCCAGTTGCTCACACATAGCCTCACCTCTGGATGAATAGATAATCTGGGGTTGCCCCCACTCGTTAGGCACCATGCCGACATCACGAATCCACATTCCATGAGAGAAACCAGTCCCCATTGCTTTTACTACTGCCTCCTTTGCAGCAAAACGCATCGCCAAAAAACGTGCCGGTTTTTTACTTTTTTTAAAATGCTCAACCTCTTTGCTTAACAACAAGCGATTCGCAAAATGAAGCCCGAAACGCTTCCAAATTCTTTCCACACGGGCGAGCTGCACAACATCGGTCCCGATTCCTAGTATCACAGTCGGCCTGCTTCTAACATGAGGACCTTCATTCTAGCGACTGCTCGCGCCAGTCCTTCAAAGACAGCCTCAGCAATAATAGAGTGCCCGATATTGAGCTCTATAATTTGTGGGATAGAAGCAACCGGCTGGACGTTCTCATAGTGAAGTCCGTGCCCGGCATGTACAGTCATACCTAATTTGTCTGCATAAGATGCCCCCACCCTGATGCGCTCCAATTCCGCAGCCCGGGCCTCCTCCCCAATCGCATCTGCATACTTTCCCGTATGCAATTCTACAACCCCCGCACCACATTCCAGGCTCGCATCTAGCTGTGCTGGTTCTGGGTCAACAAACAAAGATACCCTAATTTTACTTTTCTGTAGTCGCTGACAGGCAACAGCAATTTTTGAGCGCTGTGAGATAACATCCAGTCCACCTTCAGTAGTTAGTTCTGCGCGCCGCTCAGGTACAAGACAACAATCTGAGGGCTTTATTTCGCAAGCAATCGAAAGCATTTCATCTGTTACTGCCATTTCCAAATTAACGCGGCTCTGGATATTCTTAACCATAAGCTCTACATCTTGATCGACAATGTGGCGGCGATCTTCCCGCAAGTGAACAGTAATACTGTCAGCGCCCGATTGTTCGGCCAATAAAGCTGCGCTCAAAGGATCTGGGTAACTTGTGCCGCGTGCCTGCCTAAGTGTGGCAACATGGTCCACATTCACACCTAACAGGATAGGTCTAGCCATATTCACAGCTCTAGTCCTTTTCCAAAAAGCTCACTCAGAACCATTCGGGTTCTAAGCGGCCGCTCACCCAAGTATAGTTGTAATACTCTTTGCAATAATCGCTTTGCTGCTTTAAGGCTTTTCTTGTCATCTAGCATCCCTTCACGAAGCGCAATTAAATCCCTGCCAAAAAAAATGTCCGCTCCCTCTGTCCTATCCTGGCAAATCACTGGCCCCCGCTCTAACTCAAAAAAATAATAAGTCTCTGGCTGAATCGGTAACCCACTATCAACCTCACAACCCAGGTTAAGTTCATACCCCAAAGCCTTTAAAAGTTGAAACTCGAAAAGTCTGAGAGGCCTTTCCACGTCATGACCTACTGCTAACTCAGCCAAGCATCGACTATAGCAAGAAAAGGCCTCAGGATTGGGGTCTCCGCGAGCCAGAAGCCTCAGCAAGAGTTCATTAAGGTAAAAGCCAGCCATCAGTTGTTTGCCAGCAAAATCGAACGCTTGGGCTTGGCCCTCCAAGTGAGTCAATTTACCAAGCTCGCTACGTCTGACCCAAGAAAGCACTAAAGGTACGAAGGGTTGCAATACGGCGCGATGAGCGGCTTTAGGGCGCCTGACCCCTTGGGCAACCAGTGAAATTAAACCATGATTTTCTGTCAAAAAATCGATTATTCGGCTGGTGTTTTGGTAAGCTCGGTGGTGAAGCACATAACCTGACTCCAGCTGAACAATCTCCCTTTGACTCATAGTGAATCAAAGCCAAATCGCTTGAGTTCACGTTCGCTATCAGCCCATCGACGCCTGACCTTGACCCAAAGTTCCAGATGGATACGTTTCTTCATCAGCGATTTCAGTTCCCGCCTTGAAGATTTTCCCACTTCTTTAAGTACTTGCCCTTGCTTGCCAATAACGATCGCTTTTTGGCTGTCCCTCTCTAACCAGATCAGTGCATGCACAACAACTTGACCTTTCTCGTTTTCTTTCATGTGCTCGACTTCTACTGTCAGGCCATAAGGTACCTCCTGATGGAGTATTTCTGTAAGTTTTTCACGAACAATCTCAGCTGCTCGAAATTGGATATCACGATCGGTATAGACACCTTGAGGATAAATTGCCTCACCCTGCGGCAATTCCCTAAAGATTTCATCGACAAGATCTCCCAGATTCTCGCCAGTTAAAGCTGATAAGGGAATAAGAGCTTTAAACGGAAATTCTTTGGATAGACTCTCAAGAAATGGGAGGAGTTTAGCTTTATCCCTGAGAGTATCTATCTTATTCACCACTAGCAATGTACGCGCTAGTCGGTGACCTAACATTTCTGTAAGCCTCCTATCTTCCTGGGTAAATCGATTTCTAGCTACAACCATTAACGCTAAATCCGAACTATCTAATGCATCACGGATTGCGCGGCCCATAAAACGATGCAATAGGCGTTTTCGATCACGCTGAATTCCAGGAGTATCTACAAAGACCGCCTGATCCGCATCCCGATTCAATACACCAAGAATACCGTGGCGGGTCGTTTGGGGCTTTGAGCTTACTATGCTGATCTTCTGTCCAACCAACGCATTTAGAAGTGTCGATTTGCCTACATTGGGCCTGCCAACGATAGCTACGCGACCACAATGGCTATTGTTTTTCTGAATCATTAGAAAGCTTGAGAAACATTTCAGCCGCAGCATTTTGCTCTGCACTTCGACGGCTTTTCCCCACACCGGAACTCTCAATCCCCTTTTCTGGTACGAAGCAAGAGACAGTGAAACTTTGCTGATGCGAAGGGCCCGATGCTGATTTAACTGAGTAGTCTGGTAATGGTAAACCGCGATGCTGAAGCCATTCCTGCAGCCTAGTTTTGGAGTCCTTTAGGCTTTCTGGATCAGGGAGTCGTTGTATGCGTTCAGCAAAAAGATGGAATACAGAAAGATTGACTGCCTCTACACCCCCATCCAAAAGCACAGCTCCAATCACAGCCTCTAGGGTATTCGCTAGTATTGAGTCTCTTTGGCTTCCGCCGTCACGAAGCTCTCCCTCACCTAAGATTATATGTTTTTCTAATCCTAATTCTCGACCAACTTCTGACAGTGTCTCACCCTTAACTAGGGCCGCACGAAATCTACTGAGATCCCCCTCGCTACAGTTAGGGTGTATCTCGTACAGTTGCTTTGCAATGGAATAGTTCAAGAATGCGTCGCCTAGAAACTCAAGGCGCTCGTTGTTCTCTTTCGAGGCACTGCGATGAGTCAGTGCCCTCAGTAGCAAATCTGGATTACCAAAAACATAACCAAAGTGCTGCTCGGCCCATCGGACTCGATTATCGGCCTCGGAATCTCTTCCTGTCTGTCTAGGGTAATCTAAAGCCAAGTGCTGTAAAGCTCAGGTGGTCCCGCCACTCGATCATTAATGGATCCCCTTTCCAATACGGTCCCATACTGGCCCCCCCTGCCAGCTCATCCAGATTCTTACTGCTTTTCCCACCAACCGGCTCTCAGGGATAAAACTAACTCCTGGAAACCGGCTATCTCGGCTGTTATCTCGATTATCGCCCATCATAAAATAATGTCCTTCTGGAACTACATAAGTTCCGCCAGGGCTCAGCCTACCTAAGTTATGCAACATTAGATGCTCTGCCTCACCCAGGTCTTCGTGGACTAGATAAATCGATCCATCCCGCTGGTAAGGCTCAAGAACCTCCAGTACGACATCACTTCCGTTTATATTCAATTGCTTATCTCTGGAATCATAAACCACTGTATCGCCCGGCAGGCCAATGACTCGCTTAATGTAGTTTGTGCTTGGGTCTGAGGGAAGCTTAAAAACCAACACATCGCCCCGCTCAGGTCTCCCAATTTCTAGAATCTTGGTATTTACCACCGGAAGTCGCAAACCGTATGCAAATTTATTTACAAAAATAAAGTCACCTGCTAATAAGGTTGGCATCATGGATCCAGAGGGAATCCGAAAGGGTTCAAACAAGAAAGATCTAAGAACAAGAACCAATAATAAAATCGGAAAAAAGGACTTCGCGTATTCGACCAAAATGGGATCTTGTACATCAACTTTTTCAACACCTGCCAAGCGATTTCGTTTAAAAAATAAGCTATCAATGGCCCAGATAAAGCCAGCGAAAAAGGTAACTACAACCAGTATCAGCGCGAAATCCAAATCGACTCCTTTGTAACTTAGTGTGTGCGTCTCTAGATAACAGGTATTATAACTAGCTCAAAAAAAATAATGGTGTTACCTAGAATGCGCCGTAGCATATTAACTATCAGTATGCGAAAGAACGAGATTAACTGCTAACTTTGTATCGTTATTTTTTGGCTCATCCCTCCTGAGAAGGTAAGCACAAAGATCTGGATCCGAAAGCTCCAAAAGCAACTCAAAGCGCGCCCGATCATCAGTACTTAGCGATGAAAAACTTGAGCTAAGAAAGGTCTGTAAAACCAAGTCCAGCTCAAGCATACCCCTGCGGCACCGCCAACGTAATCTAGAAATGTCATTTTTCACTTAGAACTCGATGATGACGGGCGTTCAGCTAAAAGTTTCTTTATCTCTGCTATTGCTTTACCTGGATTTAGTCCCTTTGGGCAAGTCTGGGTACAGTTCAGGATTGTATGACAACGATATAAGCTAAAAGGGTCTCTAAGCGCATCGAGGCGTTGGTCCGTCGATTCATCACGCGAGTCAACAATCCATCGATATGCTTGTAGCAAAACAGCAGGGCCAAGGTAGCGATCCTCATTCCACCAATAACTTGGACATGCTGCGGAGCAGCAACCGCACAGAATGCAAGCGGAAGGTTGATCAATCAATTCTTGGTCTTCCTTTGATTGCAGCCGCTCCCTTTCCGGGGGCGCCGGCGCTTGAGTCTCAAGCCACGGCTTAATCGAGGCATACTGTGCATAAAAATTTGTCATGTCTGGTACAAGATCCTTGACTACCGACATATGCGGCAAAGGATAAACCTTTACATCCCCTCTAATCTCATCAATAGATTTAGTGCAAGCAAGTGTATTAGTGCCATCAATATTCATAGCACAGGAGCCGCAAATACCCTCGCGGCAAGACCGACGGAATGTAAGCGTAGCGTCAATCTCATTTTTAATTTTAATCAAAGCATCTAAGACCATAGGTCCACAGGTGCTCAAATCTACTTGGTAGTTATCAATACGTGGATTCTTTCCTGAATCTGGATCATACCGATACACCAAAAACGACTTAGTAATTCCAGCATCCTTGGGTGCCGGATGGCAAATCCCCTGCTTGATTCTTGAGTCGGCTGGAAGGCGGAATTGCGCCATTAATCAGTCCCCCTTAGTTTTAATAAGTCCTTGCTTTTGGCGGAATGGATTCTATTTCGTCGGTTAATGTATCCATTGTGACCGATCGATAATCAAAACGAACCGCACCCTTGTCATCCACCCAAGCAAGTGTGTGCCTAAACCAATGATCATCATCACGCTCGGGATAGTCCTCTCGTGCCTGAGCACCTCGACTTTCGGTGCGGTGAGCTGCGGACTTGATCGTACCCATTGCCTGCAGAAGCAAATTTTCTAATTCGATGGTTTCAACAAGATCTGTATTCCAAACCAAAGATCGATCAGCAACAGACACCTCCTGAAAAGAATCAAATACTTGTTCCAATTTTTCAATCCCTTCTTGTAGGTATTCACCCGTCCTAAACACGGCAGCATGAGCCTGCATTACGCGTTGCATATCTAGACGAATTTGAGCCGTAGGTAAGCTACCTTTGGTGTTGCGCAGCCGGTCAACCCGCTCTACTGCTTCCTTGCCGGCATCTTTCCCTAACGGAGGTAATTTTATATCTGACTTTAGGAGTACGCCACAACGTTGTGCTGCGGCCCGCCCGAAAACCACGAGATCAATGAGCGAGTTAGAGCCAAGTCGATTAGCACCATGAACAGAAACGCAACCTGCCTCCCCTACTGCCATAAGCCCCGGCACAACATATTCGTTTCCCTGGGCATTCAGGGAAATGACTTCGCCATGGTAATTGGTTGGCACACCTCCCATGTTGTAATGCACAGTAGGCAACACTGGAATAGGGCTCTTGGCAATATCAACACCAGCAAAAATTTTAGCTGTTTCCGCAATTCCCGGAAGTCGCTCCTCAATCACGTCGGTACCTAGATGCTCTAAGTGCAGGTACACATGGTCCCCATCTGGGCCCACGCCCCTTCCCTCGCGAATCTCTATGGTAATAGATCGACTTACTACATCTCTAGATGCGAGATCCTTGGCATTAGGTGCATAGCGCTCCATAAAACGTTCGCCACCTGCATTTGTTAGGTAACCACCTTCACCCCTTGCGCCCTCGGTAATGAGCATACCTGCTCCATAAATACCTGTTGGATGGAACTGCACAAATTCAAGGTCTTCCAGTGGCAAGCCAGCTCTAAGCGCCATAGCATTTCCGTCGCCAGTACATGTATGTGCAGAGGTGCAGGAAAAGTAAGCGCGCCCATATCCACCCGTCGCTAAAATTACTGTTTGGCAACGAAAACGATGTAGGCTACCTTCTGCCAAATTCAACGCTACTACGCCCCGACACACACCTTCTTCCATAATGAGATCAATAGCAAAATATTCGATAAAGAATTCTGCCTTATGCTTTAATGATTGTTGATATAAGGCGTGTAGCATCGCATGACCGGTCCGATCGGCCGCCGCACAAGTACGCTGTGCGATTCCTTCTCCGTAGTGCGTAGTCATACCACCAAATGGTCTCTGGTAAATGCGGCCATCGTCGGTGCGGGAAAATGGAACGCCGTAATGCTCTAATTCAAGCACTGCTGCAGGCGCCTCTTTACACATGTATTCGATGGCATCTTGGTCGCCTAACCAGTCTGATCCTTTAACTGTGTCATACATGTGCCAGCGCCAATCATCTGTCCCCATGTTTCCTAAGGCCGCACTTATACCGCCTTGAGCGGCCACTGTGTGGCTACGCGTAGGAAACACTTTTGTTACGCAGGCTGTTGAAAGTCCCTGCTCTACCAAGCCCAGTGTCGCCCTCAAGCCAGCTCCTCCGGCCCCTACGACTACCACATCATAAGTGTGATCAATAAATTCATAAGCATTGGTCATAGGGGCACCGAGAAGGCCACCTTGGCAATTGAATATATTCCCACTGCAATTAACCCTACATGTAAAAAATTTGAAAAAACCAGACTAGCTTTTTTCAGAGAAGCTATATGCATGTAATCCTCGATAATGACTTTCAGGCCGAGTTGGGAGTGATAACTAATCGTAATCACTACAAAGATCAGCAATATGCTATTGATGGGTGACCGAGTCCAACCCGTCACTGCCAAATAATCAAAGTTATCCAATCTGGCAAAAGAAAAGATCAACCAGAGGCCCAAGGGGATAAGTGCAATAGCAGTTAAGCGCTGAGCCCACCAGTGCCCAACTCCTCCTTTTCCGGAAATCAGCTCTAAAGCTCGATTAAGCGCTGTCCCAAAACTCATAACCTACGCTCCCCCTCTAAAAAATTACTAATATCCCGTATCCCATTGTTGCAATGAGTGTTACAACAATAACTGCCCAACCTGAAGCATGATATTGGTGAATTTCTAAGCCTCTTCCGGTGTCCCAGGCTAAATGCCGAATACCGTTACACAGGTGGAAAAAGAAACAAAATGTCCATCCCACGAGTGGTAACTTGAACCAATCACTTCCTAAAAATGCTCGGGCCTGTTCGTAATGATCTAAACCCCCAGCGATAGCCAAAAGCCAGTACACTAAAATCAATAGCCCGAGTGATAGCATCACTCCCGTCCCACGATGAAACGTCGACAAAATCATCGTAATCTGCCATCGATAGACCTGCAGATGCGGGGACAAAGGCCGCCGGGCCTTAGTCATTCTTTTTTCCTTTCATTGATTGTCAGGTGGGGCCTGAGATTGACAGAATTAAAAATCAATGCACCGACCGCTCCTCTCCCAATCACCAAAACGAGTCGGCTCTGGGCCCTTCGGACCACCAATCTCATGAACACAACCCTTCCTGCTAGCTTGATTTCGATCGCAGGTTTGTGCTTTTTCGGCTGGAAGAGTGCTTTCCGGAGGAGAAGGCGTCTCTAAAACAACTCCTCCCTCACACAAAGACTCCGGTTCTTTCTGCTCAGGCACAGGCTTATTTTGCCAGAAATAGCCTGCCCACGCACCTTAACGTTGACATCAGCACGCTCTCAAAGAAGACTGTGGGATTGCACAAACTATATGTATCCGGACTGTCATGGAAAATGTTAAAGAAACGCCTTATTTGTGCGCCCTATCAGAGACAGGCCTAATCCACGTGGCTGGGAAAGATGCGGAGCGTTTCCTGCATAACCAGCTGAGCTATAAAATTGAGGGGCTGCAAGCTGTGGAAGCCCCGCTCGCAGCCTGGCATGACTCAAAGGGCAGGGTGCGAGCACTTTTAAGAGTACTCGTACTGCACGACGGTTGGCTGCTACTTGCTCATAAATCGCAAACAGAAACGCTAATTACTCAGATGAGTGGGTTTATTCTGAGGGAAGATGTAGTTTTGCAGAACGTTACCGGTGAGTGGTATGCAGCAGCCCTAGTCGCCAAAACCTCTGATGCGCTGGAAGCCTACATTGCCAGATATGGCATTACACTTAGCCAAGAATACTCAACTGTAATTTGGAAAAAAAGTGCCGCTTGGGTCCGAATTGGCCCGGAGCTTATTCAGATATTCTGCCCAAGAGATCAAAGACCAAAGATATTAACTGACCTTTCAACTGGAAGCTCCGCAATAGCCAAAATTGCTGAAATTCGGTTGGGTATACCATCGGTTACTCGGGAATTTGAAGCGTGCTTCATTCCTCATTTACTAAATTTGGATACACTCGGCGCAGTAGTATTCGACAAGGGCTGTTATCCAGGTCAAGAGATTATTGCTCGGGCCCAAAACTTGGGTACAGTAAAGCGGCGTATGTTTCGATTCTCCATGAAATCAACACATACTCCAGCTCCAAGCACACCACTTGAAGATAGTAGTGGTACTCGCCACGGAGAAATTTTATGCGCAGCCAGTCAAGATGGACTTGTGGAAATGCTAGCGGTAGTTTCTTTGGAGGGAGCAAAGAAAAAATTATTCATCCGTAAAGAAACAGACCTGACTGCAATTAAACGTGAACTTCTACCTTATGCGCCCCTCCATGAGGAAAATAAATAACTATTTTTCTTTTAATTGGGGAAATAAAATTACATCACGAATGGAGGGGGAATCTGTGAGAAGCATCACCAGTCGGTCTATGCCGATACCTAAGCCTGCTGCGGGTGGCATTCCGTACTCTAATGCACGAATATAATCACCGTCGTAGAACATTGCCTCTTCATCTCCGCAGGACTTGGCCTCTGCCTGCTTTTGGAACCGTTCTGCCTGATCCTCTGGATCATTGAGTTCCGAAAATCCGTTGGCAATCTCTCGACCTGCAACAAAAAATTCAAAACGGTCAGCTAAAAAAGGGTCATCGTCATTTCGTCTAGCTAGCGGTGATACTTCGGCAGGGTACTGAGTGATAAAAGCGGGCTCTATTAACTGATGTTCCACCGTTTTTTCAAAAATCTCAATTTGCAATTTACCTACCCCATCCTCAGGTCGACACTGAACATTACAAGCCCCACACACCTCTGATAAATAGCTACGATCCCTCAATCTATTTCGGTCTAGGTCAGAATTAAACTTAATCAGGCTGTCTTCCACTGTCATTACATTGAACAGACCCGAGAGATCAAATTGATTACCTTGATATTCTAATGAGTCTTTACCATAAATTTCCCTTGTTGCCTCACGGATCAATGTTTGGGTTAATTTAATCAGGTCCTCATAGTCCGCATATGTCTGGTATAACTCCAACATAGTAAATTCTGGGTTGTGCTGGGTAGAGATTCCCTCGTTACGAAAACTGCGATTGATCTCATATACCCGCTCTAGGCCACCCACCAATAAGCGCTTCAGATAAAGTTCAGGCGCAATTCTGAGATAAAGCTTCATATCCAAAGCGTTATGATGAGTCTCAAATGGGCGAGCTAAAGCCCCACCTGGAATAGCATGCATCATCGGTGTTTCAACTTCTGAAAAATCCAGTGTATCTAGGAACCTACGAATGAACCGGATGACTTCGGTTCGTACCTGAAAAATTTTGCGAGTCTCTTCATCAACAATAAGATCTAAGTAACGCTGACGCAGTTTTAACTCTGTATCAACAATACCGTGCCACTTCTCTGGCATAGATCGAAGTGATTTAACTAGCAAACGAATCTCATCTACCTTTACCGACAATTCTCCGGTTTTTGTCTTAAAGAGGACCCCTCGAGCACCGAGGATGTCCCCCATGTCCCAGTTCTTAAATTCCTGATAAATTTTTGCAACAATCGCATCTTGCTCGATAAAAAGCTGGATTCGTCCTGACCGATCCTGCAATTTAGCAAAACTCGCCTTACCCATGACTCGCTTTACCATGAGTCGACCAGCCACGCTGACAGTAATAGGCTCCGCCTCTAGGGATTCAAGACTGCGTCCGCCATAAGTCGCATGCAGCTCCTCAGAAATCGAGTCCCTACGGAAATCATTCGGGAATGCCTGACCATCTTCACGGAGGTCCTGAAGTTTCCGGCGCCTCTCTGCAATTAGTCGATGTTCGTTCGGCTTACTAATGTCTTCCATTACAGTCCCTGCTTCAGGCTTTCCTCAAGAAATACATCCAAATCACCATCTAGAACAGACGTGGGATTACCACTTTCAACTCCTGTCCTGAGATCCTTAACGCGCGACTGATCTAGCACGTAAGATCGGATCTGATTGCCCCATCCGATATCCGCCTTACCTGATTCTAAAGCATTCGCTTCCTCTCGACGTTTTTGTTGCTCACGTTCATATAATTTTGCTCTTAACTGAGCCATCGCACTTGCTTTATTTTTGTGCTGGGAACGATCATTCTGACATTGAACTACAACACCCGTGGGAAAGTGCGTGATACGCACGGCGGATTCTGTTTTATTAACGTGCTGCCCCCCAGCACCACTTGCACGATACACATCTACCCTCAGATCACTTGGGTCAATCTCGATTTCAATATCCTCTTCAAGCTCCGGGGAAACAAAAACAGCAGCGAAAGAAGTGTGCCGACGGTGGCCCGCATCGAATGGTGACTTGCGGACCAAGCGATGAACTCCTGTTTCAGTTCTCAGCCATCCAAACCCGTACTCCCCCTTAAAAAGTACGGTAGCACTCTTTAATCCCGTCACCTCACCCGGTGAAGCCTCTAGTATTTCAGAACTTAATCCATGAGATTCGCTCCAACGGAGATACATACGCAACAACATTTCAGCCCAATCCTGGGCCTCAGTACCCCCAGAGCCGGCCTGAATATCCATATAGGCACTATGAGAATCCATTTTTCCGGAAAACATCCGACGAAACTCTAATGCTTCTATTTCACTGGCAACGCCCTTTATCTCATTTGCAATATCTAGTAATGCGCCCTCATCGTGCTCTGTTTTAGCCAAATGAAAAAGCTCTAGGGCCTCGCTAAGCACACGTTGTATCCGATCCAATCCACCGACCGTAGCCTCAAGAAAGGCATGCTCCTTTCCAAATGCCTGTGCCCGCTCAGGATCCAGCCAAATATCAGGATTTTCCAACTCCCGGCCCACCTCTTCCAAACGGTCACGCTTGCCATCGTAGTCAAAGGTACCCCCTTAAGGCCACACACCGCCCTAAACAGTCCTTAATGTAAGTATCGATTTGGCTCGTTTCCATCACTCATGACCTGCAAAATACGCGCGCAATACTAGCAGGCCATCTCGATGTGATCGACCATAAGCTGCACAGTTGGAGTTTTAAAAAATTCGTTTACTTCTAGCCGGTATATTACATGCACACGTGCTCCGTTATCCCATTCACTCAGAGTCCGATTCCATGCAATAGCATCAAGCAAATAATTCCCATTAACGGGTTTGAGCGTCATTTTTAAGTGAGCATCTCCTACGATACGCTGATTAACAACATCAAAAATCCCATCAAAACAGGGCTCAGGAAAACCCTGGCCCCAAGGTCCTGCGTCCCTCAAGATAGTTGCAAGCTCTACATTAAAATCCTCTAACCTAAGCTCACCATCGGTTAGGATTCTGCCAGACAACATTTCAGGATCCATTCGTGTTTGTGCTTCTGACTCCATAGCTATCTGAAAGGACTCAAGGGCACTAGACTTAAGAGTCAGTCCAGCAGCCATCGCATGCCCGCCGAAACGCTCGATAAGACCCGGTTGAGACCCGTCCACATTTGCCATGGCATCGCGCAAATGAAAGCCAGGTATAGAGCGCCCGGAGCCTTTAAGGATACCGGGTTTGCTGGGAGCAAAAGCGATTACAGGACGATGGCAACGTTCCTTGATCTTAGACGCGATCAGCCCGACTACACCCTCGTGCCAGTCATGGCGAAATAAACACACAATGTGGGTCGATCCATCTACCCCTAGCGCATACTCTGCGTCTACTAACTCCTCAGCCTGTGCACGCATACGTCTCTCAATATCTCGTCGCTCATGGTTGAGTCTATCTAACTGGTGAGCAAGCTCTAAGGCTTCATCTTCGTTTTCCGTTACCAAGCACCGAACGCCTATAGTCATATCGTCTAGTCGTCCAGCTGCGTTAAGTCGCGGTGCAATTTTGAATCCTAAAGAACTACTTGTAACGTTCCGTAGCTGAATGTCCGCTACCCTACATAGAGCGCGTATCCCTGGGCGACATCGGCCCGCCTGTATCCTGCGCAAGCCCTCATAAATCAAGATACGGTTGCTCTGGTCTAGGGGCACCAAATCCGCAACTGTACCCAGCGCCACCAAGTCTAAATAGGAAGCCACCAACCCCGGCTCCCCCAAACGCTGGCCCAAAGCGGCCAAAAGATAAAACACAACTCCAACCCCGGCTAGATACTTCCCTGAAAAGGTATCACCCTGAATATTGGGGTTTACTATAGCGTTAGCATCTGGCGCCCTTTCGCCCGGCAGGTGATGATCTGTAATAAGTACATCTATTCCCTGTGCGCGGGCCGCCCCAACACCATCAATACTGGTAATACCATTGTCCACTGTAATCAGAAGGGAAGGTTTTTCTGCCGCTGACCCTTGGCACACCCTATCAACTGTCTCCGCAGTCAAGCCATAGCCAAGATTGAAGCGGTCAGGTAGAAAAAATTCAACCTTTGAGAAAGATAGCTCTTTGAGGCATAGATACATAAGCGCTGTACTGGTTGCGCCATCGGCATCAAAATCGCCCACAATTACAACCCGCTGACTACGGTGCTTGCACAGTAGATCCACGGCGCGCCCTAGGGAGACGAATTGATTGACTGGTCTTAGCCGCGCCAGATTTCGATCAAGCTCTTCCGGCGAATGAATGGATCTTCTTGAGAATACTTGGCGTAAAACGCGGTGAGTATTAGCTGGCCATACCCAATCACCTGAGCCCGATGCTGGCTGGCGCCGCTCAATTAGGAGCTTCATGTTAAATCTACGCTTATAATTGATATTGGAACGACACAAAAACCGGAGTTGATCCTGAAGCTCACTTTAGATAGCACGGCAGCCAACGTAATCAGTGCCTGGGAAGATGGTACGGTTCGTGTAGGCGACACTTGGTATCCGGGACACTTAATTCTTACTCCGGAAACAATCATAAAAAATTGGCAGGTAACTCGCCCCGAGAATTTGCAACTATCACACTTGGAGCCCGTCATTGACTTGGATCCGGAAATTATTATTGTAGGTACTGGTATGCAATTAGTTTTTCCAAACACTAGCCTTACGAAGCTGCTTGCAAAAAAAAAGATTGGATTAGAGATTATGGGCACGCCCGCTGCTTGCCGCACTTACAATGTGCTCGTGCACGAGGGACGTCGAGTGGCAGTGGCACTCTTTAATAAATGATAGTTGAATGAATCAATCATGCATGTGGCGGGCTAAATTAAGTAGTTCGGAGGATTTTATTGGTACACCGCTGCGTCTGATCTCAAAATGCAACCGAGGGGAGCGCTCGGGCCCGAGCCCCATCTCAGCAATCTCTTGACCCCGTGTAACAGTGTCTCCCTGCTGCACAAGCAATTTGCGATTATATCCGTAAGCACTGAGGTACACTTGACCATGCTTTAAGATAACTAACTCACCATAACCAATAAGCCCGTCCCCGGCATAAACGACTTGCCCTGACGACGACGCTCGCACAATTTGTCCCTCCCGACCTTCAATTCCGATGCCAGTCGGAATTCCACCATCTGCGCCGAAAACACTGACTACAGAACCTGCCGTCGGCCACTGCCAAGCACTAAACTCCGACCCATCCTGCATCGTCGATGTGGTTTCTACCGAAGCTGTGCTACCTATCGGACTGAGCCTCAGGCGCTGCCCTATTTGAATAATATCTGGACTACTCAGTCGGTTCCATCGGGCAAGATCCTGATAATTAACCCCATATTGCCACGCGATTGCATATAGGGTCTCATTCGATCGCACAATGTGTGACCTTGTCTCATAATTTATCAGCGAACTCTTGCAGCCCAGAAAAAGAAAAAAAGGAACAATGATGGAAATACGTAGCACAATCAACGTAATGCAATGTAGGCAAGAATTACTAACAAAAGACATGTCCAACCTAATACATCCACATACTGCCTGAGCCGTTCTTCCATATTTTCACCACCCCAGCGTAAAAGCCCCACCACTAGAAAGAAACGAGCACCTCGCCCTAAAAAGGAAGCAACTAGAAAAAATGGGAAAAACATCATTAGGGCTCCAGCTGCTATGGTGAATATTTTGTAGGGAACCGGAGAAAAACCTGCTATCAATACTGCATAAAATCCGTAATCTATAAACCAAGTGTTGGCCCTAAGGTATGCCTCCCAGTACCCAAAATACTCAAGCCATGATCGTGCTGCATCCAAAGCCAACCAGCCAAGTAGGTATCCGAAAATTCCACCAAGTACCGAGGCAACAGTAGTACCTAAGGCCAAGCGCCAACCTCGCTGCGGGTTAGCCAGCGTCATCGGCGCAAGAATAACGTCTGGTGGAACTGGGAAAAATGAAGACTCTGCAAAACTTAGGACTAACAAATAACGCTCGGCTTGGGGGTGTCGAGCAAGATTTAAAACAAGATCATAAAGTCGCAGGAAGATCTTCAATTTTCTACTCCCCCTAAAAGGGGTACGAACTTGACCTTGCCTAAAATCTGCTGACGAAAATCTTGTCCTTCGCGAGTAATGCATAAAAGATTCTGCCAACTTCGATTTCCCACTGGAATTATCAAGCGGCCACCCTCAGCTAGTTGAGTCAGAAGTTTCTCGGGAATATCCTCTGGTGCGGCGGCTACTATAATGCCCTGAAAGGGTGCCTCACTCTCCCACCCCCCCCAACCGTCAGCTGCGCGTAGGTTTGCGTTAGTAATCTTGAGCTGACGAAGATGTTCCCTAGCACGAGACAGCAAAACCGGAATACGCTCTAAGCTATAGATATGACAAAAAAAGGGTGACAGCACAGCCGTTTGATAGCCACAACCACAACCTATTTCTAGAACCCTGTCGAACTTCTTTTCACCCGGACGATCTTCGATTAATGCAGCTGTCATTAAAGCTACTATGTAAGGCTGAGAGATAGTCTGGCCAAATCCAATCGGCAATGCCGTGTCTTCATAGGCCCGACTCGCAAGAGCCTCGTCCACGAAAATATGCCGTGGAACCGAACGTATACGCTCAAGAACCTCTGCATTCGCAATACCCTGAGACTTAAGTCGCTGAATCAAGCGCTCACGAGTACGAGATGAGGTCATACCTATGCCGCTGAAACTTTGCTCAATCACTCTAACTTGTCCAGCCAGCTTTCAATTGGTTGCAGTGCCCCATGATCGGTAAAATCTACCTTAATTGGCGATACGGATACTCGGCCATTACGCACCGCATAAAAATCCGTTCCCTCGCCTACATCCTGCCCAGGACCTGCAGGTCCCACCCAATAAACCAAACGGTTTTTAGGGTCCCGCGCAGGCAGAACTGACTCTGCCTTATGTCTACAGCCCAAGCGCGTAGTTTGAATTCCCGTTAATTCCTCTATAGGACAGTCAGGAACATTAATGTTTAAGATCGTTTCTTTAGGCAAGGGGTTTTTCAGCATGTGGCGCACCAGTCGTTGTGTGATCGTAACCGCAGTTTCGAAATACCTCCCGCGCTCACCCGCCAATGAAATTGCCATAGTAGCCAAGCCTAGAAACCGGCCCTCCATGGCGGCAGCAACAGTCCCAGAATACAATACGTCGTCTCCAAGGTTTGCACCATGATTTACCCCCGAAATGACCATGTCAGGCTCGTCGCCCAGTAACCCAGTAATCGCTAGGTGTACACAATCCGTGGGTGTTCCATTCACGAAATAAACATTTGGTTCAGCCTGCTCCACTCTTAGTGGCCTCTCAAGAGTAAGAGAATTGCTAGCACCACTGCAATTTCGATCGGGCGCAACAACAGTGACCTCAGCTAGCTCCTTCAAGCTATCAGCGAGCAAGCGAATCCCTTGCGCCTGATAGCCATCATCATTGGAAATCAGGATCCGCAACTGCCATCACCTAGAATAATCACAAACAACATCACTATACTGGAGCAACAGCCCAGGGTGACAATCAAAATGAGCAATAAAGAAGATCAACAGGCCTTCTCTAAAGCCATGCGCGGCGTAAAACCTATAAAGCAGGACAAACAAATAGCTGAACATACGCCGCCCGCCCCTGATGCGCATTTCAGTCGCGCTGCCCGAAAGCAATTACTCAAAGAAAGTCTCAGTGGCTCGGCAGAAAACATGGAACAGCTGGCAGAAGAACTAATCTTTCGTAAACCCGGCGTATCAGACCGCACATTCCGCAAACTGCGACGGGGCAATTTTAGTATTGAGGCAGACATTGACCTACACGGCCTCAGGACTAAAGATGCAAAAATCGCTCTAAAATCTTTTATAGCCGAGTCCAATAAGCTAGGCCTGCGTTGTATCCGGGTGATCCACGGGAAAGGTCTCCGTTCAGGACCTGCTGGCCCAGTCCTGAAGATAAAAGTGACGGACTGGCTCGCCCGGTGGGAAGAAGTCTTGGCGCTAGTTTCGGCGCGCGTCCATGATGGCGGTGCTGGCGCAATATATGTACTACTGCGCAAACCCCGCAAATAATTACTGCCGAGATGCAATCTATCTATGCTCACTCTTGCTCATCTACCGGAGGTTGGTAGCGCGTAATCTGATAGAAAGTCTCATCAACATGAATCATGCCGAGTTCGTTCCGTGCCCGCTCTTCTGCTGCCTCCAGTCCTTCCTTTAGGTCCTCCACATCTGCCTCGAGTGCTGCATTGCGGCTTTCAAGCGTACGATTATTTTCAGTTGTCTGTGCTACCTGAGACTGAAGTCTCCAAACTTCCCTAAGTCCCCCATCCGCTAACCAAAGTCTCGCCTGAAGAAATAATAAAATGAAAGCTAACACGAGAATTAAAAAACGCATAAAACCCTCACAACTTCACAGGAAATGCGTCAGCGCCTGCGTAATTCGCCCTGTCCCCCAATCGCGTTTCTATACGAAGCAGCTGGTTGTACTTTGCAAGACGATCGGAGCGGGACAACGATCCTGTCTTAATTTGTGTCGAGGCGGTAGCCACAGCAATATCAGCAATAGTTGTATCCTCAGTTTCCCCTGATCGATGAGAAACTACGGCTGAATACCCCGCTTTACTTGCCAAATCGATTGCGTCGAGTGTTTCCGTTAGTGTTCCGATTTGGTTTGGTTTAATCAAAATGCTATTGGCTATTTCTTCTTCTATTCCAGCTTTTAAGATCTTTGTGTTGGTTACAAAAAGATCGTCGCCTACCAACTGAATCTTCTTTCCGAGTTTCTTACTCAAAAAACGCCAGCCGTCCCAATCATCCTCAGCCATACCATCTTCAATTGAAATGATCGGATAACGGGCTACTAAATCTTCTAAAAACTCAACAAAAGCTACGGCATCAAAACTCAATCCCTCCGAGGCGAGTCTGTAGCTTCCAGCTGAATAAAACTCGGAGCTTGCCACATCCAGTCCTAAGTAAATCTCCCTACCAAGAGTGAAACCCGAAGCATCCACTGCCTTTGAGATCACCTCTAGCGCAGCCTCATTGGATTCTAGATTTGGGGCAAAACCGCCTTCGTCACCCACTCCAGTTGCTAAAGCGCGGCCATTTAGCTCTTTCCTGAGGGCATGAAAAATCTCTACTCCGTACCTCAGGCCCTCTGAAAAACTAGGGGCCCCTACAGGTAAAATCATAAATTCTTGAATATCCACGTTATTGTCCGCGTGGGCACCCCCATTAACAATATTCATCATTGGAACAGGCATTACATATTCATTGCGCTCAGCAAAATGTGCAAAAAGTGGCAGGTCTCGCTCAGCTGCTGCAGCCTTGGCATTAGCAAGAGAGACAGCTAAGGTTGCATTAGCACCTAACCTTTCCTTATTTTCAGTGCCATCAAGCTCTCTGATTCGCTGATCTAAATTCTTTTGATCTAAGGCCTCAAGTCCGATAACGCAGTCGCGAATCTCTCCTCTCACGTTGGCTACCGCTTGCATCACGCCTCTGCCTAAATAGCGTGTGGTATCACCATCACGCAGCTCCATGGCCTCTCTCGAACCTGTTGATGCGCCTGAAGGCACAGCAGCGCGTCCTCGCGCACCCGACTGAAGCTCTACTTCAGCCTCCACTGTAGGGCTACCCCGAGAATCCAGTACTTCAATACCAGTTACATCTGTAATCTTGCTCAATCAACCTCCATAATTACCTGCCCGCAAAGTTTCTACAAAAATGCAAAAAAAAGAAGCATGGGGGGTAGAAAATCAACCCCAAAAAAACTCTATCCATCAGCTACCTTCGGTAGCTTCTGTTGTTGATATACTCGGGCTGCAGAGACAAAACTTGAAAACAAAGCGTGCCCGTCCCTTGGGTTGGATGTAAATTCTGGATGAAACTGACAGGCCAAAAACCAAGGGTGTTCCGGTAATTCAATAATCTCTACCAAGCCATCGTCAGAAAATCCAGAAAAAACCATACCAGCATCCTCAAGCCTCTCCAGATAAAGATTGTTAAACTCGTACCGGTGGCGATGGCGCTCACGAACGCTGTCTTTCGCATAAATCCTTCGCGCAAGTGTATCCTTTTTCAGTTGACAATCCTGAGCCCCTAAACGCATGGTACCTCCCATTTCTGACTGCTCGCTCCGCTCATGATTCTCACCGTCAATATCACGCCACTCGGTTATCAAAGCAACAACTGGGTGTGTCGTATCTGGACCAAACTCAGTAGAATGAGCATCACTCAGCCCTGCTACATTTCGAGCAAACTCGATCACGGCAACCTGCAAACCTAGACAGATCCCTAAATAAGGGATCCTGCCCTCCCTCGCTAGTCGTGCAACCTGTATCTTTCCTTCAATCCCTCTCTCACCAAACCCACCAGGAACAAGTATGGCGTCCATGTCACTAAGTACCTTTACCCCCTTGGTCTCTAATTCTTCAGAATCAAAATACTGAATATTCACACGGGTTCTTGTCTGTATACCCGCATGCAACAAAGCCTCTGTAAGAGAAATATATGAGTCCTTGAGGTCCATATACTTACCAACCATTGCGACACTTATCTCGGCTTCCGGATTTGCCTTAGTGTCAACCACAAGCTTCCATGCCGAGAGATTAGCTGGCTTAACCTTGAGCCCTAATTTATCCACAACAATGGTGTCAAGCCCCTGCTCTTTTAGCATCAGTGGAACTTTATATAAATCATCTACATCGACTGCGGAAATTACAGCCCGCTCTTCCACATTTGTGAACAATGAAATTTTAGTTCTCTGCTCTGCAGGCAGTATCTCTTGTGACCGACAAACCAAAATGTCGGGTTGGATACCGATAGAGCGTAATTCCTTTACCGAATGTTGCGTTGGCTTTGTCTTAATCTCAGCAGATGTAGCTATATAGGGTATAAGCGTGAGGTGGATATATATTGCACGATTCTTTCCGAGTTCAATGCCCATTTGCCGTATCGCTTCGAGAAATGGTAGTGACTCAATGTCACCCACCGTACCACCTATTTCCACCAAACAAACATCAGCTCCCATAGAGCCCCGAAGAACGCTTTCCTTAATCTCGTCGGTAATATGCGGAATAACCTGAACAGTCGCGCCTAAATATTCACCATGCCGCTCCTTAGCAATAACATTTGAGTAGATGCGGCCTGTAGTGAAATTACTATCGCGACCAGTCTTAGTGCGAACAAAGCGTTCGTAGTGGCCCAGGTCTAAGTCCGCTTCGGTGCCGTCCTCCGTAACAAATACTTCACCATGTTGGTATGGACTCATGGTCCCTGGGTCGACATTGATATAAGGATCTAGCTTCATCAGCCGAGCCTTAAGGCCTCGAGCCTCTAGAATAGCGCCTAGGCACGCGGAGGTTATCCCCTTGCCCAAGGACGAAACCACTCCACCAGTAATGAATACGAATCGTGTCATTATCCGCCCCAAAAGGCCCCAAAAAGACTAGGGCCAATAAAAAACCTTCAGAACCCGGTTCTGTTGCATCGAGACGGTTTTACAAAGTACCAAAAGAATTTGATTACCACCAGTCTAAGTTAAAAATCGTACTATCAGGTAACCGCCTTTTAAGGGGCTATCGATTGAAGATTTAACGAAACCTCCAAGCTAGAAATGTGAATTTTACGCCTAAAGGAATAGGGGATGATCAGTCCAGCACACCCCCCATGAGGGCTCTTCTAAATATTCGCCCATCTGGTCGCCAAGCCACAAATCTCCCACTGCCACTATCTCCTCATCCCGAAAAAGCAAAGGAATACGGCTTCGCATCCAAGGTACTACGCCTGCATCCTGAAGTAATTTCTTTAAAGACCTGCTGTGTTTTGACCCAGCTGGCTTAAAGCGCTCTCCGCCAACCCTGAAACCAACTCTAAGGCCATTATTAGCCCATGAACTTGGAAAGCCATTACCTTCCACCTGTTCTAGCACCAATGTTCCTTCAGGGCCCTTCCAGGGCTTGTTAGCCGCAATTAACCCTGTGTAATCAGGCCCTGATGGGGCCGGCAATGGACTGAAGAGATATAGATGATTTCGATAGATTCGGGCCTCACCTCCTGGCCATTGGACCTGAGTCATCGCATCAGGCCTTTCTACAGCGAGGCCCCGCAGAAGCATTTCCAATTGTCGAGAATTGGGCAGTGGTAAATTTAGATTGGCTAATACGTAGCGCACGAGATTCCTCTGTTTTGTTTGGGATAAGGCTAGTATCCTTTTAACAGGGACCCGAGAGAGACAATCTAAGTTATCAGCCTCTTTCCTGGCTACCTCATCCAAAATTAACTGGGCATCTACCATTTGCCGAGCGGCGCGACCCAAAGTAGTTGGACTGCCTGGCCAGCGAGATAGCAATTGCGGCACTATCGAGGATCTCAAGTAATTACGATCAAAGCGCAAATCTAAGTTTGATGGATCATCGACGTAAACGATGTCCCAAGCCTTTGCCTGAGAGTGAATCTCATTCTGGGTTATGTCTAGCATAGGCCGGGCTACATAATGAGCTCTCAAGCGCCTAAGTGACGCAATCCCCCTTAAACCCTTGACTCCGCTGCCCCGTAATAAACGCAACAAAATTGTCTCCAGCTGATCTTCGGCATGATGTGCCGTAAGTAATAGTTCGCCTGGCTGAAGCATTGATGCGAGGGCCTGGTACCGAATTGACCTCGCTTGGGCCTCTAAGCTTTTACCCGACCTAGGCTTAATGTTTACCCTAAGACTCTCAAAATCTATCCCCAACGATACCGCAACACTGCGGCAATGATCTTCCCATTGATTTGATTCAGGGTGTAAACCATGATTCACATGCAAGGCTCGCACTGGTCTATGGTCCAGTCTTGCTAGTCCTGTTAGTAGAACACTTGAATCAAGTCCACCGCTGAATGCAACACCATAACAAACGGCCTTTTCAGGCAATGGGAACTGCTCCAATGCTAAGCTGAGCTTCTCGAGAAATGACTTCATGGGCAAGATCGTACGAAGACTGAATTAAGTTCCTTTAAATACTCCGTAGGCAGCTAATTTCTGCTGACGTTGCTCCAGAAGAACTGCTAATGGCAAAGTTTGCAAGTCGGCAAGTGTCTGGATTAGCGCACTCCCCATGCTATCTGCCATCGCCTTTGGATCACGGTGTGCACCACCCAAAGGCTCCGCGATTACCTCATCGACCAAGCCAAGCTTATGGAGACGTTCTGCCGTAATACCCATCGCCTCTGCAGCCGCCTCAGCTTGATCTGAGCTTTTCCAGAGTATTGAAGCACAACCCTCAGGAGAAATGACACAATAAATACTGTACTGGAGCATAAGTATCCGGTCAGCAACCCCTATAGCAAGAGCACCACCCGACCCTCCTTCCCCAATAACCACACTGATAATAGGTGTTTTGAGGCTGACCATCTCTAAAAGATTTCGAGCAATAGCTTCACTTTGACCTCTCTCCTCAGCGCCCACCCCAGGATAAGCGCCCGGCGTATCAATCAACGTTATCAGTGGCAAATCAAATTTCTCTGCCAGCCGCATTAATCGCAAAGCCTTTCGGTACCCCTCAGGACTTGCCATTCCATAATTACGATACACCCGATCTTTCGTGTCACGACCCTTTTGGTGCCCCAGTACTACTACTGCCTGACCTTGCACATAAGCTAAACCTCCAATAAGAGCGTGATCATCAGAATACATCCGGTCACCATGTAACTCCTGAAAACCTTCAAAACAACTCCCGATGTAATCAAGCATGTAGGGGCGCCGCGGATGGCGGGCTAATTGCGCAACCTGCCAGGCACCCAAATTCGAAAAAAGGTTGCGGATCAGGGAATCTCTTTTTTTCTTCAGTCGCTCGATTTCATCACTTATATTTATTTCCGCATCGTTGCCAACAAACCTGAGTTCATCAATGCGGGCCTCTAACTCGGCAATAGGCTGCTCAAAATTTAGAAACTTAAGGTCCATCAGTATTTAAGTAGACAAGGGAATTCCACCATAACTCCAAGCCTAGGAAAGGTAGATCAGAAAAATCAAGGGGGCCCAAATGCCAATACCTTGCATTAGAATAAAGCATAAGAATTAAAGAAAAAATCATTTTATGCAAGAAACTTCGGGTAATGGATAGCGTAGCGGTTCTCGCTTCCAAGAAACTCGCTTAAATTCTGTCTTAACTCACGCGTGGGTCTCACTCTCCAATCCTCGCTAAAAGTTAACAAACCGCTTGCCTCAGGCCCTACATACTCAATGCAAACCTCGCAAGATCCCTTTGCAAAAGGTCCTAATATTTTTTTTAAATCAACCACAAAATCCTGGCTAGAACCCTCGTCGCTATTCCAAAAAATAATCAGTCTCTGAGCATATTCTTCAATTGCTTCATCTGCCAAACTTAAACTCTGGGCCGTCAACTGCCACCCGCCTAAAAACTCATCAAAACGAAGTGTGCCCGTAATTACCAACACTACATCTTTTACCACTAGGTGCTTACACTGCTTGGAAATTTCCTCAAACAACGTTACCTCTATGCGGCCTGTGTCGTCATCCAAAAGTAACGTTACTCGGTTATCACGACGACGAAGGTCCATAACCAAGCCCGCAAGAGTCGCCCGCTGTCTTCCCCGAGATGGCCCGTTACGTGTCAGCGAACCAAGCATTTTCCCTATAGAGCCACTTGTGAAACGCTCGCAATGTTTTCGGTACTCATTAAAAGGATGTCCAGTTAGGTATAGCCCTAGACTCTCCCGCTCAGCTGACAAGCGTTCTTGTTCAGTCCACTTTGCCACTGGCGTCAAGATACGCTCCATAGCTAAATCTCCCTCTTGTTCGCCAAATAACGTTGTTTGACCAGCTGCTGAAGCGTGAGCTGCATGTTGTGCAAATCCTAGAGCCTTGGGGATCGCAGCCATCGACGCAGCCCGGTTTGGATCCAGACTATCTAAGGCCCCTGCCCGCACAAGTGCCTCTAATACGCGTCGGCTGAGTTTTTGCTGGCTGATGCGATGACAAAAATCAAGTAGGTTATTGAAATTACCGCTCTTATCCCGCTCCTCTACAATAGCTTCTACCACACCCCTCCCGACTCCCTTGATGGCTCCTAACCCATAATTAATCTGTCCCTTGCCACCCACAGTAAATTCAAAGCGAGACAGATTGATGTCTGGTGGCATAATTGTAATTCCTAAATTGGAGCAATCATCCCGTAATACTAATAGTCTATCTGTATCGCCCAGATCTGCAGTCATCACTGCAGCCATAAATGCTTCCGGGTAATGCGCCTTCAGCCATGCTGTCTGGTAAGCAAGGACTGCATAAGCTACCGAATGGGACTTATTGAATCCATATCCCGCAAATTGTTCCATCTGACTGAAAATAAAGTTGGCGCGATCCTCTGTTATACCCTTCTTTGCGGCTCCAGTTACAAACACGGAGCGCTGACTTGCCATTTCCTCAGGCTTCTTTTTTCCCATAGCTCTCCTCAACAAATCTGCACTGCCCAATGAATAATCTGCCAGTATTTGGGCAATCTGCATTACTTGTTCTTGATAAAGAATTACGCCATATGTGGGCCTGAGAATCGCCTCCAGAGAGGGGTGTAAATAATCTATGGCCTCTTGCCCCTGCTTACGGTTGATAAATTGATCCGCCATATGCATGGGTCCTGGCCTGAACAGGGCAACAATTGCTACAAGATCATCGAATTTGTCGGGTTGGAGGCGCTTGCTCAAATCACGCATACCACGTGACTCAAGCTGGAAAACCCCAGTAGTCTGGCATGCTCTTAATAACTTAAAGGTTCTCTGGTCATCAAAAGAAAGATCCGTGACGCTGATAGGGTCTTCGTTGTCCAAGGTCCGCTGTTTGTTGATTGCATCAGTTGCCTTATCTATAACAGTGAGGGTCTTCAGCCCTAGAAAATCAAATTTAACCAACCCAAGAGTTTCAACATCATCTTTATCGAGCTGCGTTAATGAAACTCCGTCCGGCTCGCAATAAAGTGGCATAAAATTTGTTAAGGGCTCCGGCGCAATCACTACGCCACCCGCGTGAGTGCCCGCATTCCGTGCGAGCCCTTCCAAAGAGCGGGCCAAGTCAATAAGTTCTTTAATTTCCCCTTCGTCGTTGTATAACTGTTGAAGCTCATTATTGTCGTTTAGTGCCTTGTCGAGAGTAATTCCTATCTCGAAAGGAATAAGTTTTGCAATACGATCTACATAACCGTAAGACATTCCTAAAACACGACCTACGTCTCGCACTACCGCTCTAGCGGCCATAGAGCCATGTGTGATGATCTGTGAAACCCGTTCCTGGCCGTAGCGGGTAGTTACATAATCGATTACACGATCACGCCCTTCAATACAAAAGTCCACATCAAAATCGGGCATAGAAACTCTTTCAGGATTTAGAAATCTTTCAAATAGAAGGTCGTGAGCAATAGGATCGAGATCAGTAATACCCAATCCAAAGGCTGCCAGAGACCCTGCCCCAGATCCTCGGCCGGGACCTACAGGAATACCATTATCACGCGCCCAACAAATAAAATCTGCGACGATTAAGAAATAGCCCTCGTACCCCATTTGGCAGATTACATCCAGTTCCATTTTCAACCGGTCAAAATATTTTCCTTGCTCTTCTTTGCCTAGCGCTTTGAGATTAAATCGGGCCTGAAGACCCTCAGTTGCCTGCTTCCGAAGGTGGTCCCCCGGTTCCGTATTACTTGAGATCTCAAACTTGGGAAGAAAAACACGATTTAACTCAAGGCCTAAGCTACAACGTTCTGCAATTTGTACGGTGTTAGCAATAGCTTCAGGAAGGTCCCCAAAGAGTGTGCTCATTTCCTCGGCAGATTTAAGATATTGATGCTCTGAGTAGTCTCGAGGTCGGCCGGCTTCCCCTAATATTTGTCCTCGCTGAATGCACACTCGTGCCTCATGAACCTCAAACTCTTCAGGATCAAGAAAACGGACATCGTTTGTCGCCACTACTGGAATGTCATACTCTGCAGCTAAATTGACAGCCCGCTCCAGATATATGCTTTCCTGGGGCCCGCCTAATCGCTGTAATTCGATATAAAAGCGGTCAGGGAAAAGAGTCTTCCAAAAGCGAATCTGGTCACGAGCACGCGCTGGCTCACTGCCCAAAAGTATCTGGCCCAAATTACCCTCTCTCCCCCCCGATAATGCAATCAAGCCACAAAGTAGTTCGGGCTTAAGCCAGTCCCTGAGAATAATCGGGCGGCCGTGAGCCTGGCCTTCGATATAGCTACGCGTCAACAATTGACTGAGGTGTCTAAAGCCATTTAATTCAGTGCAAAGAAAAGTTGCACGGCTGGGGCTAGAGTCTATTTGGTCTTCTGCAATCCATACATCAGCACCTATGATTGGCTTCACCCCTTGATTCATAGCGGTACTATAAAACTTAACCATGGCGGAAACGTTGCTCTGATCAGTCAGCGCCACTGCAGACATCTGTAGTTTTTGAGCCTGTTTGATTAACCTAGGAATACGGACCACGCTATCCACCAATGAGTATTCGGTATGCAAGCGCAGATGAACGAAATCGCTCATGATATTTGCGCCTCGTAAGCCTCTCGTACAGGAGAAAAACTTTTTCGGTGAATGCAGCAGGGACCTAACGTCCGAAGTAACTTTAGGTGTGTGGGCGTCGGGTAGCCTTTATTTTGATCGAATCCATAGCCTGGGAAACGCCGGTGCCAACGTTGCATCAGGCGGTCACGACATATCTTTGCAAGAATAGAAGCCGCGCTAATGGCTTCCACTGTGCGATCGCCCGAAATCACCGACTCTATGGAGAACCTGATGGGCTGGCTAGAAAATCTGGGTATTTGGTTGCCGTCTATAAGCACTACATCAAGCTTGATATCTAATCGCAAAATCGCACGTTCCATTGCTAATAGAGACGCTTCCAGTATATTCAATTCGTCAATCTCCTTTGGCTCAGCCAAGGCTACTGAAAAAGCTTGTGCCCGTTGACGAATAATGGGCGCCAAATGCTGTCGCTGCTTGACACTGAGACATTTAGAGTCATTGAGGCCTTCAATTGGATTGGCTTCGCCCAAAACTACTGCGGCAGCTACTACGGGGCCTGCCAAGGGCCCACGACCTGCTTCATCGACACCAGCGACAATAATATTTCTACCCTTGAACGTAGAGTAACGTTGGTTCCTTTCACTTCCAAGGCTCTCAGTGTGGCTCAAGAGAGATACTCCTGAACAAGATTTCACACAAAACCATAGTAAAGGCAAACTTACGGACCATCTTTATCATTTAGTAAATCGATGATGGCACTAGCAGCTTGTTTGCTAGCATTGCATCTCAGCTGCGTGTGAATAAGAATAAATGCATCCTTCCAGTGGGCCCTCAAAGCACCCTCATTCAGAAAATCTAGTAGAGCTGGGCCTAAAACCTCGGCACAAACCTGACCCTGAAGGTACTCTGGCATCAGGTTTTGAGAAGACAAAAGGTTCGGCAAGGAAAAATTCTGTAGTTTTCTCACTCCCATACCCCTTAATATCCAATAGGTTAAGGGTGAGAGCTTATAGGCCACAACCATCGGTCGTTTTAGGAGCGTCGCCTCCAAGCTCGCCGTACCTGAGGCCGTTAAAACAACGTCTGATGCAGCCATGACTTGCCGTGCTTTTCCACAAAAAAACTTTGGTGCTGGGTGCATATCTATTCCAGCGGTCTTCTCCAAAAATACATCCTTCATCGCTTGGGTAGAGAAGGCCACCACAAAAACTAACTCTGGCCGGCGTTTTCTGAGCCACTGCATGGTCTCAAGAAAGGGGCGACTTAAGCGCAAAACTTCATTGCGACGACTACCAGGCAGGATAGCAACAATCGGTCCAGCGTCCATGAGTCCTAACCCTGCACGAGCATTTTCCTGGGAAAATGTAACCGGAATCTGGTCTGCAAGGGGGTGTCCAACGAATACGGCATTAACGGCATGATGCTCATAAAAATCAACCTCAAAAGGTAAAACGCATAGAACTAAGTCTGTCGCTTTTCGAATACTGGCTACTCGAGACTGACGCCAAGCCCAAACTTGTGGGCTTACATATTGTACCGTCGGAATTCCCCGTTCCTTTAGGGTGCGTGCAACAGGTAGATTAAAATCTGGAGAATCGATACCGATAAAAACATCTGGTCTCACTTCGAGAAAATTTTTGATCAGTTCACGCCTGACCTTAAGAAGCCTTGGAAGATCCCTAAAAACCTCAGTAAGCCCCATAACAGAGAGTTCTTCGGCCCTAAACAAAGACTGACACCCTGCTTCAATCATGTCAGGGCCACCAATCCCAAAAAATTCAGTGGAAGGGGCTAATGCCTGAATGGATTGAATTAACTCCGCGCCCAAGACGTCACCGGATGTTTCTCCGGCTACAAGCGCTACACGCACTAACGAACCAAGCCCCGAGCGCTATAGTGAAGCGACTCAACAAAAGGGACGAGCTCAGAGTGCTGAGAGGCCTCATTCTCCAATACTTCTAGAGCCTCCTCCAACCTCAAGCCCTCCCTGTAAACTGTCCTGTATGCGTTCCTGATATTTTGTATTTTTGTCTTCGTAAATCCGCGCCGCTTTAGTCCTTCGCTATTTACGCCCCTTGGCACCGCCGGGCGGCCCGAAACAGTAACGTAAGCTGGGAGATCCTTGGTGACATATGTGAACATACTTGTCATTGCGTGTATCCCAATGTGACAAAATTGGTGTACCGCAGTAAATCCACCTAACACTACCCAATCTCCAATATGAACATGGCCTGCGATAGAGGCATTATTTGCAAAGACAGTGTTGTTGCCTACAACGCAATCATGGGCAATGTGTGCATAGGCCATGAGCCAGTTATCACTTCCTAACTGGGTAACACCCCTGTCCTGAGCGGTCCCGCGATTAATGGTGCAATACTCGCGAATCGTGTTGCGGTCACCAAGCTCCAGCGTAGTGGTTTTACCATCATATTTCTTGTCTTGGGGGTCATCTCCAATAGATGCAAACTGAAAAATATGATTGTCCTCCCCGATAGATGTCGGGCCTTTGATGACTACGTGGCTTTCTATGCGTGTCCCACGCCCGACCTCCACGTTTGGACCAATGATAGTGTATGGACCAATGTCGGCCTCCTCATGAATCTGGGCATCACCATCCACCAACGCTGTTGGGTGAATCATAAGACCCTCTGATGTGCCGACAATATGTCAGATCTCACGGCACACAATCTGTCCACTAATATCATCGCTTGCTTCTCTGACCGTTTCCTTGCTAACTTAAATTCTTATGGGGAGTTCAAGGTTCAAACTTAATAAAAATTTTCCGAATCTTTTAAAACCCATTTTTGTGGAATGCCTCAAATTCTATAAAAGACACACGACTCACTGCATACACTGCTAGCACCGCTACCAGAGACAAAATGGAATTAATCCAGGTTAGAGCTCTCGATTAGCGAATTATGGGGCGGCACTAGCGGCAGAGCTTTCCTCTAACTGCCGCAACACGGCCTCAGTAATATTGACAGTGCCGCTAGCAAAAACTGCCTGCGAGAGCAATAGATCATACCCGGCATTACTTGCAAAAATCTGCACTTCTTGCAGCAACAAACGCTGCAATGTAGCCAGTTCTTCATTACGCCGGATGTCAAAGTCTTCATTGAACTCGCTAACCGAACGCTCAAGATCGCGCTGTTCGTTGCGAATATCCCGTTCTAGATTAGTTCGTTCTTCCTCTCCCATCACCGCGCCGTCCCTCTGAAGAGTTTCGCCCTTCCCTTGAAGGGATTGCTGCATAGCCACAATTTCTCTCTCACGGGGAGCAAACTCTTCTTGTAGCGCTGTCATGACCGCTTGGGTCTGAGGTGCCTGTCCTAAAAGTTGCTCAACGTTCACAAAGCCAATTTTCACATTCTCCTGCGCACCAGCCTCGGTCAAACTCAGAAGAAACCCAACCAGAACAATAATTCCGTTTATCGACTTTTTAATTTTTCCCTTAATACTCATTCTAATTTCCTACCCCCTAAAAGGCTTGTCCTATGGTAAATTGAAACTGCTCTATTTCATCTCCATAAAATCTAGCTGATTCTTTGCGTTCATTCAGGGGAAGCGCATAACTAAACTGTAACAACCCCATAGGCGCCAACCACTCGACCCCTACCCCCACAGACCGCCTCAAATTATCATACTCGAAGTCATACGATATTGGATCACCTAACTTGTCAAAAAAACTAGTGGAATTTGTAGAAAACACATTACCAATATCATAAAAAAGCGCAATTCTGGTCGAGCCGGAAAATTTTTCCGGCGTTGGGATAATAAGCTCAAACTGACTGGCAAACAGCATATTACCGCCATATGGATTTCTGAACGAGTCCACTGGGCCCATATAGCTCTCTTTGAACCCCCGAACCGTGCCAGGACCACCACCGTAGAAGTTCCGAAACGGGGGTATTGCTGTGGTCTCATTGTAGCCCTCACCCAATGCCAAGGTTGAATTAATCTTAAAGAGCCAAGGCCCACGAATAGGTATGTATTTTGTGAAATCTAGCGATGCCACGTAGTACTCCACCTCACTACCCGGAACAGTAGCATTCAAGCTAAGGCCAAACTGAGTACCTTGGGTAGGAAACAAGAAGCGGTTGCGTGAGTCAAACCTCCAGCCTGTAGTGAGTTCCAAGCTCTGGACCTTCGTACCATAAAAAGTCGTATAACCATCCACAATAAAAGAGTTACCGTTATTTCGTACCCACTCCATGCTTTGCTCGGAACTCCAACTGCTAGTCAGCATCTCAGCCTCTTGGTAAGCAAAACCAAAACGCAAAGACTGAAATTCGCTAATGGGATAACCCCACTCAATGCCACTAGTCAGTGTTGTGGTTGAAAAATCCGAGCTAGCAGAAGTGAACTGGGTGATATCTCGATATGAGAAAGAAAGCGTGCGCTGTAGGCCATCTATATTTCGATACGGATCACTAAAATTTAAATTGTAGGCCTTAAAATAATCTCCGCCATTTAACTCTAATCCTACTCGGCTCCCGTTACCCATGAAATTCGAGTGAATAAAATTTCCATTCAGCATCAGCCCATAAGTAGCGGAATAGCCAATGCCACCACCGAATTGTCCAGGCAGGCCCTCCTCGATAGTAAAATCTACATCCACTAAATCAGGAGTACCTTGTACTGGAATAGTTTCATATTCAGCCGACTCAACATAGGGTAGACGCTGTAGGCGAACCTTAGAGCGCTCTACCAAATCATTTGACAAATAGGCACCTTCTAGTTGACGCATCTCCCTTCGAAAAACTTTGTCATTAACACTATCGGCGCCAAGAAAATTAATCCGCCTAACATAGACTCGACTTTGAGCATCAACGAAAAACGTAATGGATGCCTCTTTTGTGTCCTCAGTTAGCTCTGGCACAGCCTGTATCTGAGCCATTGCATATCCATCCTGACCAAGACGTAGGCTCATGAACTCCTCAGTTGCAGCCAGTAATTGCTGGGAAAAGGTCTGCCCTGGCTTAACCAGAATCAATGACTTCAAGTCTTCTTCTGGCACGACCATTTCTCCGACGAGCTTGACATCTGATATCACGTAACGCTCACCTTCGGTGATGTTGATGGTGATAAAGATATCCCGTTTATCAGGAGAAATAGCTACCTGAACACTATCCCACCTGAAATCTGCAAAACCCCGATCCATGTAGAATGAGCGCAATGCCTCCAAATCTCCCTCTAGGGCTTCTTTAGAGTATCGATCATCCTTCCTAATAAACGAAAGAAAATTTCCAGTTTGCAATTCAAATTCGTCCAAGATTTCTTCATCGTTGAAACTCTTGTTACCTACTACATTAACTTGGCGAATCTTGGATCTTTCGCCCTCTTGAATTTCAATACCAACCCTAACGCGGTTATCCGGCAACGTTTCTACCGGGGTATCAATTGTTACCGCATACTTTCCCTGACTGTAGTACTGCTCAGTGAGTGCCTGCGTAACTTCTTCAAGCACTGAACGGTCAAAAATCTTGCCAGGAGCAAGCCCAACCTCACGCATTGAACTTTCCAGTTGTTCGGTTTCAATATCTTCATTTCCCTCAATCGTAAACTCATCGATAGAAGGCCGCTCTAGCACCGCAAGAACAAGCGTACTTCCATCTTTACGAAATTCCACTTCGCGGAAAAATCCTGTGGCATAAATTGCACGAATAGCCTCCCGAATAAGCTGATCATCTAAGGTATCGCCAACATTGATAGGAAGATAATTGTAGATAGTGCCCTCGGAAATGCGTTGAGCGCCTTCCACACGAAAACCACGCACAATCCACGGGTCCATTGTCTGAGCTACAAGAGTCTCAATAGCGCAAACCGCAATAGCAACTAAAAGTGCAGATCTTTTCATCCGTTTCCACTTAACAAACGCGTTATGTCGTTATAAAAGGCAAAACTCATTAACACAATAAAAAATAAGATGCCTAACTGTTGGCCAAAAATCATAGCTCGCTCAGACAACGGCGACCCCTTAATCCATTCTAACAATTGATAAACGATTTGACCGCCATCCAATAGAGGTATTGGCAGTAGATTTAAAATTCCTAAACTAATACTAACAACCGCCAAAAAACCTAAAAAATAACTGGCGCCAGCTCCAGCACTATCGCCAGCGTATGCCGCGATACTGATTGGGCCACTGAGGTTTCGGACAGAAACATCCCCTACCAGCATGCTGCCCAACATCTTCAAGGTCAATACGGCCATATCCCATGTTTTCTCAATTCCCTTTCCTAGAGATACTAAAACACCATAGCGTTGCTCCGTACGTACACGCTCCACCAATAACTGCACCGCTTCTGAATCTAGGTCAGGGGCAGCCCCGATACGACCGATAAGTTTACCCTCCTCCTCGATACTACCAATCTGCAATTCCATATTGAATTCGCTCCGTCCACGGATAACCGTAACCATAGACATCTCGCCAGGGCGCTCTCGCACATATCTAACCCACTGCGCCCAGCTTTGAATCGTGTGCCCGTCTGCAGACACAACTCGATCTCCAGCCTGAATACCTGCAAGCTCTGCTGCCGCACCTGACGTGACTTCCCCTATTAATGCTGGAAACGAAGGTCCAAATTCAATACCCAAACCTTCGAAAAGTGCCCCAGGCTCGGTTAATTCTGCCTGCTGACCGCGCAGATCAATTTCTGTTTGACGTTTTTCTCCAAAATCATCAACTACAGTCAAGGGAATGAGGTCATCAGCCAACAGATCATCCAAAATAGCCATTATAAAATCGTCTAAAGTCTGGGTAACCTGTTGACCAACAGCAATAATTTCGTCATTAGCCTTAAGGCCTGCACGGGACGCTATAGAATCTTCCGCCACAGTTCCAATGATTGGCTTAATGCCTGGCACCCCAGAAACAAACATTATCCAGTAAACCAGAATCGCAAAAAGAAAATTGAATCCGGGGCCCGCCATCAACACACTTATTCGATGAGGTATTGGACGTCGATTAAAAGCTAGGTGGCGCTGTTCCTCTGGTACTGGCCCCTCACGCTCATCAAGTAATTTGACGTACCCACCCAATGGAATTGCAGATAACCAATATTCGGTAACCTGAGAATCTGTTGGATCATCTTTTTGTGCATGTGATGAAGCAAACTGTGGGAACAAATAGCTCAACCAGTGGCTCAATACTTTGAATGGGTTTCCATACCATCGAACTAACGGCTTTCCAAAGCCTACGGAAAATCTCAGAACTCTAAAACCAAGCTTTCTTGCTACCCAAAAATGCCCGAACTCGTGAACAGAAACGAGAATACCTATAGCAACAATAAATGCAACAACGGAAAGTACTAGTTGAGCCACGCCAAAACCTCGTAAAACTATAAAGAAATTCTACCCTGTTCCTAGGACCTAGTGTGTTACTCAAGTCAGAAATATTGGTGGAATCTCCTAAAGAACCTAATTTACAAGAATTAGGCTTACTTTAGCTGGAACCCATTCACAACTATTCCCCTATGCCCACTAGATTAAGGCAAAAAACGAAAGCGGGTACTGCCGCCGAAAGGCTGTCTACCCGATCCAGCACCCCGCCGTGCCCGGGCAAAAGGTCACTTGAGTTTTTTAGGCCTAGATTTCGCTTAAAAACACTTACAGTAAGATCACCGATAAGTGAAACTACGGCTGTTCCTACTGCTACAGCTATAAAAACAGTTGATGGTAATGCCAAAACTAGACTCAAACACCAACCTGCTATTGCCGCCAGAACGAGTCCACCTATAAAACCTTCCCAAGTCTTGTTTGGGCTGACAGCTGGTAACATCTTTAAGTTACCAATGGTTCGCCCGAAGATATAACCTCCCACATCAGCCGCCCATACAATGATCAATACACCAAGTGCTAATCCTCGGCCACCCGTGCTGTGGAGATACACAAAAAACAGCCACGCCGGTAATAAAACGAAAAATCCACTTAAAGCTGTCACGAACATTGTGATCGGCATTGGATATGAAAAAACGCCAACCAAAGCAATAAGCCACCAAAGCAAAGTTCCGATAAACATCCAATTAATAAATCCTAAATGAATCGGCCACAGCAGCGCTGCTATCATTACCATTAAAAAAGGCACTAAGTACACTAGCCTGGCTAAATTATTAATCTGAGCAAAGCCCGCCCATTCCCACGCACCAACTAGCCAAAATATACCCAAAACAATCGCCACTGCTAAAGTTGGTAAAAATAATACAATTGCTACTACTGCGGGGGCCAAAACAAGCGCTGTGATGATACGCTTTCTTAGCAACTTGAAGCCTCAGCTTGCTCAGATGTACGCCCAAATCGACGTCTACAGTTTGCAAAAAATTCGATAGCCTGATCAAAATCTTTTGACTTGAAGTCAGGCCACAGTACATCTGAGAAATAAATTTCACTGTAAGCAAGCTCCCAAAGGAGAAAATTACTAATACGTTTTTCACCGCCAGTACGGATTAATAAATCCACGCCAGGTAGTTCCGCTGTATTAAGGTAACGATTGAATACTTCCTCGTTAATTTCCTCGGGCTCAATCTGGCCCGACAATACCCTGCGTGCCACCATGCGAGCTGCCTGTGTTAGATCCCATTTCCCACCATAAGCAACTGCCAAAACTAAATCCATTTGAGTATTTTCGTAGGTACGCACCTCTGCTGCCTTCATAAGATCACAAAGCCTAGCATCCAATACGGTAGTATCGCCGATAAATTTGAGTCGTATTCCGTTGGCGTCTAATTCGTCTACTTCTCTTTCAAGTGCGTCAATTAGCAGTTTCATTAAGCCCTTTACTTCTTCTCTTGGCCGAAACCAGTTCTCGCTCGAAAACGCGAAAAGACTTAAAACACTAACCCCAAGGCTCGCACAACTGTTAATAATAGGACGCACAGAACTTATTCCTGACTGATGCCCTGCTAACCGGGGTAAGCCTCGCCGCTGCGCCCAACGGCCATTACCATCCATGATCACGGCCACGTGGGCCGGAATAGCCCCATCTACCATTTTTTTCTTTGTCGACACAGCCATTAGACTTCCATTATTTCAGCCTCCTTGTCTTTTAAAAGGTTGTTAATGTTGTCGACATAACGATTAGTAATTTTTTGAATTTCATCGCGAACTCGGTGATCGTCATCCTTAGTAATAAGCTTGTCATTAAGGAGTTCTTTAATGTCGCCCAAAACGTCGCGGCGTATACTACGCACAGCTATCCGACTCTCCTCAGCTTCGTTTCGTACAACACGAACTAGGTCCTTCCGTCGCTCTTCAGTCATTGCTGGAATTGGGACCCGTATCACGGCACCTGCAGAAGCGGGTGTTAGACCAAGATCTGAGGTCAAAATCACCTTCTCGACTATGGGCACCATCCCTTTTTCCCAAGGTGTAACAGTAAGTGTGCGGGCATCTTCCACAGCCAATGTTGCCACTTGACTGATTGGGACCTCAGAGCCGTAGTATTCGACGAGAATATGCTCTAATAGCCCAATGTGAGCTCGCCCCGTTCGGAGTCTTCGAAACTCGCCTTCAAGCGCTTGGACGCTCTTTCCCATCCGCCTCTCTGCGTCCTTTTGAATATCTTCAACCACCGTCTGTTCCTGTAAGAAGATATTTGCTTACGACAGTAGTGCCCAAAGCTTCGCCATTAACTAACCTAACAAGATTGCCTTCTTTATTAAGCTGAAGAACTACAACCGGAATATTGTTATCCCTGCACATCACGATGGACGTAGCATCCATAACATTTAACTTTTTGTCTAATACCTGGTCAAAGGAAAGTTTGGTATAACGAATAGCATCCGGGTCCTTCTCTGGATCTGCAGAATAAACCCCGTCCACCTTTGTAGCCTTTACAAGTACTTCTGCTCCAATCTCAATAGCACGTAGACTAGCTGCGGTATCTGTTGTGAAAAAAGGATTTCCTGTTCCAGCAGCAAAGATAACTACGCGACCTCTTTCCAAATGCCGAATAGCACGTCGCCGAATATAGTCCTCGCAAACCTCATGTATCTGTAGCGCAGACATCACGCGGGCTAATGCACCTTGCTGCTCAAGAGCATCCTGAAGAGCGAGCGCATTAATTATCGTTGCCAACATCCCCATCTGATCCCCGGTCACACGGTCCATCCCGCCCTCAGCAAGGCCCGCTCCGCGAAAGATGTTTCCACCACCGATCACAAGTCCAACTTGAACGCCGAGATCTAGCAACTCGATTACCTCAGCTGCAACTCGCTTAATCACAACTGGATCAATGCCATAATCTTGGTGACCAAGCAGGGCCTCACCACTCAATTTTAGGAGGATCCTCTGGTAAATTGGTGATCTCTGGCCCATGAATCCCTTTCATCCTTTCAGTACAGCGCCTTCAAAAACCTAGTAACCAGCCTTTAAGCTGGCCGAAGAAAAACTAAAGACTGTCGGAGGCTTGCGCCTTAACCTCCTGAGCAAAGTCATCCCGTTTTTTCTGAATTCCTTCGCCTACTTCATAACGTAGAAATCGAATTACTGACGCGCCAGCCTCCGAGAGTAAAGCACCTACGGTCTTATCGGGATCTTTAACGAATGGTTGACCAACAAGCGTAATCTCATTCAGATATTTTCGCAGCCTGCCCTCAACAATTTTTTCAACAATATGAGCTGGCTTATCCTCCTTCACAGCCTGTGCGGCAAGTATCTCTCTTTCCTTATTTAGCACTTCCTCTGAAATATCGGCAGTACTAACGTAGTGTGGTGAAGTTGCAGCCACGTGCATCGCAAGATCTCGGGCCAAGGTTTCATCGCCACCATTGATCTCTACAAGAACACCAATGCGGTCCATGTGCACATACGAACCTACCATTTTACTACTTTCCAAAATATCAAAACGCCTAACTGAAATATTTTCTCCCATCTTGGTCACTAATGCCTGCCGTGTTCCCTCCAATGTATTGCCACTAACATTGGT